>Ga0075424_100003414_pt1 | contig 14871 bp, 7 predicted proteins | sample SoiMethybrSBSTD3_FD_75301 | JGI IMG/M metagenome (GOLD analysis project Ga0075424, IMG submission 75301) | Bulk soil microbial communities from a Populus tree surrounding site in Tennessee, USA - Soil MetaG P. TD hybrid SBSTD3 | ecosystem: Environmental > Terrestrial > Soil > Tree plantation... | reverse complement strand
TTCAAACAACTTGTAACGTCGACAGAGAAGTGAAAACCACCAAGCCGAGAATCGTTTCCCTCGGTGGCGGAACGGGACTCTCGAGTCTTCTTCGCGGTCTGAAAAAATGTGACGCGGATCTTTCTGCAATCGTGACGGTGACCGACGACGGCGGAAGCTCAGGCCGCCTGCGAGAGGAACTCGGGGTTCTGCCGCCTGGCGATATTCGCAACTGCATGATTGCGTTATCGGAAGACGAGCATTTGATGTCGCGGCTATTCCGGTTCCGATTCAACAGCGACGGCAGCCTCCACAATCATAGTTTCGGTAATCTTTTTCTGACAGCGATGGCCGGCGTCACGGGAGATTTTGCGGAGGCCGTGCATCTGACGTCCGAAGTTCTCGCGATCAAGGGAGTCATTTACCCGCTGACGAACTCCAACGTTTCGTTAAACGCGGAACTCGAGGACGGATCCATTGTCAGGGGAGAAACCCGCATCACCGGCTCAAACCAGAGAATCCGCCGCGTCTACCTGAACCCCGCCGACGCGCGCGCACTTCCCAACGCACTGAAGGCGATTGGAACTGCGGATGTGATCACCATTGGACCCGGATCCCTGTACACGAGCCTGATCCCGAACCTTCTCGTAAAAGAAGTCGTTGCAGCAATTCACGACTCGCCGGCGACAAAGATTTATATTCAGAACATCATGACCCAGCCTGGCGAAACCGTGGGCTACTCGGCCGCCGATCACGTGAAAGCTCTATCCGATCACTGCGACGGTCTCATGTTCCCGAATATCCTCGTTAACAACCGCGAACCTTCGTCGTCGATCCTCAAGAAATATGATGCCGAGCGCGCGGCGCTGGTGGACATCGACAAGGATCGGCTGCGCGCGCTGCAGTTGAACATCGTGGAACGCGATTTGCTCGCCGAGGATGGGGTTGTTCGACACGATCCCGACCGCCTGGCACGGGCCGTTTTCGAAATGGCACGGTTGTAGACTTATAAATTATGGTCGACAATCTTCGGGTTCTGATTCTCGCAGCCGGCAAAAGCACTCGGATGAAATCCAAGTACGCGAAAGTGCTGCACCGGGCCGGCGGCGTCACCCTCATTGAACACGTATTGCGCGCTGCCCGTTCGGTTTCAACCGAAATCACTATCGTTATTGGTCACTCCGCCGACAAGGTACGAGAACTGTTGCCGGAGTCGCGATTCGTCGAGCAGAAGGAACAGCTCGGGACCGGTCATGCTGTTAAATCGGCACACGATGTGTTCAAAGATTATTCAGGAAACCTGCTGATACTGCCCGGCGACGTACCGCTGGTCAGCGCAAAGACACTGGAAGCACTCGCGAAATTTCACGCGGACGGCGGATACAGTGCATCCATTCTGACGACGGACCTCGTGAATCCACATGGTTACGGTAGAATCGTTCGCAAAACGGACGATGAAATCGAGTCCATCGTCGAGCACCGTGATGCGACTCCGGAAATTTTAAAAATTCGTGAAATTAATTCGAGCATTTATGTGTTCGACGCTCCATCCCTTTTCGACGCCCTGACGAAGGTCGGCACGAATAATTCGCAGGGTGAGTTCTACCTGACCGATGCTATTGGAATCCTGGTAAAGGGACGGAAAAAAGTCGGAGCTTTCAAGATCGAAAACTCGGAAGAAGTGCTCGGAATTAACACGCGACAGGAACTCGCCGCGGTTGATCACGTCATGAGGCGGAACAAATGTGAGGCCTTGATGACAGGTGGTGTGACGATCGTCGATCCGGCTAGCACGTTTATTGATGTCGATGTTCACATTGGGCCGGATACGATCATCCATCCTTCGGTTCAAATCCAGGGCCAGACATTCATCGGCGAAGATGTGACTATTCATTCGTTCTCCCGTATTACGAATTCGAAGATCGGCGCGAAGTCTGTGGTTCTGGAAGGCTGCGTCATTGTGGATTCGACGCTGGGCGAGCAGGTATCGGTAGGACCCTATGCCCATCTTCGAATGAACACGGCGCTTGCAGACACGGTGAGGGTTGGAAACTTTGTTGAGATCAAGAAGTCGTCGCTGGGGTCGGGCACAAAATCGATGCATCTTGCCTATTTAGGAGATGCCACGATCGGCGAAGGTGTCAACATCGGCGCCGGCACAATAACCTGCAACTACGACGGTTTTCAGAAGCATCCGACGGTTATTGAAGATGGCGCTTTTATCGGCACCGATTCCCAACTCATTGCTCCGGTGCGGATCGGTAAGAACGCCTACGTGGCGGCCGGGTCTTCCATCACCGACGATGTTCCCCCCGATTCTCTCGCCATTGCCCGTGGACGCCAGGCGGTGAAAGAAGGCTGGGTGAAAGAGCGGAAGAAGAAGAAACACTAGGTGTAAATTCGGCCCCACCCGCCGCGAAGCGGCGGGTGGGGCCGAATTTACGCCGACATGTTATGCTGCCACCGTTATGTGCGGAATATTCGGATACATCGGCCCGCGTGATCCCGTGCCCATCATTATGGCCGGGCTCAAGTCACTCGAATACCGCGGCTACGACTCCGCCGGTATAGCGATCATCAACAATCAACACCTCCAGGTTCGCCGATGTTCCGGCAAGCTGAGAAACCTCGAAGATCTTCTTGGCAAGCAGCCCGTGACCGGCCAATTCGGTCTCGGCCACACACGTTGGGCGACACACGGACGGCCCACCGAAGAAAATGCACATCCTCACCGCGATTGCAAAGGCCGGATCGTTGTCGCGCATAACGGCATCATCGAGAATTACCTTTCTCTGAAGCGGAAGCTGAAGGAAGAAGGGCACAAGTTCACGACGGAAACCGATACCGAAGTGATCGCCCACATGATCGAAAAGTATTTCGATGGGAATCTAGAGCAGGCCGTGCTGAAAGTGGTCGAACAACTCAAGGGTCTGTACGCGTTCACCGTCGTTTCCGCGGATGATCCCCAAAAGATCGTCGCTGTTCGAGAAGGCGCTCCAATCATCGTGGGGAGTGTTGATGGTGAAGGTTTCGTTGCGTCAGACGTTCCTGCTGTTCTCCCGTACACACGATCCATTCTCTTCCTCGATGAACACGAAGTGGCTGTCGTGGCGCCCGGCGGGATCCGCCTCTTCGATTCGACAGGCAAAGAACGCAACCCTCAGTTCCAACAGATCACCTGGGATCCGATCATGGCTGAGAAGGGCGGATACAAGCACTTCATGCTCAAGGAAATTTACGAGCAACCGACGGCGATCGGGAACACGGTTCTCGGACGATTTTCACTAGATACGAATTCCATTCACCTCGAAGACATCGCTTTCACCGAAGCGCAGTGGAAAAGCTTCAAACAAGTTCGGATCCTCGCCTGCGGCACCAGCTGGCACTCCGCGCTCGCGGGGAAATACATGATCGAAGGCCTGGCTCGCCTGCCGGTCGACGTCGACTACGCGAGCGAGTATCGATACCGGCGTCCCGTGATGTTGGCCGACACACTATTCATCTTCATTACTCAGTCGGGCGAGACTGCAGATACGGTCGCAGCTCAGCGCCAGGTCCGTGAAGCAGGTGGAACGATTCTGACGCTAACCAATGTTGTCGGCTCAATGACGACGCGCGTCGCGGACGCGGTGCTATACACGCGTGCGGGGCCGGAAATCGGCGTGGCTTCGACCAAGGCGTTTACAACCCAGCTCGCATGCCTGTATCTGGTGGCGCTGCACCTTTCCAAGCTCCACGGCACTTTATCGGATGCGGAGATGCGGAAGGCGCTCACCGATTTGACCGAACTGCCTCACAAGATGGAAGCGTTTCTCGAAAGCTCGAAACGCATCGAGGACATTTCAAAAGCGTTGTTCCGGTTCCGGGATTTTCTTTTCCTGGCCCGCGGCATCCATTTCCCGATTGCGCTCGAAGGCGCTCTGAAGTTGAAAGAGCTCTCGTACATTCACGCTGAAGGTTACCCGGCCGGCGAGATGAAGCATGGCCCGAATGCGTTGATAGACGAAAACCTGCCCGTGGTATTTCTCGCAGCCTACGATCCGGCGTCGCCCGAGTCGCATCAGAGGTACGAAAAGGTCCTGAACAACATCAAGGAAGTGAAGTCGCGTGATGGAATCATCGTCTCCGTAGGCAACGAGAATGAAACGGACTTGATCGAAAGCTCAGATCACTTTATTCCGTTGCCCTCAACGACTGAATTCCTGCTTCCGATCCTGGAGGTCATGCCGTTCCAGCTGCTCGCCTATCATTGCGCGGTCCGGCGAGGCTGCGACGTCGACCAGCCCCGCAATTTAGCCAAGAGCGTCACGGTGGAATAGTTTTAACAGTGCCGCCCAAAAACCCCGCCCCGATAAGATGTTTGACAGCTACATTTGACGTGGGACATTGGACATGAGGTAGTGGGGTCTTTTGGAAGGAATTGAGTGACGGAGACCGAATTCGGTTTGAATTTGAAGTTCAGAATTCGGTCTCCGTCACTCAATTCCTTCCAAAAGACCCCACTACCGGACATCCCAACATTTGACATCCGCACCCCTCATTCCAAATCACCCACGTGCCTTTCGGGGACGATGTCCAAGGTAGTTAACTGTAGAATGATCTTTGATGGATCTGTCGAAGCTTCTCAACCCGCAGCAACATGAAGCAGTTCAAACCACGGAAGGCCCGGTGCTCATTCTTGCGGGAGCAGGGAGCGGAAAAACCCGCGTCATCACCTATCGCGTGGCCCATTTGATCGAAAACCGGACCGTCCGTCCTGAAAGTCTTCTGGCCGTTACTTTCACGAACAAAGCCGCGGACCAAATGAAGTTTCGTGTACGAAATCTTTTGCGGGCAGGCCGTTCAGGTGATCCCCTGATTTCTACGTTTCATTCTCTTTGCGTCCGGCTGCTGCGGCGTGAAATCGAGGCACTGGCCTATACACGCGATTTCACGATTTACGATGACGCGGACCAACTCCAGGTAGTAAAAGCCGCGATGAAAGATCTGAAGGTGGATGAGCGACTGGTTACGCCGAAGACCGTACAGGCGCGAATCAGCCACGCCAAGAATCATGGGAAAACACCGCAGAGTCTCCTCGACGATTCGTGGGAGCCATCATGGGAATACACCGCGAACGTATTCAACGAATACGAAAAGCGGCTCCGCAAGTCGAACGCGCTGGACTTCGATGATCTTCTGATCCGAACCGTTGAGCTTTTCGACAAATTTCCTGCCGCAGCCGAAAAGTACAGCACGCGTTTTCAGTACGTCATGGTCGATGAATACCAGGACACGAACCAGATGCAATACCGGCTCGTGCGCCACCTGACGCGCGTGCACGACAACATCTGCGTCGTTGGAGACGAAGACCAGTCGATCTACAGCTGGAGAGGCGCCGACATTCAGAACATCCTTTCATTTGAGAAGGACTTTCCTCGCGTCAAAGTCATCAAGCTCGAGCAGAACTATCGATCGACGAAAAACATTCTTGCAGCCGCCAGCGCTGTCGTCGCACATAACGAAATGCGCAAGGGCAAAACGCTCTGGACACAGAATCCTTCCGGCGACCTGATTACCTATATGGAAGCGGCGGATGCCGAGGAAGAGGCGATGTATGTGGCCGAAAGGCTGCTCTATCACCAGAAGGCAGATCCCGGCGCGCGTCTCGCGGTGCTCTACAGGACCAATTTTCTATCGCGAATTCTTGAAGAGAAACTCCGCCGCTACAACATGAAATACAAGATCGTCGGCGGTTTCAGTTTCTACGAGCGCGCGGAAATTAAAGACATGATTAGCTATTTGACGGTGGCTTTGAACCCGCACGACTCCGTCCACCTGCTCCGCATAATCAATGCGCCGCCCCGCGGTATCGGAAAGACCACAATCGATGCGCTTGAAGAGCTTGCTGTCGAACGCGGCACTTCAATCTGGGGCGCTATTCCGATCGCGCTTCAGGACGCGCGCCTCCCAATGCGGACTCTGCGCGCGCTCGAGGCGTTTTACAAGCTGGTATCGGAATTTGTGGAGCAGGCTGAGGAGCTTTCCAGCCCGGGACTTCTCGAGAAGATCATCAGCTCAACAAAATATGTGGAGATGCTCCAGGAAGAAGGGACCGAAGACGCGGAGGGCCGCATTGAAAACATCCGTGAACTGCTGACTGCGGCCGAAGAAAGCAACGAACGCGGCGAAAAGCTTCGCGAATTTCTCGACCATGCCGCGCTGGTTTCCGATCAGGATGCGTACGATGAGAAGTCGCCGGTTTCACTGATGACCCTTCATACGGCCAAGGGGTTGGAGTTCCCGGTGGTCATCATCATGGGCCTTGAAGATGGCCTGTTTCCGCACAGCCGCTCCATTATGGAAGCACCTCAGCTTGAAGAAGAGCGACGGCTGTTCTACGTGGGCATGACGCGTGCCGAAACCAAGCTGTACCTCACGTCAGCTCGGTTTCGCAGGTACTTCGGCAACATGGATCAGCAGGTATCGGAACCCTCACGTTTCCTCGCGGAGGTGCCTGAGGAATTGATAGAAGAAGTCGGTGAGCGGCGGCGCAAGCCCGTCGTGAAATACGAAGGCACGAGCTACGACACGGTCGACGCCGTCATGAAAGTCCTCGGCGGAGGCGAGAAGAAACCCGTTCCTTCCAAGCCTGAGCCCAGGAAGAAGGCCGCCGGCACATGGACTCTCGGCACTCGCGTGAAGCACGCGAAGTATGGATATGGCACGATCCTGCGCACCGAAGGTTCCGGCGACGATCTCAAGCTCACGGTCAGTTTCATTTCCCACGGCCTCAAAAAAATGATCGCGAAGTACGCCGAGCTCGAAATAGCGTAAAATGCCCCGCAGAATTTTCCATGAACTGGAAACTCATTGTTGTGCTTTTCGCATCCGCGAGTGCGATGGCTCAGAACGGCAGGGATCCGGCCGAAGCCAGGGTCAAGGCCGCGGAGGTCGCAGCGGGTCGAGAACACAAGGGGTTATTTAGCATTCTGTGCGCTCCGCCCGCACCGCCGGTTTTGGCTTCCACGACGCCGGCTCCTCCTCCCGCACAGCAGGGCCCGCCTCCTCGTGACGCATGGCATGCCGAACCGGTAAAAGTCTTTGACAACCTATACTGGGTCGGACAGACGGAATATTCGTCATGGGCTGTCACCACATCGGAAGGCATCATCATCGTTGATGCCATTTACGATTACTCGGTCGAAGATGAGGTGGTGAATGGGCTAAAGAAACTCGGCCTCGATCCCACAACGATCAAATACGTCATCGTGAGTCATGGCCACGCGGATCATGCCGGCGGTGCGAAATATCTGCAGGAGCATTTTGGGGCGCGCGTGATCATGTCGGCGACCGACTGGGATCTGATCGAACACGACACCGCCGGTTGGCCGAAGCCGAAGCGTGATATGACGGCAATCGATGGTCAAAAGCTCACACTCGGGGATACGACGCTGACGATGTATCTAACGCCCGGTCACACTCTCGGAACGATCTCGACACTTATACCCGTTAGAGACAACGGCAAGCCTCACCTGGCAGCGGAATGGGGCGGAACCCTGTTCAACTGGCTCACCAACAGGCGAGCCTACATCACGGTTGGAAAACCAGACAGATTCTGGTTCGACACCTACGTGAGCTCGGCCAGGCGCTTTCGCGATATCGTCGCGAAAGCCGGCGCGGACGTGATCATTTCCAACCATACCATCTACGACGATTCGAAAACGAAGCTTCCTCTGCTGGCCGTACGCAAAGCGGGTGATGATAATCCTTACATCATCGGCAAAGAGGCGACACAACGATATCTCACCGTCGCCGAACAGTGCGCGATGGCCGGTCTCAGCCGGCTGCAATAGGTAACTCCGCCAATTAGAAATGTAGCCGCAGCTGCCAGCGAATCACGCGACCACCGCCGTCGGGAATTGTTTCATTCAGAAACTGCCCCGGCGGCGAGTTGAAGACGCTGGCCGAGACGGTCTGAAGATTCTGTGATGGCGCAAACGGACTTTCACTGATTTTTCCGTGCTGGGGAGTGTTGAAGAAATTGAAGAACTCTGCCCGGAACTGGAGCGAAACTCCTTCATTCATCCGGATATTCTTAATGATGTTCACATCGAAGTTCCTGATTCCAGGTGCGCGTTCTGTGTTGCGGCCCAGATTGCCTGGACGCGTTGGGTTGGGCCCGGTGTTTGCAGAAATGCCGATGTAGCGAGCCTCGCGAGGATCAATCGGATCATTTCCAGCATCTGGATTTCGGTATCCCGTTGGCGAGGTGTTACTCGGTACTGCACGTACGCCTTTGCGCCCGGCCGGATTGAAATCGGGCCGATCGTAAGTAGCGGCACCGAGCCCATCCGCATCCTGTCCATTCAGAACCGTGTAAGGAACACCGCTCTCAAAAGTTGTTATGCCGGCGAGCACCCAACCGCCAACAAGTCTGCCGAGGGCGCCGCGCTGCGCCTGCATTACGGGCAATTCGTAGTAATAGGTGAACACGGCCCTGTGAGTGCGATCCCAGAAAGAAACTGCGCGGTCAATGGAGAGTCCTCCGAAAGGAGACGGCACGGACGCCTGCTGCAAATTGGACGTGTTGCCATAGCTGAAGACGTCGCTGGTATTGTCGATCAACTTGGACCAGGTATATGCACCCGTGAAGCTGAGACCGCTGCGGAACCGGCGTTTCACTTCCAACTGGCCCGCGTGATAAATGGATGATCCTCCATTCGTGCGGATCTGGCGAGAACCCGACAGCGGATCCAGACGCGCAACTCTCCGGCCTGCGGGTACGCTGTCGGGCACTCGCGCCTGCAGATTCGCTGGAACGAGAGGATTCAGATCTTCGGTTGCGAAAAGACGAGTGCCCTTCGATCCCACGTAGCTCAAGTCGACCATGAGATCCGTTCCGAGTTCTCGTTGCACGCCCGCGGACCAATGCTGGTAATACGGATTTCGCAGATCCTGCAGCACTCCAACTTGCGACAGCAGGGGCGTAATCTCCGGTGGTGTGGCGGGAAGAAGGCTCACGAGATTGGGTAAGCCGCGCGGGGTCGCAGCAGTCACTTGCGAGGGATTATTAGCCGCGACGGCATTGGGCGCACTGGTCACGGCGTTGGACGTGAGGTTATTGAAATAGCTGTCGTAGCCAACGCCATAACCGAGACGTACCGATGTCTTTCTTTCACCAAGCAGCCTGCCGATGAGACCTGTTGTGTTCGACGGTGAATAGGCCAGGCCAACTGTCGGACCGAAATTGTTCTTGTCCGCGGACACCCTGTTCGGTTGCGTGAAAGGACTTTCAAACGTTACGGGATTGACGTTGAAAATGCCGACATAAGCAGGTGTGCGGATAACATTCATCGGAGTACCGAAATACTCGTAACGGAGCCCGAGGCTGAGCGTGAGATTACCCGTCATTCTCCACCTGTCCTGACCGAAATAAGCCTGGCGGTAGAGCGAAGGGTAGTACCACGGAGTCCCAAAGGTCCGGCTCGCGCCCCCTGCTCCGCCGAAACCATCGAGGAAATTGGCGAGGCCGCTGAACGTCTGACCGGCCAATGAACTGGAACCGTAAGTCAGGGTACCGCGCTCATCGATAGGAGCTGCCTGTCGAGCACGCTGGTTCATCAGATCGACACCGAATCGCAAACTGTGTGTGCCATGAATCAAGCTGATTGTGTCCTGCAAAGTATAGTCATTGAACAGGCGGCCCTGGGGGAAAGCAGACCGAATCCCATACACGCTGGTGGTCGTGGTGTTGATACCCAAAATGGCAATCACGGGTAGTGTTTTGCCGAGTGGATTGGCCGAATCCAATGGGAAGAATACGTTGAAGCGGGTGTACGCCAAGCGGACTTCATTCGTGCTGCTCGGCGAAAAGACGTGTGTGTAATGCAACGCCGCGCTATGCGCTCGTTCCGAAGCGCTGGTGTTGAACGATGGAAACGACAGATTTTCTCCGCCGGTCGGTTCCGCATCATCGCTGATGAAGAACCGTGCGGAGAGATTATCCCGCTGATTGAGGCGATGGTCGCCTTTGATACTCCACTGGCGGAGGCGCAGCCTTTGGGAGTACGGAATGATGACCCGGCCGAACTCCATATCAGGACGGGCCAGCCCGAGCGGAACATTGAAAGGTGTAGAAACGCCGTCGTAACCGTTGGTGATATTCATCAGCAGGTCGGCGTTGGCGTTGCGACCCGGCGGAAAGAGTGTTCGCAGCGTATTGCGGCCGGCAGTGGTAGGAGAAACCATTTCGGTCGAGCTCTGCGAGAACTGCCGTACTTCCAAAAAAGAAGCAAAGAAGAACGTCTTGTCTTTGACGATCGGCCCACCAAAAGTGCCTACGAAGTCTTGTTCCGTCCCCGGAAAATTCTTGCCGCGCGCCTGAATTTCAGGAGACCGCGACAATGAACTGGAAACCGCGTCGTCGCGCGTTGAATCCAGCATGAAGCCGAGCGAGCCGTGAAAGTCGTTGGTTCCCGAGCGGGTGATCAAGTTCACGACCCCGCCTCCCGCCCGGCCGAATTCCGCATCGAAATTGGACGTTTGTACAGAGACTTCCTGGACTGCCTCGGGATTCCGGATCACATAGGCCTGGCCCTCCACGGAAATGTCATTGTTGTCGGTCCCATCGATCATGAAATTGTTCGATCGTCCACGGGCACCATTCACGACAAAGGTCCTGTTGCCGCTCGGCGTGGCGAACTTGCTTGAAGTGACGCCGGGCGCGGTGAGACTCAGGCTGACCGCATTGTTTGTCGCAAACGGCAGGTTCTGGATTGCCAGAGTGGGAATGTTTGCACCTCGCGTCGGTGTCTCGACCTGTATCTGCGGAACTTCGGTCGTCACGCTGATCGTTTCTGAAGTTCCGCCGATCTGCAAAGTCACATCCATCGTGACGATCTGCGCCGCACCCATTTCGAACTCTTTTGTCGAGAGGCTCTGAAAACCGCTTTGTGAAAATTTCAATTCGTAGAAGCCGGGATCGACTGCGTCAAAGCGGTAAAGGCCGGAGTCATTCGAAGCGGTAGACCGAATGACGTTGGTCGAAAGCGCATTTAGCTGAACTGTAGCGTTAGGTATTACTGCTCTCTGCGCGTCCATTACTATTCCACTGATGGTTCCGCGGCTCGTTTGCGCACCCAGATGCTTTGACAACATTGTCAGTGCGAATAGAGATAGAAACAGAGTCCTTCTCCACATTCGTGGTGCCCTCCTGTCACAAAGCGGGGTTGATCTGCCCGGCATCCTAGACCTCGTCGATTGTTTTTGCAACGAACTTGCGCTCTTGTGTTGCGCCCACTTGTTTGTTGCAGCGACTTGTTTGCGCTAGCGCAATGTCGAAAATTCCCAACCGATTAGGTTTGACAGAGCCACTGTCATGGTTATAATGCCGCCCACTAAACAAAACTGAACTGGATATGGACGAAATATCATCCTCGCGGGTGACTCAACTGCTTTTGGCCTGGGGTCGTGGCGACTCGAACGCACTCGAGAAACTCATTCCACTGGTTCATTGCGAACTGATGAAAATCGCCCAGCGGTATATGGCCGGCGAGAAGACGGGCCACACGCTCCAAACAACTGCCCTGATAAATGAGGCATACCTGAAGTTGATCGATTCACAGAAGGTCGACTGGCAGAACCGCGCTCATTTTTTCGCTGTTTCAGCGCAATTGATGCGGCGCATCCTGGTGGATCAGGCGCGTGCACGCAAGTCTAAGAAACGCGGCGAAGACGTGTACAGCCTGCCGCTCGACGAAGCTCTCCTTGTTCTCAAACAGCCCGGACGAGACGTCATTGCGTTGGACGATGCGTTAAAGGACCTCGAGAAGATCGATGCGCGAAAGGCCAAAGTCGTGGAACTGCGATTCTTTGGCGGGCTGAGTGTTGACCAGACTGCTGCGGTGTTGGATGTTTCTTCAGTTACCGTGAGGCGCGACTGGCGCTTCGCAAGAACCTGGCTTTACAACGAGCTCACCAGTAAGCCGGCCGGGAAGGATACCGTCGCGCAAATGCAATTTTAAAAAATTATTTACGGATGATCGTTTTCGTCCTCATTTCCCGCCTATTAGGTCATGAGGGCAACAGGTGTGGTCGTAGATACTCAGCCATCGTTTTCAACGCACATGGCGCAGGAACACTGGGAACGCATTGAGAACCTCTATCACGCTGCGCTCGAACGCGAGCCATCGAAACGAGAACTGTTTTTGCGCGAAGCGACTGCAGGCGATGAAGATCTGCTGCGTAAGGTAAAGCTAATGCTGGAGCAGGATGCGGAAGCTCCGGATTCATTCCTCAAGCTACCAACCACCCAAATAATCGACGCGAGGATAGCTGCAGATCGGCCTTCTGCGCTCATCGGCCGGCGTCTAGGCCCCTTCGAAATTATTGCCCATCTCGGATCAGGGGGGTGGGGCGAGGTCTACCGTGCGCGTGATTCCGCTTTGCCTCTGGATGTCGCACTGAAAATATTGCGGCCATCACTGGCCTCGAATCACGAATTTGCAGGCCGCTTCCGCAAGGAAGCGCGCCTGGCATCCTCGTTGAACCATCCCAATATTGTTGCCGTCCGTGCGGTCGGTCACGAGCCACCCACGCTGTTTATCGCGATGGAGCTCATCGAGGGCCACACACTTTATCAACTGCTGCAGAAAGGTGCCTTGCCGATCCCACAGGTGCTTGAACTCGCGACTCAACTCGCCGCCGGTCTTACGAACGCGCACGAAGCCAGGATCATGCACCGTGATCTGAAACCGCAAAACGTGATGATCAGTCACGACGGAGTACTCAAGATTCTCGATTTCGGGCTCGGGAAACAGGTCCCGGCGAAGCTCCCGTCATCGCAAAGCACGCCGCCCAGGCCACCGGACACCGAGACGATTTCCGGGATGATTATGGGAACGGTCGACTATATGTCGCCGCAACAGGCCAGGGGGGAACGCGTCGATTTTCGTTCCGACCAATTTTCGCTGGGTTCCATGCTCTACGAAATGGTTTCGGGACGGCGCGCATTTCATCGAGGCACGGCCCCGCAGACCATGACGGCGATCATCCAGGAAGAGCCGGAACGATTGGCCAACCTGAATCCTGAGGTACCGGAAGCGCTCGAAGCCATCATCCATCGATGCCTCTCAAAGGATCCTGCAGACCGATTCGCGTCGACCAGCGAGTTGTGGGAGGAACTTGACGCCACTCGTGAGAATCCGCGGCGTGAATGGACACTTTCCCTGCCCGTGGCGCTCGCCGCAGTCGAGAAGCAAGTCGCGGTGCTGCCGTTCGCCAACATCGGTAACGACCCAGCCAATCAACCGTTCTGCGACGGTCTGGTGGAAGTGCTCACGAGCAAATTGTCGCAGCTGGAACAGTTCCAGCGCACTTTCCGGATCGTACCCGCGAGCGAGGTCCGCAACGAAAGCATTACCAGTGCGCGGGAAGCTGCAAAGGCTTTCGGCGTGGCCTTAGTTGTCACGGGAAGTATGCAGCGCGCCGGGGACCGTGTGCGGCTGACCATCAACCTGGTCGATCCGATCAGGGTGCGGCAACTTAAAACGAAGTCCATCGACGCCGAAACAAGAGATATTTCCATTCTCCAGGACGGCGTGGTTCTCGAAACATGCCAGATGCTGGGAATGAAGCTCACCTTGCAGGAGCAGCAGATTCTTTCCGCTGGGGGCACGACCGTGCCGGGCGCTTACGAGTTTTATCTGCAAGGAAAGGGATACCTGCAACGGTATGAAGAACCCGGCAACCTGGAGAACGCCATTGCTCTGTTCCTGCGGGCGCTTGAATCCGACAAAGACTATGCCCTGGCCCGTGCGAGCCTCGGTGATGCGTACTGGAGAAATTACGAGCTTACGAAGGACTCCAAGGAATTGCAGCGGGCACGCGAAAACTGCGAGATTGCTGTTCGGCTGAACGACCGCCTGGCTCCAGTCCACGTAACGCTGGGAACGATGAACCGCACATCCGGGAAATACGTTGAGGCAATCACGGAAATTGAACAGGCCCTCCAAATCGAGCCAATGAATGCGGAAGCCTACCGAGAATTAGCCAGCACGTATCTAGCGATGGGGAAAATTCCCGAGGCCGAGGCTACTTTCCGAAGAGCAATTGCCATGCGGCCGAGCTTCTGGGGCAGCTACAACGAATTGGGCGCCTTCTACTTCCGTCTGGGGCGCTATCCCGAGGCGGAAACACAGTTCCGCCACGTCCTGGAGCTCACCCCCGACAACTCACGGGCATACAACAATCTCGGTTCTATCTGCTACACACAGCAACGTTACGAGGAAGCGGCAGCATTCTTTGAAAAGGCAGTGGAAATTTCGCCTAAGAAGGTTCTCGTTTATTCGAACTTGGGAACGGTTTATTTTGCGCAAGGTCGTTACAGCGATGCCGCGCGCGCTTTCGAGCGTGCCGTAAATGTCAATGACCGGCACTATCAGGTGTGGCGAAATCTGGGCTCTGCATATCACTGGGCTCCTGGTGAGCGGCACAAAGCTCGCGAAGCTTTCCGACGCGCAGTGCAATTGGCGGAAGCGGAACACCGGATCAATCCGCAAAATACACGAGTGCTGATGCACCTGGCGGATTGTTATTCCATGTTGGGCGAGATCGACCGCGCGCGCGAACTCCTCCAGAGTACGCTCAGCGCTGCACCACCGCAGGATGTTTCGATCATGTTCAACGCCGGTATGGTCTCGGAGCAAATCGGCGAACGCGAGCAAGCCCTGACGTGGATTGGCAAGGCTTTGCGGCAGGGTTATTCGCGCAAGCTCGTCGAGGATTCGCCAAGCCTGGCGAAGCTTCGTACTGATCCGAGGTACATGGACCTATTGTTGTGACCCGTAGTGTACGCGTCAAAAACTGGATAAAACTATCAGAAGAAGGAGAAGACAATGCCACCGATCATTA
>Ga0075424_100003411_pt1 | contig 14874 bp, 12 predicted proteins | sample SoiMethybrSBSTD3_FD_75301 | JGI IMG/M metagenome (GOLD analysis project Ga0075424, IMG submission 75301) | Bulk soil microbial communities from a Populus tree surrounding site in Tennessee, USA - Soil MetaG P. TD hybrid SBSTD3 | ecosystem: Environmental > Terrestrial > Soil > Tree plantation... | reverse complement strand
GGGGTGAGGTCTGGCCCGTGGTTGCACCGGGGATTGCAGATGACGTCACCGACGCAGGTCGATAGCTGGAAGCTGCGGGCGGCAGAGCGGGCCTTGGCCGCCGTCGAGGACGGTATGCTGCTGGGGCTTGGTAGCGGCACCACGTCGGCGCGGTTTGTCGATCTTCTGGGCGAGCGCGTTCGGCAAGGACTCAACGTGACCTGTGTGCCGACGTCGGAGGGCACACGGGCTCAGGCCGAGCGCCTCGGCATCGCGCACACAACTCTCGACGATGTCGCGTTTCTCGATCTGACGGTGGACGGCGCCGACGAGCTCGACTCCCACTTGCGTCTCATCAAAGGTGGCGGCGGTGCGCTCCTGCGGGAGAAGATCGTCGCGATGGCATCGGAGCGCATGCTGGTCATCGCCGATGCTTCCAAGCACGTCGGCACGCTCGGGAACTTCCCGCTGCCGGTTGAGGTCGTGCGTTTCGGTCTTGCTGCCACACGCAACCTATTGGCCGCCGTGGCGGCGGACGCCGGCTGCTCGGGCGAGATCAGACTGCGCCTGGGAGGAGATGGTGAACCGTTCGTCACCGACAGTGGCAACGTGCTTTTCGACTGCATGTTTGGTCGCATCGATAACCCAGAGGCTCTCGACCTCGCGCTCAAGAGCGTGCCCGGAGTGGTCGAGAACGGGCTCTTTCTCGGCATCGCCGATGCCGCCATCATCGCTGGTGCGGACGGCGTCAGCGTCATCGAACGCGACGCCGTTGCGCGCGCATCCTAAGCCCTGCTGCAGGGCTGATTATGGAGGATTGATGCTCAAGCCCAATCATGCGCTTGCTGCCGCTGCGGGTCTGTTGGCGCTCGTCGCGCTTCCCGCGATCATGTGCGCCGAGGCGCCCAACGCCGAGCGCGTTGCTGCCGCCAAGGAATTGATGCAGAGCGCAGGGGTGGCCGCGCAATTTGACGAAGTGATGCCCTACCTGATGCGTCAGTTGGCGCAGAGCTTCACGGCGATCGCGCCAGACAAGGGGACCGAGATCGGCGAAGTGTTCGGCCAGCTGGCGACCAAATTTGTCGACCGCAAGGGCGAGCTGATCGACGAGATCGCCACACTTTATGCCGAAAAGCTCACCTCGCAAGAGCTCGCTGCCCTCATCGCCTTCTACAAGTCGCCGATTGGTTTGAAATTTGTCGCCGTGCAGCCCGAGATCATGCGCCAATCGATGATGGCTGGGCAGCGCTGGGGCGCCCGGCTCGGTCGCGAGATCGAGGAGGAGGCGCGCAGGGAACTGAAGAAACGCGGCGTTGATCTGTGAAACGGTGGGCTTGGGCTCGACCCAAGGCCTCGCAAGCGCGCCGGACGGCCGCGGCGCGACAAACGAGGCTCGGGCTTTGAGGCCAGTGCCTAAGCGGTCCCCGTGCTGCCACGGACACGGGTGTCGAGGGCTCCGGGCACCCCTGGCGGGGGGCGCAAGCAAATGGCAGCTTGCGCGCGCTGTTTTTCGCTCCATTGCCAGACCTTGAAGCTTCCGCCACCCTGTTGGGAGCCGAGGTTTGGCGAGATGAGCGCAAAAAGATGGGTGAGTTCAACTTTGACCTATTCGTCATTGGCGGCGGCTCGGGCGGAGTGCGCGCTGCGCGCATCGCCGCCGGCCACGGCGCCAAGGTTGCAATCGCGGAGGAGTATCGCTTCGGCGGCACGTGTGTGATCCGCGGCTGCGTACCCAAGAAGCTCCTGGTGTATGCCAGCCGGTTTCGCGACGAATTCGAGGACGCGGCGGGCTTTGGCTGGAGCCTAACCAAACCGGCGTTCGACTGGGCGACGCTCATCGCCAACAAGGACGCCGAAATCGCCCGCCTCGAGGGCCTCTATCGCGCGGGGTTGGAGCGCGTGGGCGTCTCGATCCACGAGGCCCGCGCCGAGCTCGCCGATCCGCACACGCTTACCATCGGTGCGAGCAAGCGCAAGATCACCGCTCGCATCATCCTGGTCGCCACTGGGGGACACCCTATGGTGCCGCAGGTGCCGGGTGCCAACCACGCCATCACCTCCAATGAGGCGTTCCATCTTGAAGCCTTGCCCAAGTCCATCCTGATCGTCGGGGGAGGCTACATTGCCGTGGAGTTCGCCAGCATCTTCAACGGACTGGGCGTCGAAACGACGCTCATCTACCGCGGACCCAAGATCCTGCGCGGCTTCGACGAGGAGCTGCGTGACCATCTTACGGAGGAGCTCCTCAAACGCGGCATCGATATCCTCTGTAACGCCGAGGTTGCCGCCATCGACAAGGGTTGGGGACACTATCACGTCACCCTGCGCGACGGCAGCAAGGTGGAGACTGGCAAGGTGATGTACGCCACGAGCCGCTTGCCCAATAGCCGGACATTGGGCCTCGAGGCGGCGGGTGTGGCGCTCGGCGAGCAGGGCGCGATCGCGGTGGACAAGTTCTCACGCTCGTCGGTGGAGAATATTTATGCCGTGGGAGATGTCACCGATCGTGTGAATCTGACGCCTGTCGCCATTCGTGAGGGTCACGCTTTCGCCGACACCGTGTTCGGCAACACGCCGGTGTGCGTAGACCACGAGCTCGTGCCAACGGCCGTGTTTGCCACCCCCGAGATCGGCACTGTTGGTCTGCCGGAGCACTTGGCGCAAGCACGCTATCCGAGGCTTGATGTCTACAAGGCCCACTTCAGGCCCCTCAAGCACACCCTCTCGGGGCGCGACGAACGCATGTTCATGAAGCTCTTGGTGGACGGTGAGAGCGGTCGCATCGTGGGATGCCACGTTCTGGGACCCGATGCCGCCGAGCTAACGCAAATGGCCGCGATCGCCCTGCGCGTTGGCGCCACCAAAGCCGATTTCGACGCCACCATGGCGCTGCACCCGAGTGCGGCGGAGGAACTCGTCACCATGCGCGAGAAGTGGGTGGCGCCGGCCAAACGGGTCGCGAAGGCGGGACAGCAATGAGCCGGCTCGGGGGCCGCATCGCATTGGTGACGGGCGCTGGCTCGGGACTCGGCCGAGCCACCGCCAAGCTGTTTGCAGCGGAGGGCGCGCATGTTTACGTGACCGACAGCAATGGCCCCGCTGCCGCAAGCGTGGTCGAAGATATACTGGGAACCGGTGCATCGGCGCAGGCCATCACCACCGATGTGACGCGGGGGTTGGACGTGACGGCCATGTTCCGTGCGGTGGAGTCGACGCACGGTCGGCTCGATGTCCTCGTCAACAACGCGGGGCTCAACGTGCGCGGGGATTTCCGCCACCTGAGCGACGCCGAGTGGGTCAAGATCCGCGAAGTCAACCTCGACGGCGTTGTGCGCGTTGCCCGCGATGGCTTTGCCCTGCTCCGGGCGTCCGGGCGCGGCTCGCTCATCAACATTGCGTCGATCATGGGGCACCGCGGCCTGCGCCAGCTCGTCGCCTACTCGGCCACCAAAGGTGCGATACTGGCACTGACGCGCGGGCTTGCCGTCGAGTACGCGCCGTTCGCTGTTCGTGTCAATGCGCTGGCGCCCGGCTTTGTGGAGACGGCACTGACGCAACGGGCCCTCAAGAACCCCGGCATCCAGAAGGCGCTCCTGGACAACACGCCCTTGCGTCGCTTTGGGCTGCCCGAGGAGATCGCCAAGGCCGCGCTGTTTTTTGCGAGCGACGATGCCTCCTACGTGACGGGGGCGGAGCTGGCGGTGGACGGGGGCATGTCGGCGAGCCTGTAGCCGATCCGCGCTTGGAAAGGCGCGATCACCCAGCTCTGGCGCAGCCTGGCCCAGCCTGGCTCACTCCGGCCCAGCTCTGCCCTGCCCCACCCTCCCCCCTCGAACCCGAAGCTGGTCCAGGTCTCGGGTCTGGCCCAGGAGTCTGGCCCAGGGGTCTGGCCCAGGGGTCTGGCCCAGGGTTCAGGTCTGGTCCAGCTCTGGCCCAAGGTCGGCCATCCCCCCAATTCGTGATGAAGCCAACGCGGTGGGCGGGCGGGACGAGAAGACCTTCGGCTTCGTGAGGTGGTGGGAAGGCCCACGGCAGGCAAGAGGGCCGTTGCCGTCGTTCCGGCCCGCGGGAACTGGGCCCTTCCGGGGCCGTTGCATTCGCGCTATGCCAGGGACAACCGGGCAAGAGATGATGGATGCGATGGAGACGAGCCCATGACGAAAACATTGACATTGCAAGAGGTCGCGGAGGCCATGGTGACGCCGGGCAAGGGTATCCTCGCCGCCGACGAGAGCACGGGCACGATCAAGAAGCGCTTCGATTCGATCAAGGCCGAGAGCACGCCCGACACCCGCCGCGACTATCGCGAGATGCTGTTCCGCTCCACCGAGGCGATGAAGAACCACATTTCCGGCGTCATCCTTTATGATGAGACCATCCGTCAGAAGGCAAAGGACGGCACCCCGCTGCCCAAGATCATCGAGGCGACCGGCGCCCTGCCCGGCATCAAGGTGGACGCCGGCACCAAGCCGCTTCCCTTCTGTCCCGGGGAGGTGATCACCGAGGGCCTCGATGGCCTCGGCAAGCGCATCGCCGAGTACGTGAGCCTCGGGGCCAAGTTCGCCAAATGGCGTGCGGTCATCGACATCGGCAAGAACATGCCGTCCTACAACTGCATCAATGCCAATGCCCAGGCGCTGGCGCGCTACGCGGCCTTGTGCGTGGAGGGCGGATTGGTACCCATCGTTGAGCCTGAGGTCCTGATGGACGGGGACCACGACATCGATACCTGCGAGAAAGTCACGGAATGGGTGCTCAAGGAAGTGTACGCCCAGCTCTATTATGCCAAAGTGCCTTTGGAGAAGACCGTGCTCAAGCCGAACATGGTGATTGCGGGCAAGAAATGCCCACACCAAACGAGCCAGCAGGACGTCGCCCAGCGCACCTTAAAGGTCCTGAAGCAGTGCGTGCCGCCGGCGGTGCCAGGCATCGCCTTTTTGTCGGGCGGCCAGTCGGATGAGGACGCTACCGCCCATCTCTCGCTCATGAACCAAATGGGTTCGCTACCCTGGAAGCTTTCCTTTTCTTACGGGCGAGCCCTGCAGGCGGCTCCGCTCAAGGCCTGGGGCGGCAAACCGGAAAACGTTGCCGCCGGCCAGCGCGCCTTTGCCCATCGCGCGCGCATGAACGGGACCGCTACGCTCGGCAAGTGGAGCGCTGAATTGGAAAAGGCCGCGTAGGCTGGCCGCTATTCCGCCCCAATGGCGCCCGATAGCGTGCGATGTCGGGCAAAATGGCCCCTCGGGGAACGGTGTGGCGCAGGACGAGGCAGCAACACGGCTCTGTGCGCTGATCGAGGCGGGCGAGGCAGCGCTCGGGCACCTGGCGGCGGCGTTGGCGGCGGCTGACGTTGCGGGCGTCCTCATTGCACCCGTCCCCGGCGCCGGCCTTGAGGCCCACATCGCCGGCCCCCTGGTTGCGGCGGCACAAAGGCGCAACGCGGCGGCCCTGATCGTGGAGGATGCCGAGCTCGCGCGCACGCTGCGCGCGGACGGCGTGCATCTCACTGTCGCCAAGTCCGGAACGAGCGGCTATGGCGTCGCCCGCAGCCTCGTTGGGCGCAGCGGCATTGTTGGGGTGGATGCCGGCATCTCACGGCACGATGCCATGACCGTGGCGGAAGACGGGGCTGACTACGTCGCCTTCGGCGCGCCGGCGCACCTCAAGGATCGCGCCAAGGCCCGTGTGCGCCGGGACGAGCTGGTCGCTTGGTGGGCGGAGATTTTCGAGGCGCCGTGCGTTGCCCTCGATGTCGAGACGCCCGAGGAAGCTGAGGCGCTCGCGCGCGCCGGCGCCGACTTCGTGGTGCTTCGGCTGCCGTGTGCAGCACCGGCCGCAGCCACGCGCGACCTGGTTGGCGGGATCGCCGCGGTGCTGGGTTTGCCCGCATCGGTGGGATGAGGTCGGCCGGTGTGCGAATTGCTCAAATTGGCTCGGATGGCGTTGCTGGCGGCAACGGGTATCGCGTTGTGCGTGTCGGCGGCAGCGGAGACGAGCTCGTGGTCTGGGCGGGTCGACGGCCCTGCCGAGGCGATACCGAAGCAGCCGGCTCCTGCCAAACCCGCACCGCCAGGCACGCAGGTCAAGATCATCAGGACGGTGCCCAACACCCCCATGGAGCGGCCCGCGATCGCCCCGCCCGCGCTCGGCGGGGGTGCGGCGGCAAGCACGCAGGCGCCATTCGAGACCCAGCTAAAGCCCTCGTCGCCGGCGACAGCCTCGGCCGCTGGGGCCAGCGAGTATGCTAAGGCCCAGTCAACGGGTGACGACGCCGCCTACGAAGCGTTTGATCAGGGTAAGTATCTCACCGCGCTCGATCTTGCCCAGAAGGCGGCGGAGAAGGGCGAACCGCAGGCCCATACGCTGGTGGGACGCATCTATGCGGAGGGTGTCGGCGTACCGCAGAACCTCGCGCTCGCCGCGCGGTGGTATCAACACGCTGCCGAGCTCGGCGATGTTGAGGGGGCGTTCGCCTATGGGGTGATGCTGGCCAAAGGGCAGGGTGTGCAGAAGGACCTCGAAGCGGCAGCGCACATGTTCGAAGCCGCAGCAGCGCACCGGCATCCCCTTGCCAACTACAACCTGGCGCTGCTCTTTCTCAGCGGTCAGGGCAAGCCCGAGAACCCCTATCGGGCCTTCGGCCATATGCTGTTTGCGGCGGAGGCCGGCGTCGCCGCCGCGCAATACGACCTGGGCAACCTTTACGCCACCGGCACCGGCGTTGAGTCTCCGAACGCCTTTGAGGCCGCCAAATGGATCGGCAAGGCGGCGGCCGCCGGCCATACGGACGCCCAGGTCGAGTACGCCGTGCTGTTGTTTCGTGGTCACGGTGTGCCGCCCGACCAAAAGCTCGGTGCGCAGCTCTTCCGCGCCGCGGCGGAAAAGGGCGTGGTGAGCGCGCAAACGCGATTGGCGCGCTGTTATGCCAATGGCGCGGGCGTAGATAAGGACCTGGTTCTGGCGGCCAAATGGCACCTCATTGCCAAAGCGGGGGGCGGGGAGGATGAGCCCCTCGACAAACTCGTCGCCAAGCTCACCAAGGCCGATCGCACCAAGGCTGAGAAAGCCGCCGAGGAGTGGCGGGACCGCACGCGGATCGGCCTCCAGGAGTGACGGGGGAGAATTGCTGGCTCGCGCGCAGCTTGTCCCCTTTCACCGCGACGGCGGCCAGCTATAGTGGCGCGAATCGCGAGGGAGGGCGGTGGTGAGGACGGCGATCGTTTTGGGGTTCCTTGCGCTCCTGTCGATGCGCGCTGAAGCCGCGCCGCGGCGCGGCGATGTGCAGGAGGCGCAGGGATCCGGCCGCGTGTTCCGCGACTGTCCGATCTGTCCGGAGATGGTGGTGGTGCCGGCAGGCGAGTTCCTGATGGGCTCCCCCGAGAGCGAGAAGGGCCGTGGCAAGGACGAGGGGCCGCAGCACAAGGTGGCCTTCGAGCAGCCCTTGGCCGTGGGCAAGTACGAGGTGACGTTCGCGCAATGGGACGCCTGCACGACAGAAGGTGGGTGCACCCACAAGCCGGGTGATGAGAACTGGGGTCGAGGCCGCCGTCCCGTGATCAATGTGTCGTGGGACGATGCCCGTCAATTCGTCGCCTGGCTGGCAAAGAAGACCGGCAAGCCCTATCGGCTGCTGACCGAGGCGGAATGGGAATATGCGGCCCGGGCGCAGACCAAGATTCCAGAAGTCAATGCCCCGTTCTCCACGGGAGGAACGATCACCTACAAGCAGGCCAACTACGACGCCAATTTTACCTACAACAAGGGTCCGCAGGGTGTCTATCGCCAGAAAACACTTGATGTTGGATCGTTGCCCAAGAACGCCTTCGGGTTGCACGACATGCATGGCAACGTCTGGGAATGGGTGGAGGATTGCTACAAGGACAGCTACGCCGGCGCCCCCTCCGACGGGTCGGCCGTGAGCGCGGTGAGGTGCAGTCTGCGCATCCTGCGTGGCGGGGCGTGGAACTACTATCCGCGCTTGCTGCGTTCCGCCTACCGCTATGCCACTGCGCCCGGCGTGCGTATGGAGAACGCCGGGTTTCGGGTAGCGAGGGCACTGTAAGGCCTTGGTAGTCGTCACAATCAGCAATGGGTTGAGCGAGCAATCATGACCCGGTAAACGGACCCCGCGATGTGTGCGTGCATGAGGCGCGTGTGACGGACGGAGCAACCCAATCATCGTGTCCGAGGTCGATCTATGAAAGCCATGCCACGTTTGGGTTGCTGCTTTGCCATCCTGGCCGCCGTTGCGTGTGGGCTCGTTGCCCTGGCGGGCAGCATCGACGGGGCGAGCGCCAAGAGCGGCCGAGAGGGAAGAGGCAGAGAGGGTCAAGCCAATGCGCCGGGTGCGCCCATGCTTGCCATCGTCTCCCTCAGCGACCAGCGCGTATCGATCTACGATGGCGACGGCCGCCGTATCCTGCAGTCACCCGTCTCGACGGGACAGACCGGCCTCGAAACGCCGGCGGGCATTTTCAGCATCGTGCAGAAGAAGGAGGTGCATCAATCCAACGTCTATGAAGACGGCAACATGCCTTTTATGCAGCGCATAACGTGGACGGGCATAGCGCTTCATGCCGGCGTGCTGCCAGGCCAGCCCGCCTCGCACGGCTGCGTGCGCATGCCGCACGCCTTTGCCCAGTCCTTGTTCGGTTTGACGGACATTGGCCTGCGCGTGATCATCTTGCGCGACGACATTGCCCCCGCTGAGCTCGAGCATCCTGCCCTGTTCAAGCTCGATCCGCGCCGCCTGGAGTTGGCGTTGGCCACGCCGCCAGTGAGCGACAGGCCACCGGCTGTGCGGCTGGGTATCGGCGCGGCCCCGACCGACGTGGCGGTCGCTCCTGGCTCCCCCCGATATTTCCAGCTTTTGAGAGCGACGGCCGATGCAAGGTCTACGCAGGCAAGCGCGGCAACGAAGAAAGCGAGCGAGGCCAGGCAGTTGGCCCTGCGCAAGGCGGCTGAAGCGGCGCCAGCCGTGAAGACGCTGCGCACGGCGGAAGCCACTGTCGCCAAAGCCGACGAGCTTTTACGCGGGGCTGAGCGGGCGTTGGAGACCGCTCGCACAAAGGCGGCAGGACAACCCCCCCCTGAGACCGCGACGGCTGGAGCGGAGGGCGCCGTGAGGGCGGCGGACCTGGCGAAGGAGAAAGCCTCCGCGAAGGTGGTCGAGGCGCAGGCGCAACTGGAGACTGCCAAGGCGCAAGCGCGGGCGCGGACGGCTGCAGCTGAGCGCGCGGAGGAAGACGCCAAGGCAGCAGAGACTGCCCGCGACGCAGCCGTCGAGGCGGCTGAGGAAGCCGCGCGCAAGACCTCGGCGGTGTCTGTGTTCATCAGCCGAAAGACGCAGCGGCTCTACGTGCGGCAGGGCTATTTACCCATCTTCGAAGGTCCGATCAGCATCCGCGATGCCGACAAGCCTATTGGCACGTTTGTTTTTACCGCGCTCGACTATCGCAATGCCGGGGACGTGCGCTGGAGCGTCGTCTCGATGTACAAGTATTCCGAGGCAATGGAACCCATCGCGCAGCCGGCGCGCAAGCGCGGGGACGGACAAGGCTTCGAGGCGATTGCAGCTGATGTGACAGCCGCCAAGGCCGCTCTCGACCGCATCGCCATCGGTCCCGATGATCTGGAGCGCATTTCGGAGGTGGTGCTACCGGGCTCGTCCCTCATCATCTCCGATGAAGGCGCCAACATCGAAACCGGCAAGGACACGGACTTCGTTGTGATCTTGAGCGGTGAGCCGCAGGGTGGGCTCAAGACGCGCCGCCGCGAACCCCGCTATCGCGACGACGAGTTCTTTGGCGGCGGCAGGTCGCCCTTCGGCTTCTTCTGGAACTAGACGCGATCCGGGACGCCAACCGGGCCGCCCTGGCACCAATTTTGCTTACCAATTTCGCTCAATGCAGAGGGTTCCTGCCAGGGACGCCCGCCCGTCGACAAGGTGACGAGGTATGAGGATACGTGCCGGCTATTCGATCGCCTACGAATGCCCGCAGCCGACGCCGATGCTGCTGATGCTCAGCGTGCATCCCTCGCGTATGGCAAACCTAGCCACACCACACCGTATCGCCTTCGATCCACCAATTGCGGCAAGGGACTATCGCGATAACTTCGACAACATCTGCACGCGCATCATGGCGCCGCCCGGACGCCTGGCCGTGGCCACCGATTTTGTCGTCAGTGATCCGGGTACCCCAGACATTGTGGCGCGGGACGCGGACCAGGTTCCCGTCCAGGACCTGCCCGACGATGTGCTCATCTATCTGCTGGGGAGCCGCTATTGCGACACCGATCATCTGTCCAACATGGCCTGGTCCACGTTTGGCGCTGGTCCGACCGGCTGGGCGCGGGTGCAGGCGATTTGCGATCATGTGCACGAGCGGCTGACCTTTGGATATCAACATGCCTCCGCCACGCGCACGGCCTGGGAGGGATTTCGCGAGCAGCGCGGCGTGTGCCGGGATTTCGCCCATCTCGCCATTACGCTTTGCCGCTGCATGAACATCCCGGCGCGCTACTGTACGGGCTATCTGGGTGACATCGGCATCCCGCCGGCACCCGAGCCCATGGACTTCAGCGCCTGGTTCGAGGCCTACCTGGGTGGGCGTTGGTACACGTTCGACGCTCGACATAACACACCGCGTATCGGGCGCATCCTGATGGCGCACGGTCGCGACGCGACCGACGTGGCACTCTCGACGAGCTTTGGGGCGACGAGGCTCGCCAACTTCGATGTGCACACCGAGGAGGTGGGCGGGACCTGACGACCGCCCAATTGTTGAAAAAATGCCGCACTGCACGGAGCCACGCTTGCATCGTTAAAGTTTGCGACAGCTTCCGGGATCATTCCACGCGCACCTCGGACGCGGCTTTGCCGGTGCTGGTGCCTGCGAGCCGCGGAAATGGTGTGTCGGATGCGCCGGCGCAGGGTTCCCGCCGGCCGTTGGGACGCACTGTTCAGGCCGCCGCCAGCCTGATTGCCACTTCGCCGAGGTCGTCGATGACGCCTTTGAGCTCGCGGTTGCCGGTGAGCCAGTTCATGCCGATCAAGCTGCCGGTGATGATGATCTGACCGGCGGCGAGCGACTTGCCGCGCGCTGCCATCGCCGGCGGTAGCAGGAGCAATGCAGCGAGGGGATCGACGCTCTTGCCCTCCACGTGGAGCTTGCCGTCGACCATGAGCCGGCCGGTACGCGCCCTCAGGTCCTCCGTGCGCCAGGCAAGGAGTTCGGGCCCAACCACCAGCCCAGCATTGGCGATGCAGTCGGCGAGCATGACGTGACGGGGCTGCGAACCCGGATCGGCAATGCGGCTCTGGCACAGCTCAAAGACGACGTGCGCGCTTTCCACGGCCTCAAGGACTTGCCCCGGCGCAGCGCCCGCCGGAACGTCGCGGCCGAGGCGGAAGGCGATCTCGAGCTCGATCCCGGCTGGCTCTCGGCCGACCACTTCCCACGTGCCACCTGCGGGCACGCGGCCTGACTGCAGGATCGGTGCGTAGATGACAGGACCCTGAGGCACCGGCATCACCTTCCAGCCAATTGCTGGCGAGGCCAGCGCCGCCACCACCGCGTCTTGGACGGCGAAACCCTCCTCGTAATCGGCCGGAGCGTCAGCGCCAACGAGGGCGATCCGTGCACCTTCCCGGCGTGCCGCCACGAGGCGCTCGCAGATGGAAGAAAGGCGATCCTTGGCCATGACGAAGATCTCCCTCGGCCTAAAATTGCACTGCTCGCCCGTAGGCCCGATCGCAGCCTCCAGCGCGCGGCGATGTCGTGGCCTTAGACGTTGTTCTATCCATGCCCGTGCAGTGGTCGTCAACCACGACCCGACAGTGAGGGCAGGGGCGCGGACAGCTTGGAGAACCGCAAACCGTTAACGCCAGGCAACCGCTGTCATCACATCGCGCTCGCCCGCTGCGTTCCCCCGCGCGGCGCGCGCGATGGATCGGCACCGGCATCGAAATGCGCACGCATGCCTGCTGAGCAAAAACTGGGCAGCGTGCTTGACCCGCACAGCGTAAGCGCGGATTGTCCCGCGCCCATGATCATCTCTGCACAAATATTGGGCGAGGACGTCGGTAGCAGCGATTCCGCCTATGCCTGGCTGCGGCTGGCGACGTCGGTGCTGATCGGGACCGTCGGTAGCGTCGGGCTATGGTCCTATGTGGTCGCGCTGCCCGCCGTGCAGGCCGATTTCGGTATCACGCGCGCGGACGCGTCGCTACCCTACACGCTGACGATGCTCGGCTTCGCTCTCGGCGCTGCCGCCATCGGCGGCCTCGTTGACCGGTTGGGCATTGTCCCGCCGCTCATCGCCTGTACGCTCCTTTTGGGCGGAGGGTTCGTCGCCTCGGCTCTGGCGCCGAGCCTGCCGGTGTTCGCCCTCGCGAACCTCCTGATCGGCATCGGCAGCTCCGGAGCCTTCGCGCCCCTGATCGCGGATATCTCGCACTGGTTTACGCGCCGGCGTGGCATCGCTGTCGCCGTCTGCTCCTCCGGCAACTACCTGGGAGGTACGGTCTGGCCGCCCCTCGTGCGGCACTTGATCGAGACCGAAGGCTGGCGGAAGAACCAGCTGTGGATCGGCATCATCTGCGTTCTCACCATGCTGCCGCTGCTCTTGGTGCTCCGCCGCCGCCTGGAGTATCACGCCCTCGAGGACGCGCGGTCCTCGGCTGCAGGCGCGCGCGCCTACCTGGGCTTTAATCCTTACGTGCTCTTCGGGCTGCTCGCGGTTGCGGGCGTTGCCTGCTGCGTCGCCATGGCGATGCCCCAGGTGCACATTGTCGCCTACTGCGGCGATCTCGGTTACGGGGGAGGGCCGGGCGCCCAGATGCTGTCCCTCATGATGGGCTTCGGCATGGTCAGCCGCATCGGTTCGGGTTTCGTGGCCGACCGCATTGGCGGTATCGCCACACTGCTCGTGGGCTCCCTCATGCAGGCCGTCGCGCTCTTCCTCTACCTGCTCTTCGACGGCCTCACGCCCCTTTACATCATCTCTGCGCTGTTTGGGCTATTCCAGGGCGGGATCGTGCCGATGTACGCCATCGTGGTGCGCGAGTATTTTCCGCCGCAGCAGGCCGGCACGCTCGTTGGGCTCGTGATCATGGCCACCATTGCTGGCATGGCGCTGGGCAGCTGGATGTCGGGTGCGATCTTCGACCTGACGGGCTCCTATTGGCAGGCGTTCGCCAACGGTTTGGCCTGGAACCTGCTCAATATCGCCATCGCCCTCGTCCTGCTTCGGCGGGCGCGGACCGGACGGGGGCCAGACGCCTGGTCCACAGCCAGCTGATCTAGTGGCCGATCTGGCCAGTGCGACGAGTTTTGCTTGTCGCGGGCATCTTGGCCCGAGTTTCGCGCCGATGGCGCTGCTGGCGAACCCTGCTCGTCGAAAAGATCCGACGTCCGGCCGTGCGGTGGAGCTCGAAATGGCTAGCGGCGTGGGGTGCCGAAGAGCGCCAACACAGCGAAGCCGACAAGGGTCAATCCGGTCGCGACCAAAAATGGCACTGCGTACCCGCCGCTTGCTTCGTAGAGAAGGCCGATCAACGTCGGGCAGCCCGCCACGCCGACCATGGTCATCAGTTGGCTGGTCGAATAGATGCGGCCGTAGTCACGCGTGCCGAACCGCTCGGCCAGGAGCAAGGGGTGCATCATGAGGGAGTTGCCCATCGTGATGCCGAAGAGGACGGTGCCGAGCAAGATTTGGCTAGAATCAGTCGCAACCGCCAGCGCCGCCAGGCCCAGCGCCTGCAATGCCATCAAAGCGAGGGCGAATGGATGGGAGGGAAGCCACAGCATGAGCCAGCCGCCAGCGAGGCGTCCCATCGTGCTCGAGCCCGCGAGGGCGGACAGAGCCAACGCTGCCGTTGCGGCGCCGCTGCGCAGGCTCGCGAGCCGGTAGAAGTGTGCAATGGCTCCGACCTGGGCACCGAGCAGGAACAGATAGGCAATGGAGACAGCAAAGAAATAGCGGCTGCGACGTGCCTCCGTAAAGGCGATGGCCGGTGGCGGCAGAGGCGGCGCGCCGATCACTGGTTCGGCGCCGTCGGGCGCAAGGCCTCTGGCAGCGGGACGCGGGCTCAGCACGAGGAGGGTTACTGGCAGCGTGCCCAACGACAATGCAAGCGCCATCCATGGCGCGGCGCCTGCAAGGCCCAAATGCTCGATCAGCAAGGCGGCGGCGGGTGCAACGGCGATACCGCCAAAGGAGAGCCCCGTGGAGGCAATGGAGAAGGCGAGAGAGCGGCGTGCGCTGAACCAACGGGCCACCAGCGTGGTGAGGGGTACGAGGCCGCTCCCGCCGTTGCACAGGCCAAACATGACGTGAAAGGCGTAAAGCTGCCATACATCGGTGAGAACACCGACGGACGCCAGCGCAAGCGCGCCGGCCGCGGCGCTGGTGGCGATCACGATGCGTGCATCGATGCGCTCCACCAGCCGACCGGCGATGGCGCCGCCGATGCCGCTGGCAATGAAGAAGGTGGCAGTGGCACTGCTGGCGAGGCCGACGGGGAAGCCGCGCTCGGCCACGAACGCCGCCAGCAGAATTGAGAGGTTGTAGAACGCCAATCCGGACGTGATCATCGTGACGAGAAACACGCCGGCGACGATGTACCAGCCGTAGAAGACCCGAGGGTGCGGTAAGGCGAAGCTCATCCTTTTTGGCGGCGATCGGGCAAGGAGGCCGCCAACCTAGGGGTGGCAATGCCGCGGGGCAAACGGGGGTCGCGCATTCCTGCCATGGTCTGGCTGCGGGAGATGCCTTGCGAGAGCCTGGCTTGCTCAACGGCGGCGGACGGGCGATCGTGCCTTTACCAGCCTGCCGATGGAGCCCCTGAATGACTACCCGCCCCCGCATTTACCTTGCCGGACCGGAGGTTTT
>Ga0075424_100003409_pt1 | contig 14881 bp, 12 predicted proteins | sample SoiMethybrSBSTD3_FD_75301 | JGI IMG/M metagenome (GOLD analysis project Ga0075424, IMG submission 75301) | Bulk soil microbial communities from a Populus tree surrounding site in Tennessee, USA - Soil MetaG P. TD hybrid SBSTD3 | ecosystem: Environmental > Terrestrial > Soil > Tree plantation... | reverse complement strand
CGTAGAGACGTCCCAGCCCGTTTCACGACACCCTCCGCAGACCAACGACGTCGGGACGTCTCCGAATCGGCGATCCCCGCCGGCGCAACCACCGACGCCGGACGGCACGAAACCGCAACCATCCTCTCCGGTTTCGAGAAACCCTGGACATCCAGATACTGAATGTTGGGACCGCCTTGATCCCTTGAAGACTATTCGACGCCCCGTCGCGCTCCCACGACCTCGGATCGCCCAATGCCGACTCGGAGACGTCCCGACGGTGTAGGCCTGCGGTGGGTGTCGTGAAACGGGCAGGGACGTCTCTACGGAACCAGGCACCGGTATCGATGGGCTTGGATTCCGTGGCAGGATAGGAGACCCAGAGGGCGATACGCCGCGGAGCTCCTGCTGCACTTGAGTGGACCCCAAGAACCTGCAAATCCGCGCTGAGGAGCGACGGCCAGACCGGCGGAGACACGCCGCGGCCGATCGGGGACTCCCGGCCCTGGTCCGCGACACACAAGAACCCGTCCATGACACGCAAGGAGCGTTCACGACACACCGCGGAGCCTTCCAGGATCGACGATGACTCACGAAGACTCACCAAGAACCCTCCCTCGGAACACAAACCGCAGTCAAAGTCCGCCGCCGACCGCTCGTGAATCACGGCGATCTCGGTATGAATCACTGCGGACCCGCTGTGAGACACCACGGACCCGGATTGCATCGCTCAAAGCAGGTTCGTGGTGTTCCACCGCGAGGTATGCGTGACGCAATCCGAGCTCGTGGTGTTCCACCGGCGGCGGCGAGCGATGCAACGCGCGCTTTGAGTGACGCAATGGCAGCTCGCGGTGATGCACGGCGAGCTCGTGGTGAATCAGAGCCGCTTGGGCGTGGTTCAAACCGCGGCGCCGGTGATGCAAAGCTCGCCGCGGGCGTTGCCCGCCGAGACCGGCGTCGTTCCCGTCGGGTTGGCGATGATGCAAACCGGGACGGCGGTGTCCCCGCACGGTCCGGGGAAGGCGCCGCCCGGAATCGCGGTGATGCACGGCGGCTCCGGGGGGACTTCGGACGGGATCGCGATGGTGCCTCACCAGTCCGCGGAGGTTCCGGCCGAGATCGTGGTGATGCAGGAGACTCCGCGGGTCGCCCACAGCTCCTGATAAACTAGCGGCATCCCGAACCAGGAGGCCGCGCCCTGTCCGAGACCTTTGACGTCTTCCTCAGCCACAACAGCAAGGACAAGCCGACTGTGCGTCAGATTGGGGAGGCGCTGCGGGACCATGGACTGGAGGTCTGGCTTGACGAATGGAAACCTGATCCCAGGCCGGCGCTGGATTCCCGCGCTGGAAAAAGCTATCGAGACAGCAAAGACAGCACCAAACGAGTAAAGGTATCTCCAACAGGCAATATTTCCTCGACATAGGTCCGGATTTTCAATATCTTGTTGTCATGACTGAACAAGCCAGCGCGATAGCGGCCGCCCAAGAAGAGCAGGAGCTTTCTCCTCAGCAGAGAGGCTTTTATGGATACCGGCCGACGTATGCCGATCTGCCCGATGGCACGTTTGACGTGGACTATGTCCCCTTGACGGCTGAAGACCTCCTCGATCCCGAGGTGACTGACAAGATCTGCCAGACGGGCCCCCATGCAAACCTCTCCAGCGATGTCTATAGTCTTCTGGGGCCGCTCTACGAGGACGATCCGGACATCCTGTTCACCTTGCGCATGAAGATGATCTGGGGGATCGAAGGTCTGCCCAACCCCATCCCGGATTTCACGGTGATTCACGGTTTACGCAACCCGGCCGAAGAGCGCATTGTCTTTGATGTTCCTTCAGAGGGCGTCCGTCCCAGCCTGATCATCGAGGTGGTTGCGTCCCACTTCGAGGAGCTCCGCCGCAACGATTATGAAAAGAAGGTTGGGATCTACGAGCGCGCTGGCGTTTCAGAGTACCTGATCCTCGAGCCGATTCTTGCCGAGGAAGACGACATCCTGCTGACGGGATACCGCCTGGACTCCGAGGGGCGCTACAAGCCCATCGAGCCGGACAGCGAAGGGCACCTTCTCTCGGAGACCACCGGCCTCCTTTTCGGCAAGGACGAGGAAGGCATCCTGTTGGTGATCGACACCAAGGCCGGCGAGCGCTTGTGGAATCCCAGACGTTCTATCCACGAAGCCAAACGCGCAGCCAAGGCCAGGAAGGTGGCCGAGGCGGAGCTGCCAGCCTGCGAGTGGAGTTGGCCAGCAGGCGCTGACCGATCCAGAATAACGGACCCGTAGAGACGTCCCAGCCCGTTTCACGACACCCTCCGCAGACCAACGACGTCGGGACGTCTCCGAATCGGCGATCCCCGCCGGCGCAACCACCGACGCCGGACGGCACGAGATCGCAACCATCCTCTCCGGTCTCGAGAAACCCGCCGCCCCGTCGCGCTCCCACGACCTCGGATCGCCCAATGCCGACTCGGAGACGTCCCGACGGTGTAGGCCTGCGGTGGGTATCGTGAAACGGGCAGGGACGTCTCTACGGAATCGGGCGCCGGTATCGATGGGCTTGGATTCCGTGGCAGGATACGGGATCGCACTTGAGGAGACCCCCGCCCGATGCCACGAGCCTTCTGGATTGAAATATCGGAAACGATCAACCCCGCCGTTCCAGCTCACGCCGCAGGAGCCTGATCTCCTCTTCGGCGGCTCGCGCTTGGTCCTCGGCCTCCAGACGCCGTTCCTGCTCGTGTTGGCGCTCCGCCCGTTCGCGATCTAGCTCGATCTGGACCTCGTCGGCATCAGGCAGCGTCTCGCCGGTTGCCGTGTCGATCAGACGCAGGGCGCTATCCAGCGGCTTGAAGGTCACCCCCGTCGTGCGGCTCACGAGGGAGCCATCCGCAGCAGGTTCAATACGGCGGTAGTGGCCAGCTTCCAGACGGAATCCCTGAAGCCGTGGGTCGAGGTATTCGCCGAAGGGGTCGTGGAGGATGTACTCCTCGACCCCGAGACGCTCGTAAAGATCCTTCTTCCCGTGGAGGTCCTCGTCCCGGGTGCTGTCGGAGGTCACCTCGATCACCAGGCAAGGGACCTGGCCCTCTTCCCAGAGCTTGTAGATGCGTCGCTGGTGCTTGGAGACGCCTTTCACGACGAAGACGTCCGGGCAGACGACGAAACGCGGGTCTCCCTGCACATAGTAGAGGAAGAGATTTCCGGTGACATGCACGCCCGGAACGTCGCGGTAGTGCTGTCGTATGACCCAGATGAGGCCGAAGATCTCGTCACGATGGCACTCGGTCTCTCCGATCGGCTTCCCGTCGGATTCCGGGTAACCGATTTCGCGTTGAAGAGGGATCGCCGCCATTCGATAGATCCTCCGCTTTGAGTATGCCTTGGCCCCAGGCTCCGATGTGAGGATAGAGGATTCCATGGCAGGATACCTCCTCACCCTCCGAGGAGACCCACCCCATGCCACGAGCGTTCTGTATCCCCGTCCTCCTTGTTGTCGCTCTGACTACGGCATCTTTCGCCGCCGAGCCCCCACGCCACGTCGCCGTTCGCGCCGGCCGGCTCCTCGACGGCATGGACGCCGCTCCGATCCGCAACGCCGTCATCCTGATTGAAGGGGACCGGATCACAGCCGTGGGGGCCGGCCTCGCCATTCCCGCCGGGTACGAGGTGGTCGACCTCTCTCGCTCCACCGTTCTCCCAGGCCTTATCGACTGCCACACGCACATCACCGGCCAGTCCGGCAACTACTACGAGGACCTCTTCCGGCGCAGCCCCATCGACATGGCGGTGACCGCTCATGTCTACGCCCGGCGGACGCTGGAGGCTGGGTTCACCACGGTGCGCAACGTGGGGGCTCCCGAGTTCATCGACGTCGCCCTGCGCGACGCCATCAACCGCGGCGACGTGGTGGGGCCGCGGATGCAGGTGGCCACGATGGCGGTGGGATCGACCGGCGGCCATAACGATTTGACGGGTTTTTCTCCCTACCTGCGGTTCGAGGGTTTCTCCGGCATCGCCGACGGCGTGGAGGAGATCCGCAAGCTCATCCGCACCGAGGTGAAGCGCGGGGCCGACCTCATCAAGGTGATGGCCACGGCCGGCGTGCTTTCCGAGGAGGGATCGGTGGGAGCGCCACAGTATTCGCAGGAGGAGATGAACGCCGTCGTAGAGGAGGCGGCGATGTGGGGCAAGAAGGTGGCGGCCCATGCCCATGGCGCCGAGGGGATCAAGCGCGCCGCCCGGGCCGGCGTCGCCTCGATCGAGCACGGCGGCATGATCGACGAGGAAGGCGTCCGCCTGCTCAAGGAGCGCGGCATCTACCTGGTGCCGGACATCTATACGGACGAGTACATCCTCCTCGAAGCCGATCATCTCGGCCTGCCGCAGAAGATGGTCGAAAAGGAGAAGGAGCTGCGGAAGAACCAGCTCGTCAACTGGCGGCGGGCCATCGACGCGGGCGTCAAGCTCGCCTTCGGCACCGACGCCGGCGTCTATCCGCACGGACAGAACGCCAAGCAGTTCCACTCCCTCCTAGCCCTCGGTCTCACACCGCAGCAGGTGATCCGCATGGCCACGGTCAACGCCGCGGACCTCCTCGGCTGGAGCGACCGCGTCGGCTCCGTCGCGCCCGGCCGCTACGCCGACCTCATCGCCGTCGACGGCGATCCGCTCGCCGACGTCACCGAGCTCGAGCGGGTGCGGTTTGTGATGAAGGGGGGTGTGGTGGTGAAGGAGCAGGCGAACGAGAAGCAGAAGCGTTGAGCTAATCGCCGTCCCGTTTTCAAACCTCTCTGGCCGGCGCCACCACCGCCCGGGCATAAATGCCGGGGCTATTTAATGACGCCGGATGAATCCGGCTTTAAGTCCCCTTCAGGGGGCGCAGCTACTAGCCCAGGCATTTATGCCCGGGCGGAGGTGCGGAATCGTAGTCTCTCCCCCATGCTATACTTTTGAAAATCCGCTATTCCTGGAGGGCTCGCCATGGACAGCACCCCCGAATCCGATCCGACCCCGATCGATCCGACCCCGATCTCTGAACCGACCAGCGGCGTCATTCTGGCGCGCGGTCTGAAGATCGCGGGTGAAACGATCGTTCCGGGAGCCAGCCTGCTGCTGGACGGAGAGGTTGCGTCCGGTGTGACCCATCTCGTCGTCGGGACGCTTGCCCGGATGGCCTTCGGCCCCTTGGGGCTGCTCTTGGTGGCGGCGGACTCCTACTCGAAATCCGTCTCCGGCAAGAGTCTGCTCGAGCAGTTCCGCGGCATGGTCCAGTAGCCGGCCTGGCGCCCCCCTCTTGACAGCTCATATACCCTTGAGTCCTCCGGTCCTGCTGTGGGAATCCGGAGGACGACGGTAGGAGGGTGCGATGAGCGAGGTCTGTTCCCACCTGGACCAGATTCAAGACGTGAAGCCCCACACTCGGGGCTGTGAAGAGTGCCTGAAGATGGGCGACACTTGGGTCCATCTGCGGCTTTGTCTCACCTGCGGCAAGGTCGGCTGCTGCGATTCCTCGAAGAACAAGCACGCGACGAAGCATTTCCACGCCACCAGGCATCCCCTCGTGCAGTCGCTGGAGCCCGGCGAGGACTGGCTCTGGTGCTACGTCGACGAGGTGATGATGGAACCCGGTTGAGCTACAATGGCTTTCCGGCCCTGACAACCGAAGCACCCAGGCTCATGAAGAAACTATTGCTGCAACCCCGCTCTGCGTTCGCCTCGCGCTATTTCTTGGCCGTGGCGCTGGCGGGGATCTACATGGCCGTGTTCCTGCTGACGCGGGTGGTGTTGCTGGGCGTGCAGCACGCGGTCTCGCGCAACGGTTTCGTTGGGGCGCTGACCGCTTTGGGAGCAGGCGAGATCTTCGACGCCGTGGTCGCGTTGTGGATGGTGGCGCCGCTGGTTCTCTACCTCTCCCTGCTGCCCGAGCGCTGGTTCCAGGGGCGGATTCAGCGGGCGGTGCTCTGGACCGGCCTGGCGGTGGCGACGTTCTCGGCCCTGTTCACGGCGGCCGTCGAGTACTTCTTCTTCGAGGAGCTCAACAGCCGCTTCAACTTCGTGGCGGTGGACTATCTGGCCTACCCCACCGAGGTGGCGGACAACGTCTGGCAGAGCTATCACGTGGCCCTCGTGCTCACCCTGGTAATCGGGCTTACGGGAACGATTCTCCTGCTCCTCCGCCGGCCGGCGCGGAGAGCCTGGCAAGTTGCCACGCCTCCCCTGCGACGCGCGGCGTTCGTCGCCGGTTTCGCGGTGGTCCTTGCCGGGGCGACGTGGACGGTCTCGCCGGCTCTCGCCCATATCTCCGAAGACCGGGCGCTGAACGAGATCACGGTCAACGGCTACTACTCCTTCTTCATGGCCCTCCTGGGGAAGGACGCGCCGTATGAAGGCCTCTACGCCACCCGGCCGCAGCCGGCGGTGATGGCGCGGCTGCAGCGGCTCTTGGGTATGGAGAAGTCGGTGGTGCCGGCCTCCTTTACCGCCGGGTCGACGCTGCGCAAGATCGACAATCCGGGCCCGTCCCGCCGGCTCAACGTGGTGGTGGTGCTGGAGGAGAGCCTGGGATCGGATCTCGTGGGCACGCTCCAGCCACGGCCAGAGAGCCTGACGCCGAGCTTCGATGCGCTGACGTCCGAGGGAACCCTCCTGACCCAAGCCTTTTCGACCGGCAACCGCACCGTGCGAGCCATCGAGGCCACCACCTCGTCCCTGCCGCCGCTGCCGGGCGAGTCGATCGTGCGGCGGGACAACTCGGTGGGGCTCTTCACGCTGCCGTCGCTCCTCGCCAGCCAGGGCTACCAGACGATGTTCGTCTACGGCGGCCGGGCGCTCTTCGACGGCATGGGCACCTATCTTCAAAAAAATGGAGTGGACCGGCTGGTGGACCAGAGCCAGTATCCGGACGGCACTTTCACCACCGCCTGGGGAGTCTGCGACGAGGCGATCTTCACCAAGGCGCTGGAGGTGATGGACGAGGTCCATGCCCAGGGGAAGCCGTTCTATTCGCTGGTGCTCAGCGTCTCCAATCACCGGCCGTTCACCTTCCCGCAGGACCATATCAAGGAAGAGAAGCGCTTCCATCGCCGCGAGAACGTGGTGCGCTACGCCGATTGGGCGCTCGGTCGCTTCATGGCGCAGGCGAAGTCGCACGCCTTCTACCGGGACACCCTGTTCGTCCTCATGGGCGATCACGGCGCCCGGGTCTACGGCGCGTCGGAGATTCCGCTGCCGAGCTATGAGGTGCCCATCCTCTTCATCGGTCCCGGCGTGCCCGCGGGCACCCGGCTGGAAACCCTGGCCTCGTCGCTCGACGTGCCCCCTACCATCCTCGGCATCCTGGGCCTGGATTACGAGTCGAAGTTCTTCGGCCACGACGTCTTACGTACGCCTCCCGAGCAGGGGCGGGCGCTGATGACCCACGGCAGCGAGATCGCCCTCATGCGGGGCGGCCGCATGGCCGTGCTGGGGCTGCGCGAATCGGCGACCCTCTATGAGGTCGACGCGGCCAAGGACGAGATCGCGAAGGCGAAGGCGGTGGACCCCGCCGGGCAGGAGCTGATCGAGGACGCCATCGCCTACTACAACGCCGCGGACCGTCTCTATCGCAGCGGCGCCTTCGGATTCATGCCCTCCCCGGTGCGTCAGGCAGGCCCGTCGACGGAGTGAAGTCGCTCAGCTCTCGCACAGCGGCAGCTTGACCTCGAAACAGGTCTCGCCGGGCTTCGATTCGAAACGGATCTCCCCCTTGTGCCGGGTCTTGACGATGCGGCGGGCGATGTCCAGACCGAGGCCGCTCCCCTCTCCTACTCCCTTGGTGGTGAAGAACGGATCGAAGATCCGCGGCTGGACCTCCGGCGGGATGCCCGGGCCGTCGTCGACGACGTCGATCACGGCGTCGCCGCGGTTCCTCGAGGTGCGCAGGGTGAGGGTGCCGCTGCCTTTCGCCTTCATGGCATCGACGGCGTTGTCGATCAAATTGGTCCATACCTGATTGAGCTCGCTGCCGTAGGCGCAGATCCGGGGCAGGGTGGTGTCATATTGCCGCACGACCTCGACGTTCGCCTTGCGCAGCTTGTAGGAGAGAATCTTGAGCGTGCTCTCCAACCCCGAGTGGACGTCGATCTCCTGCGAGGACGCCTGGTCCATGTAGGAGTACTCCTTGACGGCGGTCACCAGCTCGGAGATGCGGGAGGTGCTCTGCTCCACCTGGTCGAGAAGCTCGGCGAGGTTGAGCAGCCCGTCGATCCAGGGCAGGACGCAGCCCAGCGACTCGTCGCCGATGCGGCCGGCGATTGCGTCCAGTCGCTCGGGGCCGAGGCCGGCCGCCGCCAGGGTGGGGGCGAGACGCCAGGCGTCGGCGACTTTGTGGTCCTCCAGCCAGTTGCTCACCGCGTCTTCGAGATCGCTCTGGCGTACCGGGTCGAGAGGCGGTTTCTGATCTTCGTGGGGGCGGTGAGCGAGGGCCAGGAGAGCTTCTTTCTGCACCTCGAGCATCACCTGCCGCTCTTCGGCGGTGAAAGGGCGCTCCCGCTCCAGGACGAGGTTCTGCAAACAGCGCAGGGAATCGCGGATCTGGCCCGCCGCCCGTCCCGCGGCTGCCGCCGGGTTGTTGAGCTCGTGGGCGAGACCGGCGGAGAGCTTGCCGAGGGCGGCCAGCTTTTCCTGCTGGCGGATCTGGGCGTTGACGTCCATGGCGCGGCCGGCCATGGCGCCCAGGACTACGCGCGCCACCGGCGGGCACTCCGCCACCAGCCGGCGGAGCTTGTCCGGGTCGAGCCGTATGGCGCGGACCCTGCCGGCGGCGCGGCCGGTCGCGATGGCAGGACCGCCGGTGAGCATCGAGATCTCGCCGGTGAAGCCGCCGGGCTCATGAATGGCCAGGAGCGTCTCCTCACCCGAGACCCGCTTGGTGATGCGGACCTCGCCGTCGAGTACCACGAACAGCGAGTAATCGATGTCACCCTCGGCGAACAGGACCGCGCCGTCCGCGAGCTCGACCTCCTCGCCCACCTCGCGCATGTGGCGAAGCGCCTCCTCGGTCAAGTGCGGGAAGAGGGTTTTCTCGTTGGGATCGTGCAGCATGGTTGTGCCCTTAGGAGCCGGAAACAAGGGACAGCAGGAACGAGAACAAACCAGACTTGGTGCTTTTCTTCATGTCCCTGTAGTCCCTGCTGTCTCTGATGTCCCTTTTTTCTAGAGCTTGGAGAGATACTGGTGAATGAAGGAGATGGCGATCGAGCCCTCGCCCACGCCGGACGCCACCCGCTTCACCGAGCCGCGGCGGACGTCGCCGGCCACGAAGATGCCGGGGACGCTGGTCTCCAGGAGGAACGGATCGCGGTCCGGCTTCCATCCCGCGGGCCGCTTGCCGTTGGTCATCAGCTGGGGGCCGGAGAGGATGAAGCCGTAGTCGTCGCGCTCGACGACGCCCGCCAGCCAGCCGGTGTGGGGCTGGGCGCCGATGAGGATGAAAAGCGAGCGCGCCGGATGGTTGGTGACCTCGCCGGTCGCGGAATTGTGGACGTCGAGCGATTCCAGGTGGCCGTCGCCGTGGGCGGCGGCCACGTTGCTCTGGTACCAGACCTCGATGTTCGGCGTCTGGCCGATCTGATCGACGAGATACTGCGACATCCCCTTGTTGAGGGAGTCGCCGCGCACCAGCATCACCACCCGGCGGGCGTACTTCGAGAAATACATCGACGCCTGGCCGGCCGAGTTGGCGGCGCCGACGATGAAGACGTCCTCGTCGCGGCAGGACATGGCCTCGGTCATCGCCGCTCCGTAGTAGACGCCGGCGCCGGTGAGCAGGTCGACGCCGGGGACGTCGAGCTTGCGGTAGGAAACGCCGGTGGCGATCAGCAGGGCGTGGCAGGAGACCTCGCTGCCGTTGCTGAGCGTCAGGATGCGATACGGATCCTCCTGGCGTACGCCTGTGGCTTCCTGGGGCGTGAGCAGCTCGACGCCGAAGCGCTGGGCCTGGGTGACCGCCCGGCGAGTGAGATCGGCGCCGGAGAGCCCGGCGGGAAAGCCGAGGTAGTTCTCGATACGCGAGCTGGTGCCCGCCTGCCCGCCGGGCGCATCGCCCTCGATCAAGAGCGTATGCAGTCCCTCCGAGGCGCCGTAGACGGCCCCGGCCAGGCCCGCGGGTCCGCCCCCCACGATGACGAGATCGTAGAAGGGCTTTCCCGCCTGCGTCCTGAAGCCGATCTTCTCCGCCAACTCGCTGCGTGACGGATCGGAAAGCGACGTGCCGTCAGGCAGGAAGACGATGGGAAGGCGGGCCGTTCCGTCGCCCGCCGTCTTCTCGGCCGATGCCACGAGCTCCCGAGCCTCGGTCTGCTCCTCCACGTCCAGCCACTGATAGGGAACCTGGTGGCGGGCCAGGAAGTCGCGCACCTGGAAGGCTTCGGGCGACCAGCGGTGGCCCACCACGCGGATGCCTTCAAAAGGCGGATGGAAGTTGGCCTGCCAGTCCTCCAGCAGATCGTCGAGCACCGGGTAGAGGAACTGCTCGGGCGGGTCCCAGGGCTTGAGGAGGTAGTAGTCCACCCGCGCCGTGTTGATCGCCTGGATGGCCGCCTCGGTGTCGGCATAGGCGGTCAACAGCACGCGCTTGGCGCCGGGGAAGAGCGGGATGGCCTTCTCCAGGAACTCGACGCCGGACATCTGCGGCATCCGCTGATCCACCAGGAACAGGGCGACGGGAGTCTGGCGGACCTTGAGCTGCTCCAGGGCCTCCAGGGCGCTCGGCCCCGAGCTCGCCCGCATCACTCGGTACGACTCGCCATACTGGCGCCGCAGATCGCGGTCCACGGCGCGCAGCACCTCGGTATCGTCATCGATCGCAAACAGGACAGGTTTGGCCATGGCGCCCCTCTCACCTCCGGGGCGAATATATCCGAGGTGTCAAGGACGAACATGGACCAACACGGACGGCACGGACGAACACAGGGCCTCGGGGGACGTGCCTCAGCGCCCCGGCACCCCGCTCACCGTCCGCGCCGTGAGCCCCTTGCGTCCCGGCAGCTCCACCTCGATCTTGCTCCAGGCGGCGGGCGGCGCCGACTCCTTGGGATAGAAGGCCACGGTGTACTGGCTGCGCAGCTCGGAGAGGATCTGGGCGTAGACCTCCGAAAGGTCCTGCTCGGGCTCGATGAAGTAGACCTGGCCGCCGCCGGCGTCGGCGAGGCGCTTGAACTTCACCGACGTGGGCTCGGTGAGGAAACCGCCGTCCTCGCCCCGCCCGGCCCGCGGATTGGCGACGATCAGGTAGATGGGGATGCCGCTCTCGCGGGCGATGCGCAGGCACTCGCCGTAGGAGAGGCGCTCGCGCTCGCTCTGATCGATGCCGTCCGTGTAGAGCACCAGGGCCTTGCGGCCGGTGATCCCCCGCAGTTGCACCAGCGAGTAACTGATGGCCTCCCACAGCGCCGTGCCGCCATCGGGCGTAAGGCTGGAAAGGGACGCCGAGACCGCGGCGAGGTCGCGGGTGACCGGCCGGACGAGCTTCGAAGTGTCGTCAAAGGCGATGAGCATGGCCCGGTCGCGGTTCGAGAGGCCGGTGTCGAGGAGCGAGGCGACTGCTTTCCGTACGTCGGGGAGCTTCAGGAACATGCTCGCCGAGGAATCGATGGCAAGGGCCAGGGTGAGGGGGAGCTCGCCGGCGTTCTCGAAGGCAGCGATCTCCTGCGGCTCGCCGTTCTGGCGCACCCGGAAGGCCTCCTTCGGCAGCCCGGGCACCGGCTTGCCGTTGGCGTCGGTCACCACCACGGCCAGTTGGATCAGTCGAACGACGATGCGGTCGCCGAGATCCGAGGTGTTGAAGGCCATGGCGTCTTCGGCGGTGGAGCCGTCGTCGAGACGGGCGGAGACCTTCAGATACCCGACCGGCCTTTCCTTGGGGATCATCACCCGGTGGCGGAAGGGCGGCCCGTAGACCGTGCCGGCGAGCTCGTCGTTCCAGAAGAACTCCAGCTTCGCCAGCCGCTTGCCGGCCGGCGCGCGCACCTCCGCCTCCACCTCCACGGCACCCACGCCACGGCGGCCCGCCGGCTCCACGATGCGGACGTCGAAGCCCTCGGCCGGATCGTTCAGGCGCACCGAGTCGCGGGCGACCTCCTTGCCGGCGGCGTCGTAGGCGATGCCCTGCACGATCTGCGGCCGGACGCGGCGGCCCAGGTCCACCTCGACCTCGCAGGGGACGGCCGCGCAACTCGCGGCCGTGCGGTCGCCGACGCGAAGATCGAGGCGAGCGATCCCCTTGCCGTCGCCGTTGACTCGCAGTCGCACCTTGTTGCTGAGGGAGTTGCCGGCCGGCGGCACCAGGCGGATTCCGGGCCGGCTGACGGTGAGAGCGGCAGGCTCGGGCGGAGGGGCGCCGAGGTTCACCACCTGGCCTCCCCAGGCGCCGCCGGCCACCGGCTCCACGACCACGCCCACGGCGTCCGCCCCCTCGGGAACGGAGACCGCCAGGCGGTAGACATTGGGTTCGGTACCGGTCACGTCGGCGGCGGTCAGGATGTGGTGGGTGGCGCCGCGGCCGACTGGTCCGGCCACGGTCACCCGCAGGGGACCTGCAGGCGGCTCGGGAGATTCGAGGCGCAGGTCGAGCGTCCCGCGTCCGCCTTCGACGGACTGAATGCGGGCGGAGATCTCCAAACCGATGCCGTCCTCCTCGCCGTCCAGGAGGCGGCCGGCGCGGGAGGCCGCTACGGCCTCGGGCACTCCCTCCACGTCCCAGCGGCGAGCCTTCACCGCGAGGTCGGAGCGCGAGGTGCGGACCTCCACGGCGTGGGGCCGGCCGTCCACCTCCCGGATCGCCTGGTAGTGCAGCCAGAAGCGGGAGCGCAGGTGCGCGAGAGCCGCCGAGAGGGACCCCGGCCCGACGACGAGCTCGCCCCCCGTCGCCTCGGCCATCCACTTCAGCGGTTGCTGGGGCGCCGCCAGCTCCGGCGTGGGCGGCGGCTGGTCCTTGGGCGCCTCCTCCGGCTTCTTGCGGCCGAGGATGATCTTGCCGCCCAACGGCACCTGCGCGGTGGGGTTCGGCTTGATGCGCCGCAGGTCCGGCAGGCTCGAATCGCCCATGGGCAGGGGAAAGACGGTCCAGCCCAGGGAAGCCGCGGTGCGCGCCGCTTCCAAGCCGGTCTTCTCCAGCGCTCCCTCGCCGGTGGGAGTCGAGTCCGGGCGATAGAACTTCTCGGGATCGACGTCGAAGCCGTCCGTCACCAGCAGCAGGGCCCGGGGCCCGCCCCCTTCCTGCGCCACCAGCCATTCGGAGAGGGCGTCCTGCTGGCGGCGCACCAGCCGCTCCTCTTCGTCCAGGGCCTCGCCCACCCGGTCCGCCGGCGGTCCCTCGTCCTTCTTCTGGTCACGAAACCGCTGGCGCAGAACGCGGACGTCGTCCCGGCCGTCGCCCGCCAGCCAGAGCTTGGAGAGCGCCTCGTCGATGGCGCGGACGTCCTGCGTCGCCGACAGCGCCACCCGGGGGACGGGCTCGGCCACGACCACTTCGACCGGACCGAGTGCCGCGAGAATCGCCGACCTCTCCGCCAGCGAGCCGGCGGCGGTCCTCAGGGTGCGGGAGCCGGTGAGCACCCGGTCCACGTAGACGACGATCCGCCACGGCCGGGTCTGCGGCGCCAATTCCATCACCGGGCGGGTCTGGTCGCCGTCCACGACCGTGAGGTCACCCGCTTGCAGCGTGCGCGGCGCCTCGCCCTTGGCGTCCAGGGCCTGGAGGGACAGCTCGATGGGGACCATGGCCGGCATGGCCGGGCCTGGGACCACCGGAGCAGGCGCGGCGTTCTGGGAGCTAACGGGCGCCTGGAATGCGAGGAGGAGCGTGGGAGCGAGAAGTGCGAGCTTGGAAGTCACCCGTCTATTCTACGCCCGGGGTCAGTCTCCGATCTCGTCTCGCAGGCCGAGCGTCGTGATCAGGCGGTGGAGATGATTGGGATGAAGCCCCAGCCGCTCGGCCGCCCTGGTGATCGTGCCGCCGCTCTCGTGGACCGCCTTGACGATCAGCCGGCGCTTGAGGTCGTTCAGGGCGTCGTGGAAGCGGGGAGCGAGGGCGTCCGCGGCGGGAGCGGTCTCGAGCAGCGTCTCGGGGAGGTCCTCGGGACGGATCGTGTCGTCCTGCCCGAGAACGACGGCGCGCTCGATGGCGTTGCCCAGCTCGCGGACGTTGCCCGGCCAGTCGTAACGGACGAGGAGGGCCCGCGCCTCGGGGGAGATCCCCACCTCCCGGCCCCGGATCTCCCGCCCATGACGGGCGGCGAAGTGGCTCGCCAGCAGCGGCACGTCCTCCCGTCGCTCGCGCAGGGGCGGCATGGTGATCGACACCACGTTCAGCCGGTAGTAGAGGTCGGCCCGGAAGGTGCCGGCCGTGATCGCCTTGGCGAGGTCGCGGTTGGTGGCGGCGATCACCCGCACGTCCGCCTGGATCGGCCGGGTGCTCCCCACCCTTTCGAAGGTGCGCTCCTGGAGCACCCGCAGGAGCTTCGCCTGGAGGGGCGGCGGCATCTCCCCCATCTCGTCGAGGAAGAGCGTGCCGCCCTGGGCGACCTCCAGCTTGCCGGTCTTGCGCTCGACGGCGCCGGTGAAGGCCCCCCGCTCGTGGCCGAAAAGCTCGCTTTCCAGCAGCGTCGCCGACAGCGTTGCGCAGTTGATGGCCATGAACGGCTTTCCCGCCCGCCGGCTGGCGCCATGGAGAGCTCGGGCGGCGAGCTCCTTGCCGGTGCCGCTCTCGCCCAGGATGAGCACGGTCGAAGGCGTCGGCGCCGCCCGGGTGATCACGTCGTAGACCCGCTTCATGGCCGGGGTTTCCCCCACCAGTCCGAAGCCCAGCTCGGCGGCCTGGAGGCGCCGGTTCTCCCGCTCCAGCCGTTCGCCGCGCAAGGCGGCC
>Ga0075424_100003406_pt1 | contig 14885 bp, 13 predicted proteins | sample SoiMethybrSBSTD3_FD_75301 | JGI IMG/M metagenome (GOLD analysis project Ga0075424, IMG submission 75301) | Bulk soil microbial communities from a Populus tree surrounding site in Tennessee, USA - Soil MetaG P. TD hybrid SBSTD3 | ecosystem: Environmental > Terrestrial > Soil > Tree plantation... | reverse complement strand
ACTCTCGGAGTGGGGAGAACACGTGAACGACGGGTGACTTTTTTGCGCCATTTGCGGCTCTTCTTCGCGATCTTTGCGGTTAAAAGCTTTTGACCGCAAAGTCCGCAAAAGATCGCAAAGTGAAATGCAACGTGTCAATTGCATCTCTGCAATGAATCGCACCGACCGCCGCCCGGCTAAATGCCAAATGCTAAGTGCCAGATGCTACCGGCCAAGTGCTGCTCGCTGTGTACTTGATTTAAAATCCCTCTGCTTATGAACAAAGTCGTCGCCAGCGCCGAAGAGGCGATTCAAGATGTGTTTGACGGAGCCACCATCATGGTGGGCGGCTTCGGGTTGTGCGGAATGCCCGAGAATCTGATTCGCGCACTTGCCCGCAAGGGCACGAAAAATCTCACAACCATCAGCAACAACGCGGGTGTCGACGGATTCGGCATGGGCCTGCTGCTCGCCAATGGCCAGATTCGTCGGCACATTGGTACCTACGTCGGCGAGAACAAACTGCTCGAACAGATGGTGTTGAATGGTACTGTGCAGCTTGATCTCGTGCCCCAGGGAACATTTTCGGAGCGGATTCGCGCCGGCGGCGCGGGGATCCCCGCATTTTTCACGCCTACCGGAGTCGGCACAGTCGTCGCAGAAGGCAAAGAAACGCGCGAGTTTGATGGCCGCCAATATGTGATGGAGCGTGCCCTGAAGGCGGACTTTGCCTTCGTGAAAGCGTGGAAGGGCGACCACTGGGGCAACCTCGTCTACCGCAAGACAGCTCGCAATTTCAACCCCATGATGGCAACCGCCGCGAAAGTAACGATCGCTGAAGTGGAGCATCTGGTGGATGTCGGGGACCTCGATCCCGATCTCGTGCACACACCCAGCGTGTTCGTGAAGCGAATTTTCCAGGGCCAGTTGTTCGAAAAGAGAATTGAGAAGCGCACGGTGAGGAAGGCGAGTTAGCCACAAGCCGTCAGTCGCAAATCGTCAGGCACGGAACCATGGTTAGGAAAGTCTGGAGCATTCTTCAAGTCGCAACGATCGGCGCTGTTGTGCACGGCTTCTGTTTTTCAGGAAGCTGTCTGGCAACAGCACAGACCACCGGGTCATGTGCCGCAAATACCGCGCAGATCATGATCCTTGGCACCTATCACATGGACAATCCTGGGCTTGATGAATACAACCTGAAAGCGGACGACGTCCTTACCGAGCGACGGCAGAAAGAAATCGACCAGGTCCTCGACAAGCTGGAACGTTACCAGCCGACCAAGTTCGCCCTTGAGGGCCAATACAACGAGGACTATTGGACGAAGCGCTATCACGACTACCTCGCAGGCAACTACAAATTAGGCCGAAACGAAGTCGAGCAGATCGGGTTCAAGCTTGCGAAGCGTACCGATATCAACCCGGTCGACTATCAGATGTGGATGGATGGACGGGTCCCCACCGAAATTGCGGACCCCGTCGTGAAGCCAAAGCCCTCACCCCCGTCAAACGAACCGCCGGAGCCAACTCCGGATTGGATCAAGCGCGAAGAGGAGTTGTTCAAGACGAGCACCGTTCTGGAATATCTGCGTTATCTGAACTCCGATGCGGCTCGCGGCCCCGATCACGCGTCGTATTTCGACCTGCTGCTTCCTGCCGATGGCAATGCCCCTTACCGGCGAACCGATCTGTTAACAAACTGGTACAAGCGAAATCTCCGCATCTTTACCAACATCAATCGCATGACCAAATTCCCCAGCGATCGCATTCTGCTCGTGATTGGCTCCGGTCATCTGACAATCCTGTCGGATTTCGCAAAGAGTTCGAACTACTTCTGCCTGGTAGACGTGGAGGACTATCTGAAGTGACCACTACCCCTGCTCCGACCAAACCCGGCAAGGACATCGAAAAGCGCGACCGTATCGTGAAGCGTATCGCGCGCGAACTGCGCGATGGGTTCTACGTCAACCTTGGCATCGGTATGCCGACGCTGGTTGCCAACTGCGTGCCCGAAGGCATGCACGTCATCCTGCAAAGCGAAAACGGAATGCTCGGGATCGGACCGTATCCGGTGGAAGGTCAGGAGGACTCGGACCTCATCAACGCGGGCAAGGAAACGGTGAGCGAGATTCCCGGCACTGCTTATTTTTCCAGCGCCGACTCATTCGGAATGATCCGTGGAGGGCACATCGACCTCAGTGTGCTGGGCGCAATGGAAGTCGATGAGGAAGGCAATCTCGCCAACTGGATGATCCCGGGAAAAATGGTGAAGGGCATGGGCGGCGCGATGGATCTGGTGGCCGGCGCCCGGCGCGTTATCGTTGCCATGGAACACACGACTCGCGAGGGCCAGCCCAAGATTCTGAAGAAGTGCACTCTCCCTCTTACCGGCGTCAAGGTAGTGAACACGATCGTGACGGAAATGGCCTACATCCAGGTGACGTCGACGGGCCTGATGCTGGAGGAAGTCGCTCCCGGAGTTACCGCAGACGATGTGCAGCGCGCGACGGAGCCCACACTGATCCTTAGTCCGACACTAAAGGTGATGGGAAGTTAGTCGTTGGTTTGGCGTCGCAAGCATGGACGGGCTGTATCTGCGCGCCTGGTGTTTATAAGCGGAACGGCGCGCTCAGCAACCGCGCCGGCAACATCACAATCGCCCAGACCAGCGCCAACGCCCCATGTACCGCGATTCCGACGAGCCGGAACGGCAGCAGGAGCAACCACACAAGCGGATAGGCGATCAACGCAAGCAGGGCCAGCGGCCAGCACATCACAAACAGCAAGCACCAGAGTAGAAAGACGAACATGGCGAGACCTCCTGCACCTTCTAGTCTAGTTACGCATGAAGAGGAGCGAAAGTTCCGCCGTCACAAAGTCAGGTGTTAGGTCTCAGGTGTCGGGTCTCAGGTCTCTGGTCTCGGGTTTCAGGTGTCAGAGTGAGGTCTCTGGTTCTAAGGTCTCAGCTGTCAGGTCAAGTCTCAGACTTAGATCTCAGATTTCCGGTCTTGGACCCTCATTTGAAATCTGTCATCCCGACCGGAGTGAAGGCGCAGCCGAACGGAGTGGAGGGGACCTTGTGTTCTCTCTCGAGCGCCTTTTTCTTCAACGAGCCCTCGAATTTGCCCTCCCGACAAGAGAGCACTTCGAAGGCTGACAACCGAGACCTCAGACCCGACACCTGACAGCCGAAACCTCGAAACCCGAAACGCGACACCCGACACCTGTTTAAGGCTGTGGCTGCCTCAAGGGCCTGGCCCGATCAATCACCCACTGCGGAAACACCGGCGCTCCTTGCGGAGGCTTGCCCTGCGCGATGGCCCAGTGGTCGAGCCAGCCGGTGCCTTCTTCTCCAACGTAGGTATCGGGCAGGCCGTAGGCTTGGTCACTGAGCGCATCTTCGAGCGTGATAAAGCGATAGCCACGCTTGCGCATCACATCCAGCAATTCTCCGATGTGGTCGGCCTCCAACTGATTGGCGTGCAGCAGCAGGATCTGCTTGGGTTCGTAGCCGACCACTTGCTTCGAAAGCTTCTCGTCATAGGCAAAGACCTCGTCGCTGTAAGAAAGATAACTCTTTGCGAGTTGGTCCTGCAGCGCAGTATCACCACGCTTCCTGGCATCATCGTAGACGCCCGCATACATCCAGTCCCAGGCATCGAGAGTCACGGGAGCGATGTGGTAGCCGCGAGCCACCAGAAAAGCTTCGGCGTGCCGCCGCGTTTCGAGGTCGCGGCCGGTGTCGAGATAGGGATGACGGAAGTAGCGCAGCTTCATCTTGTGCTCGTCGAGCAGAAGTCGCGTGACACTCTCCCCCTGGATAATCTCGTCTTCCCATGCGGCAAGCCCAACTTTATTGAGCGATGCGTGGCCGAAGGTGTGATTGCCGAGCTCGAACCCATGGTCGAGCCACATGCGCAGAGCGCCGATACGTTGGTCGACCTCACCGGGCTTGTAGAGTTTCTTCTCGTTAACGAATCCGACGACGGGAATCTTCTGGTCGCGCAGCGTGCGGAGCAGCTTCGTGGTCATCTCGGTGATAGCAGTCGCACTCATGGAATTCGCAGCGCCGGCGGGCAGGTCGTCGATTGTAATGGCGACGGCGCGATCGGGCTTGTCGGCAGCTGCGGCCGGTATTGCGCTTCCTATCGCGCACACTCCGCAAAGTGCAGCGAAGAAGAGTATTCGATTCATGAAGACTGTCTCCTTCGAACGATGTCTGGCTGCGAAGCGGTATTAGAACACGAATGGGACCGGGGAAATCCAGAACTCTTGTAGCACGGGCGCGGACAAGATATCGCAGAGCGCATGGAGAAAAGCCGAAACCGCAAAGATCGCAAAGGAACCGCAAAGTGCGCGAAGGAAAGCCTTCTGAGAGAAGAATTGCGTTTTGCGCTGGTCGTCCCGCGGCCCACCGAGTTTCAACTTTGCTCCAGCCGAACCTGGAGCGCGAGTTGGCGAGTCGCTTCGCAGCGGGCATTTCTTACATGTATGTGCACGGCCAGAATCTGATTCGCGCGCGCGACGTGAATCTTCCGGCGCCAACCGACGTGACCTACCCCGTTTACGACGAATCAGGAACAAACTTTCTGGACACCTACTACAGTGTTCCTTCGTTTTCCACCTGGCAGATGACTCGCTCGATGACGTGTCCATTTCCTCCTTGTATTAATCCGCTCGCGCGCCCGATTGCCACTCTAGGTGCGATCAACCAGTTTGAGAGCGCGGCGTCGAGCGTCTATCACGGAGCGACTCTCTCCGTGCGCCGCCGTATGACGAACGGCTTTTGCTTCCGGCTTGCATACACGTTTGCCCATGCAACCGACGACGGTCAGGATGCGCTCGTCGCCGGCCGTCCGGTCACAGTGCAGAATTCTTACTCCACCAGTTCCGAGCGTGGCCCGAGTGTCACGGATCAACGTCACCGTTTCGCGCTTTCCTGGATCGGGGAGCCGCAGCCCTTCGGACGTGAGCACGCAGTGCGCGCGCGGCTTTTCAATGACTGGAAGCTCTCCGGTGTCGTGACCGTTGGCTGCGGGCGTCCGGTGGACGCGCGCGTCTTCGGCGATCCCAACCAAGATGGCAACACTTCGAATGATCGCTTGCCCGGTTACGGACGAAATGCTTTCTTGGGCCCTGACTACGCAACCACTGACTTGCGACTTACGCGTCGACTCTACGTGCGGCCTCGCCTCAAGGTGGAGTTGATGGCGGAAGCGTTCAATGCTCTGAATCGCGACAACCGCCGCGTGCAGATCACCGACGACGGATTCACAAGCACCGCCACCGACTTTGCGCAGATTGACAAGACTATTGGAATCAATCACTTTCCTGCGTACTATCGCAGGCCTGCCAATCTTTCGGCAGTGACTCGTGCCTATGCGCCAGATTCAATTGGCGTTGCGTTTGATCTTCTAAATGAGTTCACGTTGGTCTACTGCATATGGAGGAGAGTTCGAAGCTGACTAACAGAGTGCGCGGTAGGAATTGGGTGAAACTTTGACTTCCCCCTTGACTTGCCTGCAGAATGTTGCAATAACTATCGGGTCCAACGGGACGAGTTTGGGGGTGTAGTAAGTTTGGCGGAAGTCAGAATTCAAGAGGGCGAATCCCTCGAAAATGCGCTGCGACGTTTCAAGCGTAAGGTGCAACAGGAAGATATTATCAAGGAGGTTAAGCGCCACTCCTTTTACCTGAAGCCCGGCGAAAAAAAACGTGTCAAGGAAGCCTTGGCACGGAAACGCAGTCGCAAAAAAGCTCGTAAGGAGCAAGACTGACAAGCCATGGGTCGCCGTCTCGGGCGGCGACCCATTTCTATTCCCCGCGTCTCGCAATCGGAAGCGCTGGACTTCCTCCAACGTCCGGTACGGCGTTTCCTTCTAAAGCTGTGAAACCTGCTTGACCCGCAGGTTGGGCCGAATCCAGGGAAATCTTCGAGGGGGGGTGCTTAAAGACTCTGATCGCACTCGCGCGTACAGAAGGCGCTTCAGCTTTCTCAAGCGAACGGGAGGCGAGCGGGGAATGGGGTGAGGGATGGAATTCCAGGACAAGGTACTCAAGTGTATCGACTGCGGGTCCGATTTTATTTTTACTGCAGGCGAACAGCTGTTCTTCCACGATAAGCAGTTCAAAAACGAACCAAAACGCTGCAAGGTGTGTAAGGCAAAGCGAGTTTCCGTATTGGGTGCGCCCACGCCCGGTCAGGTTCCCAACAAGACGGAAACACGGACTACCTGTTCCCAGTGCGGCAAGGAGACCACAGTTCCATTCAAGCCGACGCAAGGAAGACCGGTCTTCTGCCGCGAATGCTTCCAGCAAAAGCGACAGCAAGCCGCTACAGCCTGAGAATCAGGTTCTGTACGTCTTTCAGAATGGTCCGCGAAGCGAATGGGCGTAACGCGGGCATACGCTGACATCCACGTACGCGCGGGGTGTTTCTCGCCCTTTTTCCTGAATTTCTTCAGAGTGCGTTCTCGCCGGGCCGCGGCTCTTCTTCCTTGGCGTGGCGGCAGAGTAACGTCTCCAGTTGCTGGACGAGTTGGCGGGTTGCAATGGGCTTTACCAGGAAGGATTCCACCGGTTCCTGCCTCCAGCGTTCATCCTGCGGCGGATAGGCTGTCAGAATCGCCGTGGCAGGGTGATTGCGTTGTGCATGAGCCACGCGCAGCACTTCGAAGCCAGCGTCTTCCGTTTCCATGCGAACGTCGGTAATGACGATGTCGTACTCCTGAGACGTCAGCTTCTGACGCGCCTCGGTTCCCGAGGTGGCAGTATCAACATCAAAGAGGTTCAGCTCGAGGACTGCTTTTAGCGTCGCCAGCACCGCCGCATCATCATCGACCAATAAAACTCGCCGCTGCATTCCCACGCCCTCAAATTCCAATCCAAGAGCCCGTCGAACAGCGGCCTAGCAAACAGCGGCGCACCCACGTAGGGTGCGCAAATCTTCCAGTCGCTTTCGAGCCGCGGTGCGCTGCTACTATAGTACCGTGGCCAGCTTTTACGTACAGAATTTTGGTTGCCGGGCGACTCAGGCGGACGGTGCCGCAATCGAGCGTCAATTTGAGGACTGCGGGCTGGAGCGTGCCGGCGATCCAGCCCATGCGGAAATCGTTGTCCTGAACACCTGTACGGTCACGTCCGCGGCCGACCAGGATGCCCGTGCTGCGATCCGCCGGGTTCACCGCGCGAACCCCCAGGCTCGGATCGTCGTCACCGGCTGCTACGCGCAACGCTCACCTGACGAACTCGCATCGCTGCCTGGAGTTACACAAGTTATCGGCAATTCACACAAGCATCAACTAGCAGAACTGACGGTTTTGGAGTTAGAGAGTGCCGCCGCCACGCCGGATCTGAACTTCTCGCCACAAATCTCATCGCTGCTCCAGTCAAACCCTCGCTCTTTTGTTCCCCTGACTGCCTTGCTAACTGAGAACCGGGAACTGAGAATCGAGAACTCAATCCACGTCTCCGACATCTTCGCGCATACCGAACTCCTCGCCGCTCCCGTCTTTGACGCCGCCAACGATCGTACCCGCCCCAATCTCAAAGTGCAGGACGGATGCGACAACCGCTGCTCATTCTGCGTCATTCCCTACGTGCGAGGGCAGAGCCGTTCCTTGAAGTTGGAGGATGTTCTTCGCGAAGTGAACACTCTGGTGGCGTCCGGCTATCGGGAACTTGTGATTTCCGGAATCAATCTGGGGCGCTGGGGACGGGATTTTTCGGTTGCGAGTAACAACCTTCGGCTTGCCACTCTCATCCGTGCTATTCTTGATGATTCAACTCTTGAAAAGCTGCGTATCTCTTCCGTCGAGCCCATGGATTGGACCGATGAGTTGATTTCCCTGGCCGCTCATTCTTCGCGCATCGCCAAGCATGCTCACGCGCCCATGCAATCGGGCAGTGATGCGGTTCTTCGTCGCATGCATCGCAAATATCGTCCGTGGCATTATCGCGAGAAGATTGAGAAGATCCACGCTGCGATGCCCACGGCTGCCATCGGCGCCGATGTGATGGTCGGCTTCCCCGGCGAGACCGATGCTGAGTTCGAAGAAACGCGTCGCGTGATCGAGAGCCTGCCCCTCACTTACCTGCACGTTTTCACTTACTCGGCACGACCCGGGACCCCCGCCGCGGGGATGCCAAACCAGGTCGCCGCACCCGTCGCTCGCGAGCGGAACCGCGTCCTACGGGAATTAGCATCAGAAAAGAAGCGCGCTTTCATGCGCTCCTTCGTGGGGAAGAGCGTGCCGGCGATCACTCTCCGCGCGGCAAGCTGCGGAGCCTCTGCAGACGAGAATTCAAGTCGGCCAGTGACTACCGAAGCCTTGACCGACAACTACCTGAAGCTGCGTCTGGATGGGCGATATGAGTCGAACCAATGGCTCCACGTCGATATACGCTCCATAGAGGGTGACGCTCTTGCAGGTATTCCCATCTCACAGTAGCCAATCCCATCACTTCTTCAAGCGATGGACCTAGCGGCGAGGCGGGCCGTTTGTAGCGCCGCCGTCCCGGCGGCTGTCGTGTGGGCGTCCCGCCCACACCCGCGGGCAGGTTATCTTCAGAACAGTCGGCGACACGCCGGCGCTACCCGTCCTGCATGCTAGACTCCCGTTTCTAGCAAGGCGACGCCTTTCCACAATGAATGAGTTCACTTTCCTTTCTGCCTCATCCATGGCAGAACAAATCCGCAAAAGGCAGATCTCTCCGGTCGAACTGGTGGATGCCCATCTATCTCGGATCGCACATCTCAATCCTCGCCTCAACGCCTTCGTGCAGATCGACGAGATTCGCGCAAGGCGGGAAGCACAGCTTCTGGAGACATCCGCCGCACGCGGAGAATTCAATGGTCCGCTGCACGGAGTTCCCATTAGCATCAAAAGCTCTCTCGAAGTGGCGGGACTTCGCTGCGAATCTGGAACGAAACTGCGCGCTGGGCATGTCGCCGCCAAGGATGCCGTCCTGGTCTCACGCCTGAAAGCTGCGGGAGCGATTGTGCTGGGCGTCACCAATACGCCGGAACTCCTTATGGCGTGGGAGACAGATAACCTTCTTTACGGCCGCACTAACAATCCCTGGGACCTCGAGCGCACCGCAGGCGGATCCAGCGGCGGCGAAGCCGCCGCAATCGCGTCCGGTTGCTCCGCGGGTGGCGTCGGCAGTGACGGTGGTGGCTCGATCCGCGTGCCTGCCCACTTCAGCGGAATCTGCGGACTCAAGCCCACTCCGGGCCGCATTCCCTCAACCGGACATTTTCCTGTGTCGGCGGGACCATTCGCGCTGCTCGGTGTGGTTGGGCCCATGGCGCGCACGGTGGGTGATCTGCAGATCCTCTTTGAAGTCATCGCCGGCCCAGATGACGGCGATCCTTCCTCCGCTCCTGTGCCTTTACGAAAGATCCATAGAGACGATCTCAAGCAAATCCGCATCGGGTATTTCGAAGATGATGGCCGGACTCCAGTGACTTCCGAAACTCGCGCCGCAGTTCGCGCTGTCGCTGAAGGATTGTCACGAGCAGGACTACAAGTCATTCCGTTTCGCCCCGAGGGCCTCGAACAAGCGCGAGACCTGTGGTGGAAGTTCTTTGGCACCGCCGGAGGCATGATCCTTGGGCCCTTAACCGAGGGACATGAATCCGAGCTTTCTCCGATCCTGCGCGAATTTCTGGATTGGGTCGCATCGGAACCGCCGCACACCGGCCACACGCTGCTGCACACTTGGCTGCAGCGCGACCAATTGCGCGACCAATTTCTGGCGCAGATGCAGGTATTCCCCGTCCTTTTGTGCCCCGCGGCAGCGATCCCGGCGTTTCACCATGGCGAGCGTGTCTGGAGGGTGGAAGATAAAACGGTGAAGTATCTGGATGCGTGGAGCTACACCGAGTGGTTCAACCTGTTGGGTAATCCCGCAGCCGTTGTTCCGGTCGGCCGATCGCCAGAGGGCCTCCCCATTGGCGTGCAAATTGTGGGAAGGCCGTGGGAGGAGGAATTGGTTCTAGAAGTCGCAGCTGAGGTCGAGCGCGAATGCGGAGGATTCCAAAAGGCGCCCATCCACTAGCCTAGCCACCAATTATGTAAGCTCGCTGCCGATAGTCTTTTTATACTATTACCCCTCCAGAATCAGAGGATTACACTTTCCGATCATCGCTATGCGTCTCTGTTGAGTTGTGGGCGGAATAGACGATTTCCGGGATTGATCCAGCATGGCATCCGCACAAATTTCCTTTTGGCAAAAATTGCTGTTCGTCCTCATCGCTCTGCTGACGGTTTCTGCTATCTACTTGTACGGATTTCCGCAGCAGAACGTGACCTACGCGGTCATCGTGCTTCTGCATGCGGTTGGCGGAATCGCCACCGTGATTCTTGTCCTTCCTCTCTTTAAGCGTCTCACTCGCGACTGCAATTGGCTCTCCTGGGGAGGATGGATTCTCTTTCTTGCAGGTGCCGGATTGGGTCTCTGGCTGATTCATACCGGCACACCTCGATCGGAATGGAATTGGCTGTACGCGCACATAGTCGTGAGCGTCGCCGCACTTGGATTTCTCCTCGCCGGGCGTTTGGGAAAGCGCGGATTGGTTGGCGCGGGAGCCGCCCGCTCGGTTCTTCGGCTTGCAATTTGCTTCGCTGTTTTGGCGGCCATCGGTGCTGGCCTTCGCTATTCGCGAGAAGCGCGTTGGGTGAATCATGCCCGCATCGAGAATCCAACCATGCCGCCCCTGAGCATGGATCACGAGGGTGATGGACCTCAAGGTCCATTTTTCCCAAGTTCCGCCCAGGTGTACGGCGGCCGAAAAATTCCCAGCAAGTTCTTCATGGAGTCCGATTCCTGCAAGCGCTGCCATGAAGACATCTACAACCAGTGGTACAGCTCCGTACACCACTTCTCGTCGTTCAACAATCAGTGGTATCGCAAGAGCATTGAGTACATGCAGGACACCATCGGCACCAAGCCCTCGAAGTGGTGCGGCGGCTGTCACGATCCGGCGGTTCTTTACGCGGGCCTGATGGACACGCCCATCAAGCAGATCGTGCACACGCCGCCGGCACAGGCCGGGCTGGGCTGCATGATGTGCCACTCCATCGCCGCTGTGAAAAGCACGATGGGTCAGGGCGATTTTTACTTGGAATACCCCGAACTGCACGAGCTGGCAGCCAGCAAGAATCCGATTGTCCGCTACATGCACGATTTCCTCGTGAAGCTGAATCCGGAGCCTCACCGCCGAGCGTTCTTGAAGCCCTTCATGAGGACCCAGACGGCTGAGTTTTGCTCGTCATGCCACAAGGTTCACCTGGATGTGCCGGTGAACAGCTACCGCTGGTTCCGGGGATTCAACGAGTACGACAACTGGCAGGCGAGCGGAGTTTCGGGTCAAGGGGCCCGGTCTTTTTATTATCCGAAGAAATCCCAGCAGTGCGCCGACTGCCACATGCCGCTCACGCCTTCGAAAGATATGGGCAATATTGCCGGCAACGTACACTCGCACCGATTCCCGGCCGCAAATACCGCTTTGCCTGTGGCCAATGGCGATGCCGATCAACTGAAAGCTACCATCGACTTCCTGAAAAGTGGAATTATGAGCGTCGACATCTTCGCGCTCTCTCCGGCGCAAGCCGAAACCAAGGCAGGCACATCTGGGGAAACAGAACTGTCGACAACGTTCGCGGTTGGGGAAGAAGCCGAAGTGAAAGCAGCTCCGGGAATGGTTCGGGAAGTTGCGCCCGTAACCGCACCCCTGAATCGCCTACAACCGACGGTTCGTCGCGGCGACACGGTGCGCGTGGACGTGGTGGTGCGCACCAAAAAGCTGGGACACTTCTTCCCGGGTGGAACGGTCGATGCCTATGACACCTGGATCGAACTGAAAGGCACCGACGACAAGGGGCAGACCGTCTTCTGGAGCGGGGAGGTTGGAGACAACGGCAAGGGTCCAGTGGAGAAGGGTGCGCACTTCTACCGCTCACTGCAGATCGATGCCCACGGCAATCCCATCAACAAACGAAATGCCTGGGCGACGCGCGCCGTCGTCTATGTGCGCCTGATTCCTCCGGGCGCGGCCGACACCGTCCATTACCGCGTGCACATTCCGGAAAACGCCGGCAACAAGATCACGCTGCACGCACGGCTTTGCTACCGGAAGTTCGCCTGGTGGGGGACGCAGTTCTCTTTCGCGGGACAGCCAGACTCCGACCATCCCGAGTTGGTCGCTGCCGGATATGACGACCGCAAATTCACCTTTGATGCACCAGTGAGCGGCGTTTCCGCAATAGAACAGAAGATCCCTGACATCCCTGTCGTCGCTATCGCCGAGGACGAAGTAAGCCTTCAGGTGGCAGCGCGCGGAACGCCTGCTCCTGCACCGAAAACCGACTTGAAGGCTGAAGACTGGCAGCGCTGGAACGACTACGGGATCGGATTGTTCCTGCAGGGCGACACCAAGGCTGCGCAACTCGCGTTTCAAAAAGTCACCGAGATCGATCCCAAGAATCCTGACGGTTGGGTCAATATTGGACGTTCCGCCGTGCAAGAGGGCGACATGGCTCGAGCGCGTGCCGTCCTCGAGAAGGCCCTGGAACTCAGTCCGGACCTGGCACGGGCCCATTTCTTTTATGCAAAGGTCCTGCGCTCGGACGGAAACTACGAGGGGGCCGCCGATCATCTGCGCAAAGTCCTGGCCCAGTACCCGCGCGATCGCGTGGCGTTGAATGACCTGGGCCGCATTCTCTTTCTGAAGCGGCAATATACGGATGCCGTGAAGGTGCTGGAATCAGTGCTCGCGATTGATCCCGAGGACCTGCAGGCACATTACAACCTGATGCTCTGCTACAACGGGCTGGGTAATGAGAAACTGGCCAAGGAACATCAGGCGCGCTATCTGCGTTTTAAGGCGGACGAATCGGCGCAGACCATCACCGGCAGCTACCGGCAACAGCATCCAGAAGACAACAATGAACGTCAGGCAATACACGAGCACGTCTCCGTGCCCTTGACTATGCGGCAAACAAAAACCGCGGCGCGTCCGGTTCACACGATTACGGCGGCAGGCGGTTCGAACTGACCAAATCCTCATATTCCATGGACAACAAAAGTCTTCGATTTGCCCTCATTCTCAGCCTGGTGGCCACGGCTGTTCATGCGACAGGCCAGAACATTCAGTTTCGCGACATTACTGCAAAGGCCGGGATTCAATTCCTTCACAACAATGCCGCATTCGGGAGGAAGTATCTGCCCGAGACGATGGGTCCGGGATGCGCTTTTATCGATTACGACGGCGATGGCTATGCGGATATCGTGTTGGTCAATGGTGAGGACTGGCCGGGCCACTCGAAATCCGCCTCAACTCTCAAGCTCTATCACAACAATCATGATGGAACTTTCACCGATGTGACCCGCAAGGCAGGTCTGGCAGTGTCGATGTTTGGGTTGGGTGCAGCCGTCGGCGATTACGATAACGATGGTCACGACGATTTATTTATTACGGCGCTTGGCCAGAGTCACCTCTTCCACAACAATGGAAATGGAACGTTCACCGACGTGACGAAGTCGGCCGGCATGTGGGGACCGGACGAATTCTCAACCAGCGCTGCCTGGGTCGATTACGACCGCGATGGCAAACTCGATCTCGTAATTGCCAACTACGTGCAATGGTCCGAGAAGGGCGACATCTACTGCACTCTAGATGGCTCACACAAGTCGTACTGCACGCCGGAGTCATACAAGGGAACGTCAGCGCGGGTCTGGCACAACCTTGGCAACGGAAGATTTGAAGACGCCACCCAGAAATCCGGGCTCAATGATCCAACTTCCAAAAGTCTCGGAGTGGCGATCCTCGACTACAACCAGGATGGCTGGGCTGACATCCTGCTGGCCAATGACACGCAGCCGAACAAGCTCTACCTCAACAAGCAGAACGGGACTTTTGAAGAGCGGGCGGTTTCAGCCGGTATCGCGTTCAGTGAAGACGGTGTGGCCCGCGCCGGCATGGGCGTCGACACAGGTGACTACGACCGCTCGGGGCGCCCCAGCCTGATGATCACCAACTTCGCGAACCAGATGATTTCGCTCTATCACAACGAAGGAAATGGCTTGTTCGTCGACGAAGCGCCGCGCTCGGAAGTTGGGCGGAACACACTGGTGACTCTTGGCTTCGGTTGCTTCTTCTTCGACTACGACAATGACGGATGGCCCGACATCCTCGTCGCTGACGGGCACATTGAGAACGAAATTGAGCGCGTTCAGAAGCGCGTCTCCTATGCGGAGCCTCCACACTTGTTTCGTAACCTTGGGGGAGGCAGGTTCAAGGAAGTAACCGACGAGATAGGCTCGGCCTTCGCCAGTCCGAAAGTGGCGCGAGGCGCGGCATACGCCGACATCGACAACGATGGGATGCAGGATGTCTTGCTGACGACGAACGGTGGTCGCGCATGGCTGTTCCACAATGAAGGTGGCACAAATCGCAGCCTGCGAATCAAGCTAGTCGGGACGAAATCGAATCGGGATGGGATTGGGGCGGTCGTCCGCGTTACTTCCGGAAGCGACAAGCAATGGCAGATGCTACGCAGCGGGTCCAGCTATCTCTCGCAAAGCGAGCTGGTACTGAGCTTCGGCCTGGGCCCGGCTTCCAAAGCGGATTTCATCGAAGTGCACTGGCCGAGTGGCCAGGTCGATAAGTTATCCGCCATTGCAGGCGACCAGACAATCACGGTGGAAGAGGGAAAGGGAGTCGTTTCATCGCGAGCCCATGGCAAGCCGTCGCCTGCCGGCGCTGGAGGTGGCAATGTGAAGCGCACGAAGCGCTAAGTTTATGCCCGCCTAAACATTGTTCTTCTGCTGGCTGTTCACGAATTGCTCTTGGTGAGCCGCGTGAATGTAGCGCCGCCGTCCCGGCGGCTGTCCGGCGGGCGTCC
>Ga0075424_100003405_pt1 | contig 14887 bp, 12 predicted proteins | sample SoiMethybrSBSTD3_FD_75301 | JGI IMG/M metagenome (GOLD analysis project Ga0075424, IMG submission 75301) | Bulk soil microbial communities from a Populus tree surrounding site in Tennessee, USA - Soil MetaG P. TD hybrid SBSTD3 | ecosystem: Environmental > Terrestrial > Soil > Tree plantation... | reverse complement strand
CGGCCGTCAGTCCGGCAACGGCATCGATCGCGCGATCGAGTGAGTCCTGCCAGTGACGCTCGCGGACCTGAAGGTCCGCCTCTACGCTGGCTTCGTGACCGCGGGTCCGAAGGTCCGCCTCTACGCCACCTGTGTGACCTACGCGGCCTGCCTGATCACCATCGCGGCGACTTTCCACCAGATGCGCCAGCTCGGAGAACGGCGGACTCACGGCATAGGCGATGGGCTGCACGATCGAATCTCGCCACGACTCGGTGCCGGGCGGCACCACAATCAGCAGCCCTCCGCGGCGATGCGCCCGCATGGAAACGGCGAGCTGCACGAGCACATTCAGCGAGCCATTCCACGTGTCAACGGAGTCGAAGGCGAGTAGCGTGCTGAGCAGCGTCGGGCAATCGGGCAGCGCCGATGCCTGCTCGTCGATCACCTTGATCCGATCGCCTTCGAGAACGGCGACGTTGACGAACTTGGCGGTCTCGGATCCCCGCCGGTGCTTGACGACGATCAGGCCTGGCTCGACGACCTCGGCGACAAAGCAGTGCTTGGGTATCGTCCGCGCAACGCCCCAGACTCGGAGCTCGCCGTCGAGATGCGTCACGCCCAGATGAATTCCGGGCCGCTCGACTGCCGGCGACACGCGGGCCAGGACGGCGGCATCCAGCGGCAGCGGACGCTCGAGCACGAGCGGATGATCCGTGTCCGCCGGCGTGAGAAATGCGAGCGAGATCTTGGGGACGTACGCTTCCTCGCGACGCAGGCTCGCCCAGAACAGCGTGTCGAGCATCGCCTCGATCGCCGCGACATCCGGGATCGTGACGACGCCGACGCCGCCGGGGCGAACATCGCGCTGCTGATGCGAGGAGAAATGCGCGTGAATCCGCGGCGCAACCAGCCGCGCGACCGCGTACGCACCTTCGTTCATCCACTCATTATCGCGTGCGAAGCGCGCGCGACGTATCGCGGCAGCGACTATTTGAGCGCGAACTGAATATCATCCAGGCCGAACTTGCGGTCGAGCGAGGCGTCTTCGGCTTCTTCTGGCCGCCGATGCACCTGCGCCCGGTGCTCGCCGCAGGCCCTAACCCCAACCACTGACCACTAACTACAACTACCAACCACCAACGACCAACTGCCAACTATCAACCAACCTATAATGCGCCGCATGCTGAAGAAAGGCCTGATTCTCCTGGCGCTCGCGATCTCGCTCGCGCCAGCGCCCAGCGACGCCCGCGTCGTCCGCTTCGTCGTCGAACAGAAACGCCCGCTGGCGGAGGGAGCTACGTTCGGCAGCGCGGGTGCCTACGAACGTCTTGACGGCACGGCGTACTTCGAAGTCGATCCGAAGGATCCGCTCAACGCGATCATCGTCAACATCGACAAGGCGCCGAGAAACGCGCGAGGGATGGTCGAGTTCAGCGCGCCGTTCTCCATCCTCAAGCCGGCGGATCCGACGAAGGGGAACCACAAGATCTTCTTTGGCATCACCAACCGCGGGAACAAACAGGCCATCAGCTACTTCAACTTCGGTTCCGGCGGCCCTGGCGGCAACAACCCGCTGACCGCCGCGGATGTCGGCGACGGCTTCCTGATGCGCCTCGGCTACACGATCGTCGAGACCGCGTGGGAAGGCGACCTCGTCCCTGGAGGCGGCCGGCTCGTTCCGAAATTTCCGGTGGCCACTCAGCCCGATGGCCGTCCTATTTTTGCGCCGGTCCGCATCGAGTACTCGGACCGCACGATTCCAGACAAAGGAAGCTTCACGCTTCCTCTGGAGGGCGCCGCGAACTTCGCGGCCTATCCCGCCGCGGACACGAGCGCCAGCGGTGCGACGCTGACGGTGCGGGACGATGTGCGCGGGAAGAAAACGGTGGTGCCATCCGATCAATGGGCGTTTGGCACCTGCACGATGGGAAAGGGCAGCCTGGTCCGCAACGACTCCAACATCTGCCTGTTCGACGGCTTCCGCGCCGATCGGCTCTACGAGCTGACCTACGAGGCGAAGAACCCGATCGTCATGGGCCTGGCGTACGCCGTCACGCGCGACGTCGCTTCTTTCCTTCGGTACGAAACGCAGGACGCGGCGGGAAATCCCAATCCGCTGAGTGGAATCACACGCGCGTACTCATTCGGAGGCTCGCAGGCGGGCGAATATCAGCGCGAGTTCATCTACCTCGGTTTCAACGAGGACGAGTCGCATCGCAAGGCGTTTGATGGCGTCTGGGTGCACAAGTCGGGCACACATCGGCTGTTTGCGAACGTCGAGTTCGCGGATCCCAACACCTACTCGCTGCAGGACGACCGGCACGACTTCATCGGCACAAGCTATCCGCCGTTCACCTACGCGGTCACGACCGATCCTGTCTCGAAGATTCGCGACGGCCTGTCGAAGCGACACCAGAGCGATCCGCTGATCTTCCAGACCGACACGGAATCCGAGTTCTGGGAAATGAAAGCCTCGCTCAACGTCGTCGATGGCCGCGGCAACGCGGTCCCCATTCCGGAAAATGTGCGGCTGTACTTTCTCTCGAGCCTGCAGCACGGTGGCAACAACCCGCCGCGTCGCTTTCCGGGCGACAAGGGGATGTGCGAGAACGCGACCAATCCGGTCTATCACGGCCCGACGCTCCGCGCGCTGCTCATGGCGCTCGACGCGTGGGCGGACCAGGACGTGAAGCCGCCGGACAGCAACTACCCGACGCTCGCAGCCCAGCGTGCGGGCGCGGTGGGAGTCCCGCTGAAGGGCGGCACGCTCGTTTCGCTGAGCGATGCGCGCAACGCGTTCCCGAAGATTCCTGGCGTGATGTTCCCGCCGATGATGAACGAGCTCGAGCTGCTGGACTTCGGACCGGCGTTCAACGGCGAGGGCGGCAGGCTCGCGCCCGCCGCTCCCAAGCCCGGCCCGCGCTACAACGTCTACGTGCCGAAGCCGAACGAGGACGGACTTGATATCGGCGGCGTCCGGCCGCTGGAGGTCCGCGTGCCGCTCGGGACCCACACCGGCTGGAACGTTCGGGCGAAGGAATCGCGCGGGCCGAATCTGTGTGCGCTCGATGGTTCGTTCATCCCATTTGCGAAGACGAAGGACGAGCGGGCCGCTTCAGGCGATCCGAGGAAGTCACTCGAAGAGCGATACGGCAGCCACGACGGTTATGTGAAAGCGGTCAGCGATGCGGCGCAGGCGCTGGTCGGCGAGCGGTTGCTGCTCGAGGAAGACGCAGCCCGTTTCATCAAGGAAGCAGAGGCCCGCGAGATTCCCATCACGGGGAGCCGGTAATCGCAACGCCCCGTCGCCGATCGATCGTCAATGGCGCAATTATCGGAGGGCTCGTGCTCGCCACGCTGCCGCTCTGGATACTGCCGGTCATGGCGATTCCGATGCCGGGGTTTCTCGTCTATCTCCTCGTTTCGAACTACTACTACGAGGGCGCGAGGCTGGTCTTCGGCCCGACCTATTTTCCGACCGAGGAGTTCGGGACCTTCGCCCGCGGCGCGGCCGGCATCCTGCTGGCGGCGCTCGTGTACGGCGCGATCGGTGCCGCCATCGGTGCAGGCATCGCGGCCGCGCGCCGCTCTAAGCGCGGCGCTTAGCCGGGACCACGAGCACGACGATGCCACCGATCAGCGCGAGCGCGCCGATCACGGGCGGAATCGGAAGGGTCTTGTGCTCCTCGGTCGTCGCCTTCAGCGGGCCGACGTCGATGACGGTCTTCTGCTGAGTCCACCGGAAACCGCCGACCAGCAGCGACACGAGTCCAATAACCACGAGCGCGAAACCGACGAGGTATCTCAGATTCATGCTGAGGTCGCCTGCAATCGACGCACCGATCAGCTAACTGCTGGGCTGACTTCGTGTCACAATCTCGCCTCGACAGACAACAGCCGGAGACGGAAGGAGACATCGCATGCGCATTCAGTGTGGGCTGCTCGCGCTTTCCGTATTGGTCACGGTTACCCTCGCCGGCAGTCCTTTCGCGATGCAGGCGACCGGGGACGTCAAGCTGACGAGGACCGTCACGGTGATTTCGAGTGCGGGCGCGCGCGCGCTGGCCGATGCCTGCTCCGCGTGGGCCGAGAAGAATCACATCACCGTGGCGATGGCGATTCTCGACTGGGGCGGCAATGTGATCGAGTCGCACGCGATGGAAGGTGCGCCGATGAACTCGATCGACACGGCGCTGCTCAAGGCGAAGTCGGCCCTGCGCTGGCGGCGCCCGACATCAGAGACGAACAAGATGGTCCGGAACGGCGAGAACCTGGCGCCGACCTTCATGAACGACTTTCCGCAGCCCGGCGCTCTTCCCATCGTGATCAACGGTCAGGTGATTGGCGCAATGGGCGTGTCGAGCGGCGATGGGGAGAAGTGCGCGCAGGCGGCCATCGATACGGTATTCAAAGGGCAGGCGAAGTCGTCTACGCAGTAAGAAGCCGGAGCGCAAATGGCGATGAGGAATCCACGCACCCCACGGGTCACTCGCCGGACGCTCTTGAAGACCACGCTCGGCGCCGCGGCGCTGACGCTCACACCGGATCTCGTGAGCGGCCAGGACGCGGCGCCAGTGGACACGACGAAACGCTGGGGCCGACTGCCGAACACGCTCGGCGCGCGGTCGCCCGCGGAAAATCCAAGGCGCCTCCCGATCCCGACCAGCTCCCGCACGCCGCTGCAGGATCTCCACGGCACGATTACCCCGTCCGATCTGCATTACGAGCGTCACCACGCCGGTGTGCCGGTCGTCGATCCGGTTGCGTACCGCCTCACCGTCCACGGAATGGTCGATCGACCGCTCACCTTCACCCTGCAGGATCTGAAGCGATTCCCGGCGGCGACGCGAACGTGCTTCCTGGAGTGCGCGGGAAATTTCAACGGACAGCGCGAGGACATCACGCCACAGGAGATCTGTGGCCTCACGAGCCAGAGCGAATGGACAGGGGTGATGCTGTCAACCGTGTTCAACGAAGTCGGCGCGCAGCCGCGGGCGACCTGGTTTCTCGCCGAGGGACAGGACGCCGCGGTGATGACACGCAGCATTCCGTTGAAGGACGCCATCGGCGAGGCGATGCTCGCCTACGCGCAGAACGGGGAAGCGCTTCGTCCCGAGCAGGGCTACCCGGTGCGTCTCCTGCTGCCCGGCTGGGAAGGCAATGCCAGCGTCAAGTGGCTGCGCCGCATCGAGCTCGCCGACCGGCCGTTCATGACGCGCGAGGAAACGTCGAAGTACACGGATCCGCTCGCCGACGGCACCGCGCGCGAGTTCAGCCTGGTGATCGACGCGCGATCGGTGATCACGTCGCCGTCGTACCCGCAAACGATCCAGAAGGGATTCGTCGAATTGCGCGGAATCGCCTGGAGCGGCCGCGGCGTGATCCGCCGCGTGGAGATCAGCACTGACGCGGCCCGCACGTGGAAACCGGCGACGCTGCAGCAGCCGGTGCTGCCGAAGGCTGTCACGTGCTTCCGTTACGCCTGGGAATGGGACGGACGGCCGACCGAAATCGTGAGCCGTGCCGTGGATGAGACCGGCTATACGCAGCCGGAGATGTCGGCAATCCAGCGAGTACGCGGACGACGGACGCGGTATCACCTCAATCCGGTCACAGGTTGGACGATTGGCGCAGATGGACGCGTTCGCTTCGCCCTGCAGAGGGTTCGCGCATGAAGCGGCCGATCATTGTCGCCGGCGCGATTCTCATCGTCAGTCTGGCAGCAGCGGCACAGTCGCCGCCGAGACCCGTCGAGTCCGGTCGGGGCAAGCCGTTCGGCATCGGAACGCCGGCGACGCCGGAGCAAATCGCCGCGCTCGACATCGACGTGCGACCCGACGGCACCGGCCTTCCCGCAGGGAGTGGAACCGCGCGCGACGGTGCGGCGCTCTACGCGCAGAAGTGCACGGCGTGCCACGGCGCGAACGGCGAAGGCGGAACGGCTGACGCGCTTGTCGGCGCCGAGCCGAAGAATTCCGCACCGTTCGGTCCCGAGTACGAGCGCTGGCGCGGTACGCGTCCGGACGTGCCGTTCACGATCGGCAATTACTGGCCGTACGCCACCACGTTGTTCGATTACGTGCGGCGCGCCATGCCGGCAACCGCGCCCGGTTCTCTCACGGCCGACGAGACGTACGCGCTGGTCGCCTGGCTGCTCGCGAAAAACGAGGTCATTGCGGAAAGCGACATGATGAATCGCGAGACGCTTCCGCGCGTGCGCATGCCCGCGCGAGACCGGTTCGTGCCAGACAACCGTCGCGGTGGAGCAGAAGTAAAGTAACGGGGCAGGGTCGACGTTAAGACCGGCCCTTACCTGGCGGGCATCCGCGGGATCTTCTCGTCAGCCATCGCCGCCTGCCACGCGAACGTTGCCATGAAAATGGCGGACTGCTTCAGCTCGTCCTCGCTCATGCGTTCGGGGAAGTCGGCGTTGGTGTGGCGCGTGCGCTCGTCGTAGCCGTCGAAGTCCTTGATCACGTTGAAGCCGGGCAACCCCGCCTCGTTGAACGGCACGTGATCGGTGGCGCCAATCCCCTCGATGATGTTCCTCGTCGCGCCCAGATTCTTCAGCGGCTCGATCCAGCGATCGAAGATCGCCTTCGCCTCTCGATTGCCTTCCATGTAGAAGCCGAGCGTCTTGCCGCTTCCGGGATCGTCGTTCAGATAGACGGCGAGCTGATCGCGCGCCGCCGGCGTGTTGAAGTGCTGCATCAGATAGGCGCGGGCGCCGAGCAGTCCCTGCTCCTCGCCGCTCCAGAGCGCCAGACGTATCGTGCGCCGCGGCGCGGCGCCCAGCGCGTGAAGGATGCGTGCCGCCTCCATCACGGCCACTGCGCCATCCGCGTTGTCGGTGGCGCCGCTCGCGGTGTGCCACGAATCGAGGTGCGCGCCAACCAGCACGACCTGATCGCGCAGCGCGGCGTCGCGTCCCGGAATTTCCGCGATGACGTTGTAGCTGTTGCGATCGTCCTCGATGTAGCGCGTCCGGAGCTCGACCCTGAGCGAGACCGGATGTCCACCGGCCGCGAGGCGCGCGAGGATGTTGTATTGCTCGCCGGCGATGACGATCGACGGCACGGCGTCGGATGCCGTGGTGCGATTGCCCAGGACGCCGACGGTGCCGTCACGATACGCGCTCGGCCTGAGCGCGACCGCCGCGCCGGCGCGTGCGAGCAGCGGCATCAGATCCGCGGCCGGCGTCGTGCTGCGCGCCTGAGGCAGCGTCGGATTGCCGGTCGCGACGGGACGATCGTCGAGGCCGGGCTGCGGCCGGTCGTGGTCGACGAATTCGGTCTGCGGCAGATGCGTGAGCACGATGGCGCCGCGAAGCTGTCCCGCCATCGCCTGGATCTGCGCGGCGGTCTTGTCGCCGACGTACACCGCCCGTCCATTGACGACGCCTTTAGTCGATGGCGACCAGGCCTCGGCGTAGGCGATGAGCGGGAGGTAGCGCGGCGCGGTCATCGCCGCCGAGATCTGTTCGAGCTGCCATCCGTGGCCGAACTCGTACGGCTCGAGATGCGGATTCGTGAGGCCCCATTCCATGAACCGGTCGCGCGCCCATTGGGCCGCCTGCTTGTGCGCGGGCGAGCCAGTGAGCCGCGCGCCGATCTCGTCGGTGAGCGTCCGGTAGAGAACCAGCGCGCTCGAGTGCTGCAGCCCCTCGGTCCGGATGCGCGCAAGCATGTCGCCGGCGTCGCGTTGCTGCGTCAACGCAGCCGCGACCGCAACGGACATCAGGACAGCAGCAACAGCCAACCTACGCATCATCGCCCCTCCTTGTCACGAACCGCGGAAGCACAACGCGGCGTGAAAAACGTTTCTCCGTGCACTCCGTGTCTCCGCGATTGTCGATCGGTCCGCGTTAGCATAGCGCCGTGAAGGGCTTCGGTCAGCTTCTGAAGAGGGGAACAGGCGCGCGGCGGCGTGCGACGATGCAGCCTTCGATGCTCGACGGACTGCGCCTGTGACGCCTTTGCCGCGCTTTATCGACTGACGCTGATCACGCCGCTCACAGTCGCCCAGTCGTGAACACGCCGCCACGCGCCTGCTGGTTCGGTTCGATGTGGCGGACGCGGGTACATCGGGCCGAGACCGAATGCGGAGCACGCCGAGTCCCTAAACTGGAAAGCGCTCTCGCTTCGGTACCGTCACCCAGGCGCGCGGCGGCGTGTTCGCGAACGGCCGACTATGAGCGGCGCGATCAGCGAAGACGGCAAAACGATTTCGAAGCGTGACGACCACGCAGCTCACGGAGCTGCGTGGACAGATCAACGCCAGGCGAAGAACTCGTTTTTCCGCGCCGCGAATTGGAGGCCGGGAGTGAATATGCCGCCGCGCGCCTACTCGGCCCAGAAGCGGTCGGCGTCCCGATCCAGTGCGATTATCGAAAGGTGACGGAGCGCGGCCGCGTGACGATCTTCACCATCGGACATTCGACGCGCCCGATCGATGCGCTCATTCACCTGCTGACCGCGCACGGCGTGCAGCGTCTCGTTGACGTTCGCACCATTCCGCAGTCGCGCCACAATCCGCAGTTCGGCCGCGAACAGTTGTCGGCATCGCTCGAACGCGCCGGCATTCGCTACACGCACATGCCTGGCCTCGGCGGCCTGCGCCGCCCGCGGAAAGACTCGTTGAACACAGGGTGGCGGAATGCCAGCTTCCGCGGCTATGCCGATTACATGCAGACACCTGAATTCGAGGAGAACCTGAATCGATGTCTCGAGCTGGCGCGAGCAGAGCCGGTCGCGCTGATGTGCGCCGAGGCGGTGCCGTGGAGATGCCACCGTTCTTTGATTGCCGACGCTCTGCTGGCGCGCGGCATCGACGTTCGCGAGATCGCCAGCGTGACCGACGCGCGTCCGCACGTGCTGACAGCATGGGCGCGAGTCGATGGAACGAAAGTCACCTATCCCGGGCTGCCGCTCAGCTCGTGAACACACATCACTCGACGACGCGGGAATCCGCGACGAAGCGCCTGTAGCCGGAGTAGGTTTGGCGTCTGCGCGTCGATTGAAGGCCGCCCTGCACGACAATGAGGGACTCGATGGATTCCGGAAGCAGCAACACTTCTTCCGGGTCGCTGAAGGTCATCGTCCGGTAACGAATGGTCGTGTCCTGCCGCATGATCACCACAAAGTTGTCGAGCGTGTGGCGCCGTTGAATCCGCAGCGGGACCCTCACGTCGACCGGCCCGCCGACATTTTGCTCGATGCGCATCACGTCGTAGCTCGTCGCATCCACCCAGATGCGCCCCCTCACCGCGAGATCTCCGGACCAGTCGAAACAGTCCTCGTGCCCCTCCTTGTCCTCGACCAGCTCGAGGTTGCTCCTCCGATTGACCGATGCGAAATCGACGACGAAGGCGGGCCGGTTTCTGTCCTTCGCCAATCCTGCCGGCTTGAATCGATACTCCGAACGGTGAGCCGGCAGCAGAAACGCGAGCGGCTCGGTCGACAGCGGATTCGGGTCGGTGCAGCCGTCGCGATTCTTCCTGTCTTTCTCGCGCGGCGCTCGACCGTTGACTCGTCGTACTTCGCGCACAACTCTTGGCTCACCGGCGGAGTCGCCGCCGTCTGCCTCGACACGCAGTTCGGACTCGACAGTCCGGGCGAACCCCTGAGGGGAATAACCGGAATCGATTGGTTGTACCGTCGATGTCTCGAGGCAGATCACGTGCTGCGCCCGCTTGTAGAACTCGGCAATCCGTTCACTCACGCGTGCCAGCAGTTCATCGACGCCCGGTTGCGCCTGCGCACGGGCGTCTCTCGTCATCAGCGCCACTTCAAGGGCAGCCAGCAGCGCGACGGCGGTCAGACGGATGGCTCTCGTCATGCCCGTTGGGAATATACAGGGGAGGTCCTGATGCGGGCTATACTCCGACCGCGTGAGGCGATGGAGCTATGACCATCAAACAAGCGATCAGCGCCGGCATGTTCCTCGTAATCGTGCTTGCGCTGCACGGCGCTCTTGCCGCTCAGACACCCGCCGCTAATCCGGCGCCGACCTCGGGAACCCTGCGGCAGATCATCCCAGGTCACTACGTATATACGCAGAACAACGCGGGCAGACTGTTCAACAGCGGTATCGTCGTCGGCAGCGACGGCGTCCTGGTGTTCGACGCGCTGGATTCGGACGCGCTCGCGCGCTCCGAGCGGCAGGCGATTGCCGACGCCGTCAAGCAGCCGGTTCGCTACCTCGTGATGTCTCCCTTCCACGATCCGTTCAACGGAGGCAGCGCCGTCTACGCGGATGTCTTCAAGATCGCGCACGAAAACTACCGCGTCGGCCTGATCGATCAGATGCAGCGCGCAAACGTCCCGGCCGACGTGCAGCGCGCGCGGATGCCGAGCGCGACCTATCGCGATCGCATGACGTTCTACCTTGGCGGCAAGGACATCCAGGTCCTCCATTTCGGCGCCGCGCATACGAAGGGCGATAGCGTCCTCTTCGTTCCCCAGGACCGCATCGTCTACATGAGCGAGGTGTTCTTCAACGAGGAATTCCCGAACATGGCCGGCGGCTACGGGGTCTCGTGGATTCGCGTGCTCGACGCGGTCAGGGCGCTCGACGCCGACATCTTCATTCCGGGGCATGGACCCATCCCGGACGATCCAAAGCAGACGCGCGCGGCGCTCGACCGCGCGCGCCAGATCCTCGTGGACGTACGAGACCGAATCCAGAGCGAGATTGCGCGAGGTGCGACCGAAGATCAGGTCGTCGCGACGGTCACGCTCCAGCAGTACGAGAAGATGCCGCAGTTCGCGGGGACGAAGGACGCTGTCGTACGGCGAATGTACAAAGAACTGAAGGGCACGCTCCAATGACCGTCACTTGATGCTCTTGATCCACTTCAGGATCGGGCCCGTGACGCTGTCATCCGCGGTATTGGGCGACATCACTTCGGAAATGTGGCTGTGATCCTTGAACACGAGATACGTGGGACAGCGGCCGGTCTTGCACAGTTGATCTTTCAGCGTCTCGGCGAACGCGATGATTCCCGGTGGGTCGAGTTCCGCGGTCGTGATCAGGAAAGGCACCCGTGAGCTGGCGAGGCCCGGCAGATTCGATCGAGCCAGTTGCGTCGCCGTGTCCGCCGGCGCCGGGGGTGTGGTTCCAGCGGCACGCGCCGCTGCCGGTGCTGTTGCTGGCGCCGGGGCGGAGGCGGCCTGCGGTCCGCACGGCGAGTTGGGACCCGAGCGCGGAGGGACAGCCGGCAGGATGTTGAACGTGGCCGGGGACATGAAGATCACACCTTTGAGGCCCACACCTTTCGGACCGTAGAGCTCGGGATGGCCGACATACGTGCCGGTCGGCACGTTGCCCGCGGACTGTGCCCACAGGAACACCCGCGCCGGGTCGCCCTGGTAGCGCGCGACATTCTGATCCACCCATTGAACAACCCTGGCGATGTCTTTCGCGGGATCATCCCACGCGTTGCCAGGACGCCGCTGCATGAGAACGCCGACCATGCCGTTCTTGACGGCCCACAGCGGGACGTTGTCGTAGAACACGTCGTTATTGGGAACATCCAGATGCCTGTTCCCCGGTCCGCCAGGGACGTAGATCAGAACCGGTCGCGAGCCGCCGTTCTGTTCGGACGTGAACACATCGACCACATTCCTGGGGTCGGGCCCGGTTGACACGTCGCGAGCAATCGAGACTCCTCGGTACGGCGGTCTGGGGTGCAGCGGTAGATAGAGTGGCGCGGTCTCCGCCGTGCACACGCCGCGGCCGATCGCCACGAGCTGTTTGGCGATCTTTGGAGGCACCTGCGCGTACGCTGCTGTTGCGGCACTCATCAACATCGCAAGGATCACCGGCGTCTCCTGCTTCAATCTCACGTGAACCTCCTCAGAACATCGCGACCGGATTGACCGGCGACCCCGTCGCATTCGGCAGCGCCAGCGGCGTGACCATCAACAGGAATTCCCAGCGGTTGCGCGATGCCGCCGCCTGGCTCAACGCCTCGAGATCCGCGCGGTCGAGGATGTGGATGCCGAGGATCGCCTGAACGAAGTTGTGGACGGCGTTTCTGAACAAATCGCCCTGCGGCTGCGGTGAGTAGCCGGCGGTTTCCCAGACAATCAGCGCCACGTCGCGTTGTTTCAGCCACGGCAGGATCGAATTGTCGAAGCCCGCGGCGTTGTCATCAGGTCCGAGCTTCGCGCGCCGGCCGTAGCGGCCCCAGCGAAGGATCAGCGCATCTCCCGGCCCGACCCTGACACCCGTCTTCTTTTCCCACGCTTCCATGTCCTCGGGAAAAATGCGATCGCCGGGCTCCAGGTACGGCACCCCCTTCAGTCTCGCGATGTCGTACAACACCGCGCGCGTGACGATGCCGTTCTTCATCGGCAGAACGGAATTCTTGTCCGCGCCCTTGGCGATGGTGACGAGGGTCTTCGTGTCGTAGCCGTTCCACATCTTGCCGTTGAAGAACGTGTGTGCGAGCGAATCGATATGAGTGGCAGCCGCGCCGTGAATGCAGGGATACGCAATCCGGTCGGTGGCACCTGTGTCTGTCGCGGTCAACATCGCCCATTCGGCCGGACACGGGACATCGGCCTCCTTCTTGAAAAAGGTGTTGGTCGAGAGCGAGACCGGCACGCCCTCCTTGACGAGCGCCAGCGCCGCGCGGCGCTTCGCCGGCGTGATCAGGTTGAGCGTTCCAAGCTGATCGTCACGGCCCCATCGGCCCCAGTTCGCCAACTCCTTTTGCCACGCGTCGTACTGTGCCTGGCTGACGACAGGACGCGGCTGCCTCTGCGCGGCCATCTCTTGCGAAAACAGCGCGACGATCACCAGCGAGCACACGAGGATCGACACCGCGGTGCGGATTGCCAGCGCTCTCATCATGGTTTCCTCGCAATTGCAGGCGTGCGGCCTCCGGCGGGCCTATTGTGCACCTTGTGCACAGAGGAGACCTAGTGGGCGCGGGTAGACCACGCTCCAGATCGACCGCTGGCGCGCCCACTAAGCGGTAAGCCCAGGAAACCGTCCCTGTATCGCGAGCCGATCACCAGTCTTTATCACCGGCCAAGGTTGAGTCTCACGCCGAACATCGCTCGCCGGGGATCCACGAACGCGGTAGGCTGGCCGAAGTTCGGACTGAAGAAATTGTCCGTGGCCACTGCTTCCTCCGCGGTGTCGTTGAGGACATTCAGCACGTCCACGAGCAGCTCCACGCGGTTGGAACCACCAAGGGGCAACGGTCTCGACACGCGCAGGTCAAGGAGCATCTGAGACGACAGACGTCGCGTGCCGCGCGGCTCCAGCTGGATACGCTGGTCGCCCTGGGGGAGTGCGATCTGCGCGGACGCCGCCCATGGCTTCCCGCTGAAGTACTGCGTGTTGGCGGCAACCACGAATCCCGTTCGAGGAATGTCAAGGCTGCCCATGACACGCAGCATGTGCGGTCGATCGTTCGGCAGCCGGCCGCGTGCGTTGGTAATGCTGTTCGGGTCCTGCCCGAAGGTGAGGTACGGCGAGCCGGCGATGGTGCTGACCTGCGGACCCGCGGCGGTCGCGCCGCTCGAGACCTGCAGGCCCGACGACCTCGAATAGGTATACGAGCCAAAGGCCTGCCACCCGTGGGATGCTCGCTTTTCCGCGGCCATCACGAGACCGTTGTATGTCATCGAGTACTCAGGCGGATTCGTCAGCAGAAAACGCCGATCCGCTGTGGAGTTCGCGATCACGAATACCGGCAGGCTTCGGCCGTCGGCCAACGTCCTGGTCTCCGCGCGGTACTGACCGCCGACATCCGTCCATCCGATGAAATTCGCGCCTTCTTTGCGGACGTAGGCAATCGCCATCGAGAGCCCGCGTCCGACCTCCCGGTCAACGCCGATCGAGTACTCGTCCGTGCGTGGCGTCCGCGTGTCGGAATCCAGACGCAGGTTTCTTTTCGGATCGACCACCGAGACGAGCGTCGAATAGTCACCGGTCGCGGTATCGAATGCCGTCGTCGTGACAGGCGTCGCGGCAGGATGGAAAGGGGAAAGCTCGCCGGTCAACACGCCCTGGTTGAATCTTCCGTACGATGCCCGCAGCATCGTCCGGCCGTTGCCGGTGAGCTTCATCGTGACACCCAGACGCGGCGACCACACGTTCCACGTGTACAGCGTGCCGAGGCCGCGTACCTTCTCGCTCGTCGCATTTCCTCGTGCATCGAGCACAGGGAGATCCTGGCTGAGCGCGCGACTGTGATCGAACCGCAGGCCCGCGTTGATCGTCAGGCCGTCTCCCATCGTGATGGCATCGCTCACGAACCCCGAGGAAGTGATAAAGACACCGCCCGCGATCGAGGGAGCGCCTGACACAGCCTGAAACGGCCTGCCGCCGTTGTCGACATACCTGATGCCATTCGGGACGATCGTCGACAGGTGGTGCTCCCCCTTTTCCACTTGACCGCCGAGCCTCCAATGGTGGTCGGCGCCGAGCAGATCCGGGCGGTAATGATCGAGCGTGGCCTTACTGGTCGTACGAATGAGAACGAGCTGGCCGAACGACTGTGGTGGCCCGCTGAAGACTCCGCTCACGCGATCGAATCGGCTCGGCGCGCTCAGATTGTTCGTGCTCGGGTCGTCGTCGCGCGTGTAGACGAAGCGGCCGACGCGCACGTCCCACACGGTGCTCGGTGACAAGGTGTGCGTCAGATCGCCGAACGTTATGGCCGGCACCGTTGCGTGCCTGCGCTGCGTGGACTCGAAGGGCTTCACGAATGTAGGCAGCTCCGGATTCTCCCAGAACTCGTCGTGGAAGCTTTGAAGCAACTGCAGGCCTGGAGCGAGTCGCCACGTCAGCTTGCCGAAAATCTTGTCCTGCTCGTACTTCCGCGGAAACGCCGGATTGGTTCCCGGCTGACTGTCGTAATCGCGCAGGTGCTGGTATCCCGCAAAGA
>Ga0075424_100003404_pt1 | contig 14887 bp, 12 predicted proteins | sample SoiMethybrSBSTD3_FD_75301 | JGI IMG/M metagenome (GOLD analysis project Ga0075424, IMG submission 75301) | Bulk soil microbial communities from a Populus tree surrounding site in Tennessee, USA - Soil MetaG P. TD hybrid SBSTD3 | ecosystem: Environmental > Terrestrial > Soil > Tree plantation... | reverse complement strand
CGTAGGCACGGCAGTGACTGCCAGTAACGGCGTGGCTTCGCTCAGGTATTCCGTTCCCGTTAGCCTGGGAGCAGGGGCTCATGTCATCTCGGCCAACTTTTCCGGCGATGCGGATTACGGTTCCAACAGCGCGGCTGGAACCCTGACGGTTTACTTCAATACTCGCCTGACCGTTCCCAACACCAAAGCCAACGCTGGCCAGACCGTTCCTCTCCAAGCCACGTTGCGACGAGACCCCGACGGAGCGGCCGTGCCGGGCAAAACGATTACTTTCAAGGTTGGCACGACAGAGGTGGGGCCGGCGGTGACCGCGGCAAACGGCGTCGCAACATTCAACTATACGGTCCCGGGAGGATTCGCTACCGGCAACTACACAATTACCGCCTCCTTCGGTGGCGACCCCGCCTACCATAGCTCCAGTCAAACGGGTAAATTGCAGGTCCAGCGTCGATAAGTAGCGGCGTTCTTGCTACACGCCGCCCGAGGAAGCAGTGTTCGCCGCCGATGGCGGGGCGGGAAGGGGTCCTGGCGCGGTCACCGGATCGGCAAACGAATTCCACAGTTGAACGAATCGATGGTAGAAGCCGTTAGCTGCCAGTTCGTTTGTTTCGAACCAGAAGTCCATGGCGTCGTCGGCGACGGGAGCGCGAACAAACACCTTGGCTACGGTGCCAGCGACCTTCGATTCGATGATGACATAGTCAGACGTCGCCTGCTTTTCGAATACCTCGCGGTTGAAGGATCGGAACTCCAGCCGATTGGGATACCGGGCGGAAAATTTGGCGAGCTGGTCGCAGGCCGCGCGCTCGTCACTGCCGTCGGGGTCGGGAATCAGGTAGCGATAGCGCACTTTGCGGAGATTCGCCTCGATCTTCTCTCGCATTTCGGCACGTAACGCGTACTTGAACACGTCGGACGTTATAAACCAGACCGTCTCGCAATCCGGCCTGACATCGTGCACCGCCAGGTCCTCAAACGTACTCAGCCACTTGTAAGGGGTGCGCGTCTCACCAGGCGAGGCTTCGGGAATCGCATCGAGGTCGCTCTTCAACTCCGCCCACCAGTGGTCGAAGTTCTTCTGCATCACCTCTATATCCAGCCGCTCTGACTCCGGCAAACCGTCGTTGATGCTTTGCAACAGATCGAAAAACTCGTGCTTGTTGCGTTCGGGATCTTGAGAGTACTCCGTCAACTGAAACTGGGTCAGAGGACTGTGGCCGAGAGAGGGCCGCTCCACGCGAAATAGAAACGGCGTCAGGTGCGGAAGACGATACAGCGCTCCTGCCTCGAAGTTCATCCAGGCCTTGAACGTATTGTACGGAGTGACGCAGATGATGCCGTACTGCGTTTCTTTGAGTTCTTTCGATAGCCCGTCGCCCCATTTTTCGCCCTTGCTAATGTCCACCGACGACATGAAGGGCTTGATCGCGTGATGCATGTAGGGGAGCCAATGCCGGAGCGCAATTGCGACGTCCTGACTCATCTTGCCGGACCAACTCAGGAATACATTCATGGGAGTGCGCGTGCATTATGGCTCGCGTTGGTGCGGATAGCAAGAGTATCGCGGGTTGTGGCCGATCACTAGTAATGGATAGCCCCGGCGAACCCCTAGCGGCGCACTTGCAATCGCGTATACGCTGCCTGATGCTAAGCGCGTCCCCTCAGCCGGTAGCTAGGCAAAAAAAGCCGTTTAATGCCACTCAAGTCCGCCTTTGTTAATTCCCCGTTCGTGCGGGCGTGCCTCCAAGCTTGTAGGGATATCCCGGGGGCCCATTCTGGTAGAACGCGCCTAGAGTCGGAATCTTGTTCATGTCGGGATACAGGACTCCAAACGCCGGGGCGTCCTGACTTCCACGAGGCGAGTACCAGATGGCGCCATCTTTAGTGATTTGGATTTTCGGCGTGTCGGCCGTGGCCTGCGGCTTCGGATACAGTACAAAAGTCGAGTCCCTGGGATTGAACTTCCACAATGCGGCGGCGCTTCCGCCTGCGTCTGCGCTCCAGATGCTGCCTTCAGGGTCCTGCATGACATCGTAAGGATTCGTATTCTGACGCGGAATCGTAACCTCGGAGATTTTGCCGGTGGTCTGATCCAGCTTCGCCAATTTGCCGGGACGTTTGCCTGCGGAGTAAATCCCCCACCAGATATTGTTTTGCGCGTCGACGTTCAGGCGGCGAACGTGTCCCGGATAGGTGGGCGCTGTGAAGATCGTCCAGCCGTTCGTGTGCGTATCGAATTTCGCGATGTTGCCGGAATCCCAGAGGGCCATCCAGATGTTGTCGTTCCTGTCGGGAATAACGCCGTAGACGATGGCGTTGATCTGTGGTACAGGAAATACCGTCACCTTCTTCGTCTGCCTGTCGTATTTGCTGAGCGCACCGCCCATGATCCAGCCGACGTAAATATTGCTCTTGGAGTCCATCGCGAGCGATTGAAGCCATTTGATGGGATTCTTGATCACATTGTCGGGATCCATCGGAATCGCCTGCTCGAACTTCTGTGACTCGGGATTGAATGCGAGCAGGCGCTTCGGGCTTTGCGGCTGTACACCGGAGTGCTCGGGGAGCCAGATCATGCCGGTCGGATCGACCAGCACTTCATGAATGCCGTTCTTGGGATCGGGAAGAACGAAATCCTTCTGTTCGCCGGTGCGCGGATCAAGCTTCACCAGACGATGCGGATAACTGCGATCCGTCAGCCAGACATTGCCATCGTGATCGAAACGCACATCCTGACCCGTTCGCATGCCGACAAATGGGGCCTGCAGACTTTTGTATTCGGGCGCGTTCACACCTGCGCCCGGAGGATCCGGCGGAAGGTAATACTCGATGTACATCGCTTTGCCCAGTCTGGCTTCATCCAATGGCATTTCCTGCTCGACGCGAACCGCGCGTGGCTTCGCGTCGGGTCCGAAGTTTTTGACCAGATACGCCATCAAGTCATCGCGATCTTTACGCGAGAAACCCAATGCACTATTCCGATAGCTGAGCAGTCCTTCGGCATAGGAGGCGGCGGGACGTTCCGGCAGAAACGTACCCATCATGCGATCGAGCCTGGCTTTCCAGACTCCTTCGGCGCCCGGTCTCGTGGGAATGAAGTTTTCACCATGACAAACAATGCAGGTTCGCTCCGCGACGGCACGTCCCGGGCCTGGAGGATAAACGGTGTCGTACGGCAATTCCTCCGGCGCCGACGGATCTGACTTTGCCGCTCGCAACGACAGTTTCAGTTTCGGACTGTCACCGGATTTCAACGCTATCTTCTGAACATCAGATTCCAGGCCCTTCGCTTTGACGCTGACTTCGTAGTTGCCGGGAAAGAGAGACACGGCGCGGAACTGGCCTGCGTTCGTATACACCATGTAGAGAATCCGCTTATCGACGTTGCGAATGTAGATCTGAGCCGCCTTGAACGGCGTTGGCGAATCCACTCCGCCGGACACACTCGCCATAGCTTGTGCCTGTTGCGGCACCGGCATCGCAACAGCCAGGACGGCCGCGAAACACGCCAACAATGCGACGAGGATAAGCAATGCCAGCTTCTTTTTGCCCATGATTTGCCTCCGTGAATGACCCACAGTCTATGCCAACCAGGCTACATCGCAATAAAGAAGAGGTGTGCTTCGCGCGAAAAACCAACCGGTCGCTTGCCACGAAGTTAAATCCGGAGCAGATGAGCACGGCAAGAATGTTGACTGCCAGGTAGGGCCAATCCCATCTCGTGGCGAGAAGCCACATGATGAAAGCGTTTCCGGCAATCGAGATCGCGCCGTTCGAAAAGTTGAAGCGCGCGAAACGCCGGGTGGCGCCGCCCTGTCTGCCGCGATCCCTCCATGTCCACCGCTCATGCCACAGGAAGTTATGAATGACCGCAGCTTCGACGGCGAGCGCCGCAGCCATTGGTTTTGGCCATCCATTGCGAACCATCAACCATAATGCAACGAACTGAACCGCAGTACCCGCGGTGCCTACTGCATTGAAACGCAACCAACGCCGCAGCGTCACAGTCAGGGGCATCTTTCCTCCCGATAGAGCCTCGCCGTGTTTCGAACCGACGACAACACGAGAATGATGCCCATCCCCAGGACCGCAACAATGCCACCGATATCTGCCACAAGCATCTCGCGGCCGGCAATCCTGGTGGACGACCGTATGAACATCGCGATCGATCCGATCGCAAGCATGACGCGTAGTTCCGTCGGGCCCCAGATTCCGAAAGACAAACGGAACACCCCGATGCAGTACGTTGCGAGGTAAATTTCGATGTTCAGCATGAAGTAGGCGATCAAAACCGCCGCCGCCACGCCAAGGCTCATGTGACCCGAAAGGCCGAGACCGCCGATGAGGAACAGCGCGCCGAACATGTCAATGACATGGTCGACGTAGAAGCCATATCGCGGGCGCTGCCGATTGCGGACTCGTGCGAGCGTACCGTCAAGACTATCGCCGAACCAGTTCACGGCCAGCGCCACGATGGCACCAAAGATCGCAGGAGGATAGCTGCGCGAGACGTAATAGCTGAATCCGGCGGCCGCCATTGCCAGCAATCCCAGGATTGTCAGATGATCAGGAGTGACCCATTCCGGCAACCGTTCCGCAAGCCACTTGAGCGTCCGTTTCTCGATCGGGCTCAGCAGGCTCTCCTGGTGACGCAGTGCCGATTTGAATGAAAGTGTTGTCGTACTCATCGTCTTGCCTCCCTATCGCTTGTGCGCGCGGTCAAACCTTGCCGAATGGATATCAATGTTGCTTCAAGAGATTCTCGGGGCACGGAGTCGATGTATCCTCCAACGAGCCATGCCAGCCCAAATGGGATCGAACGGCTCAGGCTCAAGGATTCACATTCCACGAACACTCCGTTATCCTCTTCGCTGAATCGCCAATACGAATTCAAACGCCATAGAAATCCACTGTCTTTACCCGGCTCATCCGAGACTTCGACAATCCGCGTCGCTACGCTTCGACTCGATGCGTGCTTCGCGTCGTGACGGTGGTACACGGCTGTGTGATACGTGTCGTATCGAACGGTGACGATATTTGTTCTCACGAGCCGCAAGTACACATCAAACGTGTCGCCGTTTCGCTTGTTGAGCTGTGATCGCTCCACTTCCTTGAAGTAAAGCCGGTGATCGTCGTAGTTCTGAACCCAGTGGAGGACGTCATCCAACGTCGTATTCGGAATGAAAATCGCACCCAGCCAATGATGGATCAGTGCACCGTCTAGCTGCGCATTACCGACCGAATTGCTGTCCTTCCGAATATAGATGTCGCCCTTTTTTAATTGCTGGCGAGTTCTGGGGGCTTGCTCCGGATCCCGGATGTCCAGCCTCAAAAACCCTCCGTTGCCCAGGAGTTCCCGGTCGATGCGGACCTCCGTAGCCGCAACATATTTCGTCCAGCCGGTGGCGGCACTGGCAGTGGGCCCGGCGAGGGCCTTCGGCGAGAACACTCCCGAGACCGCTAGAATCGTCGTAAGTATTTGAAATGGGATAACTGTAGATGTTTTGGCCAAACTTCTGTGACACATTCCCAAAACTCCTCCAATAGTGAATGCGCGAAATTCCCCCAGAAATTGGCAGTGGACTGTAGTGGCGTCTATGCAATTTTTTCAATGACGTTCAAGTTCTCGACTTACGTTCCCGCATTCGTACATGAGGAGCGAAGTCATGAGAACTCGGATAGCGGTTCTTTTCATGGCATTGGTCGTCATTTGCGGCCAGTCGGCCTTTGCTCGCCAGGCCGTCGACGATTCCCCAAAAGTTGAATTCCGCAAATGGGACCTTGGTGGAAGCCTGGGAATACTCGGGACCAGCGCCAGAGACTTTGGACGACCAATCCTTCCAGGACTCGAGAGGTACCTGTTCGCCTGGAACGTCGATGCTGGCCGATATTTTACGCCCCATGTGAAGGGCGAGGTTGGTCTGATGCGGACCAACGAGCGGAAATTTTGGGAACCCCTTCCCGCTTCGTCTCGATCGTACAGTTACCGGGAACATAGAGTGCATCCAACAAGTTTGTCTGCCGCCCTGACGTACCAGTTTTTTGAAAACGTCTTCGCGCATCCATACGTGTCCGCAGGCGTCCGAGTGACTGCAGTGTCCGACGAGACGCAGACGTCCGTCTATTCTCCGACGTATTCGGCAACCAGTGTCTCAACGACTTCACGAGTCTCGGAAGTGCGGCCGTTCGTGGCGGTGGGGTACAAGTCCTACTTCAATGAACGGGCATACATGAAGAGCGACGCTCTTTTCGCCATCGATACCAAAGGCGTTTCGCACGGGACTCTGCGCATTGGCTTCGGCATCGACTTTTAAGAAAGGAATCTGATCATGAAGGTGCAATCCATAGTCGTGTACCTGATCATCTTCTTTATTGCAGCGCCGTCGTTCATGGCGGGCCATCGGCAGGAGCCTCCCGAAGTGTGGCAAGCGTTTGCCCAAAGGCTCGAGTCGGGTGCATTCATACGAGTTCGGTTGAAGACCGGGGGGGACGTCAAAGGGTACTTCATACCCAGTTCCGGCGACACATTTCGCGTACTGCCGAAAACGCGGATCGCCGTGCCGATACGCGATTTTCAGTTCAGCGACATCAAGTCCATCGACCGTCAGCACGAGGGATGGGCGCCGGGATGGAAAGTGCTGACCGGCGTGGCTGTGGGTGTGGGCACAGCCTTCTTGCTGCTCCTGGCTTATGCCGCGACGGACTGAAAATTCGAGCAGAGTTTCTAAATTGTGCCGAAGTGAGGCGCCGAAGTGAGAGATGGGTCCTATCGCGCCCGGAAGCGAGCCCGTTCACTTTAACCTTTGTTACTTACCGAAGTGCGGATTTTCAATGATGCTGAACCGATTCCCAAAGGGGTCAATCAACCAATCGCGGGCGGCTCTCAGATACGGCGTGTTATAACAATGTCACCGCAAGAACTCCGCCGACTTAAAGTCGGCTTGCCCCGTTCCACGCGAATCACGCGATGAGTGAGGTGACACAATGAAGAAGCCAGCCGCCTGGTTCAACGCCATTCTGCTTGCCACCATCAGTGTCGCGGTTTCTCAGGCCCAGGCGCAGCGCCCCGCGGTTCCTCAGATGCGCGGCGACGGTCCTGCACCCGAGGCCAAGCCTTTCTCGATCACGAGGACCGATCCTGCGCTCGACGACATCGTCTCGCCAAGCGCGAAGCTCTTGGAGCTCGGCCGCGGATTTGGTCTCACCGAAGGCGGGCTCTGGATCGCGGAAGGGGCCAGCGGTTACTGGATTTTCGCAGGCCTGCTTGACAACGTGCTCTATAAGGTCACCCCGCAGAAGCAGGTCTCCGTCTTCATGGAGAGGGCTGGTTATACCGGTAACGATCCCGAGCATGTTGGCACGCAGACTCGCTCCGGTCGCAGTCATGTGCTTCTGATCGGTCCATCCTGCACGGGCATGGATCATCAGGGCCGCGTGATCTGGTGCGCCGACAACGATCGGCAGGTGATGCGGCTGGAGAAGGACGGCACGCATACCGTGTTGTCCGGCGGCATGGACGGCCGGAAGTTCAGCGGCCCGAACGACATCGCGATCGCGGCGGACGATGCCGTCTATGTAACGGACAACGATTTCGGCCTGCGCGACGGCGGCAAGAATCCCGACAAACAGCTGCAGAACGGCATCTACCGGATCAAGGATGGCAAGACGACCGTGGTGCTGAGCGGCGCGGATCTCGGTGGCACGCCGAACGGCATCGCGCTGTCGCCTGATGGTAAGTGGATGTACCTGTCCACGGCAAATCGTCAGATCCGGCGATACGCCGTCAATGCCGATGGCACGCTCGGCGCGTTTACCGTCTTTACTGAAGGCGTCGGCATCGGTGACGGCGAGAAGACAGACAGGGCAGGCAATGTGTTCTCTACCGGCGGAGCGGGCCCTGGCATCATTCGCATCACGTCGCCTGCGGGCAAGCTGCTCGGCACCATCAACCTGCCGATCTACGGCGGCGAGCCCAAGAGACAGATCTGTGCGACGAACGTCGCATTCGGCGGTCCGGATGGCAGGACTCTGTTCATGGCGGGATGCGATGCCGTCTACACAATCCAGTTGAAGACACCCGGGATCGTGCCGGCGCACAGCGTGAACAAGTAGCGCGTTCGCGCCGCGTGTCTACGGCATCGTGAATCTGGGGTCGACACAATCAAAAAAGGCCGGCAAAAATGCCAGCCTTCAAGTGTATTCCCTACGCGGACAGTCTAATTGCCGCGGCCGATATTGTCTATCTCGAAATGGTGTGTTTGAACGACACGATAGTGTTTGAACGACATCGTGCGATGCAGGAAGCAATTGAAAGGGGCGAACAGTTGCCGCCAACACCCCCCATGGACAAACCGACGTTAGAAATTCCAACGCGGCTAGAAGTGCACTTTCATCACAAATTCAAATACTCTCGGATCAAACGCCCTCGTGATCGTGCCGAAAGCCGCGTTGCCGAAACTGGTGTTGGGAGCCATCAGCGATGGCGTGTTCGTAACGTTGAAAGCTTCCGCGCGGAACTCCGCCTGAACCTGTTCCTTGATCGGAAATGTTTTTCCCAGCATGACGTCGAGTGCGCGGTACGACGGCCCAACAACGGGATTGCGTGACGCGTTTCCGAGAGTAAATTGAGGGGCCTGCGTAAACGCAGCCGTATTGAACCATCGCGCGGTGCTGCGCTGATCGGAGGACAGCTCCGGATCCGCAATGCGATTTGGCCGCTGGATACCGAATCCCGCAAATGCGTTGAGATTAGTTTGCTGCGTGACGGCGAGCGGACTTCCGGATTGCAACCGCAACATCCCGGCGAGTTGCCAACCTCCAGCCAATGCATTTTGCCAACCTTCGAGGCTCCGGCGACGTCCGGCCCCTACCGGGATCTCCCACACAAAGGATGACGCGAAGACGTGGGGAATGCTGCCGGTAGACTCATCTTTCTCCAGACGCCTGTTGAAACTGTCGGCCGTTTGAAATACAGCTGCAGGCCCGGTAAGGATTGCGGCATCGAACACGGCACCGGCATCATCGATCAACTTGGATAAGGTGTAGGCGGCCGTCAAGGTGAGTCCCTTTGAGAAGCGGCGCTCTAGACGCGACTGAAAAGAGTGATACGTCGAATGACCGACATTGTTGCGGTACAGTGCGACCGTCGTGAAGCGCGGATATGGCCGGATGAGTTGCTGCCGGGCGATCGTCGGACCACCCAGCGAAGATGATTCCGGAATTTGACCGAAAAAGGGATTTGGTACTTGTTCTGTCAATATCGGGCCCAGCGCCAGTTGTTCCGTCGTCAGCTGATTCATGTTTACGTCAGGAACACCGAGGCTCGTAAGTTTCGAACCGAGATAACCGGTCTCGGCGCTCCAGTCTTTGTGGAACGTTTTCTGAAACGACAGATTCCACTGCTGCGCGTATCCACTTCCTTTTTTCCTGTCGGTCGAAAAGACACCTTGACCCAGCCCGCTGTCGGGATTCGGATCCGCGATCTCGACCGAGGGCCCTCGCGAGAGGACAAACGCAGAATTGATGTTGTCGAGAGACCGTTGTCCGGTTGTTTGGATAAAAGGGAAGAACGGCGTCGTAAAAGGCGTCGTAATACCCGCCTGCTCTATCCACGTGATGCTATAGCCCGAACGAACGGCAAAGCTGTCGGTGGCGCGATAAGCCAATCCAATGCGGGGAGCAAAGTTCAAATGCTCGAGGTTCCTCGCCGTGCGCGGGAAACCGTTGTTTCCGAGGTAGTCCAGCTTTTGAGTCTCCAAGTTGAAGATTGCGCCGCGGTCGTTAACCACGGTAGATGGGAAGTTCAGCGTGTAACGAACTCCAAGGTTCAAAGTCAATTTCTTCGTCACCTTGAAATCGTCCTGAATAAAGAACTCGCCGATTCTCGCCCGCGGCTTCAGCGTTTCATCCTGGACGTCAATACTGAAATTTTGAACTTGCCCAAGCAGGAAAGACGCAAACGCGTTACCGGTACCGGTTACCGGCGTGCCCGTTGCGGAAAGATTACTCGTCAGGATGTTGCTGAACTGAAACGAACCGGTTGGATTGGGCGGCTGCAAAACGTCAAGGGTTTCGAACCGCCAGTCTGTGCCCAGCTTCAAGGAATGACTGCCTCGGAGCCACGAGAAGTTGTCCACGATTTGTGTCACTGAGGTGGTGAAGGTGGCATTGCCGTTTGTAGTTGGACCCAGCTGTTGAAATCCCACAACATCATAGGTTGGAAGAGTGTCGGCAAATGCCGACACGGGTATGTTTGGGATTCCCGATATCTCCGAAGCGGGCTGCCCGGTTCGTAACGAGTCCCGTTCAAACCCACGCTTGGTGTATCCGAATCGAAGCTGATTTGTCTTGTTTGACGATACCGTCCAGTTGTGCTCCAGCGCGACGCTGTCGGCGCGAGTCAGCGTATTGCCGATGATGCCCGCTGTGATTAAACCACTGCCATCGGGTAGTGGCGTACTCGGCAAAGAATGGTCGCGTAGATATTCATATCGCGCAAAGACTCGCTGATTGCGGTTGAGGTTATGGTCGAGACGCACGCCGAACTGATCCTGATTCGTTGTCTCGTTTGCAGTACGCACATAGTTGTTCGCAGTCGCCTCCTGGCCATTGATGAACACATTCGGTAACGGGTAACGGTCCACAACGGCTTTAGTCGCGGCGTCCCATCGGTCGGCCGGTATTGTATTGTTCAAAAACGGATCCCGGACATATACGCCATTCGACAGGCGTGTCGTCGCCGGATCGTAGATCGCGTTGCTGAAGATGCCGCGGCGCTGGAGTGACGTAGGGACTGTGCTCGTTCGCGGAGTGCCGGTCTGAAGTCGTGTGCCCTGATAATCGACAAAGAAAAACGTCTTATCGCGCTGAAGCGGCCCTCCAACGACGAATCCATACTGGTTGCGCCGAAACCGTGGCTTTGGGCCGGTGGTCGCAAAAAGATTGCGGGCGTTGAGGGCTTCGTTGCGGAAGAACTCGAAGACGCTGCCGTGAAAGTCATTCGAGCCGGACTTCTGATTCACCATGATCACGCCGCCGTTTGATCTTCCGTACTCCGCCGAATAGCTGTTTGTGTCGACTCGAAACTCCTCGATCGCATCGACAACGGGAAAATACGCCACCTGCCCTGGTTCCGGTTGAAGCACACTGATCCCGTCATAGATGTATTCGCTCACGCGCGGCCGGCTCCCGTTGATTCGGGGTAATGTCGAGGTCGGCGGCAGCATCACGCCTGGAGAGAGCGCAATCAATGGAACGAAGTTTCGTCCGTCGAGGGGCAATGTGACCACTTTCTGCTGCTCGACGACAAAGCTGACGGTTCCCCGATTCGACTGAAGCAAAGGCGGTTCCGACGTGACATTCACGGACTGAGTGACTGCACCGATCTGAAGCGCGAGGTCGAGCGACACATTATCGCCGACTCGCAACGTAAGGCCCTCACGCCGCAGTTCAGTGAAGCCCGTCTTTGTAACCGTAAGGGTGTAAGAACCGGGTTGAAGTCCGAAGAAGTGATATTCGCCATTGGAACCGGTTACATACGCTTGTTCCGCTCCCGTACTCATATTGAGCAACTTTACGTCGGCTCCCCTAACAGCGAGTGCCGCCGGATCGCTGACGGTGCCGGAGAGCTCCACTTTTGTAGATTGGGACTGAAGCGCCGAGCCGACGAGCATCATCATCACAGCAACGAAAATTCCAACAACCAATCCCGGACTCTTCATTTGTGTTTCTTCTCCGCCAGGAAGCGTTACGGGACAACGGTAAGTCGTGTAATCACGACAATGCCGTGCTACAGTAACACATTCTGTCAGGAAATGCCCTCAAGGAGGTGTCCATGGCTGGCCGGAAGCGAGCAACATACATTGCGGTTTGCTTTAGCTTCCTCATATTCATCGTCATTCCACTGTATGGGCAGCAACCCGCCCCGTCGATTTTTGTTACAGGATCAGTAACAACTCCACTGACGCTGACCGCGGAGGCGCTTGCTCAAATGCCACGTGCGATGGCAACGGTTTCAAGCGATGGCATCGATACACAATATGAAGGTGTGTGGTTGCATGAAATCCTAAAGAAGGCCGGGTTACCTGCCGGCGAGGCGTTGCGTGGCAAAATGCTGACGAAAATCGAAGTTGTACAAGTGAGAAAATGAAGTGACTCGTGTTCAAACCAATCTGGCGTCGATTCGCAAGGCTCGGGGCGTAGGCGCCGCCGACCTTGCGAAGAGAGTCGGCATCACGCGGCAGACCGTGTACGCGATTGAAGCCGGAACGTACCTTCCGAATACTGAGGTCACTCTCCGGCTGGCTCGCGAGCTCGAGGTCGCGGTCGAGGAACTGTTTTCCCTACCTCTTCAGCGGCAGGAAGAGGTCGCTGCGGCCACGGCAGAATACCTGAGTCAAGGCGAACTCACTCAAGGACAAGCTGTGCGCGTCTGCCGGGTCGGTACGAAATGGGTGAGCGTGCCAGTGGATGCGCGGCCTTATCACCTGCCGGAGGCGGATGCGGTGGTGACAGCATCTATCTCTCGATCAAACAAGGCGAAACTTCGCCTCTTCTCCGAAGAAGAGACCATCCGCAACAAAATTGTTCTTGCAGGTTGCGATCCAGCAACGAGCCTCTTGGCGCGAATGGTGGAGAGGCTAAGCGGCGTTGAGATCATACACGCGCCAGCCTCGAGTCAATTGGCACTTGATTGGTTAAAAGAGGGAAAAGTTCATATTGCAGGATCGCATCTTCAGGATCCACAAAGCACGGAGTTCAATCTACCTGTGATACGGCGTCAATTTGCGAATCGGGATATGGCTGTTGTGACATTCGCTCGCTGGGAAGAAGGTTTTGTCGTAGCGGGCGGAAATCCAAAGCACATCCGTGGAGTTGAAGACCTGCGCCGAAAGAAGGTCACGATCATCAACCGGGAGCCAGGGTCCGGAAGCCGTGCGCTACTTGACGGACTCATCGCCGGCGCTCGCATGTCCGCTAAAGCCATCACGGGCTACTCAACGGTAGCGTTCGGCCATTTGTCCGCGGCCCATGCCGTGCTGGCCGGTCAGGCGGACTGTTGCATTGCCACGAAATCCGCCGCTCAAACGTTCGGTCTCGATTTCGTACCATTGCGCAGCGAGCAATACGACTTTGTGCTTCACCGCGAAACGTTGCGGCTGTCCGCAGTTCAGGCGATGTTTGACGCTCTTCAACGAGCTGCCCTGCGACGCAAGCTGGAGACCCTCGCGGGCTACGATACCTCTCAAACTGGCGTCGTCCGTGCTTAAGAGCATGAGGTTTACGGCCGTCCTTCTGGCGGTTTTCGCATGCGGCGTCTCATGCACTTCAAGGGAAGATGCCGTCAACGTTGCAGTAGCTGCAAATTTCATCGAACCCGCGAAGGAGGTTGCGGAACTATTCCAACAAACGAATCGGCGTCGAGTACTCCCAAGCTTCGGATCAACCGGGCAACTGCTAACGCAAATAACGCAGGACGCCCCTTTCGATATCTTCTTGGCGGCCGATCAGGAAAGTCCTCAAAAAGCCATCGCCGCGGGTTTTGCAGAACAGGATAGCCTCTTTACCTATGCCGTCGGCCGCGTTGTTCTGTTTAGCGGAAGTCTGGACCTCTCGGCTGGAGCTGAAGTTCTACGGAATGGAAAATTCGAAAAAATCGCTATCGCCAATCCGTCGATCGCTCCCTATGGAGCAGCTGCGGTCCAGGTAATGAAGTCCCTGGGTCTGTACGAACAGCTCAATCCAAAATTTGTGCAGGGCAATGACATTGCGCAAACTTTTCAATTCGTGGAGACGGGCAATGCCGAAATCGGTTTTGTCGCGCTATCTCAGGTGCTGGGGAAAGGCCCCAAATCTATTTGGATCGTCCCAGAAAACTTGTATTCGCCGATACGCCAGGACGCCGTGCTTCTAAAAAAAGCCGCCTCCAAAGAGGCCGCTCGCGCGTTTCTTGCTTTCCTGAAGAGCCCGTCAGCGATAAAGATAATCGAGAAATACGGTTATCAGACAGTGCCGTAGAGCGATAAGAATCATGTCAGGAATAGGCGAGCTCTGGCCTCCCATCCGCTTAACGCTTTTGCTCGCCTCTATCACGACAATCCTGCTCCTCATTGTTGGGACGCCAATCGCGTGGTGGCTTGCCCGATCACAAGCCCGTTGGAAGGAGGCGGTAGCTGCAGTGGTCGCTCTTCCGTTGGTCCTGCCGCCTACGGTCCTCGGATTTTACCTTCTCCTCGCGCTCGGTCCGAACGGACCGGGCGGCTGGGTGGCTCGGCTTTTTGGCGGACGATCGCTGGCTTTCACCTTCGAAGGGCTGATATTCGGCTCCGTCCTTTACTCCATGCCCTTCGTCGTTCAGCCCATTCGCAATGCGTTCGAAGCGTTTGGCGAGCGTCCGCTCGAAGTTGCAGCGACGCTTCGAGCCCGTCCGTTTGATATGTTCTGGAGTGTTGCCGTGCCGCTTGCTCGACCTGGATTTCTAACAGGAGCTGTGCTGGGGTTTGCTCACACCGTGGGAGAATTTGGCGTGGTTTTGATGATCGGCGGCAATATTCCGGGCCGCACGAAAGTGCTCTCGATCGCGATTTATGATTACGTGGCCGCCCTGCAATGGACTCAAGCGCACGTTCTGGCCGGAGGAATGCTTTTCTTTTCATTTGTCGTGATCCTCTCCGTGATGCTGCTTGAGAAGCGCATGGCTCGAAAAGCATGATGCAACGCGCTTCGAAAATCATCGCTAAGTTCAAAGGAAATGTCGGCAAATTCACGATGGATGTCGCCTTCGAAGCGCCGCTACGTGGCATCACGGCTGTCTTTGGACCTTCGGGCGCTGGCAAGACGACTGTTCTTCGCTTTGTTTCCGGCCTTAGCCGGTTATCAGGTGAGCTCA
>Ga0075424_100003402_pt1 | contig 14888 bp, 16 predicted proteins | sample SoiMethybrSBSTD3_FD_75301 | JGI IMG/M metagenome (GOLD analysis project Ga0075424, IMG submission 75301) | Bulk soil microbial communities from a Populus tree surrounding site in Tennessee, USA - Soil MetaG P. TD hybrid SBSTD3 | ecosystem: Environmental > Terrestrial > Soil > Tree plantation... | reverse complement strand
TAGCGATGAGGATCAAGACGAAGGACGATCGCCGCGAGCGGATCAAGTACCGCATCCGGAAGCGGGTGCAGGGGAGCGAGGCGCGGCCGCGTCTCACCGTGTTCCGCAGCGTCGCGCACATGTACGTGCAGGTCGTCGACGACATGACCGGCCGCACGATCGCATCGGCCTCGACGGTCGAGCCAACGGTGAAAGGCTCGCTGAAGAAGGAAGCGCGCGGCGGCAATATCGCGGGCGCGAAGGCCGTCGGCAAGACGATCGCCGAACGGCTGATCGAAAAGGGCGTCAAACGCGTCGTGTTCGATCGCAACGGGTTTCTCTATCACGGCCGCGTGAAAGCAGTGGCCGACGCCGCGCGCGAAGCCGGCCTGGAGTTCTAAGCCGATGGGAATGATGAACAAGAACCGCGAGAAGGTCGACGCCTCGCAGCTGGAAATCAAGGACACCGTCGTGTCGATCAATCGCGTGACGAAAGTCGTCAAGGGCGGCAAGAACCTGAGCTTCAGCGCGCTGGTCGTCGTCGGAGACGGTCACGGCGTGGTCGGCTTCGGCGTCGGCAAGGCGAAGGAAGTGCCGTCGGCGATCAAGAAGGGGATCGAGGCGGCGAAGAAGAGTCTGATCCGCGTGCCGTTGAAGGGGACGACGATCCCGCACCAGGTCGTCGGCAAGTTCGGCTCGGGCAGCGTGCTGTTGAAGCCGGCGCCGGAAGGCACGGGGCTCATCGCCGGGGGCGCTGTGCGCGCGGTCGTCGAATCGTGCGGCATTCAGAACGTGCTCACCAAGTCGCTGGGGTCGGCGAACCCGCACAACGTCGTGCGTGCGACCTTCAAGGGACTGATGGATCTGAAGGATCCGTCGCTTGTCGCGCGGTATCGCGGCAAGGAAGAAGCGGAGCTGGTGGGAGCGTAGTCATGGCCAAGAAAACAGCTGCGAAAGCGGCCCCGAAGAAGCTGAAGATCACGCTCCTGCGGAGCCCGATCGGGTTCAACCGGACACAGGGCAAGACGGTGGAAGGGATGGGGCTGCGCCGCATCCGGCATACGGTGGAACTGCCCGACACGCCCGAGACGCGTGGAATGATTCTCAAGGTCCGCCATCTCGTGGAAGTTGCGGAGTAGGAGGGCGGGTCCTCTTGGACTCGCCACATCAACATGGATCAGAGCACACTGAAACCAGCCGCGGGATCGAAGCACTCGAAGAAGCGCGTAGGCCGCGGGCACGGCACGGGACAGGGCACGCAGGCGGGACGCGGCCACAAGGGCGCGCAGTCGCGCTCGGGCTACCACTTCAAGCGCGGCTTCGAAGGCGGCCAGATGCCGCTGCACCGCCGCGTTCCGAAGCGCGGATTCCACAATCCGTTCCGCACGGAGTACGTCGTCGTCAATCTCGACACGATTGCAGAGCGGTTCGACGCGGACACTGTTGTAACGCCGGAGCTGCTCCGTGAGCGCGGCCTCGTGCGCAGCGGCGGTCACATCAAGGTGCTGGCGCGCGGCGACATCTCGAAGAAGCTGACGGTGCGCGCGCACAAATTCAGCGGCAAGGCGGCGGAGAAAATCGCGGCGGCTGGTGGCGCCGCGGAAGCAATCAAACTGGGTTGAGATATGGCTGAGAACCCACTCAAAAACCTGTGGCAGGTCACCGACCTGCGCAACCGCGTGCTCTTCACGCTGGCGATGCTGGGGGTGTATCGCATCGGGAACCACATCCCGACCCCCGGCGTGAACCAGACCGCGTTGGCGCTGCTCGCCGACGCGCAGAAGAACACGATGTTCGGCCTCTACGACATGTTCTCCGGCGGGAACCTGTCGAAGGTGACGATCTTCGCGCTGGGCATCATGCCCTACATCAGCTCGTCGATCATCCTGCAGCTGCTGACCGTCGTCTGGCCGTACCTGGAGCGCCTGTCACGCGAGGGCGAGCTGGGGCGCCGCAAGATTACGCAGTACACCCGCTACCTGACGGGCGTGCTCGCGATCGTGCAGGCGATGAGCATCGCAATCTTTCTCGAGCGGCAGACGAATTTGCCCGGGGGGCTCCCGCTCGTCTACAACCCCGGCTGGGGCTTTCGTCTGCTGTGCGTGCTGACGCTGACGACCGGCACCATCTTCATCATGTGGCTCGGCGAGCAGATCACCGAGCGCGGGGTCGGCAACGGCATGTCGCTGCTGATTTTCGCGGGAATCATCGTCGGCTTCCCGCGCGGCATCCTGCAGACGTTCGACCAGATGAACACGGGACAGATCAGCATCTTCCGCATCCTGTTCCTCATGGTGATGATGGTCGCGGTGATTGCCGCAATCATCTTCGTCGAGCGCGGCCATCGGCGGATTGTCGTCCAGTACGCCAAACGCGTCGTCGGACGGCGTCAGTACGGCGGGTCGAGCACGCACATTCCGCTGAAGGTCAACACAGGCGGCGTCATCCCGGTGATCTTCGCGTCATCGATTCTCGCGTTTCCGGCGACGCTCGCGACGATGTTCCAGGCGGGTGGATGGGGACGGGCGATTGTCGATCAGCTTGCCTACGGCATGCCGCTCTACAACCTCCTCTACATCGTTGGGATCATCTTCTTCGCGTACTTCTACACGGCGATCATCTTCAACCCCGATGACGTCGCGGAGAACATGCGGAAATACGGCGGGTTCATTCCGGGCATCCGTCCGGGCAAGCGGACCGCGGAATACATCGACACGATCCTCGCGCGCATCACGCTGGTCGGCGCGTTTTACCTTGCGGCGGTCGCCATCCTTCCGGAGTTCCTGATCACGGGCTTCAAGGTGGCGCCGATTCCGTTGATCGGCGACCGGCTCGATGCGGTGCTGCCGCAGTGGTTCACGCAGGGCCTTGGCGTCACCTTCTACTTCGGCGGGACGACGCTGCTGATCGTCGTCGGCGTTGCCATGGATACGGTGCAGCAGGTCGAGTCGCAGTTGATCATGCGCCATTACGACGGCTTCATGAAGAAGACGCGCATCAGGGGTCGGCGAGGATAAATGACCTCCGACCCCATTTTGCAGGGGGCACATTGGCGCTGAACGTGATCATGATGGGACCGCCCGGCGCAGGCAAAGGCACGCAGGCGGGGCGGTTCGCACGTGAACGGGGGCTGTTGAAGATTTCGACGGGCGACATCCTTCGGGAGAGCATCAAGGCGCAACTCCCGATCGCGCTCCGCGCCAAGCAGTTGATGGACCGCGGCGAGCTCGTCGACGACGCGACGATGATTGCGATTGTCCGCGAAAGACTGATGCAGCCGGATGCGCAGCCCGGCTTCGTGCTCGACGGATTTCCGCGCACGGTCCTGCAGGCCGAAGCGCTCGATCGCATCGTGGCCGAGCGCAACAACGGGCCACTCATCATCGTCGACGTTCGAGTGCCGGAGCACGAGCTGGTGCGGCGGCTGGCGGGTCGGCTGATTTGCGGGAAATGTGGCGCGAACGCCGAGCCCGCGAAAACGGGAGAAGCAGCTCCGAGCAGATGCGCGAAGTGCGGAGGCGAGCTTGTTCAGCGCGCGGACGACAATGAACAGGTTGTTCTGGAGCGTCTGAAGGTGTACGAACGGGCGACCAAGCCGCTCGTGGAATTTTATCGCGAGCGGCCGACGTTTCGAATCGTCAACGGCGCCCAGCCGCAGGAGCGGGTCGCGCACGAGCTGGATACGGTGATCGACGACGCGGCGGTCGTCGGCGACAAACAGGCAACGCCGGCGTCGGTAAAAGCCAGGTCGCCGGAGAAAGCGGCGAGCGCATGATCGTCTGCCGGTCGAAAGCCGAAGTCGACAAGCTCCGCCGGGTGAACCAGCTGGTGGCGCAGGTGCTCGCCGAGCTGCGGCAGATGGCGGCGCCGGGCGTGACGACAGCGGACATCGACCGGGTCGCGGAAGAACGGGTCCGGGCCGCGGGCGCGGAGCCGGCGTTCAAGGGGTATCACGGGTATCCTGCGACGGTCTGCGCGTCGGCCAACGAGCAGGTGGTGCATGGGATCCCATCGAAGCGGCCGCTCGTCGAAGGAGACATCCTCTCCATCGACATGGGTGCCAGGCTCGACGGTTTCTTCGGCGATTGCGCCGTAACCGTCCCGATTGGGACCGTGTCGTCGGAGGCCGCCGATCTGCTTCGAGTGACCGAGGAGGCGCTGTTTCACGGCATCGAAGCGGTGAAGCCGAACGCGCGGGTTTCAGACATTGGCGCGGCGGTTCAGCAGCACGTCGAGGCGCATGGGTTTTCGGTCGTGCGCGAGTTCGTCGGCCATGGCATCGGGACCGCTCTGCACGAGGAGCCGCAGATTGCGAACTACGGTCCCGGCGGGCGCGGACCGCGGCTGGCGGAGGGTATGGTGCTCGCCATCGAGCCGATGGTGAATGCAGGCAAGCCGGCGGTGAAGGTGCTATCGGACGGCTGGACGGCGGTGACGCGCGACGGAAGCCTGTCGGCCCATTTCGAACACACCGTGGTTGTGACGGCGGAACGATGCGAAATCCTGACGCTGCTGCCAGCCGACGCGGGGCGCGCGAAGCAGCTGCTCTCCGTGTGAGCGACCGTACGGTCGAGGGGATCGTCAGGGCGCAGTTGCCAAGCGGATTGTACGAAGTAGAAGTCGACGCGCACCGGGTTACGGCGCACATCGGCGGCGGGCTCGAGCGGAATTTCATCCGCGTGCTCGTGGGGGATCGGGTGATCGTGGAACTCACGCCACGGGACCTGACCCGCGGGCGCATCGTCAGGAAGGCGTAGACGTTTATGAAGGTACGGGCGTCAGTAAAACGGATTTGCGACAAGTGCAAGATCGTGCGCCGCCGCGGCGTGGTGCGCGTGATCTGCACCAACTCGAAGCACAAACAGCGACAGGGGTAACTGGAACCGAACCTGAACACGAACTGAAATCGGGAACGGAGAAGAGAGAACGATATGGCTCGAATAGCCGGCGTTGATTTGCCTCGGACCAAGCGGATCGAGATCGGCCTTACCTACATCTACGGCATCGGGCGGAAGCGCTCGAACGATGTGCTCGGCGCGGCGGGCGTCAGCCCCGATATCCGCGTGAAGGATCTCTCCGAGGACGACGTCCGGAAGATCAGCCGCGTGCTCGAAGAGCAGGGCGGCGTCGAGGGCGATCTCCGCAAGGAGATCTCGATGAACATCAAGCGGCTGATGGAGATTGGCTGCTACCGCGGCCTGCGGCACCGGCGCAACCTGCCGGCACGCGGCCAGCGGACGCGCACCAACGCGCGCACGCGAAAGGGCCCGCGGAAGGGCGCGATCGCAAAGAAAAAGACCGTGTAGGACGGGTCGTGTGAGACCCGTCGAGAGGAAAGATGGCTAAAGTCCAAGACGCAACAGCGGCACCCGAGAAGGGAAAGGCCGAAGGCGGAAAAAAGCCTGCGCGCAAGACATTCAAGAAGCGCGGCGAGAAGCGCGTCGTCCACCACGGCTACGTGCACATACACGCCTCGTTCAACAACACGCACATCACGATCACCGACACCGAGGGGAACGTGATTGCCTGGTCGAGCGCGGGCGGCATCGGCTTCAAGGGATCGCGCAAGGGGACGCCGTTTGCCGCGACGCAGGCCGCCATCAACGCGGGCAACACGGCGAAGACCTACGGGCTGCGCTCGGTTGACGTGAAGGTGAAGGGGCCGGGGTCGGGCCGCGAATCGGCAATCCGGGCGCTGCAAACCGTCGGTATCGAGGTGAAGTCAATTCGCGACGTGACGCCAATCCCGCACAACGGCTGCCGCCCGACGAAGAGACGCAGAGTGTGAGATCGTAAATTACAGACGTGAGGTATTTGATTTGGCTCGATATATAGGACCTGTCTGCCGCCTGTGCCGCCGCGAGGGAATGAAGCTGTTCCTCAAAGGCGAGCGCTGCTACACCGAGAAGTGCGCCATTGAAAAGCGCAACTTCGCGCCTGGACAGCACGGGAAGTCGCGGAAGCAGAAGCTGGCGGGCTACGGCGTGCAGCTGCGCGAGAAGCAGAAGGTCAAGCGCATCTACGGCGTCCTGGAGGATCAGTTCCGGCGGTACTTCGAGCAGGCGGAGCGGACGCGCGGCATCACGGGTGAAACGCTGCTGCAGCTGCTCGAGCGGCGGCTCGATAACGTCACCTACCGTCTGGGGTTCGCGACGTCACGTCCGCAGGCACGGCAGCTGGTTCGCCACGGCCACTTCACGGTGAACGGCAGGAAGGTGGACATTCCGTCGTTCTCGGTCAAGCCGGGCGATGTCGTTGCGGTGCGGCAGAGCAGCCGCAAGAACGCGTCGATTGCGCACGCCCTCGAGGAAGTGAAAGGACGAGGCGTGCCGGAGTGGCTCGTGTTCGACGCGGAAGGGATGTCGGCGCGAATCGGATCCGTCCCGACCCGCGAGCAGATCAATCTGCCCGTGCAGGAGCAGTTGATCGTGGAGTTGTACTCGAAATAACCATGTAACCACGAAGGCCTTCCCCAGACACGGAGCACCCGAAGACGAACATTTCGTGGGCTTCGTGACTGTCGCGAAGCGACCTCCGTGGTTCATCGCAACCGCCGGCCCGCAGCCTTACAGACCTGCGGCGGGAGGCCGGCGGATCAACATGCAGGTCTGGAGGCGGGGGCTGCCCGCCCGTTGGCGAAAGGACACACAATGCTCTGGAAAGGTTTTCAGCGTCCCAAGCGTCTCGATTTCGAGCGCGAAACACTCACAGATCGGTTCGGCCGCTTCTACGCGCAGCCGTTCGAGCGCGGCTTCGGCACCACGATCGGCAACGCGCTTCGCCGCGTGCTGCTCTCGTCGATTGAAGGCGCCGCGATTACGGCCGTGAAGATCGACGGCGTGCTCCACGAGTTTTCGCCCATCCCTGGCGTGGTCGAGGATGCGACCGACATCATCCTGAACCTGAAGCAGATTCCGCTGAAGCTGCACGTCGACTACACGAAGACGCTGTATCTGCGGGTCGACAAGCCAGGCATCGTTCGCGCGAAGGACATCGAGGCCGACGCCGACGTCGAGATTCTCGAGCCGGAAGCGCACATCGCGACGGTCTCCGAGAGCGGCAAGCTCCACATGGAACTGCGGATGAAGCGCGGCCGCGGCTATGTCTCCGCGGACAAGAATTTCGACGAGGATCTCGGCATCGGATGGATTCCGGTGGACTCGGTGCACTCGCCGGTCAAGAAGGTGAACTATCTCGTCGAAGCGGCGCGCCTCGGCCAGACCACCGACTATGACAAGCTGACGATCGATGTCTGGACCAACGGTTCGGTGACGGCGCAGGATGCGGTGTCGCTGGCCGCGAAGCTGATTCGCGATCACATGAACATCTTCATCAACCTCGAGGACGTCGCCGATCAGCCGGCGGAGGCGCAGGCGGACACGCCGCGCTCCGGCGCGCTCAACGAGAACCTCGACAAGAGCGTCGAGGAACTGGAACTGTCGGTGCGCTCGTACAACTGCCTGAAGAACGCGAACATCAGGACGATCCGTGAGCTCGTGCAGAAGACCGAGGCCGAGATGCTGAAAACGAAGAACTTCGGCCGCAAGTCGCTGAACGAGATCAAGGAGATCCTGCACAGCATGGGGCTGAGCCTGGGGATGCGGGTCGATCAGCCGGCAGGAGCGCACTCGGAGTAACGCATGAGACACAACCTCGCACATCGAAAGCTGGGACGCGTCAGCGAACACCGCACGGCGCTGCTGCGCAACCAGGCGATGGCGCTCATCCGGCACGAGCGCATCGAAACCACCATACCGAAGGCGAAGGAGCTGCGGCCGTTCGTGGAGCGGCTGATCACGATCGCCAAGCGCGGCGTCGCGTCGGGTGAGGCCAACGGCAAGTCGCTCCACGCGCGCCGTATGGTCGCCGCGGAGCTGCAGGACAGGGACGTGGTCAGCAAGCTGTTCGAGACGATCGCGCCGCGGTACGCGGAGCGGCCCGGCGGTTACACGCGCATCCTGCGCGTCGGCTATCGCCGCGGCGATTCCGCGGAGGTGGCCCAGGTCGAGCTCGTCGGTAGCGAGTACAACCCGCGGACGAAGGAAGAGAAGGAAGCGGATAAAGCGGCTTCCGGACCGAAGACCAAGAGCGTCGGCGACCGTCTGCGGTCCGCGGCGCGTGGTCTCCGCACGCGTGGGGACGCCGCCGGCGGCTCGAAAGGGCAGGCCGGCGGTCAGACGCGCGGCAAGGCGCAGAAGTCGACGACCCCGCGCAAGGCCGGTGGGTCGTAGGCGTAAGTGGAAAAGTGGAAAAGTAGAGAAGTGGAAAAGTAAGTTGAAAGTAGAAGGGCCGGCTTGCGCCGGCCCTCTTGTTGTACTTTGAACTTACTTGGTTCAACTTTTCCACTTTTCCACTTCTTAAACTTCTTCCACCGCCTCCTGTCCGCGTTCCGCCTTTGCAGCCGCGATGATCTTGGCCTGCGCGTGATGCGGCACTTCGTCGTAGTGCGAGAACTCCATGTGGTACGTCCCGCGTCCGCCGGTAGCCGACGTGAGGTGCTGCTCGTAGGTGAGCATCTCCGCCATCGGCACCTGCGCCCGGATGACCGTCATTGTCCCGCGCGTGTCCATGCCCGAAATACGTCCGCGGCGGCCGTTCAGATCGCCCATAAGGTCACCGGCGAAATCGCTCGGCGCGTAGACTTCGACGTTCATAATCGGCTCGAGGATGGTGGGCCGGGCGCGCGTCATCGCGTCCTTGAAGGCCAGTGACCCTGCCATCTTGAACGAGAGCTCGTTCGAGTCGACCGGATGGAATGATCCGTCGAAGACCGTGGCCCGGAAGTCGACCATTGGATAGCCGGCCAGATAGCCGCGCATGCGCGAGTCCTGGATCCCCTTTTCGACAGCCGGAACATATTGCCGCGGGATCGAGCCGCCGAAGATGTCGTCGACGAACTCGAAATCGCTGCCGCGCGGCAACGGCTCGACCTTGATCTTGCAGTCGCCGAACTGCCCGTGGCCGCCGGTCTGCTTCTTGTGGCGGCCGTGTGCTTCGGTGGCGACCGTAATGGTCTCGCGGTACGGGATGCGCGGCGGCTTCAGGTTCACTTCCACGCCGAAGCGCCGTTTCAGCTTCGCGACGGTCACTTCGATGTGCAGCTGTCCCTGGCCGGCGAGCAGCAGTTCGTGCGTCTGCGGGTCGCGGGTGTAGCTGATCGAGGGGTCTTCCTCCTGGAGGCGGTGCATCGAACCGCTGATCTTGTCTTCGTCGCCGCGGCTCTTCGGCTCTATCGCATAGGCGAGCACCGCTTCCGGGAACTTGATTTCGGGGATCTTCACCTTGGTGCTCTTTTCGGCCAGGACGTCGCTGGTGCGCGTGTCTTTCAGCTTCGCGACTGCGCCGAGATCGCCGGCCTTCAGCTCGGGAACCTGCGCCTGGTTCTTTCCCTGCAGGACGAGCAGATGCCCGAACCGCTCCGCGCTGTCGCGCGTCTGGTTGTAAACGTTGCTGTCCTGCTTCAGGGCGCCAGAAATGACGCGCAGCATCGTGATCCGGCCGGCGAACGGATCCGCAATCGTCTTCCAGACAAACGCGGCGTACGGCGCCGTGTCCGACGCCTTGATCGTGGTCGGGTCGCCGCCGGCCGTGAGGGCGGAGAACTCGCGCTCCGCCGGTGACGGAACGTAGGTGACGATCGCGTCGAGGAGCGGCTGAATGCCGATGGCGTGCAGGCCCGACGCGCAGACGAGCGGAAAAATCTTGCCGGCGTGGGTCGCCGAACGGAGCCCCTGCGCGAGCTCTTCCTGTGTGAGTGTGCCCTCCGAGAAAAACTTCTCCATCAACTGTTCGTCGGCCTCGGCGACCATCTCGATCAGCTCTTCGCGTGCTTTGGCCGCGCGGTCGGCGAGCGCCGCCGGCACGTCGCCCTCCGTCATCTTCCCGCTGCCGTCGGCCGCGAAGGTCAGCGCCTTCATTCGCACGAGATCGACTACTCCCGTGAAGCCGCGCTCTTCGCCGAGCGGCAGCTGAATGGGGATGATTTCGCGTGCGCAATCGCGGTGCAGCGATTGGAGCGTGCGCTCCAGGCTGGCGCGCTCGCGCTCCAGCCGGTTTGCGATGACGATGCGGGGCAGATTCAGCGAGGCGGCTTCCTCCCACAGCTTTTCCGTCTGGACTTCGACGCCGGCGACCGAGTCGACACAGACGAGCGCGGCTTCCGCCACGCGCAGAGCGGCCTTGGCGTCGCTCAGGAAGTTGCCGAACCCCGGCGTATCGATGATGTTGATCTTGGTTTTCTGCCACTCGGCGTAAGCGAGGCTGGAGGAGAGCGTGTGCTTGCGGGCGATTTCTTCTTCGTCGAAGTCGGTGACCGTGGTGCCCTCGTCGACTTTGCCGAGGCGGTTGACCGCGCCTGCGGCGAACAGCATCGCCGAGACCAGCTGTGTCTTGCCGCATCCACCGTGGCCGACCACGGCTACATTCCGGATGGCGGCGGCGTCATAGACCTTCATAAGGGGTATCCTCCTGCCCGCGAGGTGAAGCTCGAGCGAAGCCTGGTTCTGTGTACCGGCGGATCATAGATCAAAGGTGTGGGGCGCCAGGAACCGGGTGGCGTGGAGTGCAGAGCCGACATTTATGTTCGTCGATACGCAATGGTCGACGAATATGTGCTCGCAATCGCGTGCCCCGCGGGCGGCGGATTCGTGACGGCCCGCCCGATGTTGTCCGGCGGCTGCGGGAAGAAGCCGTGGCGACATCGTTGTCGCCGTTTTCGTTCGAGCGAACATTTGTGTTGGGCGAAGCGCCGCGCCTGCCGCGGTGATCAGGCGCTTTGCTGAATGAATTCCAGCGAGTCGATCCGTTCGCCGCGTCGATCTGTGGCGTCCATCTTGCTCTGCCGTCCCCTTGATTTGAACGCTCGTCCACGCGCCCCGCGCTGATTCCATCGGAGGACCAATGCTGTCGAAATCGTTGGTTTCGAAGTTCGTGTGTCTGTCATTCGCCATTGCCGGCCTGTTGTTCGTCGTCGCCGCGCCGGCCGGCGCTCAGACTGCCGATCCCAATCCGGGCAATCTGACGATCATCGGGAACGTGGACTTCACCAACGCCTACATGTTCCGCGGGATCCGACAGGATGACACCGGCATCATCACGCAGCCGTCCGCCGAACTCGATATCGCACTTCAGTCCGCCAGCACGGGGTTGAAGAGCACGAGCCTGAATTTCGGCACCTGGAACAGCCTCCACAGCGGCAATGCTGGTGGCAACAGCTCTGAGTCCGGTTTTGGATGCCAGTGCGACAAGATCTGGTACGAATCCGACTTCTACACGACGCTCGCCTTCGGCTTCACCGGCGGCAGCCTCGGTATTACCTACACGGCGTACACGAGTCCGAACGCCGGCTTCAACAACGTCAAGGAACTGATGTTCAAGTTCGGCGGCGATGACAGCTCCGTGCTTGGCAAGGCGGCGCTGCATCCGTGGGTCATTGCGGCCTTCGAGTTCGATGCCGACAATGGACATCAGGCCGACGGTGGGCCGAACGGGGGTGCGGGTAAGTACCTCGAGCTCGGCGTCAGCCCCGGTTACAGCGGTTCGAAGGCCGGTGTTGCCGTGCCAGTGAAAGTCGGCCTCAGCATGGGCGACTACTACCAGTTGAACGAGGGGACAGTGCTGCGTCCCAATTTCGTGGACCACAAGTTCGGTTTCCTGAGCATCGCGGGCATCGTGACCGTGCCGATCAAGGGGACGACGTCCTACGGCGCCTGGAATTTCCACGCGGGTGTCGAGTATCAGAAGCTGGGCGACACGACCAAAGCGTTCAATGTGGACGATGACGGGAAGCCGCAATCGAATAAAGTGATCGCCTCCGCAGGCATCGGCTTCAGCTATTAGCGTGACGCGGGAGGCCTGCATCCGGTCTCCCGCCCCCGCCCCGTCATATGATGGTGCGGGCGAGCCCCGGAATGTTCCCAGCATGTCGGTAACGCGGCCGGATTCAACCGGCGCCCAGCCTTCGCGCGCCGGCGCTTCGGCGGGGCAGGGCTCTGGGAAGGCGTCGCTCGACGCCTCCCGGGCAGAGCTCCGCGCGTCGATTGCGCGCGGCGCTGGCGGCCGTGGTGCGCTCGAGCGCTATGCCGATCGCGTGGACGCGCTCATCCGTCAGCTGTTTACCGACGCTGGCCCCTGCGACGGCCCGGTCGCCGTGATTGCGCTCGGCGGATACGGGCGCCGCCACCTGTGCCTCCATTCGGATATCGATCTGCTCCTCCTCTTCGGCGGCGGCATCGGTCCGGCCGAGGAGCGCTTCGTCAACAGTTTTCTGAATCCGCTCTGGGACCTCGGGGTCGTCGTCGGTCACCAGGTGCGCGACATCGAGGACTTCCGGCAGCTCGAAACCGACAACCCCGAGTTCCTGCTGGCGCTGCTCGACGCGCGTCCGGTCGCCGGCGCACGGTCGGTGTTCGAGCGCTTCGGTGTTGTCTTCCATCAGCCCGAGACGCACGCGTTCATCCTTCGCTCGTTGCTCGGCCTGATCGACGAGCGCCACGCGCAGTTCAACGCCACGCTCTATCAGCTCGAGCCAGACGTGAAGGATGCGCCCGGTGCGCTGCGCGATCTGACCGCGACGCGGACGATTGCGCTGCTCACGGATCCGCTGTTGCTGCGCCGCGGGCCGGCGGATGCGGCGAGATTCGATGATGCGGAGGACTTCCTGCTGCGCGTCCGATCGACGCTGCATCTGGAGTGTGGCCGCAACCAGAATGTCCTGAGCCATGAGCTGCAGGAACGGACCGCGGAGACGCTCGGCTATCCCGGCGCAGAGCCGCGGCAGCGCGTCGAGAAGTTGATGAGCGACTATTTCCGCCACGCGCGGATCGTCAGCCGCTCGCTGGAGTGGGCCCGCCGCACGGCGCCGGCGCCGGTCGGCGCCAATCTCGGCCTGTCGCGGGACGGCGTGCGGTTCATCGATCCGATCCACGCGGCGCGCAATCCTTCGTCCTGGCTTGGCGCGTTTCAGGCGGCGCTCGATTCCGGAACGGAAGTCTCGGAGGAAGCGCTGTCGTGCATTCAGCAGCACGTCGATCGCTATCGCGCGGACGATTTCTTCGTCGACGCGCGGGATCGCGCGGCGCTGCTGCGGTTTCTGAAGCCGCGCCCGGGGCTGTACGCGCGGCTCTCGCAGATGCACGACTGCGGCCTGCTGGGCCGCGTGTTTCCCGAATTCCAGGCGATCTCGTGGCGCGTCGTGCGCGACTTCTACCACAAGTACACGGTCGATGAGCACACGCTGCTGACGATTCGCAATCTCGAGCGGCTCATCACGACCGACGTCGCGGATCGGATGCGCTTCCGGTCGATTCTGCTCGATTTGCAGGAACCCGAGCTGCTCGTCGTGGCGCTGCTGTTTCACGATGTCGGCAAGTGGCGCGATGACGACCACGCGCTGGAAAGCGTGCGGATGGCGGAGCACGTGCTCGACCGGCTCCACCTGACCGGGGAGCAGCGCGAGACGGTCATTTTCCTGATCCGCCATCATCTGCGGATGTCGCTGGCCGCGTTTCGCCGCGACACCGAGGATCCCGACATCGTCAAGCAGTTCGCCGGGCTCGTCGGCACCGAGGAGCGTCTGAAGATGTTGTGTCTGATGACGCTCGTCGACATCGAGGCGGTCAGCCCAGAGACGCTCACACCATGGAAGGCGGAGCTGCTCTGGCGGTTATACGTCGATACCTACAACCATCTGACACAACGCTACGGCGACGAGCGGATCGAGCGTAACGAGGCGGGTCTCACGGAGCTGCAGGCGAACCGACCAGAGGACATGACCGCCGGCGAGGTGACGGGTTTCCTCGAAGGGCTGCCACAACGCTACCTGCACGTCTTCCCGCGCGACGCGATATATCGGCACATCCGGCTGGCGCGCGACATCAAGCCGGACGAAGTGCATCTGTCGCTCGAGCAGAAGGGATCGATCTGGTCGCTCGCGGTGGCGACGCTGGACAAGCCGTTTCTCTTCTCGAACATCTGCGGCGTCCTCTCGTCGTTCGGCATGAACATCCTTCGCGGACATGCGTTCACCAACCCGAATGGCCTGGTGCTCGACGCGTTCGAGTTCACCGATGAGGAGCGATTCTTCACGCTCAACCGCGACGCGCAGCACCAGGTGATGCGCGTCATGCAGGATGTCGTATCCGGCCGCGCGGACGTGACGGCGCGGCTGCGCGGCCGCGAGCACGGCATTCTGCAGGCGCGGAGCGCCCAGCGGTTCTCACCCGTCGTCCACGCGGACAACAGGGCGTCGGGCCGCTACACCATTCTGGACATCGTCACGGGCAACGCCCTGGGGCTGCTGTATCGCATCAGCCGCGTCATCTCGCAGCATGGATGTGACGTCGACCTCGTGCTGATCGCGACCGAAGGGGAGAAAGCCATCGACGTGTTTCACATCACGAAGGCTGGAGCCAAACTCACGGAGGCGGAGCAGATCGCGCTGACCTCCGATCTGCAACGCACATTGGAGGGAACGGTATGAAGCTGCTGAAGAGCATCGTCCGGCCGAACAAGGTGGACGAGGTGAAGGACGCGCTGGCCAAACTCAATATCGCCGGCATGACGGTGACCGAGGTGCGCGGGCACGGCAAGCAGAAGGGACACACCGCGATTTACCGCGGCAAGGAGTACAACGTCAGCCTCCTGCCGAAGATGGAAATCGAGGTCGTCGTGTCCGATTCGATCGCCGACGAGGCGATCAAGGCCATCGTGCAGGCCGCGCGCACGGGTGAGATCGGCGACGGCCGCGTCTTCGTGCTGCCGGTCGCGGAGAGCTATCGGATCCGCACGGGGGAGATGGAGAGCTGAAGGGTTGCACCCTACTCGTACCGCAGCGCCTCGATTGGATCGAGGCGCGCGGCGCGAACCGCCGGCACCATGCCGAAGAAGATGCCGACGGCGGCGGAGAAGCC
>Ga0075424_100003401_pt1 | contig 14889 bp, 15 predicted proteins | sample SoiMethybrSBSTD3_FD_75301 | JGI IMG/M metagenome (GOLD analysis project Ga0075424, IMG submission 75301) | Bulk soil microbial communities from a Populus tree surrounding site in Tennessee, USA - Soil MetaG P. TD hybrid SBSTD3 | ecosystem: Environmental > Terrestrial > Soil > Tree plantation... | reverse complement strand
AGCACGCCCGCGATGTTCATCGCGATTCCCTGGAAGCCGGTAGGCAGTCCGAAGCGGAACAGCTCGCGGATGATGCTCCAGTCGGGCCGCCAGTTCATGCCGCGGTGCCAGGTCACCGGCAAGCGCCCCGAGAGCAGCAGGTATCCCGCGATGCCGCTCACGACGAGGCCCGCGACCGTGGTGCCGACCGCGGCCCCGGCGGTGCCGAGTCGCGGTAGGGGTCCGAGGCCCGTGATGAACGCCACGTTGCACGCGATGTTCAGGACGGTGAGGAGGACGCCCAAGCGCAGCGGCGTGCGCGCATCGCCCGCCGCCCGCAAGGCGCCGCTCACCATGAAGAAGAGCAGCATCCCGAGGCTGCCCACGAACATGATACGGAGGAACGGCAGCGCCTCGACCTGGACGGCGGGCGCGGCGTTCACCACGCCGAGCAGCGACGGCGCCAGGAGCCACCCCAGCGGGGCCAGCAGCAATCCCCACAGCGCCACCGCGGCCAGGAACGCCTGGTACACGGTGCGATTCACCTTCTCGGGCTCGTTGGCCCCGGCGAAGCGGGCGACTAGCACACCCATGCCGCTGAACACCGAGATCACGAACACGATGACGACGATGAAGATCTGGATGCCGACGCCGATCGCTGCGTTGCCGGCGTAGCCCACGAAGTGCCCCACCAGGGCGTGATCCACCACGCCCTGGAGTCCGCCGATGAGGTTCTGTAGCATCGTGGGCCAGGCGAGCATCCAGACGGCCCGCGCGAGCGGGCCCTCCACGATGGAGCGGTCGAGCGGCTTACCTCCCCCGCTTGGCATCCAGGCTCCATGGCCCCGGTCCCGCGGCGGAGAAATAGAGCCAGATGAAGCAGAACAGGATGGCGGGATGCCCCTGATTGAGCACCGGCCAGAAGCCCTGTGGCGCGTGGCCGTAGAAATACGCCACGGCCATCTCGCCGGCGACGATGAACGCCACCGGCCTCGTGAACAGTCCGAGGAGCAGGCTCAGGCCGCCGAACGTTTCGAGGATGCTGGCAAGGCCAACCAGCGACACAACTGGGGCGGTGCCCCCGCCCGGCATGATGGCCGCGGGAAACGCGAACAGCTTGGCCGTGCCGAACTGCATGAAGAGAAACGCGGCCACGATCCGGAGGACGCTGAGCAGGTAGGGCGCCCGCGTCGGCCATTTCGCGAGGATGTTAGGTGCGGTCGTGTTTGGCGCGGTCATGTTGCGCGTCTCACTTTCCGGTCTCCTGAGTTGAAGGGGATCCCACCGCCGGTGGACAGCCACGAGCCGCCCAGGATCAGCACCAATCCGGCGACGGACATCGGTCCAAGATGCTCGTGGAGCACCACGACGCCGAGCAGGACCGCCACGACAGGGTTGATGTAGGTGATGACGCTCGCCCGGCTCGGGCCTGCCTCTGCGATGAGCTGAAAGAATATGACGAGCCCGGCCGCCGTGCAGACGACGCCCAGCACCGCGATGGCCCACAACGCCGACGCCGGGATCGCGTGCGGCCGGCTCACGAAAATGGCCGGTAGGAGCGCGATCGCCGACACCGCCAGACTCGCGGCCACCGGCCCGAGCGGGTCGAGATCGGCCAATCGGCGACTCACGATGATCGGGGCCGCGGCGTACCCCAGGGTCGCCAGCAGGACGAGGGCGGCACCGAGCAGCTCGTCGGGGCGACCGGCGACGTCGATACCGAGCAACGCGACGACCCCGCCGAGCCCGATCACGAGTCCGAAGAGCCGGAGTCCGGTCGGCCTGTCGCTGGGCGACAGCCGCACCGACAGGAGCGCCACGAACAGCGGCATCGTAGAGATGAGAATCGCCGCCAGTGACGACGAGATGTAGCGCTCGCCCATGGCGATGAGGACGAAGGGCGCGGCGATTTCGCACGCAGCGTAGGCCGCGATCGCCCCGCCGCGCCCTTCCAAGCCGCGCAGCGCGCCCCGCCGCAGGGCAAGGGGCACGAGCAGCGCGGCGCCGAGGGCGACGCGCGCCCAGGCGAGAAACGCAGGCGGCACGCCGGCGTCGACCGCGACCCTGATAAACAGGTACGGCACGCCCCAGATCGCCGAGCTCGCGGCGAAGAGCCACCACGCGCGGGGAGTCATCGCTAGGCGACTGGTGCCTCGAGGCCGCGCGCCAGCAGGCGGGCATCTCCCAGCCGGTCCACGTACGCGGCGAATCCAGCGGTGGGCCCGCGCCACCGCAGCTCGTCCACATCGTGGAACAGGGGCGCGTCGGTTCGGAGCGTGGCCAGGGTCTTGAACAGCAGGGCGCGGTCGCGCTGCTGCCCGAGCACGGTGGGTGGAAAGTTCTCGATGGCGCCGTGCTGGTTCAGGAGCCGCGCCGCCGTGACCGCGCCAATCCCCGCAATCCCGGGATACCCGTCGGCCGCGTCGCCCACGAGGGCGAGGAAGTCGGGAATCAAGTCGGGCTCCACTCCGAACTTCTCGCGCACCCCTGCCGCGTTGCGGATCGTTTTGGTCTTGCGGTCGACCTGCACGACACGATCGCCCTGCACGCACTGCCCCAGGTCCTTGTCGGGCGTCCAGATGCAGACCTGCTCGACCCTCTTGTCTTGGGAGGCGAGGTGCGCCGCGGAGGCGAGTGCGTCGTCGGCTTCCAGGTCGACCATGGGCCACACCACGACGCCCATGGCAGCGAGCGCCTGCTCGAGCGGATGGAATTGGGCGAGGAGGGCGCGATCGACGCCGTCTCCCGTCTTGTAATCGGGCCAGAGCCCGTTGCGAAACGACTCGATGACGTGATCGGTTGCCACACCGACGTGAGTCGCTCCGGTCTCGATCATCTCCAGTATCGAATGCAGCACGCCCCGGACGGCGCCGAAGGGCTCATCCTCACCCTTGCTGAAGTGGCGCCGGCCGTAAAACTGACGGAACAGCTCGTACGTGCCGTCGATGAGATGGACGATCATGCGAGAGTTATCGGCCGCCGCTGACGATCAGGACGACCGCGGCGAGCGCGCACCCGACGCCCGTGACCTGCCACGGGCGGAGGCGCTCGCCGAGGACGATGCGTGCCAGCAGCACCGTGCTGGCGGGGTACAGCGAGGATAGCGTCACCACGATGCTGAGCGGTCCCTGTCGTGTCGCCAGCAGGTACAAGGCGTTGGCGAGCATGTCCACCACGCCGGCGACGACCACAAGGGCGGTCACTTGCGCCGGCATCCTAATGGACCGCCGGCCGGCGATGGCCATGACCGCGAAGAACGACGTCGAAACCGTGCGCGCCACCAGCAGCGGCCACATGCCGGCGTCCGGTCCTGCTTGGGCGAGCGACAGGAGGAACAAGCCGATCGCGATGCCCGCGACGAGCGCGATGCCGACGCCCGACGGACGGCCTGGCACCGAACCCGGCTCCCCTGGTTGGGGCTGCGCCCCTCCCTGCTGTTGGCTGACCAGCACGATCGAGACCATCCCCAACGCGATGCCCGCGACGGCGAGGGGCAAGGGCCGCTCACCCAGCAGCACCGAGACCACCACCGGAATCGCGACCGCGCAAACGGCGGTCGTGGGCGCCACCACGGCCATCGTCCCGGTCGCGAGCGCGTGATACAGCAGCGCGACGCCGATGCCGCCGGTCAGGCCGGCGGCGGCTCCCCACAGGAGATCGGCCCGCGTGGGCGAGGCGTGGGGCAGCAAGGGCATCATCAAGGCCAGCAGGATCAGCCCCGCCGCTTGGGAGAGCAGCACCACCGGGATGGTGCTGGCGCGCCGCGTCGTGAGGCCGCCCATGAAGTCCGCCGCGCCATAGAGCACCGCGGAACCGATCGCCAGGAGATACGCCACCTATTGCTCTCCGGTCGCGGACCGGTGCCCACACGCCGCGGCGCGCTCGAGCAGCAGGGTCCGCTCCCGGGCATTGCGGGTGAGCGACGCGGCGCGCGCGAACTCGCGGCGCGCTTCGGCGAAGCGACCCAGCTTGTCGAGCAGGTCGCCGCGCACCGCGGGCAACAGGTGGTATCCCTCGAGTGCCGGCTCCGACGTCAGTGTATCGACGACTTCGAGGCCGGCTGCCGGACCGAACGCCATCCCCAGTGCCACCGCTCGATTGAGGTTCACGACGGGGGACGGCAGCAGCTGCACGAGCCCATCGTACAGCGCCACGATGCGCGTCCAATCCGTCTCCTCCGGTGTGGCGGCTCGCGCGTGGCAGGCGGCGATCGCCGCCTGGAGCGCGTACGGGCCATACCCGCCGCCGGGCGCCACGGCGCGCTCCAACGCCGCCAGCCCGCGGCGGATGAGGAGGTGATCCCACCGACTGCGGTCTTGATCGAGCAGCAGGATCGGCTCGCCTGACGGCCCGACGCGGGCGCCCGCGCGTGACGTCTGCAGCGACATCAGCGCGACGAGGCCGTGTACCTCCGGCTCGTGCGGAACGAGCTCGGCCAGGATCCGGCCGAGGCGCAGGGCGTCCTCGCACAGCGCCGGCCGCATCCAGTCGTCGCCGGCGGTCGCCGCGTAGCCCTCGTTGAAGATGAGGTAGATCACCTCGAGCACCGAGGACAGGCGGGCGGCGAGATCCGCTCCGCGAGGAACCTCGAAGGGGACGCGCGCCGCCGCGAGCGTGCGCTTGGCCCGGACGATGCGCTGCGCGATGGTGGCCTTCGGGACCAGGAAGGCCCGGGCGATCTCGTCGGTCGTGAGGCCGCCCAGCAGACGCAGCGTCAGCGCGGTGCGCGCCTCGGTCGAGAGCACCGGATGGCAGGTCGTGAACATCAGGCTCAGGAGGTCGTCACCCACGTGATCGTCGAGCGCGGCGGCCAACTCGCCCTCGGGACTCTCCTGGCGGGCTTCGAGCTCGTGCCCGAGCTCGACATGCTTGCGCTCGAGCAGCTTGCCGCGGCGCAGGACGTCGATGGCGCGGTGCTTCGCCGTGGCCATGAGCCAGGCCCCCGGGTTGTCCGGGACCCCCGACTCGGGCCACCGGTCGAGCGCGGCGACCAGCGCATCCTGCGCGAGATCCTCCGCCGTGCCCACGTCGCCCGTCAAGCGGGTGAGCCCGGCGATGACCTTGGCCGACTCGATCCGCCACACCGCTTCGATCGCTCGGTGGACATCGGGTGCCGTCACCGCTTGGCCTCGTTCTGCGCGACTCGAGCCTTGACGAGCTTGCGCACCAGCGTGGTGGGCAGGGGCTTGTCCACCGTAAACTGGATCGTGCCCTTCGACATCTTGTAGGGCGCGAGCGCTTTCTGGTGGGTCTTCATGAGCGCGGTGCCGATGCCGAACAGGCTGCAGTGACCCTTGAACGCGGCGTAGTACACGAGCATCCCGTGGTGCTTGAACGCCGGGATGCCGTAGCTGATGAGCTCGGTCGCCTTGGGCGCCGCGGCCTTGATCGTCTTACGCAGCTGCTGCAGCGCGGCCCGCGGGGCGGGTGGGACCGCCTTCAAGTAGTCGGCCACCGAAGCGAACTTTTTCATGGTTTCACCCTACGTCCATTTTGCGGAAGCGCTCCGCCGCCTCACTGGGCCCGAAGTCGTCCAGCTCGAACAGCTGGCGCACCTCGATCTCTCCTTCCTTTCCGTTCGGAGCGGGATTGGGAAAGCGCCGGGCCCATTCCATGGCTTCTTCCTTCGACTTCACCTGGATGATGGTGTAGCCGGCGATCAGCTCTTTCGTTTCAGCGAATGGACCATCCACCACGGTGCGCTTCTGCCCCGAGTACTTGATGCGCCAGCCCTTCGACGTCGCCTGGAGTCCCGAGGCGTCGAGCAACACCCCGGCCTTCTGCAGCTCCTCGTGGTACTTCGCCATCTCGCTGAGGGCGCTCTCGTCCGGCATCACGCCCGCTTCCGAGTCCTTGGTGGCCTTCACCACGATCATGAATCGCATGGTCCTATCTCCCCTTCTTGGCCTTCGCGGCCGCCTTCGCGCGCAGCCGCTTCTCTTGCTCCTTGAACTCCGGCTTGAGCGCGTCACCGAAGTCGTCCGGATCGAACACCTGGCGAATCTCCACTTCGCCTTCCTGGAACGGGGCTCGCTTCAGCCACTCGATGGCCTCGCCCAGGGACTTCACCTCCCACAGCCAGAAACCGGCGATCAGCTCCTTCGTTTCCGTGAAGGGCCCGTCGATCACCGTGCGCTTGCTGCCGGAGAACCTGACGCGCACGCCCTTGGAGCTCGCCTGCAGCCCCTCCCCGGCGAGCATCACGCCCGCCTTCTCCAGCTCGATGTTGAACTTGCCCATTTCCGTCAGGATCTGCTCGTCGGGGAGGACCCCCGCCTCTGAGTCCTTGTTGGCTTTGACCAGCACCATGAATCGCATCGCCCTCTCCTTCTTGTTGTGGGTTCTACCTACACGACGAGCGAGGGGCGGCGCAATCGACACCTGGCGGTGATTGAACTGCTGGGAGATCTACCTCAGGACGCGGCGGTCAGCCGCCCCCTCACTTCTTGACTTCAGCCGACCACGGAACATGCCGGAGTGTCACTACTCCGTCCTTGTCCACGAGCGGGGCCGGCGGGGCCACCGCATGCCCTTGCGCGTACCCCACCCCCAGGCCCCGCAGCTTTTCCAGAATGGTTTCGTTCTCCACCTCTTCAGCGATCGTGACGATGCCCATGATGCGACCGATCTCGTTGACGGCGCTCACGAGCGTGCCGTACACGGGGTCGTCCACGACGCCCCGGACGTAGTGCCCGCCGATCTTCACGTAATCGACCGACAGCGCCTTGAGGTGGGCGAACGAGGCCAGGCTGTTGCCGAAGTTGTCGAGGCCGACTCCGCACCCGGTCGTCCGGAGCTCGGCAATGAGGCGCACCAGTTGCGCGAAGTTCCCGAGCGCGGCGGCCTCGGTGATCTCGAAGCACAGCGCCCCTGGCGGAAGCCGGTGCTGCGCCAGGTACTCTCGCACGGCGGGGACCAGGTCCGGATCGTCCAAAGAGGAAACGCTGAGGTTGATCGAGCACAGGGGCAGCTCGAACTCCGGGTGGTCCCGATGCCACTGACTCAGCACGGCGACGGTCTGGCGCACGACCCATCGGTCGATGGCCGGCATGAGGCGATGGCGCTCCGCCTGTGGGAGGAAGGAGTCGGCGCTCTCCACACCTCCATGCTCGTCGGGCAGGCGCAGCAGAATCTCGCACCGCGGACGTGCGGGAAGCTCCGGTGCCAGGGGTACGATGGCCTGAGCGTACAGCTGAAACTGGCCCTCGTCTACCGCTCGAGTGAGGCGCATGATCCGTCGGGTCTCGACCTGCTGGTGGACTCCGGGAGCCGCCTCCGGCTGCGCGAGATGGACTCGGTTGCCTCCGGCGTCCTTGGCGGCGTAGCAGGCCTCGTCGGCGGCGCGTAGGACGTCAGCCGTGCGTCCGCTCGCCGCGGTGATGGGGATGACTCCGATGCTGACCCCCAGCGAGAAGGTCCTCTCCCCCCACACGTACCGGAAGTCTTCGATCGCCCGCTGCAGCTTCCCGGCAATTTCTTCCGCCTTGGTCAGCGAGCAGTACTCCAGCAGGACGCCGAATTCGTCGCCGCCGAGGCGCGCGAGCGTGTCGCGGCTGCGCAACCGACCGCTCAGGAGACGGCCGATCTTGCGGAGCAGGTCGTCCCCGGCCTCGTGACCGCAGGTATCGTTCACGAGCTTGAATCGGTCCAGGTCCAGGTAGCACAGCACGTGCTCTGCCACGCCGGCCGCGGCCTCCGCCAACACCCGCGCCAGGCGTTCCTCGAACTCCTTCCGGCCGATCAGGCCCGTCAGGGCATCGTGCGTGGCTTCGTGCGAGAGCTTGCGGGCGGCGCGCCGCCGCTCCGTCACGTCGTGAAGGACCAGCACCACCCCGATAGTGGCCCCGTGGCGGTCGCGGAGCGGAGCCGCCGAGTCCCCGATCGGCACCTCCGTCCCATCGCGGCGCAGCAGCAGCACGCCGTCGGCCAGGTCCACCGCGCGCCCTTCGCGGAGGCAACGGGCGGGGATGCTCTCCAGGGGCTGCCGCGTCGCGTCGTTGACGAGCATGAGCACGGTGTCCACGGGCTGTCCCAGCGCTTCGCTGGTGCGCCAACCGGTGAGCCGCTCCGCCGTGGGGTTCAGAAACGTGACCGTTCCCGCCACATCGGTCGTAATGAGGGCGTCCGCGATCGATGTCAGGGTGACGATCGCCTGCTCCTTCTGTCGGAACAGGCTCTCCTGAACGTCGCGCCACGCGGTGAGATCGCGAATCGTAACCAAGAACAGCGCGTCCGCGGGCGGACCGAGCGGGCTGTGGTGAATTTCTACGGGAAACTCGCTCCCGTCCCGTCGTCGCGCGAAGATTCTGATCGGGGCACGCTTCGGGGGGATCGCCGGCGACTCGGCATCGCTCCCGCTCAGCGCGTCGTACACCTGCTGGAAGCGCTGGGGGATGAGCCGACTGGACGGCTCGCCCCGGAGCTCTGCATCGGTCCACCCAAACAGCCGCTCGGCCTCCCGATTCAGGGCCACCACGCAGCCTACCTGATCGACCACGACCATGGCGTCGGGAGCGGCGTCGAGCATCTGCCGAAACCGCTTGTCCTGCACGGGAGACCTGGCCATGGTCGGCTGATCCTCCTCTGGATCTATGCTTCCAACTTGAGCCTCACTTCCCAGATGTCAATCGGGAAAACCCCTTCATGGGGGGTTGAGAGAATCGCACACCCGCTGGAGACGCTCCAGAGGGAGGTACAGAGCGAAGGTCGGTCAGCCGCCCGCGATGGCCCCGAGGACGAAGAAAGGCTCCCTCCCCTCGGCAACCGCGTCGGGTAAGGGAGCCTCGGGCGGCTGGTGGGTCAGATCCCGCTCGCACGCAAAGAACCGCAGGAACGGGCGGCGCTCGAGCGTGACGTGGTCGCGGATCGTCCCGCGCAGCATCGGATACTGCGCCTCGAGCGCGTCGAGAACGGACGCACGCGTGACCGGGCCGCCGAGGTCGAGCTGTACCTCGTCGCGAACGTGCGCCAGGGTGCGCAGGTGCGGCGGGAGGACGACGCGGATCACCGCAGCGTCTGGACCTCGACCGACAGTACCGCCGGGAGATCACGGACGATGGGCGTCCAGCTGTCTCCGGCATCGGCCGACAGGTACACCTGGCCGCCCGTGGTGCCGAAATACACGCCGCACTTATCGAGCGAGTCGATGGCCATCGCGTCGCGCAGCACATTCACGTAGCAGTCTTGCTGTGGCAGGCCTTTAGTCAACGCCTCCCACTCGTCTCCGGCCTTGCGGCTGCGATACACGCGCAGCTTCCCGTCGGGCACGTAGTGCTCGGAGTCGCTCTTGATGGGGATGACGTAGACGGTCTCCGGCTCGTGTGCATGCACGTCGATGACGAAGCCAAAGTCGGTGGGCAGGTTGCCGCTGATCTCGTGCCATGAGTCGCCGGCGTCGTCCGAGCGCATCACGTCCCAATGCTTCTGCATGAACAGCACCCCCGGCCGCGACCGGTGCAGCGCGATGCGGTGCACGCAGTGGCCGACCTCGGCGGTGGGGTCGGGGATGTACTGCGAGTGCAGACCGCGGTTGATCGGCTTCCAGGTCTTGCCGCCGTCGTCCGAGCGGAACGCGCCCGCGGCCGAGATCGCCACGTACATCCGTTTGGCGTTCGTGGGATCGAGCAGGATCGTGTGGAGGCACATGCCGCCGGCGCCGGGCTGCCACTTGGGTCCGGTGCCGTGCCCGCGCAGGCCGGCGAGCTCCTGCCACGTCTTGCCGCCGTCGCTCGTCCGGAACAACGCCGCGTCCTCCACGCCGGCGTAGGCGGCGTCCGGATCGCTGAGGGACGGCTCGAGGTGCCAGACGCGCTTGAACTCCCACGGATGCTGCGTGCCGTCGTAGAACTGGTGGGTGGTGAGCGGCTTGCCGGTCTCCGGAGACGTGTCGTAGACGAATTTGTTGCTCTCGCCGGCCGGCATGCCGTCCGCCGTCTTCGTCATCCCGCCGCCGGGTGTCTCCCACGTCTTGCCGCCGTCGCACGAGCGCTGAATGACCTGTCCAAACCAGCCGCTCGACTGCGACGCGTACAGCCGGTTGGGGTCGGCGGGCGAGCCCTTGAGATGATAGATCTCCCAGCCCGCAAAGTGCGGGCCGCTGACATTCCAGCGCTCGCGCTTGCCGTCCGCCGTCAGGATGAAGGCTCCCTTGCGCGTGCCGACCAGTACCCGTACGCCGCTCATGATTCGCTCCTTTCAGACCACCCCGTCACGGGGCCAGGAAACGCAACTCACGAATCTCGCACTCCCCTTCCCACCCCGGCCAGTGCTGCCACGACCTCCCCCGGCTCTTCTACCACGACGAGCGAGGGGGCCCGGAATCGACAGCGTGAGCCTTCACTCACGCCGCTTGGGCGGAACCATGTGCATTCGCCCTGCGTTCCGCCTGTGTCATGATTACGATCACGGGATCTACCGGCACCATCGGCAGCGAGCTGCTGCGCTTGCTCTCGGCGGCGGGCACCAGCACCCGGGCGGTGCACCGCAGCGCCAGCAAGGCGCGGTCGCTACCACATGTCACGTGGGTGCAGGCTGATCTGCATGAGGCCAGCCAGGTCGAGGCCGCACTCGCCGGGACGACCCGGCTGTTCCTCCTGACCGGCAACGAACCGGATTTCGCGCGAATTCAGATCGGGGTCGTTCGCGCGGCCGAGCGACGGGGCGTGGAACATATCGTCAAGCTCTCGGCGCTGGGCGCGTCCGACCACTCGAAGTCGACCATCGGACGGGAGCACTGGCAGGTCGAGCAGGCGTTGCTGAGTACCCGGCTGCACTGGACGATCCTGCGCCCGCACGCGTTCATGCAGAATTGGCTGGGCGACGTCGCCGAGTCGGTGCGGGCGGAGGGCGTCATCTACGCGCCCATCGGAGACGGGCGCGTGCCGTTCATCGATACGCGCGACATCGCGGCGGTCGCCGCCGAAGTGTTGCTCCATCCCGAGGGACATGTGGGCAAGAAATATGTCCTGACCGGCGGTGAGGCGGTCGGGTACGGCGACGTCGCGGCGGCGCTCACCGAGGCGACCGGACGGACGATAACGTACCGTCCCATATCCATGGATGAAGCGCGCTCCCGCCTGATGGCCCGACGCGTCCAGGCGCCGGCGATCGAGGCGATGCTCGCGATCGCGGCCTACCAGAGGGACGGCGGGCCGACGGCCGTGGTCTCGCCCACCGTGGAGCGCCTGCTGGGTCGCGCACCGCGCACGGTGCGCGATTTTGCGCGCGCCTACGCCGCGTCGTTTCGATAAGATCGCTCGCCGCGTCGGTGCGGCCCGCCCGCGTCTTTACACGATCCTTACACTGCTGCCGGAAATCCTGAGACCATCCTGATGGTCTCAGGCTTACTCTTGCCCACACCCCGATGAAGTGAAGATGCTCGACATCGTTTACGTCGCCCTGACGGTGCTCTTTTTCGCACTGATGCTCGCCTACGTGCGCGGCTGCAACGCGCTCGGCCGCAGGCAGGAGGGCGAGGACCGCGTGCCATGACGCTCGATTCGATCATCGGCGGGCTCACCGCCGTGGTGATCCTCCTGTACTTGCTCTACACGCTGCTCCGACCGGAGAAGTTCTGACATGACCGTCAGCGGCTGGCTGCAGATCGCGTGCTACTCGGTCGCGCTGCTCCTGATCACGAAACCGCTCGGGATCTACGCGTTCAAGGTGTACGACGGGTCGTTGACCTGGCTGCGGCCGGTCGAGCGCTTGCTGTATCGGGCGGCGGGCGTCGATCCGGCGGAGGACCAGCACTGGACTCGCTACACCGCGTCGATGCTCATCTTCAGCGGCATCTCGATGCTGTTCACCTACGTGGGCCTGCGGCTCCAGCACGTGTTGCCATTGAACCCGCAGGACCTGCCCGCCGTCGTTGACCGGCAGGCATTCGAGACGGCGGCCTCGTTCACCACCAACACGAACTGGCAGTCATACGTGGGCGAGACGACGATGTCGTACTTCTCGCAGATGACCCAGCTCGCCTTCCACAATTTCATGTCGGCCGCGGTGGGCGTCGCGGTCGCGGTCGCGTTGGCGCGCGGGATCGTGCGCCGCTCGGCCGGGCGGCTCGGCAATTTCTGGGCGGACCTGGTGCGCGGGACGCTGTATCTCTTCCTGCCGCTCAGTGCGCTGCTCGCGCTGCTGTTCGTGCAGCAGGGCGTGATCCAGAACTTCGCGCACTATGTCACCGTCACCAGCGTCGAAGGCGCGAAGCAGATCCTCGCCATGGGACCGGTGGCGAGCCAGGAGGCCATCAAGCAGCTCGGCACCAACGGCGGCGGGTTCTTCAACGCCAACTCGGCGCACCCGTTCGAGAACCCCACCCCGTGGACCAACTTCTGGCAGATGCTCGCGATCTTCGCGATCCCGGCGGCGCTCACGTACACCTACGGGCGCATGGCCAAGAACCAGAGACACGGCTGGGCGCTGTGGGCGGCGATGTACGTGCTGTTCATCAGCGGGGTCGCCGTCTCCTACTGGGCGGAAGCGCGCGGCAACCCGATCCACGCGGCGCGCGGGGTAGACGTCGTCGCCTCGGCGACCAACCCCGGCGGCAACATGGAGGGGAAGGAAGTCCGCTTCGGCATCGCCAACTCGGCGCTGTACGCCACCATGACGACGGACGCGTCGTGCGGCTGCGTCAACGCGATGCACGACTCCTTCACGCCGATCGGCGGCCTGGTACCGCTCGTCAACATGCAGCTGGGCGAAGTGGTGTACGGCGGCGTCGGGGCGGGGCTGTACGGGATGCTCGTCATGGTGGTGCTCACCGTGTTCATCGCCGGACTCATGGTCGGCCGGACCCCCGAGTACCTGGGCAAGAAGATCCAGGCGCGCGAAGTCCAGATGGCGATGCTCTACGTCCTGGTGTTCGCGGGGGCGGTGCTTACGCTGTCGGCGCTGGCGGCGGTGACGCCCGCGGGGCTCGCCGGGCGCAACAACGCCGGCCCGCACGGTCTCTCGGAGATCGTGTACGCCTTCACGTCCACGGCGGCGAACAACGGCAGCGCGTTCGCCGGCCTCACGGGCTCCACCTACTTCTATAACACCCTGCTCGGTCTCAACACGCTCATCGGCCGGTTCGCGATGCACGTGCCGATGCTCGCGCTGGCAGGCTCTCTTGCCGAGAAGAAGATCGCGCCCGAATCGGCCGGCACGTTCCCGGTGACGACACCGCTGTTCGTGGTGCTCCTGGTGTCCGTCATCCTCATCGTGAGCGCGCTCACGTTCTTCCCGGTGCTCTCACTCGGTCCCATCGTCGAGCATTTCCTGATGCAGGCGGGGAGGCTGTTCTAGCATGGCTCTCACCAAGCGCCCCCTGTTCGATCCGCCCATCGTCAAACGGGCGATCCGAGATGCCTTCGGGAAGACCGTGAACGTGCGCCACATGGTGCGGAATCCCGTGATGTTCGTCGTCCTGATCGGGAGCGTGCTCACGACGCTCGTCCTGCTGCGCGACCTGGCCAGCGGCGCCGGCGACGTCGGGTTCACGCTGCAGATCACGCTGTGGCTCTGGTTCACGGTCGTGTTCGCAAACTTCGCGGAAGCCATGGCCGAAGGTCGCGGTAAGGCCCAGGCCGAAACCCTGCGGAAGTCGCGGACCGAGACGACCGCAAAGCGCCTGCCCAACCCCAAGGATCGATCCACCGTCGAGTCGGTCCACGGGGGCCTGCTGCGCAAGGGCGACGTCGTGTTGTGCACGCCGGGCGACATGATCCCGGGCGATGGGGAGGTGATCGAAGGCGTCGCATCGGTGGACGAATCGGCTATCACCGGTGAGTCGGCGCCGGTGATTCGCGAGTCGGGCGGCGACCGCTCGGCGGTCACCGGCGGCACGAAGGTGCTGTCCGACTTCCTAGTCATCCGCATCACCGCGAATCCCGGCGAGACGTTCCTCGATCGCATGATCACCCTGGTCGAGGGCGCCAAGCGCCAGAAGACGCCCAACGAGATCGCGCTGATCATTCTGCTGTCTGGTCTGACGATCGTCTTCCTGTTTGCCGTGGCGACGCTGCAGCCGTTCGCCGTCTACTCGGGCGGCTCCGTGTCCATCCCGATTCTCGTCTCGCTGCTCGTGTGCCTCATCCCCACGACCATCGGCGGGCTGCTCTCGGCCATCGGCATCGCCGGCATGGATCGCATGATCCAGCACAACGTGATCGCCATGAGCGGCCGCGCGGTCGAAGCCGCAGGCGACGTGAACACGCTGTTGCTCGACAAGACCGGGACGATCACGCTCGGCAACCGCCAGGCCGTGGAATTCGTGCCGATGCCCGGCGTGACGCCCGAGCACCTGGCCGACCGGTCCCAGCTTGCCTCGCTGCCGGACGAGACGCCGGAAGGGCGGAGCATCGTCGTGTTCGCGAAGGAGAAGTTCGGGTTGCGCGGCCGCCCGCTCCCTGGGCAGGCGGTGCTCGTCCCGTTCTCCGCCACGACGCGGATGAGCGGCATCAACGCCGGGACGCTCGAGCTCCGCAAAGGCGCGAGCGACGCGGTGGTGCGCTGGGTGCGCGAGCAGGGCGGGGACATCCCCTCGGGTCTCACCCCCGTGGTGGAGCGTATCGCGCGCCAGGGCGGCACGCCGCTCGTGGTGGCCGAGCGCGGGAATGGGTCCGCGCGAGTGTTGGGCGTGATCTATCTGAAGGACGTCGTGAAGGGTGGCATGCGCGAGCGGTTCGGCCAGCTGCGCGCGATGGGCATCCGCACGGTGATGATCACCGGGGATAACCAGCTCACCGCGGCGGCGATCGCCGCGGAGGCGGGCGTGGATGACTTCCTCGCGGAGGCGACGCCCGAGGACAAGATGACGCTGATCAAGCGAGAGCAGGGGGGCGGCCGGCTCGTGGCCATGACCGGCGACGGCACGAACGACGCTCCGGCGCTGGCGCAGGCCGACGTCGCGGTGGCGATGAA
>Ga0075424_100003400_pt1 | contig 14890 bp, 5 predicted proteins | sample SoiMethybrSBSTD3_FD_75301 | JGI IMG/M metagenome (GOLD analysis project Ga0075424, IMG submission 75301) | Bulk soil microbial communities from a Populus tree surrounding site in Tennessee, USA - Soil MetaG P. TD hybrid SBSTD3 | ecosystem: Environmental > Terrestrial > Soil > Tree plantation... | reverse complement strand
AGGATCAGGATGTCTCCCGTTCTCCGGCCTCTCGTGTAGAACAGCTTCTTGCCGTCCCGCGAGATCTTGGGATCCTCGATGTAAAGATCGACACCGGAGAAATCCGTGACCTTTTCGGGTTCGGCGGTCTTCCAGTCCTGGGCCGGGCCCGGAACCCGAAAAATGTTCTTGTGATTCGGCTGAAAGTAGAGCCAGCGCCCGGACGGGGAAAAGGACGGGTGAAAGGCCGCGTACCTCGCTTCGATGATCTGCCGGGGCGTCCCTCCGGAGAAGGGAACCGTCGCGAGCGACATCTGGCCGCTGAGGCTGGTCTGGAAGACGATCCATTGCCCCGATGGATCGACGACGAAGAGTGTGCGCCCGTTGGCACCCGGCACCGGCCACGTCCGCCCCGACGCCAGATCGAGCCGGAGAACGTCATCCCCTCGGGGAATCAGCAACTGCTTGCCATCCGGCATCCAAAACGGTGCTCCGGCGCCGGTGATTTCGGTGACGCGCCGCGGACTCGTGCCGTCCGCATTCATGGTCCAAAGCGTAAAGGCACCTTCGGACCCTCCGGAACTATGCCGCGAATAGGCGATCTCACGGCCGTCGGGGGACCACTCCGGGCTCGAATCCGATGATCCCGGATCGCGCGTCAATTCGGCGGGCGGTCCCGGTGGATCGACGCGCCAGATATGCGAGTCCGCGCCTCGGCTTGCGCCGAAAGCGACTGCCCTCCCGTCTGGGCTAGGGGAGATGAAGCTCACATAGTTATTACCGACCGTGAGTTCTCTCGGCGGTCCGGTGATGCGACCCGACTCCGCATCGAAGGGGAGCTCCTCGACGTTCTGCGTCTCGTTCACCGCGGAAAATGCGATCGTCTGACCGTCTCTCGAAACCGCGGCGCCGAGATCGGGCCCGCGTCCCATCGTCAGCGGCCGCGGAGGTCCGGCGAGATCTCCGCTCGCGAGCGAGAAAGGAGCCGTCCACAGCGTACGACCCCGACCCGGCACGCTGCTCGTGAAGACCAGCGAGGTCGAGGCCGTGCCCCACGCGGGGTATTCGCCTTGCGCCAGGACCTTCGGCTTGCCTCCTTGCGCGGCGACGACTTCGATCTGCCTGCCGTTTTGATAGACGAGCCAACGGCCGTCTTCGGAAAGCCTCGGAAAGAAATACCGCGCTACGAACGCGTCGTCGATCGGAATATCGCGGCTCTCGCCGCCGGTGGATGCCACGCGCGCGATGTGCGCGTTGCGGAAGGTCCCGTGAACGTAAAGGATCCCGGACCCGTCGGGGGTCCAGGAGGGAAAGTCTCCGTTCGTGACGATCTTTCGTGCCGTACCGCCGAGGGTCGGCATCACCCAGATGTCGCCGCCGGTATGCGGCAGGCCCGGCGCCGCATGAAAGATACTCGAGGCGCTCGATCGATCCGACACGAACGCGATCTCGCGGCCGTCAGGCGAGAAGGCGGGCTGGATGTCGTCTGCGGGGTCCTTCGTCAGGTTGATCGCGGGACCTCCGTCGATCTGCTGGAGGTAGATCTCGAAGTTGCCGTCGCGGTCCGCGACGTAGGCGATCGTTCGGCCGTCGGGAGAGAAGGTGGGCTCCCCTTCATAGCCGGGATCGGTGGTCAGGGCCGTCACCGTGACGTCGGACCAATCCGGCAGGTTCGCGGGACCGCCGCGCGGGCGAAGAAGATAACCGACGACCGCGGCGGCGGCGGTCAGCGCGGCCACGCTCAGCCACTTCGGCAGCCGCGTCGAGGGAAGCGGCACCGCAACGGACGGCGCCGCCCCCGTCGAGGCGGTCGACGTCTCCAGAGCGAAAGCCAGATCTCTCGCCGATTGAAAACGCTTCTCAGGCTTCTTCTCCAGGCAGTGGCGAACGACCGTCGCCAGCGCCGGAGACACGTTCCCGTTTCCGCCGGCCGGATCGGGCGACTCCTCCTTGAGGATCGCCGTCATCGTTTCGGCCGCGGTCTCGCGCTGGAAGGGACGGCGTCCCGCCAGCATCTCGTACAGCACGGACCCGAAAGAAAAGATGTCGGACCGCTGATCCACCGCGAGACCGCGCACCTGCTCGGGCGACATGTATCCGACGGTGCCCATGACCTTGCCGGGCTCCGTGTACCCGGAGACCGTCGGTGACTGCGTCTCGTTGCCGGGTTCGGCCGCGGCGTTGGGCTTCGCGAGGCCGAAGTCGAGGATCTTGATCCGGTCGTCCGCCGTGACGAAGACGTTGTCCGGCTTCAGGTCGCGGTGGACGATCCCCTTCTCGTGCGCCGCCGCGAGGCCCATAGCGATCTGGATCCCGTAGTCGGTCGCGCGACGCGGCGAAAGCGGACCCGAGGCGAGCGCGTCTCGCAGCGTTTCGCCCTCGAGCAGCTCCATCACCGCGTACGCCACGCTGCCCTCGCGTCCGACGTCGTGGAGCGCCAGGATGTTGGGATGTGACAACGCCGCCACGGCCTTCGCCTCGCGTTCGAACCGCGCGAGGGCGTCGGCATCCTGCGCGAGGCGTTCGGGGAGGACTTTGACGGCGACGGCGCGGCCCAGCCGCGTGTCGCGCGCCTTGTAGACCTCCCCCATCCCTCCCGCACCCAGCGGCGCGAGGATCTCGTAGGGACCAAGGCGTGCGCCCTTCGACAGACTCACTTCAGCCCCTCGACGACATAGAGATCCGAAAGCCACCGGCGGTACTGATAGGCGTAGGATGAACCGTCGGCAGAGAGAACCACGTCACGAACGTAGGAGACGCCGGCCTTGTCGGCGGGCTCGTAGTCCCGCCAGTGCGCGCGGGCGCCGCTCTCGAGATCGATTCGGAAGACGCGCAGCGGGACTTCCCTCTCCCGCCCAACGAAGATCGACCGGCCGTCGCCGCTGAATCGTATCGGGTCCTCCCCCGGCAGCATCCGGGGGACCGGCACGCCCTCTCCTCCCTCGATCGGATACAGTGCAAACGTCCCGTCTGCACGGTCCGCGATGATGCGGTGGGAGTGCGGAGAGACGCTGGCACCCGTGACGGGAGCATCCCTCAGCGCGATCACACGCTTCTCACCCGTCTCGGGATCGAGGAGGAAGAGTCGAGGAGGCTGATTCGACTCACTGCCGAAGACGAGCAGCCGCCGGCTGTCGAAAAACCAGTCCATGTTCCGCGGCGAGAGCCCGCCCATTTTCACCACTCTGGGCTCTCCCGGTCCGATCGGGACAATTCTCGGAGACGCACCGGCGACGATGGCCAGTACCTCCTTCTCGTCCGGCGAGAGCCGGCCGAAACCGTCACCCAGGCGCACTGGCGGCGAACCATCCATCTTCCGAAGAATCAGAGCCCCATTGGGTCCCGCGGCGTCTCCCTCGTCGTAGAGGAGAAGAAGCTTCCCGTCCTGTGAAATATCGGTCACGTGCGTCATCTCCAGCCAGGAGAAATCCTTCTCGGCGGCGTCGCCCGCAGCGGCTCCGAGAACGACCTGTCTCTCCTCCTCGCGCGCCAGGAGGACCCTGCCGTCCCGAGAGACGTCGCAGAGCGTCAGAGCGTCTGGGGCCCTGTAGAGGACGCGCAGAGCGCCCGAGAGTCGCACGGCATACAGCGCTCGTTGCTGAGCGAGGTCTGCCCCCGCGAACCAGATCTCGTCGCCAGACGGCGACCACGCCAGACCGCGGACCGACTGGAAGCGTTTCGTCAGGATTCGCTTCTTCCCGTCGGGTCCGACGACGGCCACGGAGCCCAGATCGTTGTACCAGAACGGGTGATCGAAGAAGGCGATCGACCGGCCGTCGGGCGAGATCCGCGGGAAGCTGACGTATCCGTTGGTCGCTTCGTAGACGAGCTTACCCGGCGGAAATTCGAGCCGCGACTTCCGCCGCTGCGTCAGCTCGCGGACGATCGCCAGACTGCCGTCCCTGGCGAAGTCCGCCTGCTGAACGCCTTCCGCGATCTCCCGTGGCGCACCGCCGGCGAGCGGCACCCGGGCGAGGGTCCCAATACAGACTCCGTTCGCGGAAGCCTTGCATTCGAGGGCGATGGCGAGCTCTCCGGCCGGTGAGGCCGCGAACAGATTCGCGCTCGGCAGCTCGAGTGCCAGCGCGTCGGGGTTTTCCGGCTGCTTGAGGTAGAGCTTCAGCGGGCCGCCGTCCCACGCCGCCGCATACACGATCGATCGTCCGTCCGGGCCGAAACGCGCTCCCCGCACGTAGCCGCGCCGGAACGTCACCCGCTCGAAGCGCGGGGGCTCCGCCGGTCGCGCGCGCCGCGCCAGCACCCACGCGCCCGCCGCGACCATGGCCAGCGCGAGCGCCGCTCCGACGATGCGCGGCCACGTCCTCGGCTTCGCCGCCGCGGCCGGCTGCGCCCCCGAGCTCCGGAACCCGCCGGACGCCATCTCGAGCGCGAAGACGACGTCGTGCGTGTCCTGGAACCGCGAGGCGGGATCCTTCTCCAGGCAGCGCCGGGCGACGAGCTCCAGCGAAGAGCCGATCCCGGACGTCTGAGGCAGCTCCGGCGGATCCTCGTTGAGGATCGCCGTCATCGTCTCGGCCGCGGTGGGCTTCGAGAACGCCCGGCGGCCCGCGAGCATCTCGTAGAGGATCACACCGAAAGAGAAGACGTCGGTGCGATGGTCGAGCGCCTTCCCGCGCACCTGCTCGGGAGACATGTAACCGACAGTTCCCATCACGGTGCCCGGCTCGGTCAGGCGCCGCTCCGTCGGCGCGCTCGTGTCGCCTTCGTCTTTCGCGGACGTCTCCGTCGCGAGACCGAAATCGAGGATCTTGACGTGCCCGGACTTCGCCACGAAGACGTTCTCGGGCTTGAGGTCCCGATGGACAATCCCCTTCCCGTGCGCCGCCGCGAGTCCCTCGGCGACTTCCCGCGCGATCGAAGCCGCGCGCCGCGGCGGCACGGGGCCGCTCTCCAGCATCTCACCCAGCGTCTGGCCGTCGAGCAGCTCCATCACCGCATAGGAGACGCTGTCGCTGGTCCCGAAGTCGAAGATCGACAGGATGTTCGGATGCGACAGCGCCGCCACCGCCTTCGCCTCGCGCTCGAAGCGGCCGAGCGCGGAGGCGTCGCCGGCGACCCGCTGCGGGAGGACCTTGACCGCGACGTCGCGGCCCAACCGCGTGTCGCGGGCTTTGTACACCTCCCCCATCCCGCCCGCGCCGAGCGGCGCGAGGATCTCGTAGGGGCCGAGGCGCGTGCCGCTCGGAAGCGTCATTTCGTTCCGGTCGGCGACAGCCGATCGAGCTCGGTGAACCAGTTCGTCACGAGGTGGAGCTCGCGGACGATACCGGAGTCGGGCGGCTCGACCACCACGTAGAAGCTCTTTCCGTCGGGAGCGACCGAGTAGCCGCGCAGGTTCGGTACGCGGAAGAGCTCCTCCGGCGCCGACGGCGAAACCCGGCCCGCGGTCGAGACCGGGACGCGGAGCAGCCGGTCCTCACGCCAGCAGTAGATGAAGCGTCCGTCCGGCGACCAGCGCGGGCCACGCGCCCCCGCCGCGAGAAGAACGCGCGGTCCGGCTCCGTCGATGCGGTCGACGACCGAGTGCCATCCCTCCGTGTCCCGGTAGTCGTAGGCGAGCCAATGCCCGTCGGGAGACACACTGGCTCCGGAGACGTTGCCGTCGACGATCCTCCGTGGCGGCGCCGACCGGTCGACGCTCGCGAGGATCAGGCCGGGTGTCTTCCCGTACTGCATCGCGACCAGCGACCTGCCGTCGGGCGTCCACGCGAGCGGGTACTTTTCCTCCCCGGGCGCGACGATCTGCTCCGGTGGACCGCCGCCGTCGGCACGCTGGCGGCACACGCTCCAACCGGCCTCTCCCTCCGCCGAGGCCGAGTAGGCGACGGCGCTCCCGTCGGGAGACCAGACGACGGTCAATCCCTGCGCGCGGCGCCCCGCGAGCGGAAGGCGGGAGCGAATCTGGCGGGTCAGATCGTAGATCCACACGGACCCGTCGAACGTGATGACCGCCAGGCTCCTCCCGTCGGGAGACGGCATGGGGACGCCGAACGCGTCGGCGGCGAACGGCAGGAGCTCGAGCGAACCCTTCTCGTCGACCCGGCCGATCTGGATCTGCTCGATCCCGCTCCCCCGGATGTATCCCGTCGCGTAGACGAGCGTGCCGCCGTCGGACACGGCCAGCGCCGAGGCGCCGTTGCCCCCGTTCGCGACGTCCTTCAGGATGGCGACGGGCGGGCCGGCCAGGCGTCTCCGCGCGAGATCGAAGGGCGCCGCCATGAGCGTGCGATCCGGCCGAACGAGGAGCAGATGCCCGTCGGCCGTGTAGCGCGCGAACGAGACTTCCGGCGCGAGCGCCTCCAGCTTCCGGGTCGCGACGTCGAGCAGCGCCGCGCCGCCCCACGGGGTATCGCCCTCCTCGCAGAGCAGCACGAGCTCGGGGGAGATCCTCTGCGGCCACTGCAGCGCCCGGCGCGCCGGTTTGCCCTTCCAGACGACGCTCTCCAGAGACGTGTCGGGACTCCCTCCGTCGGCGGGAATGCGCCAGAGCCCCTCGGTCGTGGACGGGGCGACGACGATCGACCCGTCGTCGCCCCAGCTGCCGCCGTAGTAGTCGGGGATCCGAGCGACGACCTGCGTCAGCCCGGTGGCGAGCGAGAACTTGCGGACGGCGCCCGTTCCGTTCGCCGCCTCGCCCGACACGTTCGTCGCGAACCCGAGCCACTGGCCGTCGGGCGAGAAGAACGGTCCCTCGGCGGAGGAGCTGTCGGGCACCACCCGCGCCTCGCCGGTGTCGAGGCGGTAGATCCACAGCATGCCGCGCTCGCCTTCCTTCTCCGCGACGAACGCCAGGGTGCGGCCGTCGTGCGAGATGGCGAGCACGGGCGAGGCCCAGCCGGTGAGGCGCGTGCCGGCGGGCAGGGGGACGACGGAGTGGACGGCGACCCCGGGCGGGGCCGCGCGAGGCGTCGCGAACCGGCGCGCCGCCAAAAACCCCGCCGCGAGCGCGACGGCGATCGCGGCCGCGGCGAGCCCGAGGGGCAAGCCTCGCCGGGCGCGCGGCGTCGCCGGTGCGGGACCGGGAGCGGCCGCTGCGTCGACAAGGATCCACGCGTCCCCGAGGTCGCGGAGCCGCTGCCGCGGATCGCGCTCGAGGCAGCGGCGGAGGAGGACCGGTACTCCGCCCGGCGTCTCGGGCGGCAGCCTCGACCAGTCGGGATCCTGGCGCAGCACGGCGGCGAGCACGTCCGACACCGTCTCGCCCTCGAAGCACCGGCGTCCTGTGAGCATCTCGTAAAGCACGGCGCCGAACGACCAGACGTCGGACCGCTTGTCGACGGGCCTGCCGCGCGCCTGCTCGGGCGACATGTAGGCCGCCGTCCCGATCACGACGCCGGCCTGCGTCGCCTGCGCGGTGAGCGTTGGCGAGGAGGTCGCGTCGGGCGCGACGCCGTCGGCGGAGAGCGCCTTCGCGAGACCGAAGTCGAGGACCTTGACGCCGCCGTCCGGCGTAATCTTGACGTTCGCCGGCTTCAGGTCTCGGTGGACGATGCCGCGAGCGTGCGCCGCCTCCAGGGCGTCGGCGATCTGCCGCGCGATCGCGAGCGCCTCGTCGACGGGAATCGGCCCCGCCGCGATCCGCTCCGCAAGCGTCTCGCCGGGCACGAGCTCCAGCACGAGCGCGCGGATCCCTTCCCCCGCCTCGACGCCGTGGATCGCCGCGATGTGCGGGTGGTTGAGCGCGGCGAGGACGTGCGCCTCGCGCTCGAAGCGCGCGAGCCGCTCCGAGTCGCGAGCGACCGCCTCCGGCAACACCTTGATTGCGACGTCGCGATGCAGCCGCTCGTCGCGCGCCCGATAGACCTCCCCCATCCCGCCCGCGCCGAGCGGCGCGAGGATCTCGTAGGGACCCAGGCGTGTCCCGGCCGTGAGCGCCAAGTTGCGGAGAGCATACAAGATAGCGGCGCGCGACCGCGGGAACGCGTCCCGCATCTGGTAGATTGAAACGTCCATGAGTCAACGCAAACGCCACGCCACCGTCGGCGTCCGGGTCGGCAAGGTCATGGTCGGCGGCGGGGCGCCCGTCGTCGTCCAGTCCATGGCAAACACGGACACGGCCGACGTCAAGTCCACCGCCACCCAGTGCATCGAGCTCGCGCGCGCGGGCTCCGAGCTCGTCCGGATCACCGTCAACATCCCCGAAGCCGCTGCGGCGGTGCCCGAGATCAAGAAGCTGATGCTCGACGCCGGAGTGGACGCGCCGCTGATCGGCGACTTCCACTACAACGGGCATATCCTGCTGACGAAGTTCCCCGGGTGCGCGAAAGCGCTCGACAAGTACCGCATCAATCCCGGCAACGTGGGCAAGGGCGCGCGGCGCGACGAGCAGTTCGCGACGATCTGCCACATCGCCCGCGACAACGGCAAGCCGGTGCGCATCGGCGTCAACGGCGGCTCCCTCAACCAGGAGCTCGTCATGGCGAAGATGCAGGAGAACACGGACCAGGATCTCGGCCGCACGTCCGAGGAGATCATCAACGAGTGCATGATCCTGTCGGCGCTCCAGTCGACGGAGCTCGCTCTCCAGTCGGGGATGCGCAAGGACCAGATCATCATTTCCTGCAAGGTTTCGCGGCCGCTCGACCTGATCGCGGTCTACCGCGAGCTCGCGAAGAGGACCGACCAGCCTCTCCACCTCGGCTTGACCGAGGCCGGCATGGGGATGAAAGGGCTCGTCTGGTCGTCATCGGCGATGGGCGTGCTGTTGAACGAAGGGATCGGCGACACGATCCGCATCTCGCTGACTCCGCGACCCGGCGGCGACCGGCGCGAGGAGGTCTACGCCGCGTGCGAGCTGCTCCAGTCGCTTGGCATCCGTTCGTTCGCGCCGTCGGTCACCGCGTGCCCCGGCTGCGGGCGCACCACCTCGACGACGTTCCAGGAGCTTGCCGAACGAATCCAGGGCTATATCCGCGACCAGATGCCCGTCTGGAAGCAGGAGCACGAAGGTGTCGAGAACATGACGCTCGCGGTCATGGGCTGTGTCGTCAACGGCCCCGGCGAATCCAAAGCCGCGTCGATCGGCATCTCGCTTCCGGGCACGGGCGAGGAGCCGCACTGCCCCGTCTACATCGACGGCCAGCACTTCACGACGCTGAAGGGCACCTACGAGGAGCTCGCGGCGGCGTTCCGCGCGCTGGTCGACGACTACGTCGCGACGAAGTACCCGCGCAAGGATGCCGCGCGGCCGGTCACGGCGTAGGACTCAGCTCCCCGTCTTTCCCAGCCTCGCCGACCAGTCCGTCATCACGTCGATGTGCCTCCACGCCCGCGGCGAGGCGCCGCCGACGAAGACGAAGGTCTGACCATCGCGGGTCACATCGTAGCTGCGAAGCGGACCCGAGCCGCGGTCGTAACGGAACTCGAACAGCTCGCGCGGCGGCCCGGCGCGGAACGCCGGCTTGGTGGTCACCTCGACCGCGACCACCTGCTTGTTCTCCGAGAGGTAGACGATCTCCCGATCCGTCCACACGGGGAAGGTCCCGAACTCCGAGCCGATCTGGGACTTCCCTCCGGTGCCCGAGACGGGCCTCACGAAAGTCTGGGGGGGCGACGTGGCGGAGCTCTGCGCGTTGTAGGCAATCCAATCGCCATCGGGGGACAACACCGCCGCAAAGGCGAGGGGCTCGAACGGAACGTCTTTGCGATCCGAAAGCGACACCAGCAGGGTGTCGGAGACCGGGAAGCCCTGGTTGATGACGAGACGCGAGCCGTCCCGCGACCAGTCCTGCGGAAGCTGGGGCCGCGCGTCGGGGTGCAGCGGCTCCTCTTCTCCGGAGCCGTCGGCATTCTTGAACCAGATGCCCTGGTGCGCGCGGTCCGATGTGTACGCCAGGCGCTTCCCGTCCGGCGACCAGACCGCGTAGTAATTGCCGTTCCCGTCTCCGAACGTCAGCCGCGTGAGCGCCCCTGTGTCGATGTCGCAGATCCAGACGTCGTCCGCGTTTCCGTGCCCGGGCCCGATCGACACGGCGATCCGTTTGCCGTCCGGCGAAAAGCGCGGGTACATGTATGCCCGGGGCGGGGCGGGAACGGTCCGGGCCTTGCCGCCGCGATCGGTCAATATCAGCGTGCGCTCCGCGTTCGTCTCGCCGGCCGGCACGAACGCGAACGTCCCGTCCGCGGCGAGCGCCGCGTAGGCGACGCCGCTCGAGGGGTCGCCGCCGACGCGCTCCGGGAGGGGGCCCGGCTCCCCGCTGACGGCCACCCGTCCCGGATCGAACCGCACAGCCATCGTCGTCAGTGATCGCCAGAACAGGAGATGATCCGGCGGCGCGAAGCGCGCCATGCTGCCGCCCTGGAAGAGGACGCGCGTCCGACGCGTCTTCGGATCCCACACCGCGATCTTCGCGTCGTCGTAGTTGCCGGGGCCCTTGAGCAGGCCGATCGTGAACAGCACGCCGGCATTCCCCGGCAGCCACGTCGGCCAGCGGTGCGTGCGCTCGCCGGCCTTCGCGTCGGGCGCCGTCAGGACCTCCGTCTTTCCGCCGACCGCGCGGACGCGGTTGAGCCCGGATGTGAAGTGCGGCGCGAACACGATCGTGTCGTCGTCCAGCCACACTCCGCCGCGGTTGTTCACGGCGTCGGCCAGCACCATCGCGACGCCCCCGGCGGCGGGCACTTTCTTGAGCTTGCCGTCGGCGAAGAAGCCGACCCACTGCGCGTCCGGCGAGAAGAACGGGCTGTACGCGCCCTCCGAGCCGGATACGGGCGCGGTCTCGATTCGGTCCCGGGAGCGGATGTAGAGCCGGCGCCTCCCGTCGCGCTCGCCGACGAAAACGATCCGCGTCCCGTCGCGCGAGACGTCCATGACCAGAGAGTCATCGTAGGGCACCTGCTCGTCCTCCGGGAGCTCGACGGCGTAGTCAACTCGCGCTTGCGCCGGCGCGGTCCGCGGCCGCAGCGCGAGCCACCATCCGACCCCCGCCGCGAGCGCGAGAATGAGTCCGGCGATCCAGGCCCAGACCGGGACGCGCACGTTCGGGTACGGGATCGGCACCGGACCGGACGGAGGCAGCGGCTCGTCGAGCTCCAGGCGGGCATCGGCGATGTCGTGGATGCGCGTCTTCGGGTCGCGGTCCAGGCAGCGGCGCAGCACACGCCGGACGGACGCCGGAGTTTCCCCCGGCAGCCTGCTCCAATCGGGCTCCTTCATGAGCACTGCCGCGAGCGTGTCGGAGACCGTCTCGCCCTCGAAGGCTTTGCGGCCTGAAAGCATCTCGTAGAGCACCGCGCCGAACGCCCAGATGTCGGCCCGCTTGTCCACACCCTTGCCCCGCGCCTGCTCCGGCGACATGTACGCCGCCGTTCCGATGATGACGCCGGCCTGTGTGGATGCGGCGGTCAGAGTCGGCGAGGATGTGATGTCCGGGGACGCGCCGTCGATCGAAAGCGCCTTCGCCAGGCCGAAGTCGAGGACCTTGACGCGGCCGGAGGGATCGAGCTTGACGTTGGCCGGCTTCAGGTCGCGGTGGACGATCCCCTTCTCGTGCGCGGCCTCCAGGGCCGTGGCGATCTGCCGCGCGATCTCCAGAGCCTCGTCGACCGGCAGCGGTCCCTGCGCGATGCGCTCCGCCAGCGTCTCGCCCTCCACGAGCTCGAGCACCAGCGCGTCGACGCCGTCGGAGGACTCGAGCCCGTAGATCGCGGCGATGTGAGGATGGTTGAGGGACGCCAGCACCTGCGCCTCGCGGCGGAACCGGGCGAGCCGCTCCGAATCCCTCGCGACGGACTCCGGCAGCACTTTGATCGCGACGTCGCGGTTGAGCTTGGTGTCGCGCGCCCGGTAGACCTCGCCCATCCCGCCCGCGCCAAGGGGCGCGAGCAGCTCATAGGGGCCGAGCCTGGAGCCCGTGGGAAGTGCCAAGACGTGATGAAGACTAGCTCAGGGACGCGCCGCCGCGGCGTGGCCGAGCTCCGAAGCCCAGCCCAGTACGAGGTCGATGCGGTCGACCGCGGCAGGCTGACGGCTCTTGAGCATCACGAAGCGCCGGCCGTCGTAAGACGCGTCGAAGGGATAGAGCGGTGCGGTGCGAATCAGATAGCCCCCTTCGCTGCGATGGATCAGGCGCGGTGATCCCGCTCGGAACGCGGGAGTCGTCTCGGCTTCGACCGCCCAGACTTCTCCGCCCTCGCGAAGAAAGAAGATCTCCCTTCCCCGCCAGACCGGCCAGCCTCCGTGATCCGTCGTGATCTGCCACTTTCCGGCCGAGCCGTCGGTAGGCTGCACGAAGATGTCTCCCTGCGCGAACATCCCGGTCGAGTACGCGAAGAACCGACCGTCCGGCGAGAGGGCTCCTCCGGACGCGTCGGACTGCGCCTCGCGAGCCGCGGAGGCCGGGCCCGCGGGCAAGTCCAGGAGCCACATTCCCACGGTCGGCGACGCGCGGCGAATGGCGAGGAAGCGTCCGTCGTCCGACCAGGAGTTTGGGTACTCGACCCCGCCCGGCAACCGATCGAGGACTTTCTCCTCGCCGGTGCCATCGGCGGCCTTCACCCAGACTCCCTCGACGCCTCCGCGAATCGACGAGAACGCGATCCGTTTGCCGTCGGGCGACCAGACCGGGGCGAGACCCGAGACGCCGAAGGTCAGCCGCGAGACCGTGTTCGACGCGATGTCGTACACGAAGACGTCGTCGTCGGCCCCGCCGCCGGATCCGATCGAGAAGGCGAGGCGCTTCCCGTCCGGAGAGAACCGAGGCGACCCGAAAGGACGGGGGGACAGAGGGAGGTCGGTCGCTACCCCTTTCCGGTCGACGAGCACCAGCGTCCGGTCCGGAGCCGCGACGCCTCCACGGGCATAGGCCAGAGTGCCGTCGGCCGCGACGGAAAAGTAGGCCGCCCCTCCGGAGGGATCTCCGCTGATCTTCCCGACCGCCGGAACCGCATCGCCCGTCACGGCGAGGCGGCGCTCGTCGAACGGCAGAGCGAGAAGCGTCGCGTTGCGGACGACGACGAGCCGCCCGCCGGGCACCCACCGAGCCATGCTTCCGCCCTCGTAGATCTTGTGACGTTCCCGGGTGGTCAGGTCGAGCACATCGATCTCGGCTTCGTCGTAGTGCGACGGATTTCGGACCGACCCCACCGTGAAGAGGATGCGCCTTCCGTCCGGGAGCTCGGAGGGCCAGCGGTGCGTCCTCTCGCCGCGCTTGCCATCGGGCTCCGTGAGGATCTCGGTCTTGCCGCCGCGCGACGAAACTCTCGATAATCCGGACGTGTAGGTCTGGCTGAACACGATCGAGTCGTCGCGCAGCCATACGCCGCCGCGCGAACTGACCGCGTCGGCGAGCACAACGGGAGAGCCGCCCTCCACCGGAACTTTCTTCAGCTTGCCGTCCGAGAAGAAGCCGATCCAGCGGCCGTCCGGGGAGAAGAACGGTGCCTTCGCGTTGGCCGTACCCTCGACGAGCCTCGGCTCGGTCGCGTCGAGCCGGCGAAGGTAGAGCGCCGTGGCGCCGTCACGCTCGGCGACGACGGCGACCTGGCGGCCGTCCCGCGAGAGCCCGAAGACCGGCTGGTCGTCGTACGGGAGCCGACTCCCCGAGGGAAGCGAGAGGGACAGGCGCGTGACCTCCGCGCGCGACGCCGGCCCGGGAACGAGCGCCCTCCACCAGCCCAGGATGGCCACGATCCCGGCGAGCGCGGCCAGAAACGGCCACAGCCGCGATCCCGCTGCTCGCGGCGCGCGGGCGGCAGCGGCGGTGGGCGGAGTCTCCAGCGGCTCGTCCATCGCGATGCGGACGTCGGCCACGTCGTGAAAGCGCGTCTTCAGGTCCCGGTCGAGGCAGCGCCGCAGGGCGCGGCGCACCGATGCCGGCGTCTCCGGAGGCAGCGCCGACCAGTCCACGTCGGCGCGCAGCACCGCCGCGAGCGTGTCGGAGACAGTCTCGCCCTCGAAGACGCGTCGGCCGGCGAGCATTTCGTAGAGCACCGTGCCGAAGGCCCAGATGTCGGCCCGTCGGTCGACCGTCTTGCCACGCGCCTGTTCCGGGGACATGTAGGCGGCGGTGCCGATCACCACGCCGCCCTGCGTCGCCGCGGCGGTCAGCGTCGGCGAATGCGTCGCGTCGGGCGAGGACGAGTCCCCCGATACGGCCTTGGCGAGCCCGAAGTCGAGGACCTTGACGCGACCTTGCGGCGTCAGCTTGACGTTCGAAGGCTTGAGGTCACGGTGGACGATTCCCCGCTCGTGGGCCGCCTCGAGCGCATCGGCGATTTGCCGGGCGATCTCCAGCGCCTCGTCGACGGGCAGAGGCCCGCGCGCGAGACGCTCCGCCAGCGTCTCGCCCTCTACCAGCTCCAGCACCAGGGCCTCGACCTCGCCGGCCTTTTCCAGGCCGTAGATCGAAGCGATGTGGGGATGGTTGAGCGAGGCGAGCACCTGCGCCTCCCGCTGGAAGCGAGCCAGCCGCTCATGGTCGGCCGCGAACGCGACCGGCAGCACCTTGATCGCGACGTCGCGGTTCAGCCGCGCGTCGCGAGCGCGATACACCTCCCCCATTCCGCCGGAACCGATCGGGGCGAGCACCTCATAGGGACCGAGCTTCGTACCCGCAGAGAGGGTCACTCTTCTACTTTCTCGAAAGCTCCGTCCGCCAGTCGGACACGAACCGGATCTGCGCCGACGCGCTGTCCTCGACGGGAACAGCGAAGAGGATGCGCTTGCCGTCCGGCGCGGCCGCGTAAGCTCCACGCGGCGCCGGCCTGCCGCCGAAGATCTGCCGGGGAGCGCCGATGACGAGACCGCCGCTGGTCGTGTCGACGTCGACCGCGAAAAGTCTGCCCTCGGGCGGCTGCGCGTAGACGATGGCGTGGTCGCCGAGCCAGGCGCCGGATTCGGCTCCGGAGATCGATACCTGGCGCTTCTCGCCGGGCCCGGGATACGGCGCCA
>Ga0075424_100003398_pt1 | contig 14890 bp, 11 predicted proteins | sample SoiMethybrSBSTD3_FD_75301 | JGI IMG/M metagenome (GOLD analysis project Ga0075424, IMG submission 75301) | Bulk soil microbial communities from a Populus tree surrounding site in Tennessee, USA - Soil MetaG P. TD hybrid SBSTD3 | ecosystem: Environmental > Terrestrial > Soil > Tree plantation... | reverse complement strand
GATTTTAACACTGAAGTGCTGACCTCGGTGCGGCGTTTCCCTGCCCGCGCGGCGGAGTTTGCAGAGTGGCCAGAGTGGGTCGAAGAGCGGCTGCGCCACGTGTATCGCGCGAAAGGGATTGTGCGGCCGTATTCGCACCAGGCTGCGGCGGCGGACGCGGTGTATGCGGGCAAGCATGTGGTGATCGTGACGCCAACAGCTTCGGGGAAAACGCTGTGCTACAACCTGGCGGTGATCGACGCGATTTTGAAGAATGAAGATGCGCGGGCGCTTTATCTTTTTCCGACGAAGGCACTGGCGCAGGATCAATTGGCGGAATTGTATGACTTGAATCAGCGGTTGGAGAAGATGGAAGAGGTGACCGGTTCCCTTCCTCTTTCAGGACAGGCAGATGGCGCCCGTGGCAATGGTGAAGAGAAGAGGCCACCTGAAGGTGGCCTCTATAACAGAGAAGCAAAGCCAGCGAAGACGTTTGGCGTGTTTACCTATGACGGGGACACGCCGAGCGATGCGCGGAAAGCGATACGCGAGAAGGGGCACATCGTCCTGACCAATCCGGACATGCTGCACACCGGGATTTTGCCGCACCACACAAAGTGGACGCGGCTGTTTGAAAATTTGAAATTCGTTGTCATCGATGAGCTGCATTCGTATCGAGGGGTGTTCGGGAGCCATTTGGCCAACGTTTTGCGGCGCTTGCAGAGGATCGCGAAGTTTTATGGGAGTTCGCCGCAGTTCATCTGTTGTTCGGCGACGATTGCGAATCCGGGCGAGCTGGCGGAACGGCTGATTGAAGATCGAGTGCAAGTGCTGAGCGCGAACGGCGCGCCGGCGGGAGAGAAAACATTTGTTTTTTACAATCCGCCGGTGGTGAACCGCGCGCTGGGGATCAGGCGCAGCTACATCAATGAAAGTTCGCGCGTGGCGCAGGAATTCTTGAAGCGCGATTTGCAGACGATGGTGTTCGCGAACTCGCGGCTGCACACGGAGATCTTGCTGACGTACCTGCAACAGGCGAATCCGCATTTCCCCGGGACACCCGAGCCGATTCGCGGCTATCGCGGCGGATATTTGCCGAGCGAGCGGCGGGAGATTGAGCGCGGATTGCGCGAGGGACGGATTCGCGGCGTGGTTTCGACCAGTGCGCTGGAATTGGGGATCGATGTGGGCTCGCTGGACGCGACGGTGATGGCGGGTTATCCCGGAACAATTGCCGCGACGTGGCAGCGGGCGGGGCGCGCGGGGAGACGCAGCGGGGGTTCGTGCGCGGTGATGGTGGCTTCCTCGGCGCCGCTCGATCAGTTCATCGTGCGGCATCCGGAATATTTTTTTGCCAACACGCCGGAGCACGCGTTCATTCAGCCGGACAATCTGGAGATTTTGATCAACCACCTAAAATGTGCGGCGTTTGAGCTGCCGCTGGGGCCGGAGGAGAAATTCGGCGAAGTGGACTTACCGGATTTGTGCGCGCGACTGGCGGAGGCCGGCTATTTGCACCGCGCGGGAACGCACTATCACTGGACGCAGGAGGCGTATCCGGCGGACACGGTGAGCCTGCGCTCGGTGACCAGCGACAATTTCGTGATCATTGATATTACGGGCGCGCCGGCGGTTATCGGCGAAGTGGATTTTCCGAGCGCGCTGACGACTGTACACGAGAAAGCGATTTATCTGCACGGGGGCGAGCAATATCACGTGGAGCATCTGGACTTTAAAGAACGTAAGGCGTACGTGAAGAGAGTGGACGTGGACTATTACACCGACGCGGTTCGTTATACGCAGGTGCGTGTGCTGGAAGTGGCGCAGGAAGCGCGGGCGAAGGCGGAGCGGCAGGAGATTGCTGCCAACAAATCGCATGGAGACGTGCTGGTGCGATCGCAGGTGGTGGGATTCAAGAAAGTCAAATTCTTTACGAACGAAAATATCGGCGCAGGGAAACTCGAGCTGCCGGAAAACGAAATGCACACGACGTCGTACTGGCTGACGCTGGAGCGGGCGCTGGTAGAGTCACTTCCCTATTCGTTCAGCGAACGGCAAAGCGGGATGTTCGGGCTGCTCCACGCGATGGAGTCGGTGGCGACCCTGCTGCTGATGTGCGACGGACGTGATTTGGGAACGGCAATTGGTGAACGGCCGCCGTCGCCGGGGGAAGCGAGCGAGGAATTTGCGCCGGTGCGGCTGGAAGATGCCATAAACGGCTTCGGCAGCGGAACGGCGAAAGAGTTTTTTGAGCCGAATCTGTATTTGTACGATGCATATCCGGGCGGGATTGGATTTTCCGAACCGTTGTTTCGAGCCAGCGAATTGCTACTGGCGAAGACGCGCGAGTTGATTTCCGGGTGCGGATGCGAGGCGGGATGTCCTTCGTGCGTAGGGCCGGCGGGCGATTTGGCGCTGCGAGCGAAGGAAGCAGCTTTGGCAATTTTGCAAAGGATTTGCGCGTAAATGGCAACCGAGACGGACAAGTTCGCCCGGCTGTCGGCGTTGCGGCCGGTGCGCGGCGGAACGATTCATCATGAGCAGACGATCCGCGTGCCATTCGAGGCGCATCCGACGGAAGAAGAAGATATGTTGTCGCGCATGATTGGCGCGACGGTTGCACAAACGAAGTACGGCAGCCATTTGAGCGTTCGACATTGGCATGCGACGCCGGAGTTTTGCGCGCCTTCGGCAGGAGTGATTGAGTTGTTAAGAAGCACGGCGGGTGGGCGGACGAAAAACTGTGGAGGCAACCTGCCGCGGCAGCAGGCCGAGGATCCGGAGAAGTGGCTATTTCTGGATACCGAGACGACGGGATTGTCGGGAGGGACCGGGACATACGCGTTTCTGATTGGCATCGCCTGGTGGGACTCAGGTGGGTTGCAGGTCGAGCAGTTCCTGATGCGGGATTTTTCCGAGGAACATTCGGTGTTGCTGCAGCTGGCCGAGCGGCTGGCAGAGCGGCCGGTGCTGGTCACGTTTAACGGAAAGACGTTTGATTGGCCGCTGCTGGAGAGCCGCTACCAGATGACGCGCAGCATTCGCGTGCCGCAACTGGCGGCGCACCTCGATTTGCTCCATCCTGCGCGGGCGTTGTGGAAGCTGCGGCTGGGTTCGGTGAAACTTACGGAACTGGAAGAACATGTGTTGGACGCCAAGCGGCTCGGTTGGGACCGCGCGGACGACGTGCCTTCCAGCATGATTCCGCAATTTTATTTTGATTATTTGCGCGGGCGCTCGGTGGCGCCGTTGGCCGGAGTCGTGCGGCATAACCGCAACGACCTGCGGGGCTTGGCGGCGCTGTTCGGAAAGCTGAACGAGATGCTGGGCGGCGAAAAACACGGCGAAGACGCAGATGGGCTGGACCTGTTTGGCTTGTCGCGTTACCTACACCGCCGAGGCGAAGCACATCGCGCGGAGGTTGCGTGTACGGCGGCGCGTCAGCGTGGCCTGCCCATTGGGTTCGACGCATTGGCTCAGTGGGAACTGGCCAGAATGGCGAAGAAGCGCGGGGAACACGGGACGGCTGCAGAAATTTGGGAAGAATTATTGCGAGACGATGACTGGAGCGCGGCGGCGTGCGAAGAGTTGGCGAGTTTTCACGAGCGCCGAAAAAAGGATCATTCAAGGGCGCTGAAGTATGCGCGGCAGGCCATCGTTGTACTACGCAAGCAAGCCTCGGAGGCAAAGTATGGCGCACCAGTTACCGCTGCTGTGCGCAGGTTTGAGCGGCTAAACAAAAAGATTACCCGCCTGGAATCGCGCCTGAAAAGAAACGCCAACACGCCTCCGCTGCTGCGAACGTCGGCAAAATCGCGCATCTATCGCGAACCGGAAATCACAGGCGGAACTGAAGCTTGATCGGTGGTCTTGGTGGGAGTGTCGCCGGGACGCTGGTCAGGTTCTGGCAGCGCGCCAAAGTCGAGTTGTTTGTTCATCTCCGCAAACAACGCACGATCACCGCCCTCGAGGATGAGGCATTCCGTGGCGGAGCAGCGCAGAAAGACTCCGCCGTTCGGCGTTTCGAACGAGAAAAAATTGGGCCGACGAAACAAACCAGTCCGCTGTTCGTGTTTTTTCTCGAGCAATTCGGAATATTGGCCGAAGAAACGGTTGGCCTGTTCGCCGGATGCAAGATGAAGGTGCGCAACCAGCAGCAGACGCTTAGAGGATTGCTGCTCGTAGACCAGATAGCGGTCGCCGTCCCACGCCGCGGCAAGAGAACCAGCACGTTCTTCGCCGAGATACTGCTTCAGGACTTCCTTCCATCCGAACTCGCCCATCAGATTGTCGTCGAGTTTTTTCCAATCCTTGCCGAGCCTGACCTGAACGTCCGGCAGTGTGACTTTCTCCGGAACATGGCCGGATTTATAGAGCGTTGGGTGCATGATCTGCTGTGTCGAGACCGGGGGATTCTTGAAAACTTTGCCCAGGGAATTCCAGCCGACCGGCTTGAGCGCGGCGGCGGTAAATTTCATACCGGCGAAATACGGAAAGACGAGGGCATCCTTGATAAAGGGCGGCGCTTTTTTCATGGAGGGCGAGTCGCCAATGTCGCCAGTGAGCAGCGAAGGATCGAATTCGGGCATGTCGTTCACGGATTTCCCCGTGCCCTGCAGGAGATAGTCGACCATGGCGGCCATAGCGGAGCCTTCGAGAAAAGCTTCGCGGGCCAGTTCGGCGTCGTCGTTGGGCCGCGCCGCCTTCAACCACGTTTCAATCTGGAAGTGCTGGTCCTCCAGAGCATGCGTCAGTTCGTGCGCCATGACCATGCGCTGATCGTCCAGGGGAATCCAGTCGGCGATATAAAATTCGTGTGCTTTCGGATCGTAAAGGCCGGCGATTTGCTCGGTCAGCAACTCGACCATGAACGAATCAAGGTCGAAATTCTTGGGCAACAAACCGAAAACTTCCGCGGATTTAGCGTCGGCGTAGCGTCGCGCGGGGTCTTTGTCCTCATCCATCTGACGGATCACGTAGGCGCGGATTTCTTCCCGCGAGCGGAGGGTCTTTTTGAGTGGAGAAACCAGGGAAAGGCCGGTGATTTCGCTCATGTTGTGAAGAACCTCATCGGCGGCCTGGGCGAAGTCGCTGGGTGAGTTGGCGGGGGGTGTGGTTTTGGCGGGGCGATCTTGCGCAAGGAGCGACGCTGGGGCCAGCAGGCAAATCAAAGGCAGCAGCACTTTCAAAACCGGGCGAAACACCTGGGAGGGTACCGGGGCAGTGATCATAATTTGAGAATAGCAGATATCACGGAACCCACCGCGTGCGACGCCGGCGAGAGGCGGATGATGAGTGCCTGAGGGATGTTTGAGGGGTGCGGACGCAACAATGAATTATCTAGGGCTATTATACAACCTTAACAAACAGATAACTGTATGGTACAACTACTCGTAGTTGTCCTCCTTCCTTGAGGTACCCTATGGTTCCGGGACTCCGTCTGCGCCAAGTCCGTGAACGACTGGGGCTGACTTACCGCGACGTGGAAGCCGCCAGCTACGAGCTTGCCTCGCGACGCGGCCGCTCTGAATTCATTTTGCACATCAGCCGTTTAGCCGATTTTGAAAATCGCAACGTGGTGCCCGGCCTGCACAAGCTGTACTCACTGGCGGTCCTTTACCATCTAAATCCGCTTCAGCTTTTCGCGTGGTATGACGTGCCGTTCGAAGAATGCTTCGAGGACGGATTGCAATTCCCCGTGCCGCAGACGCACGTGGCTGCGCCTCCAAACGGACTGCGTGTGCCTTTGCGATTCGATCCGGCCTTCGATCCCCGACGCACCGATTTTCTTTCACGAATGGTGGAACGCTGGGGCCACTTCGAGGGCGCGCTGACCAAAGCCAATCCTCGCCACTGTTACGGCTACATCGGGCTCGCGGACCAACGTATGGCGCCGTTGTTGAGGCCGGGAAGCCTGGTGCTGGTCGATACGGAAATGCGCCACATCGAAAACAGCGGCTGGAATTCTGAACACGACCGACCGATGTATCTGGTGGACATCCGTAAGGGATATCGCTGCGGATGGTTTGTGCGCGACGCCGAAAAACTGGTCATGCAACCGCATCCGATGTCGCGGTATGCACCGGAGTCCTGGGTGCTTCCGCACGAAGCCGAGATTATCGGCAGAGTGATCGGCGTGGTTACCCGCCTGAACGAGTCGTGGAGTGCTGCGACTCAAGAATTTCCAGCAGGGCACGCAGGTTCGAAAAGAAAAGCTCCCTAAGGTAATCGGGAGCGCCTTCCGGCGGCAGAATGCGATACGCCTCTAATTGGCGCCAGTGAACAATCGTCTCTGGCAGGACGCTGGGCATTCCTTCCAGAAATTCGCTGAGGTCCTGTTCCTGAACGGACAACGGCATCTCCAAAACCCGCGAAAAAATCTCCTGATGGCAGAACTCTAAGGCCTCCTGTACCGCTTCCTGCGGGTACACCGCCTCCAACCCGCAATGCTCGTAACGCCCGGAAGATAAATCACGCAGCGACGCGAGGTAAGTGAGCCGGCCAAAAACGTTGGGAATCGCCGCCAAGGTGGTGGCGGTGAAGTCCTGCACGATCGGTTGAATTCTGAGAATTTCGTCCATAACCGTCACAGCCTGTTCCGAATTCGGAAAATCTTAGCCGCAAAAACCAGCGACCGAACGCGAGCCCTAAGGATGGCGCCGGGAGGTGTCATCCATGTTGCAAACGCATGTTGCGCTGAGTATCGCCCTGCTTTGCGGGTCCATCGTAGTTCCCGGAAACAAGGCAGTCAACGTCGGAGCGGTTCATAACGACAAGAAATCCACCCAGTGGGCCGACGGATCACCCATGCCTCTGCCCAAACCGAAGGACGGCGGAGGCCTGATAGCCAACGGGTCACCCATGCCGATTCCAAAACCGACCAAGGAGGTTCAAGTAGCTGACGGTTCGCCCATGCCTTTGCCCAAGCCCAAGGACGGCGGATCTCTGGTAGCCGACGGATCACCGATGCCGCTCCCCAAGCCAACGGGGCTTGTAATCGAGCAGCTTTCATGAGAACTCTTTAATTAAAACGCTGGCGGTATTAAAGCATCGTAATAACGCACAGGGTATCTTACCTCTTTCTTATGTTGGTTCAAGCGAGTAAGATACCTCTGTGTTGGGATCTGTGCCTCGCCTTGAACTTTACTTGTGGGCGATAACCACGCTTATCGCTCTCATCCTTTTTTTTCTAATCTTTGTTCGGCGCCTAGATCGGGAGTTTCCTTTTCTGACCGCATATCTGGGTGTGAACCTGGTGCAGACCGTTGCACAGCTGTTCGTATATCAGTTTTATGGCTTCGATTCCGAGGTGACCTATGCATCTGTGTGGGCTTCCCAGGCTGTCGTGATCGTAGCCAGGTGCTTGGCCACCGGTGAGTTTTGTTATCGGGTGCTGGGCCACTACCGGGGCATTTGGGCAATGGCGATTCGCATCCTGCTGAGCTGCGCAGCAGTTGTGCTGGGTTTGTCGCTATACTTCGGCCGAGACGGGTTTCAATTTGGAGTCATGACGCTGGAGATGGCATCGGAGGCGTTCATCGCCACGCTGGTGGTGGGAACTTTCTTATTCGTGCGCCATTATGACGCGATGCTGGAGCGGAGTGCGCTGCTCTTGGGGCTCGGTCTTGGACTCAACTCTTGCCTGAAGATCTTGAATGACGCCGTCCTATCACGCTATTACCGCAGTTACGCAAGAGTGTGGAACGACGTTGGAATGGTGACATTTTCCGGCGTGCTGGTGCTCTGGATCCTCGCCATGCGGGCTGTGCAGACAGTACGTGTTCTGCAACCGGAACTACAGCCTCTCGAGGTCTATCGTTCACTGGCGCCACAGATGAATCGTCGCCTGGCCGAGCTCAATCAGAGATTGATCCGTCTATGGAAATTGGAGCAACCCAAGTCGTGAGCGGCGGATTCTTCATCGTAGCGGCGGTCTTCGCCCTGGCTTTGGTGGCGCTGCTCCTTTGGAGTTTCGGCAGCACCCGCCAGCGTCGGCGCGGGCGCGACGGCTTGGCCGTACTGGACAGCGCGCCACAGCATCTTTGCAACATGGGACCGATCCGGCGTTCGCAGGATCCTTCCGACTTCGACTATGCGATGGAGAGGGGTGGTAAGGAACTCGGCAAGCGGTTGCGTCGCGAACGGCGAAACGTGGCGCTGCTGTATCTGGAATCCCTGCGTTCGGACTTTGACCAGTTGCTGCGCATCGCGCGCGTGGTGGCCTTGCTCTCGCCGGAAGTTTCCAGCTCTCACGAATATGAGCGCCTGCGTCTTTCCATCCTGTTTCGCGTGCGCTTTCAGTTGGTGAAGCTGCGATTCTTGTTCGGCAACGCCGCCATGCCTGAACTCACTTCTCTGGGCCAGATGGTCACTTCGCTGGCCATTCGGATGGAAACCGCGATGGCGACTCTGGGCGAGCGGGCCGCGCTGGCGGCCGACCTCGCATTGCAATCCGACCAGTAAGATTTCGCGATTCACTTCAGTTCGAGGTAGTGGAGCCGGGGCCGGAAGCGACCGTTTCGAACACACAAGATTCTCCGCTGCTGCTTCGGACCGGCCCAGGAAGTTCGATCGTGAAGCAAGCTCCCCTCGGCGGTACATTGCGCACGCGAATCTGGCCACCGTGTTCGGTAATGATCCCATAGCAAATGCTCAAGCCCAGGCCAGTTCCCTTGCCCACCGGCTTGGTGGTGTAGAAGGGGTCAAATACGCGCGAACCATCCTTCACGCCGGGACCGCTGTCGACAAATTCCAACATGAACTTGGTGTTCTCGAGTGCGGTCCGTACCCACAAATCCCCACTCGCGGAACACTCGAGCATGGCGTCGACCGCGTTATTCACCAGGTTCAAGAAGACCTGTTGCAACTGGTGCGGATCGGCCATGGCCGAGGGCAGGTCGGGCGCGAGGTCGAGGTGCAGGCGAATGTTGCCCATGCGCAAATCGTAGTCGCGCAGCGCCAGCGTATCTTCGAGAATCTGATTCAAGCGGACCGGCACGCGCTCCGGCTTGTGCTGCCGCGAGAAGCTCAACAGATTTTGCACGATGCGATGCGTGCGTTGCGCCTGCTTGTAGAGTTTGTCGCTGTATTCCAGCCCCTGCGGGCCAACTTGTCCGCAGGAGGTCAGCAGCTGGCTGTAGCCCAGAATCGCGGTGAGCGGATTGTTCAGTTCATGGGCTACGCCAGAGATAAGCTGGCCGACAGCGGCCATCTTCTCGCTATGCAGAAGCTGTTCCTGCGTGCGACGCAGATCGTCATAGGCCTGGCGCGTCTGGTCGTAGAGCAGCGTACGCTCAATCGCGCTGGAAATCTGGCTGCCCACGGCAATGAGCAGGTTCACGTCACCGGGCGAAAACTCGCGAGGTGTGCGGCTGCCGACCACCAACCCGCCGATGACCTTATCCTTGGACCAGAGGATCACAATGTGCGCAGCGACAATCTGTTCGGCACGCTGTACTTCTCGGAATATCTGCGGCAACGGCAGTCCCTGGATGGACAGGAAAGTCGCGCGAACGGCTCGAATGTGCTGCAGCAATTCCGGCTGGACGCGTGTGGGCGGGAAGTTTCGCGCAAACTCCGAGCGGTGGCCGTAGGCGGCCACGCGACGCAACATCTCATTGCCGGAATCGAAAAGATACAGCGAAGAGGCTTCTAGGCTGAACAGTTCGCAAATTTGTCTCAGCGTCTTGTGCAAGGAATCGCTCAGATCGAGCGATTCGTTCAGCGTGGTGGCGATGGAGTTCAAAACCAGCAGCTCGCGATTGCGGCGGCGAATCTCTTGCTCGGCGCGTTTGCGCTCTGTAATGTCCAGCATGAATCCTTGATACGCAATGATGTTTCCGGTGGAATCTTTGACAGCATTGGAAGATTCCAGAACGGTGCGCGTTTCACCGTCTTTCCGCTGAATCTCAAATTCAAAATCTGCCACCGAGCCATAATCCGCCAGCAGTTTTCGCAATCGTTCACGGTCGGCGGGGTTGCCATAGAGCTCCTGAATATCCAGGTTCATCAAATTTTCCCGCGAGGTGTATCCAGTCATGCGCAAAAAGGCGTCGTTGAAATCCAGAAAACGTCCCTGCGGCGTCGAGATAAAAACGCCTTCCTGCACATTAGAAACCAGTGTTCGGTACTTTTCTTCGGCGCGCTTGCGCTCGGAAATGTCCTTCAATACGTGGATCACGCCCATCTGGTTGCCGTTGGAATCTACAAACGGAGAATTGGAGGTCAGGAAATATCCGGACAACCAGGGGTCGGGATCGTCGCCTTCTCCCGCCGCTCCCTCGCAATAAGGGCACCGCGCGAAGTCGGCTTGCTTTCGCGGAAATAGCTCGGCGATATTCCTGCCGACCCAGGACTTGAGTTCGCGGCCGCTCAGTTGCGCCATGCGCTGATTCAACCGCAGAATGCGGCCTTCTCTGTCGTGCACCACAATCGGATCGCCGATCGAGTCAAAGGTAAAGGCCCACTGGCGTTGTACGTTGTCCAATTGCTGAAACAGCAGGGCGCTTTGCAGCGTGAGTCCCAGCAAGTTGCCGATGTTTTTCAGGTAATCGATTTCGTCCGGCTGAAATTTCATCTCCAGCGCGGAACCAACCGCGAGGATACCCAGGGGGCGGTCCTTCCCACGCAACACGATTGTGGCGATTTCGCGCACTCCGGTGGCCGACATCCGCTGCCGTTCGCGGGGGTCCGTTTCTTCGCCGATCTTCGCCGAGGTGTAGTCTTCCTTCAAAGCACGTTGCGCCCACGGTTCATTGGCCGCGATGGCGTTCTGTGCCTGCAGATAACCTTCGTCGAATCCCACAGCGGCCTGCACCGCCAGTTGCGCAGAGTTTCCTTCGCCCTGCAGCAGTCGCACCAAGCCGTGCGACACCCCCAGGCTGCCGACAACGTTGACCAGCACGCGGTCCAGCATTTCTCGGACGGTAAGGGTTTGCGTGCTCGCGGCAATCAACAAGCTCAGGCGGTTCAATTTGTCGTGCAGTTCTTCGGTCCGGGCTCGCGCCTCTTCCAATGCCAGAACCACCATGGCAATCCCCAGCGCCACCGCTAGCAAGTGATCGAAGGCCACCCGCTGCACAAACAGCGGGCTCTGGTACCACAGGAAACGATCCAGACCGTGAATGCCATCCAGGAAGAACAATCCCCCCAGAAGCCTGGCGCCGTGGCCAAGCTGCTTCTTCTTGGCGTTCCAGAGGCACCAGCCAGCCGCCAAGGAAGTGACCGCCAAAGCACCGGAACCAAACCAGCCAATATGGGGAATAGCCACCGCCGGCCGGCTCTCAAAGTAAACGCCCAGCAAAACCACGGCGCCGGTAACAGGCCACAAATGAAAGACCGAGGTGCGCGGCCCGTAGGTATACTGCACCACCGCTTTCACGAAAAGCATGTGCACTACGAGCAGCAAGACAACGCGTAGGAGCCGCAGTTGCGGAAATTCCACGGTCAGCTGCGCCAGTTCGAGAACTGCTTTGATGGTCAGCAGCGCCCAGGCTGCAACCCAAACATTTAAATAGCGGCTGGGATGGTCCCGGCGCAGGAGTACAAACAGGACCAGCAGGATAATAAAGGCCGTGGCCTCAAAGAAAGCGACAGCAGATAGGCCCTGAGTTTCCAGCACGAAGCGCCGCCTCCCAAGTGGACGCGCCTTAGCCCGGAGGACACCTGCCCGGAGGACTCAAAGGGCTGCTCAGAGCTGCGCGAATCGAGACTTTTTTGACGCTAACATGCTGTTTTCTGAATGGACAAGGGTACCTCCGGCCGTCTGTGACCTCTCGTATACTGGTGTGCGGAGTGTGGCCACGTGCAAACGGATAGCATCGAAAACATTCTGGTGGTCGACGACGAAGAAGCCATTCGCGAAGTCGTTTCCACCATGCTCGAGTCCAAGGGTTATCACTGCACGGCGGTCAGTAACGGTCGGGCGGCGCAGGATATTGTCAAGCGCACCACCCCCGATCTGGTCCTCAGCGACATGATCATGCCGGAAATGGACGGCATCAAGCTCCTTGAATGGCTCCGCCAATACGATCCGGAAATTCCGGTGATTATGGTCACCGCCATCCACGACATTTCTACGGCGCTAGAAGCTATTCGCCGCGGCGCTTACGACTACATCCTGAAACCTTTTGAAAAAGACCAGTTGTACCTCGGCGTGAACCGCGCCCTGCAGCATCGGCGTCTTGTTGCCGAAAACCGAAATTACCAGCGCGACCTGGAACGCCAGGTCGAAGAACGCACGGCACGTCTCACGATTGCGCTGGCTCAGTTGGAGCAGTCTTACGACGACACGTTGGAGGCACTCGGCAGCGCCCTCGACTTGAAAGACGCCGAAACGGAAGGCCACTGCCAGCGCGTCACCGCCTTCACGATTTCCATCGCCAAAGCCATGCCGGTGCCCAACGCCTATTTGCCAGTGCTGGCGCGGGCCGCATTTCTGCACGACATCGGTAAAATGGGCATTCCAGACAAAATCCTGCTCAAGCCCGGTCCGCTTACCGACGACGAAAAAGTCATCATGCGCAAACACTGCCAGATCGGCTACGACATGCTGATCCGAATTCCCTTCTTGCGCGATGCTGCAGAAATCGTCCTGGCTCACCAGGAGTTTTTTGACGGCACCGGCTATCCCCGTGGATTAAAGGGCGAGGAAATTCCTCTCGGTGCTCGGATTTTCGCCATCGCCGACAGCATGGATGCTATGCTCAGCGACCGACCGTATCGCAAGGCGCTCCCAATGTCCTACGCCCACGAAGAAATCCAACGCTGCGCAAGCACCCAATTCGACCCGAAAGTCGTCAAAGTCTTCTTGTCCATTCCCGAACTGCACTGGAAAGAATTGCGCGAAACCTTGGGCTCGCCTTTCCGCCTGGCCCATTTGAAGAACCTCGAAGGCTAAATCATCGCCGTCGATCAACTCGGCCGCCCGTCTGCGGCTCCATCTGATTGACGTATACTGATTTGGCTACGCATGAGCTCCCCAAAACAATCGGTCCAGGACTTACAGCAGGTTCCCCAGATGGACCTCTCCGCGCAATATGCCGCCATCGGCGCGGAGATACGCGATGCCGTCACCAGCGTACTGGCTTCCCAGCATTTTGTGCTCGGCAAAGAGGGAACCGCGTTCGAACAGGAAATTGCCAAACTCTGCGGCGTGCGCCACGGTGTTGGCGTGGCGTCGGGTACGGATTCACTCATCCTGGCTTTGCGCGCCGTTGGAGTAAAAGCCGGAGATGAAGTAATCCTTCCGCCCTTCACGTTTGTCGCCACTGGCAGCGCCGTCAGCGCGCTCAGCGCGCGGCCAATATTTGCCGACATCGATCCAGCGACTTTCAACATCAGCGCCGCGCGAATCGAACAGCGCATCACATCACGCACGCGCGCCATTATCGTGGTTCATTTATTTGGTTTGGCGGCGGATATGGACGCCGTCCGCGCAGTCGCGGCCAAACATCGCTTGCCCATTGTGGAAGACAACGCTCAAGCCATCGGCGCTACCTACAAGGGCCGCCCCACCGGGTCACTCGGCGACATCGCCTGCCTAAGCTTTTATCCCACAAAAAATCTAGGCGCGTATGGCGATGCCGGTATGATCACCACGGATTCGCCCGAGCTCGACGCTCATTTGCGCACCCTGCGCAATCACGGCCAAGCTTCGCGCTATAACAGCGTCGAACCCGGCTGGAACAGCCGCCTCGACGAAATCCAGGCCGCCATCTTGCGCGTAAAACTTCGCCATCTCAAGGAATGGGAGCGCCTGCGCCGCGCTCACGCCGCGCAATACACAAAGCTTCTCGCCGGGATCGTTGAAGTCCAGACGCCGCAGGTTCCCTCAACCTGCGAGCACGTGTTCCACCAATACACGATTCGCGCACAGCGCCGCGAGGAACTGCAGAGATTTCTGACCGATCGCAAAATCGGCAACGCCGTCTATTATCCTGTTCCGCTTCACCTGCAGCCGATTTACGCAAACCAAGGCTTCCCCGCCGGCTGTCTACCCGAATCGGAAAAAGCAGCGGCCGAAGTGGTATCGCTGCCGATGTTTCCCGAGCTCCGCCCGGAACAAATCGAGCGGGTGAGTTCAGTCATTGCCGAATTTTACGGAAAGTAAAGACTAGATTCGCCCGAAGCTAACGCCCCAAATACAGCAACGCCAGCAGGAACAACCACAGCCCATCCATGAAGTGCCAGTAGTACGAAGCTATCTGAGCAGCCAGCGAACGGCTGACGCGCGCAGCGTCAAACTTGTGCAACGCCACATACAACAGCGCGCACACTCCGCCGAGCAAGTGCACTGCATGCAGCGCCGTAAATACGTAAAAGAAACTGCTCGCGAGCCGTGACGTCACGTACACGCCCTGCTGGGCCAGTTGCCACCATGCAATCACCTGTCCGCCTACAAACAGCAACCCCAGCGCAGTGGTCAACGCCCACATCCGGCGAAAGCCCGCAGCGTCGTCCAGCTGCAATTTCCGCCGCGCCATTTCCAGCGCCGCGCTGCTCAACAACAACACCGCCGTGTTCGCCCAAAGAATTTTGGGCATCCGGATACCGGTCCAATCATGCAGATTATGTACGCGCAGCGCCACGAATGCCGCCGTAAGCACCAGAAAGAACATCACGATCGAGATCATGCCGATCAGCACAGCTATTGAAAATTTCTTGCTGCTCGGCGGCCGCGGTTCTGGAGCCTGCTCGCCCCCCCCTCCATCGTCTCCGCCGCCGTCATCATCGCCGTCGCGCCAAGGCGGTTTTCCACTGCCGCTTCCGTGGATCTCTTCAATAATCAGCTCAATGTCATCCGCTACGGTTCCCGGCATGGCCCAACCTCAAGCTCGAACATCAGCCACCAACCCCAGAGTCTACACAAATTTGCGGCTGTGGGAACTGCCGAAGGTTAGGTACAACCAGG
>Ga0075424_100003394_pt1 | contig 14898 bp, 9 predicted proteins | sample SoiMethybrSBSTD3_FD_75301 | JGI IMG/M metagenome (GOLD analysis project Ga0075424, IMG submission 75301) | Bulk soil microbial communities from a Populus tree surrounding site in Tennessee, USA - Soil MetaG P. TD hybrid SBSTD3 | ecosystem: Environmental > Terrestrial > Soil > Tree plantation... | reverse complement strand
TGCGGTGCCCACCCGTTTTCAAGACGGGTTGCCGGCCACTCCAGCGGAACCTTCCGGACGTCTCGGCGCGAATTGAACGCGCGGCCTCCGCCTTCGGACGGCGGCGCTTTCTCCGGCTGAGCCACGAGACGGTATTAGGCTTCCAGCTCCACATTCCAATAGAGATAGTCCTTCCAGCTCTCGTGCAGATGGTCAGGTGGGAATGTGCGCTTGGCAGCCAACAACTCGTTCGGCGTCGGCTCTCTTGGCGGGCGCCGCGGCTTGATCCGCATCGAGTTGCCCTTGCCCGTATTGCAGGGCATGCACGCCGTGACGATGTTCGACCAGGAAGTCTGACCGCCGCGAGATCGCGGGATGACGTGCTCGAACGTCAGTGCCGAGGACGCAAACGTCTCGCCGCAGTATTGGCACGTGAACCGGTCGCGCAGGAACACGTTGAACCGCGTGAACGCCACGCGGCGCGCGGTCGGCCGGTACTTGCGCAGCGCCACCACGGACGGCAGTCGGATCTTGGTCGAAGGACTGCGCACCCAGGTGTCGTACTCGGCGACGATCGAGACGCGGTCGTTGAACACGGCGTGCACCGCATCCTCCCAGCGCAGCAGGGAGAGCGGGAAATAGCTCATTGGCCGGAAGTCGGCATTGAGCACGAGCGCGGGATGCGCGGCCATAGTCATGGCTGACCTCCTTTCATAGCTGCTGCATCTCCGAGGACTCGAACCTCGATCAAGACCGTTATGAGCAGCCGGCTCTACCATTGGCTAGAGATGCGATATGGAGTGATGCGGAACTGGCGGCCTGCACGGGAATCCAACCCGTCTCGACCCGCAGACAACGGGCTCGCCTCAGCAGATGCGTAGCAGGCCAACGGCGGGGAAAACTGATACACGACCGCGGACTCGAACCGCGAACCTCCGACTTAAGAGGACGGCGCTCTAACCAGTTGAGCTAGTCGTGTGTGATAGAGGACCCGGGAGGAGTTGAACCCCTTGGCGCACGGATTAAAAGTCCGTTGCCCAACCGTCTCAGGCTTGAACGCTCCGGGTCCATCGGTGATGGGGATACGGCGGCCAGCCGCCCCGGTTTTGCGATCGTCATGGTCATGTTGGTCTCTCTGGTTCTCCCGCACGGTAACGATCCGCGGTCTTCCGGTTATCGGCCGGGTGCTCTGCCTTTGAGCTAGGGGAGAGTTGACTGGTGCTTCGTCGCGAACTCGTACCGCGGGTCCCCTGCATGTCGGGCAGGTGCTATAGCCGCTAAGCTAACGAAGCGGTTGGTGTTATGGCGCTCCAGGACTCGAACCTGGGAATGTCGGTGTGTGGGACCGATGCCTTGGCCGCTTAGCGAAGCGAGCAATGTGCTGGTACACCCGGGAGGACTTGAACCTCCACGCCGCGAGGGCGGCCGTTTCTGAGGCGGCTGCGTCTGCCGTTTCGCCACGAGTGCATTGATTGCTGCCGCAACGGCGGATTGAACGCCGGTTACCCCCTACCAAAGCGGTGCCCTGGCACTGGACGATTGCGGCGCTGTGTTCTTGTGGTGCTGTCTGGAGGACTCGAACCCCCCGCCTCTCGCTTACAAGGCGAGTGCTCTTCCCGATGAGCTAAGCCAGCCTGGAAAATTGACAAAAGGAGCGCGGCGCCGCTCCCGGTGCGGAAGCGAGCGAGCTTGAGCGGGCCGGAAATCCGACGCCGCGTCCAATTCTGGACGTTCACAATGTCAAAGAGCGCGGCGCCACTGGCACCGTAGTCATGCACAAACGAAACCCTGGCCATGAGCACGCGCACACACGCGCGCGCCCAAGGCACACGGATGGATTCTGGATGTTCTGCGGGTCGTGATGCGGGCCATTTGTCCCTCCTGCCTACGCGGCGGAGGGAAAGTGCCCTGCGCCGGCTATTCCGGTTTCGTTATCGAGCCTTGTTCGGGTCGACTATTGATCCGGGAGGAGCCCAGATACGCCTTGCACGCGCCCACGAGCTGCCAACCGTTCGGTCGATCCGACCGTCCGGTGGCGGCGCTGAGCGCGGTGGCGATATGTGATGCGATCCGCATCGAGTTCCTCAGGCAGTCGCTGAAACGATCTTCAGCGGGCGTTGTGTTTGACTGAAACGTCGCAAATAGTCAAGAGGCGGATGCACAACAACGTAACTTGTCTGTCAACTGAACGACGACTTGCAAGCGTGCGGACCGCGAGGAGGAGATGCGCGAGGGCACCCCTCCTCCGTCGATAGCTCAAGCTGGCTTCGCCCCGTCCGCCCGCTCGCGCAGGCTGTAGAGGTTCTGCAGCAAAGCGTCGAAGCCACCGGCTCCGGCACCCGTGTGCAGGTCGATGCGGCCGACCTTCTCGACCAGCTTCTCCAGCGCCTCAAGCTCCTTCAGGCGCAGCAGTAGAGGGTTGTCCTCCATCAGCCGTGCCGTGTTGAGCAGGGACCGCGTCGCCGCCGTCTCCTCCTGGCGGCGGATCAGGTTGGCCTTGGCCGTCCGCTCCGCCTCTACAACCTTGTTCAGCAGCTCGCGCACGTCGCCCGGGAGGATCACGTCCTTGACGCCGATCTCGCCGATCTCCACGCCGAGGTTGGCCGCGCGCTCGGTCACGAACGTACGAACCTCGCGGTCGATGGTGTCGCGCGCCGCCAGGATCTCGTCGAGCGTGCGCGTCGCCACCGCCTCGCGGATCGCGAACTGCACTAGCCGGTAGAGCGTGTTGGCGACGTCACCCACGGCCAGCGCGGCCTTCTCCGGGTCAATGACCCGAGTGAACGCCGTCAGCGTCACGCGAATGCCGACGCGATCCTTGGTCAGGATCTCCTGCGCCGTGACCTCGAGCGGCGCCGGCCGCGTGTCGACCTTGGCGATCTTCACCGTCCGGCCGACCGCCCAGAACGCGTGTCGGCCCGACGGCAGGCGCTCGGATAGCTTGCCGTCGACGAACAGCAGGCCCGCCTCGTGCGCCTCCACCTGGCCGTACACGACCATCGCCGAACGCGCCGGGTCGAGCTTGTCCAGGTGACGCTTGGCAACACGCACCTCGGCCGTGGCGTCGATACGCTCGACGTCGACCTTGGTAATTGTCTTCCAGAATGCGCGCGTGGTGTTTGGCAGGATTAGGTGCTTCGGCTCGCCGTCGAGCGAGACGATGGCGACCTCACCGGCGCCCGCCTGCACGATCTCGAAGTGTTCCGCGGCGACGTCGGGGTGCGCCTTGGCAAACAGCAGCGCCTTGTCCGCGGCGATCTCCCCACGGGCGACCTTGACCACCTCCGCCGTCAGGCGGCGACCGTAGTCGAGCGCGACAAAGCGGCCTGGACCGAGCAAACGCTCGAACCGACCATCGCGCACGAGGAATGCCCGCTCATCGTCCTTGACGATGACCTTGAACTTGAACAGCACAACACAGTCTCCGATCAGAAATCTTCTCAGTCAGTTACGACACGCTCATCAGGTTGCCGGCTGCAATCCCACGTCGAGGACACGGGCCAGCGCCTGAGCCCAGAGCCCCTTGCCTTCGCGCTCGGCTGCGTCCGCGCCGATCCCGAGATCAAGCGCGCCGGTGCCAAGCCCTCCGACGTGGAGCCTAGGGCGGTATCCGCGCTGGCGCAGAGCGCCTCGAGGTTTGCTGCTCCGACCGCATCTCGGCCGGAGCTTTGATGTCAGTTGGAGAAGCTAGGAAGCAGCCGGCTTCCCGTTTGCTTGGCTCGCTTAACAGGCGAGTGTTCGTGGCAAACGAACATTGGTAACGACGTGGGAGTTGAACCCACTACCCTTAGATTGACCATCTAATGCTCTACCAATGAGCTAGTCGTTGTGGTGGAGCCCGAAGGCCCCTGGTCCCAGTTGAACGCGGAACGCACGTCCGCAAAGCGGTGTGTGCCAGCCGGGACTCGACGAGCCCGAGCACTTGGCATTCGACAGGGGCGCGGCTCGTAGCATGGAATTTCGGCCGAAGTAAAGCAGCCAGCGCACCGCGATGGAAAAATGCGGCGAGATGCATTTGGCGCTTTTTGTATGGCATCGAGCCTATCCTGGTGCTCGCGAGTCTCGTCGGAGTGCCCGTATCGGATCTCTAACCGGGATCAGCCCGCGCCCAAACCACCAGCGTGGTTGAAGCTAAGCTGGACTGGCGTGCTTCAGCGATGAAACGAAGCCGCTGCAGACGATCCAAGAAGACCCGGTAAGAGCGACGTTCCAACGAGGCTATACAAAAGCGGTCATGAACCGATCCGTGGCCTGCGACCAGGGCGCTGTCGCCGGCTACGTCTGCTTACTGACCCATTAGCAGCCCTCTCCTAAGCATCCCCTTTGCGACGCAGCTTTGCACCCCGTGCTACGTCTCGAATGTGGACAGCGCTGGAGGTACCGCATTTACGGTTGTCGGAATTATCGTCCGCCGCGAGCTTATGCCGTTGGTATCCTCCACGTCGTCGCCGTTCCTACACGTCGCGCTGGGTAGGTTGCCGGTTGCGTCCCGCCGATCATGTTGCCGACAGTCAACCACAGAAGATTCCGGCGCTTGACAGTAGGTTCAGGTGAGGAAATGTCGACGTCGTCTGAGTGATCGCCTCCCAAAACGCTGCCGGTGCTCCCCATTCGGTGAGGGGCCCGAAGGACAAGGCGTAGATGTTGCCAATCGAGTGCTCAAAATGGAGTACTCGTCGCGGTGCGCGATTCTCGACCAAGCATCAATCCAGGACGACCGTCCCATGTGTCGGCATTGCTGAAGCAGCCTCAAAGAGCACGACGGCCGCGGAAAACATCGCGCAGGCTCCCGCGCCGCTGCGACTTTCATATATGGTCTGTTTGTTGAACTCGCGCGAAGCGACGAGTGTCTAATGCCAAAAATCTCAATAATATCAATAACTTAATGGCACCACGTCGGGCGGCGATTCCTGCCGCAACTATCCTCATAACCTATTGAAAATACATAGATTTATGTGGGTGGTTGCACTGTTTGTTGCACCTGATTGCGAGCCCACACGAGGACAGGTCTCTCTCAGCCCCTCAGAAAACATCGTCGGCCAGTTCGCCGGCCTCATTTTCGACCCCGACGAATTGAGGGCTGAGCCAAAACAAGTAGACGGCAGCTTCTTGGGGCACGTCACGATACGTCCTTGTACCTGTGCGTTATCGAACATGTCCGAAGTCGCTGCCGACAACTCCCGACTGACGCCGGAGGTGTTAACAGAAGCTGACGGCAAGGGCCCGGGCGAAGCCACGGCGCGGGTCCTCGCTGAAATTCACAAGGGAACCACCGGTGACGACTCACCAATCGTGGTGCGGCAAACGCCGCAGCGGTAGGACATGGCGAGCGGCATATGGGCGCGAGTTCGATTTATGGCGCGCGGGAACATCAGACGGGACCACGCTGTTGCAGACGATGTGAATCGAGGTGTGAAATCGTGGATCGTGCATATCGACTGCTTGCGGGTTGCATCACGGTTGCCGGGCTTGCTCTGCAGTTCTGGCTGATGGCGCACTACCCCAGCTCCAAAAGCTTGCTCACTACGGCTATTCACTTCTTCAGCTTTTTCACGATCCAGACAAATGTGCTTATCGCAGCGTCCCTGCTGCTTCCGGCGATCATGCCAGGCACACGTCTTAGCCAACTCCTCTCCAACGCATCAATTCGCACAGCGGTCCTCGCGTACACCTTGCTAACGGCGCTCGTGTATTTCGCGCTGTTGCGCAACATTGGACATGATGACGGCTTAGAGCGACGTGCCGATGAGATTCTGCACTACGTGGCGCCCGCCTTGTTTTTCTGTGATTGGCTCGCGTTCGTTGCGAAGGGCAAAGTTCCCTTTCGTGCGGTTCCGCGCTTCCTCATTTATCCAGCGCTGTACGTAGGATGGACCTTTTTCTACGGCGGTCTCACCGGTTGGTACCCCTACCCTTTCGTCAATACCAAGCGGCTTGACCTTTGGCATCTGGCGACAAACTTCATGGGTCTAGTTCTTGTTGCACTTGTAGTCCCCTATGCGCTTGTCGCGCTGGATCGACTGCTCACAACCGTGCGGAGACAGCGCGCCTAGACAATATGATCGAGCACCGCGACGAAACCAGTGTCGTCAGGCCGAGAACCGTGCCGTGCCCTGCACGAGAAGCTTCACGAGCTCCTCCATGAGAGCAGTTAGTAGCACCTGATCGAAGAACGGGCGGCAGTACGCACTGCCCCCGGCTTTGCCTGTCAGTAGGCGAAATCACTTCTCGTTGGGTGGGCGGCAAGCTCCGCGCGTGCAAATTGCCGGTCGGGCGTCAAGAAAGGATTGTCTAGAGATAGGCCGGGGCCATGGTCGTCCGCGCCGCGGCGATCTCAATTCAGGCACATACGGCAAGTAGATACGCATACATGGTGCTGCTGCTGCCGAGAAGCAAGAAGGTATCATGGCAAAACATCGGATCTATGGAATGAGTTTGGCGAGCGTCTATCCACTCTATGTTAATAAGGTGGAGAAAAAAGGACGCGCACGGAAAGACGTAGATGAAATCATCCGCTGGCTGACAGGATATAGTCAGAAAGGGCTAGAAGCCCAACTGGAGAAAAAGATAGACTTTGAAACCTTCTTTGCGAAAGCTCCTCACCTCAATCCTTCGCGAGCTTTGATCAAAGGGGTAATTTGCGGAGTCCGAGTGGAAGACATTAAAGAGCCGACTATGCAGGAGATTCGCTATTTGGATAAGCTGATTGACGAGTTGGCAAAGGGCAAATCGATGGAGAAGATTTTGAGGAAATAACGACGATCGCCGGTGGCGATGGCACGCGCCTGCCGACCGCGATCGAGCTCGAAGGCGCCCGATATCAAGGTAGAAAGGTTGCCGAGGTCGCCAACAAATTGCACGCCTAATCATCAGCCCCAGTCGCCGCACTCGATGCGAGAGGAGATGGGTCATGTCTTACAGCATATCGACCTTGCTGACCCGCAATCTTCACGACGTCTTTGGTGAAAACGACCCCACGCGTCGGCGTGGGGCCATCGACGAGATCTTCACCGAGGATTGCGTGTTCTACGATCCCAGCAGGCGAGTCTACCGTGGCCGCGACGAGATCGATCGCGTCGCAGGCGCGATCAAGGCCACTCATCCTGACTTTCGATACCAGCCAATCGCCGCGCCCGAGGAGTTGGGCAATGCCGGGCGTATCAAATGGGTATCGGGCCGTCCTGGTGAGGCGCCAGCCTACGCCGGGACTGATTTCATCATTTCCTGGGACGGCCGTATTGGCGCCCTTTATCTCTTTTTCGACAGGCTACCCTGAGCTGGACGTTACCGCGCCCGACTTCACCTAAGGTACACGGAGCAACGCACGCGGAACCCTGGCTGGATACCTGGCGTGCGCCGCCGGCCCGCTCACGACTCCGTGAAGACGTCTGCTTGGTGCCGGCCAGTAGCCGGGACCCATGCGAATTGACCCACATCCGCCAGAGGCAATTCAGGGCTGCCGCAATGCACCCAGTCGATGCGGCCTGCTCTGCGAACTGGTAATCTCGCGTCCGCTGCGCCTCGCAGCCGTCGAATGTTCTCATAGGCTCTCGAAAGCCGGAGATCGGATAAATGACATGGCCAGTTCGCGCTTGCCCGTTGCTGCTCGTGGCATATCTTGTCGCCGGCTGCGACCGCGCACCGGTCGCAAAGTCAGACCCTCCACCACCGTTGGTCACGGTCGCGACGCCGCTACAGAAGAGGATCACCGAATGGGACGAGTACACGGGCCGCTTCGCGGCCGTGGAAACCGTCGAAGTGCGGGCGAGAGTGTCAGGCTTTATCGATTCGATCCATTTCAAGGAAGGTCAGATAGTCAAGCAAGGCGATCTATTGTTCGTGATCGATCCGCGCCCCTACAAGTTTGCGGTCGAGCAGACCAAAGCGGAAGTCGAGCGCGCAAAGGCAAGGCTGCAGATTGCGTCGCTGGATGTGCAGCGCGCGACACCTTTGGCGCGTACCCAAGCCGTAACGGAGCGCGAATTTGACAACCGCCGCGCAACCGAACGCGATGCCGCTGCCCAGGTAGCCTCCCTAGAGGCAGCCGTGAAGCAGGCTGAGCTCAATCTGGAATGGACCGAGGTGCGAGCGCCAATTGCCGGACGCATCTCCGACAAGCGCGTTGACGCCGGCAACCTCATCGCTGGCGGTCAGAGCGGAGCAACTCTGCTCACCCTCATCGTCTCGATTGATCCCATCCACTTCTTATTTGATGGAAGCGAGGCCGATTTTCTCCGCTACCTGCGTCTTGCTGCCAGCGGCGCAAGGCCCTCCTCCCGCGATGTACAGAATCCCGTGTCGGTCCGGCTTGCCGACGAAGCCGAGTACAAGCATCAAGGGCGAATGAACTTCGTCGACAACGTGATCAACACCAAGACGGGCACCATCCGCGGCAGGGCGGTCTTTGAGAACAAGGACGGGCTGCTCACACCCGGTGCTTTTGGCCGGTTGCGCTTGTTCGGCGGCGAGCATGACGCGTTGCTCCTACCCGATAGTGCTATCGCCTCGGATCAGTCACGCAAGATTGTCTTTGTCGTTGCCGATGATGGCACGGTGGGTATCAAATTGGTCGAGCTCGGTCCGTTGGTCGACGGCCTGCGCGTCATTCGTTCGGGCCTGACGCGGACCGATCGCGTTGTGATTGACGGTTTGCAGCGGGCGCGGCCTGGCCAAAAAGTCAAACCTGAAGAGGGAAAAATTGTAGCTACGTCCGCTCTGTGAGCACCCGCCGCGCCGCCAAAGAGGCATTGATATGCGGTTCTCCCACTTCTTTGTCGATCGACCCATCTTTGCGAGCGTCATCTCCATTATCCTCACGCTAATTGGATATATTTCGTTACGCGCGCTACCCATAACTGAATATCCCGAGATTGCTCCGCCAACGGTAGTTGTGAACGCCAGCTTTGCCGGCGCATCCGCCGAGGTGATCGCTCAGACGGTAGCGACGCCGATAGAGCAGGAGATTAATGGTGTCGACAACATGCTCTACCTGGTGTCGCAATCGACCGGCAACGGCGCGCTTGCCATCAATGTCGTCTTCAAGCCGGGAACCAACATCGATCAAGCACAGGTCCTGGTGCAGAACCGCGTGTCCACCGCGATCCCCCGCCTGCCCGAGGAGGTGCAGCGGGTCGGCGTTACCGTGCGGAAAAATTCTCCGGATCTGATGCTCGTCATCCACTTGGTCTCGCCGGATGACAGCCTCGATCAGCAATACATCTCCAACTACGCCACCATAAACATCAAGGATGTCATCACCCGCATTGAAGGGGTGGGAGACACCATCGTATTCGGCGCGCGCGACTATTCGATGCGGGTTTGGCTCGATCCGGCGAAGGTGCAGGCGCGTGGGCTGTCGGCCAGCGATGTGGTTGCCGCCTTGCGGGCGGCCAACGTTCAGGTCGCCGCTGGTGCTATCAATCAGCCGCCGGCCACATCGACCGGTGGCTTCGAGCTTGCAGTGCAGACGCTTGGTCGCCTGTCCGAGCCCGAACAGTTCAACGACATCGTGGTCGCGACTGATCAGGATGGGCGCGTGACGCGCGTGCGCGACATCGCCCGCGTCGAGCTTGGATCTCAGGAGTATACGACTAATGCTTACCTCGATAATCAGGTCGCCACGGCCATCGGCATTTTCCAGCGCCCGGGTGCAAACGCGCTCGCCACCGCACAGACCGTGCGCACCACAATGGATGAGCTTGCCAAGAATTTCCCACAAGGAATGAGCTATCGCGTCGTCTACAACACCACGGACTTCATCCAACAATCCGTGGATGAGGTGATTAAGACCCTTTTTGAAGCCGTGCTGTTGGTGGTGATCGTCGTTGTTCTCTTCCTGCAGTCGTGGCGTGCCGCAATCATTCCGATCGTGGCTATTCCAGTGTCGTTGATCGGCACTTTCTTCGTGATGACGGCCTTCGGCTTCTCGCTGAACAACCTTACTCTGTTCGGTTTGGTGCTGGCGATCGGCATCGTCGTGGACGACGCCATTGTCGTGGTGGAAAACGTCGAGAGGTACCTGCGCGAGGGTCTGAGCCCTGTGGAAGCAGCGCACAAAACTATGGACGAGGTTGGCGGCGCGCTCGTCGCGATCGCGCTGGTTCTCTCCGCGGTTTTCATTCCCGCCGCCTTCATCGCCGGCATATCGGGCGCATTCTACAGGCAGTTCGCCCTCACCATCGCTGCCTCGACCATCATCTCCGCGATCGTCTCGCTCACCTTGTCGCCGGCGCTCGCAGCCCTATTGCTGAAGCCGCATGGACATGAACCGGTCTCAGGTAGACTTCGGATAATCGCGCAGCCGATTTCGTCTTTTTTCGCAGCCTTCAACAGGCTCTTCGAGCGCTTATCATTGGGCTACGGCGCGCTGACGCGCCGGATCGTTCGCATCTCGGCGTTGATGCTTCTGGTCTATGGCGCCCTTATTGGCCTCACGTACTTCCAATTCGCACGCACCCCCTCCGGCTTCATACCGCCCCTCGATCGCGGCTATTTTATCGTCGCCATATCGCTGCCGCCGGGCGCAAGCCTAGAACGGACCGATCGGGTCGTCCACAAGGCTTCGGAGCTGCTGCTGTCACGTCCTGGTGTCGCGCACGCGGTTGCGTTCGCGGGGTTTGATGGTGCGACATTCACCAACGCTCCCAATGCCGGTGTGGTGTTCGTGCCGCTGAAGCCGTTCGAGGAGCGGGTAAGTGCCGGCCTGACCAGCGACGCCATTTTGAGTGATCTTCGCGCCCAGATGCAGTCGCTGCGCGAGGCGACGGTGCTGGTCATCCAACCGCCATCCGTCCCCGGTATCGGCACCGGAGGTGGCTTCAAGCTCTATGTGCAAGATCGCGCCGGACGAGGACCGCGCGCGCTCGAGCAGGCCGTCGCAACGATCACCGGTCAAGCCAACGCGACGCCCGGGCTGGTTCAGGTGTTCACTCTATTCAACACTGCAACACCGCAGGTTTACGCCGATATCGATCGAACCAAGGCCGAGATGCTCGGCGTTCCCATTACGCGCTTTTTTGAGACGCTATCGACTTATATGGGTTCAACCTTCGTCAACGACTTCAACATTCTCGGGCGGACCTACCGGGTGACGGCTCAGGCCGACAACCCATTTCGGCTCTCCGTCCGCGACGTCGCCGGTCTACGGACCCGATCGACGGCGGGTGAAATGGTGCCGTTAGGCGCGGTTGCAACCTTTCAGGAAATCACCGGCCCCTATCGTGTGCCGCGCTACAATCTTTTCCCAGCCGCCGAGATCCAGGGCGCGACACTGCCCGGGTTTTCAACTGGGCAAGCCATCGCCGCAATGGAGCAGCTGATGGCTATGCATCTGCCTGCGGGTTTCGGCTTCGAGTGGACGGAGATTGCCCTTCAGGAAAAGATTGCGGGCAACACTGCCGCAGTAGCCTTCAGCCTGGCCGTTGTTTTCGTGTTCCTGCTGTTGGCCGCGCAGTATGAGAGCGTGCTCTTGCCTATGGCGGTGATCCTCATCGTGCCCATGTGCCTCTTCGCAGCCATTAGCGGTGTGTTGCTGCGCGGAATGGACAACAACATCCTCACCCAAATCGGCTTCGTGGTACTGATCGGCTTGGCCGCAAAGAATGCAATTCTCATTGTTGAGTTTGCCAGGCAAGCCGAAGAACAGGGGGCAGATCGTTTCGATGCCGCCGCACAAGCGGCGCGCACGCGCCTGCGGCCGATCCTCATGACCTCCTTCGCCTTCATTCTGGGCGTGGTGCCTTTGGTGGTCGCGACTGGAGCAGGTGCCGAGATGCGCCAAGCGCTTGGCACCGCGGTATTTTTTGGGATGCTGGGTGTGACGGTCTTTGGATTGCTGTTCACGCCGATCTTCTACGTCGTTATGCGGTGGGTCGGCGCCTCCCTAAACCGGCCAGCCCCCGAACAGCAGTCGCGGGGCCGAGCGCCGGGCGACGTTCAAGCGGCCGAGTAAGTTCAGGTGGTCGGCTCTGGATGGATACCAGAGCTTCTCGAAAACCACTACGGAAAGCCCTTACCGAGAAGTCCCGCCACGCGAGTCAGGGTTTGCGCTTATTGAAAGTACGGATGCTCGGGGCAAACGATATGTGCGCAATCAGGTCATCCGGGATGCTGGAGCGCGCCGGCTCCCATCGTGTCGCTACAAATCGCACCACGCTTAGCCGGCGCCCGCGCCAAGTTCCACGAGCCTGAGGCAGCGGAGATCTCATATGCGGTGGGCTGTGCTGCCCTTTGCTTTGCTCGGAGCCACGATGCTGGGCGGCTGCTCCGAAGGCATCCTCGATCCGAAAGGACCCATCGCCTCCGCGCAGCGGCTCATCATGTTTAACGCCACGGGCATCATGCTGGCGATCGTAATTCCCACTATGCTCGCCACGCTCGCCGTTGCCTTCTGGTTCCGCTCTTCGAATTCGCGCGCCATCTACTTGCCGGATTTCCAGTATTCCGGCCGTCTTGAGTTGCTCGTATGGTCGATCCCGATCATGACGGTGCTCCTGGTGGGCGGAGTCGCCTGGGTCGGTTCATACGATCTTGATCCGCCCAAGCCAATTACCTCCACCGCCAAACCACTCAAAGTTCAGGTCGTATCGCTCGATTGGAAATGGCTGTTCATCTATCCTGAACAGGGCATCGCGAGCGTCAATCAACTGACCATCCCCGTTGGCACGCCGGTAAGTTTCGAGCTGACCTCCTCGGGCGTCATGAACAGCTTCTTCGTGCCGCAGCTCGGTAGCCAGATCTACACAATGCCAAAAATGGTGACGCGGCTTAACCTGCAGGCAGACCACACCGGCAAGTACCATGGGCTGTCGGCCCAGTTCAGCGGTGATGGCTTTGCCGATATGTACTTCACCGCTGATGCGGTCCCACCCGAACAGTTTGCGCAGTGGGTAGCTGCTACGCGCAACACCGGCGCTGCACTCGATGCTCAAACCTATATCGATTTGGCCAAACCTAGCAAAGCGGTCCGACCCTTCACCTATCGCGACGTCGCCCCTGATCTCTTCGGGGGCATCTTGAATTCTGCAATGCTTACCTATCCTAAGTCCCAGAGGGTAGAGAAATGAATCTCCTGGGCAAGCTCGACTGGAGCGCGATTCCATTTGACCAGCCGATAATCATGGGCGCGTCGGGCATGGTCGTATTGGGCGTGGTCATCGTCCTCGGCTGGGTCACCCTCAAGGGATATTGGCCTTATCTGTGGCGTGAGTGGCTAACCTCCGTCGATCATAAGCGCATCGGGGTCATGTATATCGTGCTGGCGCTGCTCATGCTGGTGCGCGGCTTCAGCGACGCGATCATGATGCGCATGCAGCAAGCATTCGCCGCCGGAGAAGCGCAAGGATACCTGCCGCCCGAGCATTTCGATCAGATCTTCTCTGCGCACGGCACCATCATGATTTTCTTCGTGGCAATGCCGTTTGTTATCGGATTAATGAACTTCGCGGTGCCGCTCCAGCTGGGCATCCGCGATGTAGCGTTCCCCACGTTGAACTCGGTCAGCCTGTGGCTCACAGCGTCAGGCATCCTCTTGACGAACATCTCGCTCGCAATCGGCGAGTTCGCAAAGACCGGCTGGGTCGCTTATCCACCACTGAGCGAGCTGGAATTCTCGCCGGGCGTCGGAGTCGATTACTACCTCTGGGCGCTGCAAATCTCCGGCATAGGTACGTTGATGACGGGAATAAATTTTGTCACGACGATCCTGAAAACGCGGGCGCCCGGCATGGGCTATATGCGCATGCCGGTATTCTGCTGGACCGCACTTGCCTCAAACCTCCTGATCGTCGCGGCTTTCCCGGTTCTGACCGCGACCTTCGCCATGCTGCTGCTCGACCGCTATTTGGGCTTTCATTTCTTCTCGGTCGGGAGCGGCGGCAATCCGATGATGTACGTGAACCTGTTCTGGGTCTGGGGTCATCCCGAGGTCTACATCCTGGTCCTGCCCGCCTTCGGCGTCTTTTCAGAGGTAAGCGCGACGTTCTCGGGCAAGCCGTTGTTCGGCTATCGCTCGATGGTTGCTGCAACCATGGTGATTTGCATTCTCTCCTACACCGTGTGGCTGCACCACTTCTTTACCATGGGTGCCAGTGCAAACATTAACGCCTTTTTCGGCATCACGAGCATGATCATCGCGGTTCCCACGGGTGTCAAAATCTTCAACTGGCTGTTCACGATGTATGGCGGGCGGATCCGATTCGCGGTACCGGTTCTGTGGACGATCGGCTTCATGGTCACCTTCATCTTCGGCGGCCTAACGGGTGTGCTCCTGGCCCTACCTCCCGTCGATTGGCAGGTGCACAACAGTCAGTTCCTGGTCGCCCATTTCCATCATGTGATCATCCCCGGCGTCCTATTCGGCGCCATTGCCGGCTACACGTATTGGTTCCCCAAGGCATTCGGCTTCAAGCTCGACGAAAGCTGGGGTAGAGCTGCGTTCTGGTGCTGGTTCATCGGTTTCCATCTCGCATTCATGCCGCTCTATGTGGTGGGTCTGATGGGCATGACGCGGCGCATGCAGCATTACGACGTTCTGGCTTGGCGACCGTGGTTGTTGGTCGCCGCCGTCGGAGCAGTCGTCATTCTGGCGGGAATTGTCTGTCAGATCACTCAATTCGTGGTCTCGTTCCGGGCGCGTGCGCAGCTTCGTGACGAGAGCGGTGATCCCTGGGACGGTCGCACGCTCGAATGGTCCACAGCGTCACCACCACCGGCCTGGAATTATGCGGTTCTGCCGCGCGTGAGTGAGCGAGACGCTTATTGGATTAGCAAGAAACTTGCTCGCGCAAAACGAGCTCAGCCACCGCGATCGCCCGCGTACCAACCGATCGAAATGCCCGAAAACAGCTCCACCGGTTTTATCACGGCATTCTTTGCTGTTGTGACCGGCTTTGCCCTTATCTGGCACATCTGGTGGATGGC
>Ga0075424_100003393_pt1 | contig 14901 bp, 10 predicted proteins | sample SoiMethybrSBSTD3_FD_75301 | JGI IMG/M metagenome (GOLD analysis project Ga0075424, IMG submission 75301) | Bulk soil microbial communities from a Populus tree surrounding site in Tennessee, USA - Soil MetaG P. TD hybrid SBSTD3 | ecosystem: Environmental > Terrestrial > Soil > Tree plantation... | reverse complement strand
CAGCAGGTCTCGCACGACTGTCCGGGTCTCCGCCGGATCGGTGACGTAGAGAACGTCCCGGCTTACGGACTGATAGTAGATGGCCGGAAAGGAGTCCCTCCAGACGTGGAAGAGGTCGCGCGGCCGGCCCTTTCCGCTCGCGGACTCGAGAAAGCCGAGTCTCGCGAGCTTGCGAGCCTCCTTTTCGACGGAGCGAGCGTCGTATTGAGGAAACTCGCCAGCGACATCCTGGAAGCTGCGAGGCCGGCTGAAGGCCGCGAGGAGCAGAATGGCGTACGGCGCGGCTGTGATCTGGCGACGCCGAAGAAAGTCTTCGATGACGAAAGAGCCGTCCTTCCAGTATGCGACGAGGTTTGGTGTCCGGACGAACCGTACTCGCGCGCGAGGCTTCGGTCCCTTCCGGCGAGTGTGGGCTCCTAGCACCCGGAGGATCTGGGGAGCTTCTTCCCCTGCAGGAACTCCGTTCGCCTGTAATGGATGCGAAGGTTCAGAACCTCCTTTTCCTTGGGGTCTTTCTCTTTGGCCAGCGCGTTGAGGTCATCCTGGATCCCCTCCCCCCAGTACTTGTTGAACTCCGCGTAGAAATCGTTTTCTCCGCTCCCCCGTAGCGTCGCCGGCAGAGCGGCCCCCGCGCCAAGCCCTGCGAGGAGAGCCCGTCGCGAAAGTTCTCGTCGTTTCTCACTGGCGTCGGATGCGGCCTTCTTGGTCGAGGACCCTTTCTTCTTCGACATGAAAACTCCTCCTTTCGAATCTGGAGACGCGAGGGACGCGAAGCGGTTGGAGTGTGGACGCGGACGGATCACAGGCGCGGGGACGTGGACCCCGCGGCGGGTCGGACGAACCTTCGGCACGATGGCGCATGTCGTCCGCAGGACGGTTGCGGGGGATCATACTTCGCCCCGAGGGAGAGCGGCGCGCGGTATTTGTCGATGGTGCCGGACCGTACGCGCGCCGGCGCGGGGCCCGGGAGTATCCTTCTCTTAACGCAGGAGGCTCCATGCCCGACCGGCGGGGGGCCCAACTCCGACAGAGTGCAAGAATCGCACTTTTCGCGCTGCTGCTCTGCCGCCAGCGCACGCTCCTCGGGCAGACGACGGGTCGGATCGAAGGCACCGTTCGAGACGGCGCCAGAGGCGCCGTGCCCGGAGTCATCGTAGAAGCGTCGAGCCCGAGCTGCCAGGGTGTCCGTGTGGCGACGACCGATGCCGAGGGGCGCTTTCGGCTGCCCGCGCTGCCGCCCGGGACGTACACCGTCCACGCGACGCTCGCGGGCTTCCGGTCTTCGGACAGGCTCGCGACCGTTTCGCTCGACGGGACGGCGACCACCGACCTGGCGCTGGAACCCGCGGCCGAGGAGAAGGTCGTCGTCTCCGGCGAGGCTCCTCGCATCGACTTCGCTTCGACGACGACCGGCACGAACTACACCAGCAGCGTGGTCGCCAATCTCCCCGTTGCCCGCAACTATGCCGACATCGTCAAGTCCAATCCCGGCGTCTCGACCGACCGGGGCGCGACGGAGGGACGCTCGCTGGCGCTGTCGATCTACGGGGCGACGTCGGCCGAGAACCAGTGGATCATCGACGGCGTCAACACGACGAACGTCTTGCGCGGAGTCCAGGGCAAGGCGATCAACAACGAGTTTGTGCAGGAGGTGGAGGTCAAGACCGGAGGCTACCAGGCGGAGTACGGCCGTGCGCTCGGAGGGGTCATCAACGTCATCACGAAATCCGGCGGCAATACCTTTCATGGCGACGGTTTCGTCTACTACGACTCGACCCGCACGGCCGCGGCGGCGGAGTTCAAACCCGGCGATTCGGGCCTCGACCAGATGCGTTTCGTGAGCGGTGATCGTTTCGACTACGGCTTCGATCTCGGGGGCTATTTCCTCAAGGACCGGCTCTGGTTCTTCGCGGCCTACAACCGCGTGAGCCTGTCGGGTGATCTATCGCGGGTGCAGTCGTCGGCGCACGTGCCCGACACGGCGCGGTTTCCGCTGGACTCGACGGAAGACCTCTATTCGGGAAAGCTCACCTGGAACGTCTCCTCCGCAACGAGCATTGTCGGCTCCGTCTTCGCGGACCCTTCATCCACGGCGGGAGCCGCAGGCGCGGACCCGAGACAGGGGCTCGGGTCTGTCGACATCGAACCGCCTGTCAGCCTCGATCCTTCGACGTGGTACTCGCAACGCGCCCAGGGGGGCACGGACTTCGGGCTTCGCGTGAACCAGGTGTTCGGAGCGAACACGTTCGCGATGCTCATCGGCTCTTACCACAAGGACCGGAACAGCCTCGACGGTGGCGACGGCATCCGCTACATCGACCGCACCTGCGCCGACGGAACGCCCGAAAAACCCTGCAACGTTCCACAAGAGCCGAACAGCATCACGGGAGGCTACGGGCTCGTCAACGGTCTCGGGGATAACGGCGACTCGCATCGCGCTCAGGCTGCCGGGAGCGCGACCTTCTACCGAGGAAACCACGAGCTCAGGGCCGGCGCCGACTATATGGACGGGCTGACGAACGGAGCCGGCTACTACTCCGGCGGCCAGACGGTCATCCTCATCAACCAATTCGGTCAGCTCTTCTACGGCCACGATTTCTACGCCGTCAACCCGGAAGATCCCACGGCCGTCGTTCCGGACCGGCCTCTGCGGGCCGAGGTCATCGACTACGGAGTCTTCCTTCAGGATTCATGGAGAGCTCTGCCGAACCTCACGATCAACGTCGGGCTCCGATGGGATGGCGAGACGACGCGCGACTACGCTGGCAGCACCGTCTTGAAGTTCAACAACCAGTGGCAACCCCGGATCGGACTCGTGTGGGATCCGTGGGCGAACGGCGCCACGAAGATTTCCGCCTTCGTCGGACGCTTCTCCTACGCCCTCCCGACGATCGGCGCAGCGGCGGCTTTCTGGCAGGGCACGCTCGTCGAGACCTACAACTTCGATCCCGTGAGCGTCGTACCGGATCTCAATGTCATGGAGCCTTATCCGAACCCGAACATATTCCCCCTCGCCTACCCCTATTCGGTCGACAAGGGGATTCGCGCACCCCACGAAGACGAGCTGACGCTGGCGGTCGAGAGGCTCATCACGCCGAGCCTGACGGTGGCACTCAAGGGCACCTACCGCAGCCTGGGCGACACGGTCGAGGATCGGTGCGACTTCGACTACACGATGCCTGAGTCCGACTTCACCGGATGTGCATTCGTCAATCCTGGATCGGGCGCCAAGTTCTCCGCAGGAGACGCTCCGACCTGTACCGGCTTCGAGGCCGATGAGCAATGCTTTCCAAGGGGTGTTCCGACGCCGGAAGCCAAGCGGATCTATCGAGGCATCGAGCTGTTCGCGCGGCAGGTCGTCGGCAACAACCTCTGGCTGCAGGCGAGCTACGTCCACTCGTCCCTGAAGGGGAACTACGACGGCGGCGTCAACCAGGCCGTGTACGGCCAGACCACGCCCGCGTACAACACGGACTTCGACTACCCGGCCCTGTGGCACAACGCCTACGGAGCGTTGGGCCTGGACCGGCCCAACCGATTCCGGTTCGACGGATTCTGGGTGACGCCGTGGCGTGTCAGCATCGGCCTACAGGCCTTCGCCGAATCCGGTACGCCCCTGAACGAGATGGGTTACTTCAACCGGGACTATGGACCACTCATCTTCCTCGTTCCGCGAGGTTCCGCGGGACGCTTGCCGACCTATTGGGGAACGAACCTCACGGCCTCCTACCCGTTCGTGATCGGGCCGGCGACCGTGACCCTGCAGGCCTACCTCTTCAACATGTTCAACAAGCAAATAGCGATATCGAGAGACGACTCCTACACGACCTCGATAACCGCCGGCTATCCCGACACGGCATTCGACCCCAACCAGGAGCAAACCAACCCCTACTACGGCGCGGTAAACCATCGTTCGCAACCAAGGGTCTTCCGGGCGGCGGTCCGGGTCTCCTTCTGAGGCTTCGGTCGAGAGGGGACTCGGACGGGGGCCCGGAATCACGCCTTAACGACACCTAAATCCTCCCGTACCCCTTTCTCCCTGTCGGTACGTTGACCGTCAGGCGTGCGCCCGATCCAGAGGTCGGGCGGGGGAGGACGGGATGAGGAAGCTCACCGGGCTGGCCTCGCTGGCCGGCGTTTCCGTGCTCGCGTTCGTCGCTTCGACGCCTCCGCTGGCGGCGCAGACACCTCCACCGGCCCCTGTTCTCGTCGCACCGGCCAACGGCGCATCGCTCGTTCAACCGATCACGATCCAGTGGCAGGCCGTCGTGGATCCGGACGGTCCGATCGGGAGCTACTCGTGGCAGGTGGGCACGAGCTCGTCGTTCGCAACGGTCATCGCGTCGGGATTCAACAACTTCGACGGCGACGTTCCACTGCCGACGAAGAGCCAGGTCAGCGGCCTGCCGAACGGGACCTATTTCTGGAGAGTGAAGGCGGCCCAGGACCAGGGCGGCGCGATCGGATTCGTCGACTCGCCGTGGTCGGCGGTACGAAGCTTCACGGTCACGGGGCTCGGCCCCGCGCCGGCGGGCTCGCCGGCGATCACTTCGCCTCCACCGAACTCATCTTTTCATCCGTTGGAATTCTTCGACATCACCTGGACCGAGGTGGCGGGAGCGCAGTACTACTTGCTCGAAGCCGACGACGACGCCGCGTTCTCGCACCCGATCACGCTGGGCTCGACGATCGAGTTCGGGACCAAGTTCCACGCCGGGTGGGGAAACGAGATTCCCAGCGTGTTTTACCGCGTGCGCGCGGTGTCCGCCGACAACGTCCGCGGGCTTCCGTCGGCGACGCTGACGGTGCACATCACGAGCACGGCGCCAGTGCCGCCACCCCCGACGCCGGTGTCTCCCATAAACGGCGCGGCCATCACGCTTCCCTTCAAGTTCGACTGGACCGACACGCCCAATCCGCAGATCGACGGCTATGACATCGACATCGACGACGATCCCAACTTCGGGGGCGCCATCGGCGTCCTGCTGGTCACGCAGATCGCTCGGTCCGACTACATGGTCGTCCCGGACCCGCTGGTGGAGGGGATCAACCGGTTACCCGCCGGCACATACTTCTGGCGGGTGCGCGCCGTCCACGGGAACGTGGTCGGTCCCTGGTCGGCAGGTACGTCGTTCAAGGTCAATCCGCTGCCCTCGACGCCGACCGGGCTGGATCTCTTCTGGATCATCGCGGATCCCGGAAGCGTCGAGGGAGGCAATCCGACCGCGGCACGGATCGCGTTGAACATGCCCGCGCCGGCCGGAGGCACGGTCGTCAAGCTCTCCAGCGACTTCCCGGGCATCGAGATTCCCGCGAGTGTCACGATCCCGGCAGGCTCCACGGACGCGGTGGTCACGCCAGTGACGACGCCCCCCGTTTCCGGCGCATCGATCGGGACGCTGCGCGCCGCGTTCGGGCTGAAGTGGCAGCAGAGCTCCATCGGGAGCTTCCCCATCCTCTGGAACGGGCAGCTCAACGCCGAACAGGTCTTGGGGGGAAGCACCGTCACGGGTACCGTGACGCTGCTCGGTCCGGCGCCTCCCGGCGGCGTCGAGGTCACGCTCTTGAGCAGCGACACCGCGCTCGCGCGACCGCCCGCGAGTGTCATCGTGCCGGCGGGCGCGACGGAGGCGAGCTTCACCGTCACGACGTCGGCCGTGACCGTGCCGACCCGCGTCGTCCTCGACTTCGGGACCGCGTTCGAGAACTACCGCGCGCCCGGGACGTGGCTCGTCCTGAACCCGGCGGGCAGCCCCGCGCCTCCGCCGGCGGTTTCGACGATCACGCTGAACCCGACCACGCTGGTCGGCGGCACCACCGGGACCGGAACGGTCACGCTGACGGCGCCCGCGCCAGCCGGCGGCATGCTCGTCAAGCTCAGCGGCAGCATGGAGGGCGACGTCGTGGCCCCGCAGGATGTCACCGTGCCGGCCGGGCTGACGAGCGCCGACTTTCCGATCACGCCCCCACGCGTCGCACAGCCGAACTGGGTCATCATCCAGGCGTCGGAGTGGCCGAACGGGCTTCTCCACGCGGCGACGCTCCGCGTGAATCCCGGTGGGACGGGGCCGAACCCGCTCTTCGCGATCGACGTCCGACCCAACTCGGCGATCGGCGGTACGTCTCTTCTGGGCACGGTCGGGCTTTCGGTTCCTGCGCCCGCGGGGGGCGCCGCCGTTTCGCTCACAAGCAGCGATCCCACCGTGGCCCAGGTGCCGGCGAGCGTCACCGTCGCGTCCGGCAACAGCACCGCGAGCTTCTCGGTGACCACGAGCCCCGTGGACACCGGGGCGTCGGTCTCGATCACCGGGACGGCCGGCGGCGCGAGCAAGACCGCGTTCATCAACCTCGGGCCGGATCCGAACGCTCCGTTGATGCTGATGTCGATCACCCCGAGCGTCAGCGGCGTACAGGGCGGGAACCCGATCAACACGACTCTCTTCATGAACAAGAGCGCGCCGGCCGGAGGCGCTGTGGTGACGCTCTCGAGCAGCAATCCGGCGGCCGCTCAGGTCCCCGCATCGGTCACGGTGCCCGCGGGTCTGGGCTTCGCGACGTTCAACATCACGACTTCTCCGGTCGCCGCGGACACCCCCGTAACGATTACGGGCGTGTTCAACGCGACGCGGACGGCGGTCATCACGGTGCTGGCTCCGCCGAACGCCCTGGCGTCGATCTCGCTGAATCCCGCGAGCGTGGTGGGCGGTTCGCCGTCGACAGGTACGGCGACGCTGACCTCCGCGGCCCCCGCCGGGGGACGAGTCGTGACCCTGTCGAGCAATAATCCCGCCGCGACCGTACCTGCGAGCGTGACGGTCCCGGCCGGCTTGACTACCAAGACGTTCCCCGTCACGACGACCGCCGTCGCCGGTACGACGACCGCGACGATCAGCGGCTCCGCAGGAGGTGCGACGCGGACCGCGGCTCTGACGATCAGCCCGAGCGCGGTCGGCTTCCGAGGTCCGACCGCAAACGCCGCCGACACGGGCGGCGATGGCAACGGCTTCGAAACCGGGGCTGCGAATGCCAACACGCTGGACGCTGCGGTCGCTGTGGACAATAACAGCGGCACCGCAGCATCCACGTCGTGCACGAGCACGGCGCGCGACCGGCATCGGTTCTTCAACTACGGACTCGGCGTACCCGCTGGCGCGACCGTGTCCGGCATCGAGGTGAGGCTGGATGCCCGCGCGGACGCTACTGGCGGCGCCCCGCAGATGTGCGTGCAGCTCTCGTGGGACGGCGGAGGGACCTGGACGGCGCCCAAAAAGACGCCGACGCTCACGACGAGTCTGGCGGCGTACATTCTCGGCGGCCCGGCGGATACGTGGGGCAGGACGTGGACGTCGAATCAGCTCTCGGACGCGAACTTCCGCGTACGCGTCATCGACGTCGCCAGCTCGACGGCACGGGACTTCTCGCTGGACTGGATCGCGGTGCGCGTCACGACGGGCGCGGCGCCTCCGCCCGACACCACACCGCCGACCGTCTCGGTGACCGCGCCGGCCGCGGGTGCGACGGTCAGCGGAACCGTAACCATCACGGCGTCCGCGTCGGATAACGTGGGCGTGACGCGCGTCGATTTCCTCGTGGACGGAGCGCTGCTCTCCTCGGACACGACGACGCCGTACTCGGCGTCCTGGGTCACTTCGGCCAACGGGTCGCACGCCCTCTCCGCGCGCGCTTTCGACGCCGCGGGGAACCAGACGGACTCCGCTGCGATCACCGTGACCGTCAACAACGGATCCGCGCCCGTCCTGGACATCGCGCTGAGCGGCGTGCCGTCGACCATACCCCGGGGCCAGTTCTTCACGGCTAAAGGCACGGTCACGAACACTGGAGGATCATCGGCCAGCGGCTACAGCGTCGTCGTGAGCTTCACGCCGGCGGATTCGATGAAGCTCGAGAATCCGCAGACGGCCACGCAGAGTCTGCCGGCGGTCGCCCCGGGCGGGGCGCAATCGGTCTCGTGGCAGATACGCGCGGACAAGGCCGCGTCGGCGACGCTGACGATGAAGCTCGTCGCGCCCGGAGGCGCGACGGTGGACACGGCGAGTCAGGCGATCACGATCACGGACTGACCGCCGGCGAGCCGGCCACGCGTCACGCGTGCGCCCGGTGGTGGTGCTGGAGCGTCCGGAGTCGCTCGAGGTCGACCGTTCCGCCTACGAAGAGCGCGGCGACGACGAGTCCGCAGACCGCCAGCGCGGCGTCGAAGCGGAAGGCGTTCCGGATGCCGTGGGCGAGGACCGGCGCCGTGGCGACGATGGCGGTGTTGAGTCCCAGTCCGATCGATCCGCCGCCGATCTGGAACATGTAGACGATCCCACCCGCCACGCTCGCGCGCGACGGGTCGAGCGCCGTCACACCGGCGGTGGTGATGGACGAATAGAAGAGGCCGATGCCGATTCCCAGGACGACCATGCCGGGCACGAGGGATGCGTAGCCGGAGCTCGGCTCGACGAAGGAGAGAAGGAACATGCCGGCGGCGAGAAACGCGGCGCCCAGGCAGACGATCGCCTTAGGTCCCATCCGTGAGTAGAGCGGACCGGCCGCGAACGACGTCGCCGCGAACGTGCCCATCATCGGAAGAAGTCCCGCGCCGGCCATGACAGCGGAGTAGCCGAGCGTCTTCATCATGAACTGCGGCACGTAGAGGAGCGCCGCGAAGAAGATGGCCGACATCAGGAGAACGCTCATGCATGCCGCGAAAAACGCTCGGTTCTCGCGGACGTCTCGGGGGATGAGCGCTTTGGCGCCGGCCTTTGCTTCGGCCACGACGAATGCCGCGAGCGCGCCGGCGGCGACCGCGAAGAGCGCGAGGATGCGCGGATTCGTCCAGCCGTCGTCCGTGCCCTGATCGAGCGCCAGGAGGAGCGACAGCAGTCCGACCGACAGCGTCGCCATCCCGGGCCAGTCGAGCCTTCGGTCGTCGCTCGTCGCTTCGTCGGTGCGGATGACCCTCCAGGTCACGAGGATCGCGAAGGCGGCGATGGGGAGGTTCAGGAAGAAGATCCAGCGCCAGCCGAGAGTGTCCGTCAGGGCGCCGCCGATGAGCGGCCCCACGGCATTGCCGAAACCGGCGGCTCCGAGGATGAGCCCGCCCGCCAGCCCTTCCTTGCCTTTCGGCAACAGGGCATAGGTCATTCCCATGATCGCGGGCCACATCATCGCGCCGCCGATTCCCATCAGTGCCCGTGAGGCCAGGAGCACCGCGATGCTCGGCGCGACGCCGCCGAGCAGTGAGAACGCAGCGAAGATCGTGCAGCCGATGAAGAAGACGCGACGTCGGCCGAACATGTCCGCCAGCCGCCCGCCCGTCACGATTGCGACGCCGAAGACGAGCGCGTACCCATTGATGACCCACTGCGACGTCGTCATGTCGGCGCCAAAGGTTTTCTCGATCGACGGGATCGCGACCGAGAGGGCGGTGAAGTCGTTGGCGATGACGAGCACGGCGACGGCCATGGCGGCGAGTCCGAGACGTGCGGCCCGATCCAGCGACGGCGTCGGCGGCGTCATGGCGACCCTCCGGGGTAGTTGAGGGAGACTATCGCATCCCGCTTGACCCGCGAATCGATTCCGGGGTCTACACTCCTTCTTCATGCCGATGCGAGGTAAGGGCCTTCGTTCCGGTGAGGTCGCTCGAGCCACCGGCGTCAGCGCCGATCTCCTCCGCCACTACGAGCGGCGTGGACTGCTGGCGGAGCCGAAGCGGTTGTCGAGCGGTTATCGGGTCTATCCAGTGCAAGCGGTTGACCGCGTCCGCCTGATCCAGAACGCGTTGGCGATCGGGTTCACGCTCGACGAGCTGGCGACGTTCCTGCGTGAACGCGATGCGGGGCGTGCGCCTTGTGGGAAGGTGCGCGCCGTCGCCGGCCGGAAGCTGGAGGAGGTCGAGCGGAGGATCGAGGAACTCGTACACTTTCGCGATGGCCTCCGGCAAACACTCGATGAATGGGACGCGCGCCGCGGGAACCTGCCGCTGCGGTTTCTCGAAACGCTCGGGCCGCGCGACCGTGAGGCGGCCGCCGCAGTGTCGGAAATCCGATTTTCACGGCGTCCCGGACGCCGGAAGGAGAAGGCATGAACAGGATGCTCGTGTGGAGCGTCGCGGCTTTCGTCGTTGCGGGCTCGCCTCTTCTGGCGCAGGACTCGTCGTCTCATTGCGGCGCCGCTCACAACCATCATGCTGCGGTCAACGAGCGTGGCGAGAAGGTGATGGGCTTCAACCACGACAAGACCACGCACCACTTCCGGCTGACTCCGAGCGGAGGAGTGATCGAAGTCTCGGCCGACGATGCAAAGGACGCGGTCTCGATCGATGCCATCCAGGGCCACCTCGCACATATTGCTCAAAAGTTCACCGAAGGCGGTTTCGAGGCGCCGATGCTGATCCACGACCAAGTCCCGCCGGGCGTGCCTGTGATGACGCGCGACCACGCCCGAATCGAGTGGAAATACGAGGACACGGAGACCGGAGGGCAAGTCGTCGTCACGACGAAGGACGACGAGGACCGGAAGGCGATCCACGAATTCCTGCGGTTCCAGATCGAGGATCACCAGACCGGCGATTCGACCGAGGTCGGCGGCGATCGTTAATCGCTCTAGTCTTCGGCCAACTCACCGGAGATAGAGAGGTGCATGACCCTCGCGCCTGGTCAGGATGGAGCCTGCACTTCGACGCGGGCGCCAAGCCCGGTTCCCTCGGAGACCGGCACGCCCGTGTACTCGCCCTCGACGACGTGAAGGCCCCAGGCGTCGTTGAAGTAGTCCTCGGAGCCGGTGCCCTGGATCGAGGCGACCTTCTCGCCGTCCACGTAGAACATGTCGTCGCCTTCACCCGGGCTCGGCCTGGATGATCGAGAGCACCGTGCCGATGTAGAAGCCACGGCCCTGCGTATCGAGGAAAACCCAGGGCTTTCCGTCGGCGGGCGCGGGCAGGGCCTGACGGTAGCGCGCCTGAAAGTACGCCGTGTTCGGAGGCAGGCTCGGAACCTGCTCCCAGTCCAGGTGGTAGTAGAGGCCCACGCGGCGTGAACCTTCGTTGGCCACGCCGAGAGGCGCATCCACGCTCGGCGTCGGGCTTCCGTCGTAGTAGACGCGCAGGCGCAACAGACGCGGCCAGCCGTACTCGGTTCCGGAGACGGTCGTCCAGATGTGCGTGACGATGCCCGGGCCTTTCAGGTCGGCGATCGTCAGGACTTCGCCCGGAAGCGGGTGCTTGCTGTCGTCGTTCCATTCGTCGTCGGGCCAGTTGGACGAGGAGCGGTGCGCGGTGAAGTCCTTCAGCTGCGAGAAGGCCATCGGATCGATCGGGCCGGTGATGGCCGGCTGGGCCGCTGCGGCCATCGCGAGGGCAGAGCATCCGCCGAAAAGCGCGGTTCTGAGAGTTTTCATGGCGCGATCTTATGAGACCTCCCGTGTAGACTTCGCCGCGTCGAAACGGGAGGTGCCATGCCTCGAGCCGCCGTCACGGGAATCCTGGCCGCATCGTTGGTCCTGGTCGCGCGTCCGGGGGCTTCGGAGGACGAGTCGCTGAAGGGCATTGATCTCTCCGACATGGACCGCAGGGTCGAGGCCTGTACCGACTTCTACGAGTTCGCAAACGGCGCGTGGCGCGCGGCCAATCCGATCCCTCCGTCGATGTCGCGCTGGAGTCGCCGCTGGGCGGCGGGGGAGCTGTCCAAGGATCAGCTCAAGGTCATCCTCGAGGAGACTTCCGGCATCAAGGACGCGCCAAAAGGGAGCATCGACCAGCTGACGGGCGACTTCTACGCCGCCTGCATGGACGTCGAGCGCATCGACCGCCTCGGAGTCGAGCCGATCAAGCCCCTGCTCGGCCGGATCGCGGCGATCAAGAACGCCGACGATCTCCAGAAGACGATCGCCGAGCTCCACGAGATCGGGATCTTCGTTCCGTTCGCGACGGGTGGAGGCTCGGACAACCACAATCCCAACGACGTCATCCTCCAGATCGCCGCGAGCGGACTGGGGATGCCCGACCGCGACTATTACCTGAAGCCCGAGCCTCGCTTCCAGGAGGCCCGCGAGAAGTACCGCGCCCACGTCGAGAAGATGTTCACACTCGGGGGAGAGCCGCCGGCGAAGGCGAAAGCCGCTCCCGAGACCGTGTTCCGCATGGAGAAGCAGCTCGCGGAGGCGTCGCTCGACAAGGTCGCCTTGCGCGATCCCAAGAACACCGATCACAAGATGCCATTCGCTGATCTCCAGAAGCTGACCCCGCGATTCGACTGGACCGCGTACGCCAAGCGCGTGGGCTTTCCTCCCGGCGAGGCGAACGTCGCCGAGCCGAAGTTCATGACCGAGATCGAAAAGCAGGTCTCCTCGACGCCGCTCACAGACTGGAAGACGTACCTGACGTGGCATGTCCTCGACTCCGCCGCGCCGGCCCTCTCCGAGCCGTTCGTGGTCGAAGACTTCGCGTTCAACGGCGCATTCCTCAAGGGCGAGAAGGAGATGAAGCCCCGCTGGAAGAGATGCGTCGAGTCGACCGATCGGCAGCTGGGCGAGGCGCTCGGCCAGAAGTACGTGGCCAAGCATTTCCCGCCGGCGGCCAAGGCCCGCATGCAGGAGATGGTCAAGAACATCCGGACGGCGATGGGGCAGACGATCGAGGGCCTCGACTGGATGAGCGACGAGACCAAGAAGAAGGCGCTGGAGAAGCTCTCGACGTTCAATCCGAAGATCGGGTACCCGGACAAGTGGAAGGACTACTCGAAAGTTTCGATCTCGCGGACGTCCTACTGGGACGACGTCGTGGCCGGACGCCGGTTCAACGTCTCCGACGACATGGCCACGATCGGTAAGCCGGTCGACCGCGGACGTTTCGGCATGACGCCGCCGACCTCCAACGCGTACTACAACCCGCTCTTGAACGAGATCGTCTTTCCGGCCGGGATCCTGCAGCCTCCGGCGTTCAGCATGTCGTCCAACGACGCCGTCAACTACGGAGCCATCGGAGTCGTCATCGGGCACGAGATCTCGCACGGCTTCGACGACCAGGGCGCGCAGTACGCGGCCGACGGCCGGCTTTCCAACTGGTGGACCGAGGAGGACCTGAAGAAGTTCCAGGCCCGCACGGCTTGCGTCGCCGAGCAGTTCGACGGTTATTTCATCGAGCCCGGCATCCACCACAACGGCCGGCTGGTGCTCGGCGAGGCGATCGGGGATCTCGCCGGCGCGAGGATCGCCTACCGCGCTTTCCAGATCTCACAGCAGGGAAAACCGCCGTTGCCGGCGGTGGGAGGGTTCACCCCGGATCAGCAGTTCTTCATCGCATGGGGCCAGTTCCGCGGTGACGCGATTCGCCCGGAGCTGCAGCGCACGATGGTCCAGGGAGATCCGCATCCCGTCGCGAAGTACCGCGTCATCGGGCCGCTGACGATGCTGCCGGAGTTCCAGAAGGCGTTCGGCTGTCCGGCGGGATCGGCCATGGCGACCCCGGCCGAGAAACGCTGCGAAGTCTGGTAGAGCTGAGGGTTAAGGCGCGCCGGCGAACGCCGAGGCTTCCAGGGTCGCCCGGAGGGGGAGTTCGCTCGGTGGCGCGGGTGCGACGTCCACGGACTGGCCGTTGTCGAGGATGGTGACGAGCTTGCTCAGATTCGGCGATCGCGAGATCGCCGTTTCGAGGACCTCGACCGCTTCCGTCTCCGCCTCGTCTCCGTTGGGGAAGGTCCCGAAGTGCATCGGGATCATGCTCGCGGCGCCCAGATCCTGGAGGGCCTGCAGGGCGGCCTCGGGACCGATGTGCTGCTCGTGCATGTACCAGATCGGTTTGAATCCTCCGATCGGCAGAATCGCCAGGCGCAGATTCGGAAAGCGCCGGCCGATTTCCTCGAAATGCGAGCCGTACCCGGTGTCGCCCGCGAAATAGACCGATCCCGAAGGGCCCTTCACGACGAATCCGCACCAGAGCGTGCGGTCCTTGTCGAAGAGCCCGCGTCCCGAGTGGTGCCGCGCCGGGACCGCGGTGACCGTGATTCCCGGGGCCATCTCGACGGACTGCCACCAGTCGAGATCGTGGCCACCGGGGACTCCGTTTTTGGCGAGGAAGCGCCCGTTGCCGAGCCCGGTGTAGATCGGAGAGTCGAACTCCTTCGTCAGCTTCCGGAGCGTCGGCAGGTCCATGTGGTCCTGGTGGTTGTGGCTGACGAGGACCGCGTCGATCTTGGGCAGCTCGTCGAAGCGCAGGCCGGGCGGACGGCGGCGAGCTCTGCCGACAACCGGCACGGAACGCTTGGCCCAGGTCGGGTCGGTCAGGATGTTGACCCCGTCCATCTGGATCAGGAGGGTCGCGTGGTTGACGAAAGTCACGCGCAGCTCGCCGTCGCAGGCATACGCCGCCGGCGCCGGGCCCGGGGGGGTATATGTGAACTTGCGCCACGGGCCACGGTGCCCGGCCAGCTGTCGCTTGGCCCAGTCCTTGAAGCGGATCGTCAGAGGCTCGGGCTGGCGGAAGCGCTTGCCGTCATAGCGGTCGTTGACGGTCGAGACGGGAGACGCCGTCTGTCCCACGGAAAAGGCGGCCAGGGCCAGGGCGAGCCCCGAACCCACGAACCATCGGACGAATCTCCCGGTCTTCCCCATGTCAGTACGCCGGCACGGACGGCGATTTCCATATAACCGCAGGCTAAATCGGGCCATTCCAGCTTCTCGCGAAACCGTCTCCAAAGCCAGTGACTGTCCTCACGCGCGGGGCGAGGTCGCGATCCACACCAGGGCCACCGCCAGCATCAGGTACGCGACGGCGAGAAGGCCGACCCGGGCGCCCTCGATCTTGAATCTCTGAGAAAGAGCCGTCAGCAGGAGGACGGTCGCCAGGATGACGGTAATGCGGACGTACTCGTCTCCGCGCTCGCGGGCCTCGACCCCTTCTTC
>Ga0075424_100003392_pt1 | contig 14902 bp, 13 predicted proteins | sample SoiMethybrSBSTD3_FD_75301 | JGI IMG/M metagenome (GOLD analysis project Ga0075424, IMG submission 75301) | Bulk soil microbial communities from a Populus tree surrounding site in Tennessee, USA - Soil MetaG P. TD hybrid SBSTD3 | ecosystem: Environmental > Terrestrial > Soil > Tree plantation... | reverse complement strand
CGGGCGGGTGTCAGCAAGGCGACGATCTACCGCTGGTGGCCGACCAAGCAGACGCTCGCCCTGGAGGCGCTCTACCACGAGTGGGACACGACCCGGTCGACGCCACCAGACACCGGGCCACTGCGAGCCGACCTGCTCGCGCTACTGCGACCGTGGATCCGGCGGGTGCGCGAACGGCCCTACGGGCGTGTCGTTGCCTCGCTGGTCACCGAGGTGCACACGGACGCCGAGTTTGCGAGGGAGTACCAGGCGCGGTTCGTCGAACCGCGTCGCGCTCCCGCCCGCTGGGTGTTCGAGCGCGCGATCGAGCGTGGCGAACTGCCGCCCGGCACCGACGTCGAGCTCGCGCTCGACCTCATCTACGGACCACTCTTCCACCGACTGCTGCACGTGCACGCGCCGCTCACAGACCGTTTCGTCCAGAGCGTCGTCGACACCGTGCTAGCCGGAGTGGGCGCGGCGCCACCCGACCTGTCCGGCAAGGGGACGCCATGAGCGCTAGGGGCTGGTCGTCGGGGACGCGGGTCGCGCTGATCGCCGCGATCGCGATCGTCATGGGATCGCTCTTCGTGACGACCTACTCGATGGCGCTAGGCGACCCGGTGCCGCACCGGATCGACGCCGCAATCGTCGGCAATCCGCGCACTCACAGGACCGCGACCCGCGCCGTCGAGCACGCCGCCGGCGACAGCCTCGTCTTGCACCGCTACGCGTCGGTCGCGGCGGCGCTCCGCGCGATCGACCGCCAGCAGGTGTACGCGGCGCTCGATCTCACCTCGCCGCGTCCCACGCTGTACGTCGCCAGCGCCGCCGGCGCGTCGGTGGCACGGGTGCTCGAGCGCGTCTCCGCCCGGGATCCAGGCGTGCGCGTCATCGACACCCACCCGCTCGACCCCCGTGATCCCAACGGCCTCGACGTCTTCTACCTGATGCTGGTTGCGACCATCGTCGGGTTCGTGACGACGTTCCAGGTGGACGCCAACGCCGGCCCGCTATCGCGCGGCCGCACGGCGGCCTTCGTCCTCTCGCTTGCCGTCGGCGGCTCCCTCATCTTCACGCTGATCGAAGGTCCGCTGCTGCACCAGCTCGACCTGCCCGTGCTCGAGAGCTGGGGCATCCTCACCCTGCAGCTCGCCGCCGCCGCGTCGTTCGCGTCATTGATGCACGAGCTGGTCGGGCGCTGGGCGATCATCCCCGCCTGGCTCTTCTTCGTCGTCCTCGGCAACAGCTCCAGCGGTGGGGCGGTTGCGCCGCCCCTGCTCCCCCGCCCGTTCGCACTCATCTCCCAGTGGCTCCCGTCCGGCGCCACCGTCTCCGCGCTGCGAAGCGCGATCTACTTCCCCGACTACCAGCACCTGCGCCCGCTCGCCGTGCTCGCCGTCTGGGCGATCGGGCTGTTCGCGGCGATGATCCTCGCCATGCGGCACGGCGACGCCGGTACCGCACTCACAGGAGCAGCCGGATGACGACGTCGATTGCCGCAGTCAGAAACGAGCTCGCGGACACACTTGCGTTTCGCTCGGGCAGCAAAGAGGGGGTGCTGCCGCCGCTCATGATCATGCTCACCATCGTCACCGGCCTGGTCGACGCTGTCGCGTATCTCCGCCTCGGGCACGTGTTCGTGGCCAACATGACGGGCAACGTCGTCTTTCTCGGGTTCGCCGCCGCCGGGGCGCACGGCCTCTCGGTGGGAGGATCGCTGCTCGCAATCGCCTGCTTCCTGCCCGGCGGTGCTGCGGCCGGCCGGCTCGCCGCCCGCTTCGGCGACGACCGGCTGCGCCAGCTCCGCGCCGCAACCGCCGCACAGATCGCGCTGTGCGGCGTGGCGATCATCGTCGCTACGCCGGCCGGCGACAACATTGATACCGGCCGCCGCTATTCAATGACCGCGCTTCTGGCGCTCGCGATGGGCATCCAGAACGCCACCGCACGACGGCTTGCCGTGCCGGAACTGACCACGACGGTTCTCACGCTCACGCTGACCGGAATCGCCGCCGACTCATGGCTCGGCGGTGGCACCGGCGCGCGAACCACCCGCCGCGTGCTCGCCGTCGCCGCCATGCTGCTCGGCGCGTTCGTCGGCGCGCTACTACTCATCCACGTCGCGCCCGCCGCACCCCTGGGCGTGGCCGCGGCGATCCTCGCCGTAGTCTGCACAACCGCGCACATCGAATTGCGTTGACCCGAACCCGGCAGTCACTCGCGGCGGCTGCGCCGGCGCCGCTCCCCGCTGAACCAGCCCACGGTGGATTCCGATCACGTGGGGGGTGGGGTACGACCGCCATCCGGGGGCGGATCCAAGTCCCTGTGCTGCACTCGACGGGCCGCTTCCGCTCGCCCTCAAGGCTGTGACTCGGTATCCTTGACTCGGGAGTTGCGGACGTCTCGCACAGTGGGGATATCTCCAGAGCTCTGCAGCTTCCCAGATTTTGCTGGAGAAAAGGCGGGATCTGACACTTCGCGGGGCGGTTAGCTCAGTTGGGAGAGCACCAGCTCGACAAGCTGGGGGTCACTGGTTCGAGCCCAGTACCGCCCACTCCGTGGAACCCCTGCAACTGCGGGTGTTTCAGCATGGCTACGGGCGACGCATCGCGACCTTGATATCGACGACGGGGGTGCCGTCGATCGCCTCGAGCGCGTCAACCCGCAGGCTGGTCGGCCCCTCGAGCGCCGTGACTGACACGTGATGGACCCCAATGGGGTTCGGGCGGTCGGGCGAGCGTGTGCGGAAGACGCCGGTGAGCGGGATGCTCGTGTCGCCCATCGGGTGCGTCTCGAGCACCTCGCGGTCGGCGAGGTGAAGCCACGTCAGGACGATCAGCTCGTCCCCTCGCTCGATGCGGCGAAGCGCGTCCGCGAACGCCGGGTCGATCTCGATCAGAGCCGGCGGCGCGCCCTGGGACGCCTGGTTGGGAGCGTCCGAGACCGCACGCAGGGTCGAGCGAATCATGCCGATCGGTCGAAGCAGGTAGGGGCCGGGCTCATCCATCCTTCGCTGTGCGAGTTTCGCATCTCGTAGGCTCCGCCGGATGACCGACTCCAAGGAGCTTGGCCGCGGCGGGCGGCTCGAGGGCGGTGCGGCCGGCGAGCTGGTGGCGGCCGCGTACGCCGCGGAGAGCGCGCACGGCCCGCGGCTCGCGCATGCGCTCTCGCTCGCGGACCTCGCGCACGCTGTCGCGCTCGTCGAGGGTGGGGGCGTCGCCGGCGAGGACGCCCGCGCGCTCGTCCGCGGGCTGCTCGAGCTGCACGCGATCCCCGGCGCCGACTTCCCGTGGGACCCGGCGGCCGGCGACGCGTTCAACGCCCGCGAGGCCGAGCTCGAGCGCCGCATCGGCCGCTCGGCGGCCGGCTGGCTGAGCGCGGGCCGGCCGCGGCGGGAGGCGTTCCGCGTCGCACTTCGCCTCACGGCGAGGCGCGGTGTCCGCGAGCTCCACGACGCGCTGCTCGCGCAGGCCGCGGCGCTGGCGGGCCACGCGCGGGCCACGCGGGCCGCGCTCGCCGCCGACTACACGTATCTGCAGCCGGCCCAGCCGACGACGGTCGGCCATCTCCTCCTGGCGTACGCCTATCCCGCGCTGCGCGATGCCGAGCGTGCTCGCCGGTCGCACGCCGCGCTCGGGGCGAGCGTGGCCGGCGCGGGTGGGAGCGCCGGCTCCCGCTGGGCGCTCGACCGGAGCCGCCTGGCGGAGCTCCTCGGCTGCGAGGGCCTCGTCGAGCACGCGAAGGACGCGGCCTGGCAGGCGGACGTGTACGTCGAGCTCCTCGCGGCGCTCGCGATGGCGGCCACGCACCAGAGCCAGCTCGGCCAGGACTTCGAGATCTACGCGAGCCAGGAGTTCGGGCTCGTCGAGCTGTCCGATGCGCACAGCCGCGCGAGCGCGCTCATGCCGCAGAAGAAGAACCCGTACGCCCTCGCCGCGATCCGCGCCCAGGCCGGGCAGGCCGCGGGCGACCTGGCGGCGGCGGTGGCGGCTCTGCACACCGGCTCGGCCCGCACCGACCACTTCCACCTCCTGAACGGGACGGTGCCGCGGGCGCTCGACGAGTCGGTCGCCGTCGCCCGGCTCACGGCGTCGGTGCTGGAGGGCATCGAGCTTCGGCCGGCGCGGTTCGAGCAGATCGCGCGAGAGGGCTTCGTGACGGCTGCGGACGTCGCCGACGTCCTTGCACTTGCCGGCGGGCTCGACTACCGCAGCGCCCACAAGGTTGTCGGCCGGGCCGTGCGCGACCTCGTCGAGGCGGGCGAACCGCCGTCGGCGCTCACACCCGAGCGTCTGTCCGCGGCCGCCGAGGCTGTGATCGGGACGCCGGTCGACCTGGACGAGGCGACGCTGCGCGCGGCCCTCGACCCGGCGGCCTGCGCCGCGGCCCGGCTGCAGACCGGCTCCTCCTCGGAGGCGGCGATGGATGCGATGCTCGAGGGGCTCGCCGCGACGCTGGCCGCCGACCAGGCATGGAGCACGACCGCCGGCGAGCGGGAGGCGGCGGCGGAAGCGGCGCTCCTGGCCCGCGCACGCGAGCTCGCCTGAACCCGGATACGATCCGCGCCGTGTCGCATTCGGTCGCGAAGCCCGGAGAGCTGCCCTTCACCGAGCGCCCGTACCGGCCGCAGGATGCTCCTCGCCGCGTCGCCAGCCTGACGGAGGCGCTCGGGCTCGAGAACGCGCGCGCATCGGTGTGGCGCTATCCGCCCGGGGTGCGCGGCCGGCGGCACCGCGAGGGCGCCCAGGAGGAGGTGTTCGCGTGCCTGGAGGGAACGATCACCCTCGCGCTCGGCGAGCCCCCCGAGCTGGTCGAGCTCCCTGCGGGCAGCTTCGCGCGCGTCGGGACGGGCACCGAGATCCAGGTGCGAAACGAGAGCGACGCCGAGGCGGTCGTGCTCGCCTGGGGCGCGCCGGCGATCACCGGCGAGGCCGAGATCCTCGACGACCTGCCCTGAGGCGGGGCGATAGCCTGGGCCGGTGCCGGTCGACGTCCTGACCGAGATCGAGATCGCCCGCCCGCGGGCCGACGTGGCGGCGTACGCGTCCGACCCGGCGAACGCCCCCGTCTGGTACGAGAACATTGAGTCCGTGGAGTGGCGCACGCCGCCGCCCGCCGCCCAGGGCACGATGGTCGCATTCGTCGCGCGGTTTCTCGGCCGCCGGCTCGCCTACACGTACGAGATCGCCGAGCTCGTCCCAGGCGAGCGGCTCGTCATGAGGACGTCGGAGGGCCCGTTCCCGATGGAGACGACCTACACGTGGTCCGACCTGCCGGGCGGCACGCGGATGACGCTGCGAAACCGCGGCGAGCCGGCCGGCTTCGCGCGGGTGGGCGCACCGATGATGGCTCGGTCGATGCGAAGGGCGAACCGCAAGGACCTCGAGCAGCTGAAGCGGCTCCTCGAGTCGCGCTAGCGCCGGCGACGGGCGACAAGGCAGGGGATTGTCTTGATGGCAGCCGCCGGCGTGCGCGACTACCTGGTCGGCTCGACGGTCGAGCGCATCGTCCGCCACTCGCCTGTCCCCGTGCTCGTCATCAAGTAGCCGCCGCGATCGCCTCGAGCTCGTCGCGAGCCCACGCCTGCCACCTGTCGCGGAAGGCCGGGTGCCGTCGCGACTCCAAGGCCCACGTGAGCATCTGCATGCGGCGGAGCGCGAACAGCGCCTGGAGGTGGGTCGTGTGGTCGTGAGGCAGGTCGCGCCGCTCGGCATAGGCGTCGAGCAGGGCATCGCGGAGCTCGCAGTACCGGGGTCGCTCCTCGAGCTCCCAGAGCGTGACGGCGAGGTCGTAGAGGTGAAAGCCCCAGCCGCAGTCGTCGAAGTCGATCGCTCGCACCGCACCGTCGTGGAACAGGAAGTTCTCGTAGTGAAGATCGCCGTGGATGAGACCGAACGAGCCGGGAGTCTGTGCGAGCCGCCGTGTGGTCTCCCGGACCAGATCGAGTGCGTCGGCGACCAGCGCCGCCGCGTCGGCGGAGATCAACGCCTCGACGAGGCGCAGGCACCGCTCCGCATCGTCCCTGGTCGGGTGATCGCCCGGAAAGCTCGCGGCAGCGGATCCGCTGATCGACGCGATCTTCCCCGCATCGCTCACGGTGTCGACCCGGGGTCGCTGGAATCCGGGGGGAGGGGCCCAGCTCTCGGCGTGGTCGTGCAGATGCGCCCCCAGGACTCCGACCCGTCGCAGCTGGGCGGGTGTGAGGCGCTGGTCGCTGAACCGCCCGTCGAGCCACCGCATGAGCACGCAGGCGTGGGGCACCGGGACGCCTGCGTCCTCGGCAACGACGACGAACGAGCCCTCACGCGAGCGCACCGGCTCGGGAACGCCGAGGTCGGTCTCGCGGCGCAGTGCGGCAAGCCAGGCCATCTCGGACTCAATGGTCGCGTGGGTGTGCACGTTGAGCCGGTTGATCCGGAGCACGAACCGCCCGGCGACCGTCTCGACCCGGAACGTGGTGTTGGCCTCGTGGCGCAGGAGCGTCAGCCCCGCGTCCTGGACGCCGAACGAGGCCAGGGCCGTCCGCCCGAGTCGCCGCAGCCGCCGGAGCTGAGCACGCAAGCTCAGCGACTCCCAGGCGGAGGCCGTCAAGTCGACTCGAGGTCGATCCGGTCGTCGGCCTGCGCCATCACGACTGGGTCGTGGGTGGCAACGACCACGGTGGCGCCGTGCAGCCGGGCCGCGTCGGCCAGGAGGCGGCCGACGACCGCCGCGTTCACCTGGTCGAGGCGCGAGGTCGGCTCGTCGACGAGGACGAGGCCGGGCGCGCCGGCCAGGGCCCTGGCGATGGCGACCCGCTGGCGCTCGCCGGCCGAGAGCCGCTCCACCCGCTGGTCGATGCGGTGCTCGAGCCCGAGCCGCATGAGCCACTCGCGCGGGTCGCCGTCGCGGCCGCGGACGGCCAGCGCCAGCTCGACGTTCTCGGCGGCCGAGAGGTGCCCGACGAGGCCGGCGTCCTGGCTCACGAGGCCGACGTGCCGGCGCCGGAACGCGGCCGCCTCCGCGGGGCCGAGCCCGGTGACGAGCTCGCCGGCCACGGTGACGACCCCCGCCTCCGGCCGCACGAGCCCGGCCAGCACGCGAAGGAGCGTGCTCTTGCCCGAGCCCGACCGCCCCGTGACCGCGGTCATCCGGCCGGCGGCGAAGCTGGCCGAGCGGCGGTCGAGCACGGTGCGCTCCCGGCGGCCGCGCCCGAAGCGGACGACGACGTCCTGCATCTCGGCGGCCACGCCCTCGACGGGACGGGCCGCGCCGGGCTCGCGGTCGGCGGCGAGGGCCTGTTCGCCGGGCTCGCCGGCGGGCACGATCAGGACGCCGCCGTGCTGGGGCTCCGCCCGCGCCAGGCGGCCGATGCCGGCGTCGCGCAGAAGCTCCTCGGGCAGCCGCATCCAGCCGCCGCGGCCCACCACGATGGCGGCCTCGCCGGTGCCGGCGGCCTCGTCGCTCAGGCGGCCGTCACGGATATGGACGGCCCGGTCGGCGATGCCCGCCGCACCGGGGTCGTGGCTCACGAGGACCACCGTCGCGCCCTGCTCGCGGGCGAGCTCGCCGATGAGCGCGTAGGCCGTTCGCACCCCGGCTGCGTCGAGCTCGCCGGCCGGCTCGTCCGCCAGGAGGAGCGCCGGGCGGTGGGCGACGGCCGCGCAGATCGCGATGCGCTGCGCCTCGCCGCCGGAGAGCTCGACGGGGCGTGCGCCTGCGGCCTCGGTCAGGCCGACCCGTTCCAGCAGCTCCGCCGACCGGCGGGCGCGCTCGGCGCGCGCCGCGCCCAGCATCGCCATCTGGAGCGTCACGATACTGGCGCAGTCCAGGTCGGGCGGGAGCGCCTGGCGGTAGTGCTGGTCGACGACGCCCATCCGCTGCGCGCGCAGCACCGCGGAGCGGCGTGCGGGCAGGCTCGTGAGGTCGTGACCCAGGACGCGCGCCGAGCCGGCCGACGGCCGCTCGAGCCCGGCCAGGATGCGCATGAGCGTGCTCTTGCCCGATCCACTCGGGCCCAGGACGGCGACCACCTCGCGGTCGTCGATCCGCAGCGTGAGGCCTTGGAGCGCGGCCGCGTCGCCCTCGGCGGTGCGGTGGATGCGGAAGACGTCGCGGGCGTCGACGGCGGCCGTCATCGCATCCTCCGTCCGGCGAGCGCCGCCACCGGCACGAGCGCGGCCAGGGCGAAGGCGGTGAGCGCGAGGACGACGAGCCCGATCGGCACCGCCGTGCGAAGCGGCGGCACGGCTGCCGACGTCCCGGCCCCGAGCTGGACCACGTCGACGACGGCCGCCGACAGCACGGCGCCGAGGACGACGCCGCCGATCGCGCCGGCGAGGGCGAGCACGGCCGCCCGGACGAGCAGGTGGGCGCGGAGCGTGCGCGGCGGCACGCCCATCGCCTCGAGGTCGTCGAGATGCGGGCGCTCGTCGGCGAGGTCGGCGGCGGCGATCAGCACGAGCCCGGCGGCCGCGAGGACGACCGAGAGGATCGCCGCGCCCTCCAGCACGACCAGGATGCCGCGGGCCAGCGGCCGCGAGGCGGCATGGGAATGCAGCGACGCCCGCGAGCGCACGGAGAGGTCGGAGAACGGCCGCCGGTGCAGCGCCGCCGCCACCCGGTGCTCGGCAGCGGCCGGCGCTCCGATCCAGACCTCGCGCGGCACCGCCGTCCCGGGCGCGTCGGCGTTGACGGCGACCGCGAGCGCACGCTCATCGGCCACCACGAACGTGTCGGGCGCGGTCGGGAAGTGCGCGCCCGTCGCGACGACCCGGGCCACGATCGAGTGGCCGTCCGGAAGCACCAGATGCAGCCGCCCGTCCGGGCCGGCGGCGGCGGCAACGTCATGGCTTGCGAGCACCGGGAGCGCCGCGCGGTCGAACGGCTGGGCGGGACGCACCAGGCCATCGGTGCGACCGTCGAGCGCGTACTGCACGACGCCGGCGCCGGAGCGCTTGGCGGTCCCGCCGGCGATCCAGTCCCCGAGGCTGCCGAGCGAAGCGCCGGCCGCCCGCGGCTCGCCGAGCCGCAGGCTGCCCCTGGCGACGATGGTGAGGCCGCCCTCGATCCCGGCGTGTGCCAGCGCCTGTGCATCGGACGCGGTCAGGCCGATCTGGAGCGCGACGATCCGGGCGCCCCGGTCGGCCGCCGGGATCGGCGCCGTGAGCACCTGGCTGCGGCCCGTCTGGCCGAGCTCGATCGTGCCGAACGTGCCGCTCGGGCGCTGGACGGCCAGCTCGAGCCTGACCGGACGGCCGTGACCCGCGACCGGCAGCGAGACGGTCGTCGCCCCCGGCGGCAGGTCGGCGCCGCCCAGCTGGGGCTCGGCACCGTGCCGCAGGGCACGGGCGAGGTCGGCCTGCGAGTCGGCAGAGTAGTCCGACCGCCACCGCAGGGCGGGGAGGGTCGCGGCCGGGACGCCGATCAGCGCCGGCTGGGCCGGGATCCCCGCGCCGGGCACGGCGGCGCTCATCCTGATCACCGGCGCGGCGACGGCGCCAGGAGCGAGCCCGCGGTAGCGGTCAAGCGGCGCGGCGTCGAGCGGATTCACGAGCGCGGGGCTCGTCGCCACCGCGAAGTCGAGCGGGACGGCGAACGCGGCCTGGTCGGACTCGCCGGTCTGGAGCGTGTCGCGGTAGGAGAGCGCGAACACCGAGAGCCCGAGCGCCGCGGTGACGAACGCGATCACGAGCGCGGGGCGGGCGCCCTGCCGGCCCAGCGAGACGAGCGCCAGCCGCGCGGCGACCGGGCCGCGCCGGACGCTTCGCCCGGCGAGCCGCAGCACCGGCCCCGCCAGCCGGGCGGCGATCGCCCCGGCCGCGATCGCGGCCAGGCCGGGGAGGAGCGCGAGCAGCGGGTCCGAGCCCGCCTCGAGCGACGCCTCGGTCGAGGAGCCTCTCGAGGCTGCGAGCAGCGCAGCGGCGAGTGCGGCCAGCGCCAGCAGGTCGAGCGCGTGCAGCGGGCCGAGCCGGGTCGACTCGGCGTCGACCCGTTCGACGGCGACCAGCAGCAGGGCCGCCCCGAGCCACACGGCGACGAGCAGCCCGAGCCCGGCGGGGGTCAGGAGCGACTGGCGCAGCGTCTCGGACGTGCTGAGGCCGGCTCGGCCGGCGGCGACCCAGATCCCGGCCGCGGCCATGACGGCTCCGAGCAGCACGCCGAGCCCGGTCACCCAGGCCGCCTCGACGCCCGCCTGGAGCCGCAGCTGCCAGGCTCGCGCTCCGTGGCGCTCCAGACGGCCGAACTCGGCCCGGGCGTCGCGGCGCAGGCCGCCGGCGGCAAGGAGGACGAAGCCGACCAGGAGCGCCGCCGCGCCGCCGCCGACGAGAAGCAGCCGGCGGGAGGCCACCTGTGCCGCCCTGTGCGCTGCCTCGAGCGCACTGTCGGGAGCGCCGAAGCCGAACGCGCCGCCGGCCCGCTCGAGCGCCTGCGACGCCGCGCTCTCGCGGCGCAGGAGGCCCGGGACCTGCCAGTCGTGCACGTCTCGGGAGCGGATCGGCACCGTCCAGCCGTAGCGGCGGAAGATTGCGGAGAAGACGGGCAGGGTGGACAGCTCGTGGACGCTCCCGGCCACGAGCACCGGGGGGGTGGAGGTCCTGCCGTGGGCGGCGGCGTTCAGGCTGGCGAGATCGAACGGCAGCGCCCCGGAGGCGCGGCCGACGACGACCAGCCGCAGGCCCTGCTCCGACACGACCGTCGCCCGGTCACCGCCCGTCTGCACCACTTCGCAGCGAGCCGGGACGCACCGCTCCGGAAGCCGGCCCGACACGACGTGCAGCCATCGGCCGGGATCGTCGACGGCGCCGAGCGAGACGAGCTGACCGTTCAGGTTGAGCTCGGGATACGCGACGGTGCGGGCCGGCTGGCCGGACTGGATGCCGGCGAGCGCCGCTGTGGCGGTACGGTCGATCGCGGGATACCCGCCGGCGGGCGGCGCGCCGAGCCACGTGGCCGAGAAGCTGCGGCTCGCCGGAGGCAGCGCATCGAGGCTGCGGCGAAGCTCGAGGTCGGCCGTGATCGTGCCGCCCGCGGCGACGCAGGCCGCTGCCGCCGTCGCGAGCGCCACGCCGGCCGCCACGAGGGCGCCGCGCCCCGGGCGGGCGCGGATGCGGGCCAGCGCGACGCGCAGCGGAGCGCGGACCGGGAGCGACCGGGCGGCTAGCACGCCGCGTCCCTGCGGCGGCGGTAGGCGCGCGTTTTGGTGCGATTGCCGCAGTAGCGCATCGAGCACCAGCGCGACGACAGGTTGCGCGAGCGGTCATAGCTCGCCCAGTGGCAGCGAAGGCACGCCCGAAGGCGCGTCCAGGTGCCGTTCGCCATCGCCTCGAACGCGCCGGCGGCCACCGCCGCCAGCGAGCCGTCGATGCCCGGGTCGAGCGGTGTGAGAACGGCCGTGGTGTCGGGAGCGAACTCGACGGTCAGCCGCCCGGAGGCGGCCACGCGGCTCACGGTCTGTGCCGCCGCCTCGGTGTCGATGTCCGGCTCGGCGTTGCGGCGGATGAGGAGCCGCAGCGCTTCGCGCAGCTCCCCGGCGCGGGCGACGTCGGACTCGAGCACCGGCGCCTCGTCGGGGAGGAGCTCGAACTCGGCGAGCCAGGCCTCCAGGCCCGCGGGCGTGTCGATCACGTCCTTGCCGGTCTCCAGATTGATGCTGTTGACGAGCGCCTGGACCAGGCGCAGCCGTCCGGGAGCGGGCGGGCGCTCGTCGAGCAGGAACGTCCAGGGTCTGGGGCCGAGATCGAGCGACACGGGCGAACGGCGTGCTCTGGTGTCAGCGCGCGCCGGAGCCGCATTCTAGACACCGGCGAACGCGGATAATAGGTGTCGCTACAGATCCCAGTGTGGCGCCAAGGCTGCCCGGACGGCCGTGATCGCCGCGTCGGCGCGATCGACATCGTCCGGGAGGTATGCCATCGGGTCCTCGAGAAGCGGCCCGGTGCCGAGCACGCCTTCGAGGGTGGCGTGCATGCAGAGGCCCGAGTAGGTGCGTCCGTAGCCGCCCTCCTGGACGAGCACGAGCCGTCCGCCGCAGTGGCGGTCGGCCATGGCCCGGGCCGCTGCGCCGAGATCGCGGAACCCGTCCATCGAGACGCACATGCGACCGTTGGGGTCGAACTGGCTTGCATCCTGCCCGCAGGCGATCACGATCAGCCCGGGCCGGAACGCGTCGACCACCGGCCCCACTGCCCGCGCCATCGCCCGCCGGTAGCCCTCGTCGCCGGTGCCGACGGGAAGCTCGACGTTGACGTTCCGGCCGGCGCCGTCGCCCTCTCCGACCTCGTCCGGCGCGCCGGTCTGCGGGTGCGACGGCCCCCAAGACCCGTGGCGCATGTGGAACGAGACGGCCAGCACGTCCCCGCGGCGCCAGAAGCACTCCTGCGTGCCGTTTCCGTGGTGGACGTCCCAGTCCAGGACGGCCACGCGCTCGATGCCGCGGCGGCGGGCCTGCTCCGCGGCCAGCGCGGCGTTCGAGAAGAGGCAGTAGCCGTCGGCGCGGCCGGGCTGGGCGTGGTGGCCGGGCGGGCGGACGAGCGCGTAGGCCAGATCGCACTCGCCGTCGAGCACGGCCGCGGTCGCCTCGAGCGCCGTCCCCGCGGCCGCGAGCGCAGCGTCCCACGACCGCTCGACCACGGGCGTCGACTGGGTGAGGTACCCGCCGCCTGCCGCGCAGAACGCCTGCACGGAGTCGATGTACTCGGGCAGATGCAGCATCTCCAGCTCCTCGCGGAGCGCGTGCCGGCCGGCGTGCCACTCGAGTTGCTCGGCGATCGGGCCGTTGCGAAGCGCGGCGCGGACGTTGCGGATCCGCTCGGCGTTCTCGGGATGGAGCTCGGGCACCTCGACGAGCGGGGAGGCCGGGTGCTCGAAGATGCCCGCGCCGGTGTCGTGCACGAGCGCGTCGTCATGCCAGTAGACGCGCATCTAGGCCTTGGGCTGCACGGGCGCGAGGGAGCGGATGATGTGGCGCAGGTCGGACTTGGCGTCGGCGGCGGTCGAGACCGGCGTGGCGACGTGGATCGAGATCACGTAGACGTTCCCCAGCGAGTGGAAGATGGCTGCGATGTGTCCGGTATGGGACGCGAGGTTGTGGTCATACCACGTGACCGTCCGGCCGGCGACCTGCTCGGTCTTGGGCTCGCGCCCGCCGAAGCAGGGCTGGCCTTCGCACATCGGCGGGAACGTGCCGGGCGGGTAGCCCTCGAAGACGACGTGGACGAGTTGGCCGTTCTCGAGCCATGCATAGCCCAGCTGCCACTGCTTGTCAGGTACGCGGGCCGTGTTCCACTGGCCGTGGATGACGCCGTCGATCGGGCTCGGGAGCCAGCTGGGGCAGTAGATCGGCATGCCGACCCGGTCGGCCCAGGTCTGCCACGAGGCCGCCCAGGCCTTGGGGCAGACGTTCGGCTTCGGCTTGGATCCCGATGCTTCCTTGGAGGATCCACAGGCCGCGACCACCACAACGACGACCGCGAGGAGTAGCATTGCGCCGCGACGATTTCGACGTGCCGTCGCATCTCCGCGGTGGGCTGAAACCCTTGTGCTCATCCGCCGGGGATGGTAGATAGACCGTCGCGCGTCGGGCGGCGAACGCCGTCACGACGTGAAACGCCAACCCGAAGTGGGAGGAGAACAGATGAGACGTGTACCTGGCCGCGCTCTCTGGGCGATGGCCGCGGTCCTCGTACTGGCCACCGCCGCGGCCTGCGGAAGCGGGTCGAGCAGCGGCAACAACGGTGGCGGCACGGGCGGTGGAGGCAACGCAGCGACGCCTGTGAACTCCTCCACGTGCAAGTCGGTCGTGAACCCGGACGGCCAGTTCCTGGTCACGTCTGACCTGCCGCTGAACGGATCGTCGTCGCACCAGACGACGCAGATGAACCAGGCGATCGAGATGGTGTTCGAGAAGGCCGGCTGGAAGGCCGGCAAGTACACCATCGCGTTCCAGCCCTGCGACGACTCCACGCCGCAGGCCGGTACGTGGGACTCGACGACGTGCTCGGCGAATGCCAACGCGTACGCCCAGAACCCGTCGGTCATCGCCAACATCGGCACCTTCAACTCCGGCTGCGCCGAGCTCGAGGTCCCGGTGCTGAACCAGGCCCAGCCTGGCCCGATCGCCATGGTGAGCCCAGCCAACACGTGGCCCGGTCTGACCCAGGGCACGAAGGTCCCGGCGGAGCCGAGCAAGTACTACCCGACCGGCACGCGCAACTACGCGCGCGTCGTGGCGCCTGACAACTTCCAGGGCCCGGCGCTCGCGCAGACCGCGCAGGGGCTCGGCGTGAAGTCCGTCTACATCCTGAACGACAAGCAGGCCTACGGCGCCGGTGTGGCGACCTACTTCGAGGACGCCGCCAAGAAGCTGGGCCTGAAGGTGCTCGGCAACTCGGCCTACAACACGAAGACCGGCACCAACTACCAGGCCCTGTTCCAGGGCATCGCCGCGAAGCACCCCGACGCCATCATGGTCGGCGGCCTCATCTGCGAGAACGGCGGCCAGTTGATCAAGGACAAGGTCGCGGTGCTCGGCGACAACCAGAAGGTGAAGCTGCTCCTGCCGGACGGCTTCACGACGTCGCAGACGATCACCGACGCCGGCAAGGCGTCAGACGGCCTGTACGCGTCGGTCGCGGGTGTTCCCACCGATCAGCTGACCGGTGCGGGCGCGACGTTCGTGTCCGACTTCCAGGCCAAGTACAACCCTGACTTCATCGACCCGTACACCCCGTACGCGGCCGCTGCAGCGCAGGTCGTCCTGCAGGCGATCGCCGCGTCCGACGGCACGCGGGCCAGCGTCTCGAAGGCCCTCTTCGGGGCCAAGGTGACCGACAGCGTGCTCGGCACGTTCTCGATCAACGACGCCGGCGACACCGACCAGGGCTCGATGACGGTCGACGTCGTGAAGGGCGGGAAGCTGACCACCTACAAGGTCCTCACC
>Ga0075424_100003391_pt1 | contig 14905 bp, 10 predicted proteins | sample SoiMethybrSBSTD3_FD_75301 | JGI IMG/M metagenome (GOLD analysis project Ga0075424, IMG submission 75301) | Bulk soil microbial communities from a Populus tree surrounding site in Tennessee, USA - Soil MetaG P. TD hybrid SBSTD3 | ecosystem: Environmental > Terrestrial > Soil > Tree plantation... | reverse complement strand
GTTCGCTTCGTCGAGCAGTACGTTCCCGGAGACGACGTCTCGAAGCTGGCGATGGGGACGTTCATCCAGCGCGGACCCGGCGGCGTCGGCGCCGTGACGGAATTCAACGAGCGCGCGGTCGCGCCCGGCACCAAGTTCTCGTACGCCTCGGTCGAGACGGAGGTGCTCGGCCTCGTCCTCGCCGCCGCGGTCGGTCGCACCGTCTCCGAGTACCTTCAAGAAAAGATCTGGCAGCCGATCGGCGCGGAAGCCGACGCGAGCTGGATCATCGACCGATCCGGCCAGGAAGTGACGTTCTGCTGCTTCAACGCGGTCCTGCGCGATTACGCGCGGCTCGGGCTCCTGCTCGCGCACGAAGGGAACTGGCGCGGCAAGCAGCTCATTGCGGCCTCATGGATTCGGGACGCGACCAGCGTGCGCGCCGATCAGCCGCACCTGCGGCCGGGCACCGCGACACCGTTCTTCGGCTACGGCTATCAGACCTGGATCTTCCCGGGCGAACGCCGGATGTTCGCGCTACTCGGTGTCCGCGGCCAGTCGATCTACATCGACCCGGCGAGCCACCTCGTGATGGTGACCACGGCGGTGCGCAAGCTGCCGGTTGATCCCGGCGTTGCGGAGAACGGCGCGCTCTGGCGCGCCGTCACGCGCGATCTCGCCCGCTGAGGCCTGTTCGTGACCCTCGACCGCGTATACTCGTGGCCCGGAGGTCGGGGCCGATGACGGCGAGCGTGCAACGGGAGCTTCGCACCGCGTGAGTATGCGCGCGATCCGCTGCGGCACGCTCTTCGACGGCGTCGCCCAGGCGCCGATTCGTGACGCGATGGTCGTGGTCGACGGCAACCGCATCACGGCCGTCGGCCCCTCCGACCGCACGCCGGCGCCGCCGGGCGCCGAGATCCTCGATCTGAGCGATCGCTTCGTCATGCCCGGGCTCATCGACTGCCACAGCCACGCGTCGATCGTGCCGGGGCTCGGGGATCAGCTCGGTCAGCTCTGCCGCGGGCCGGTGCCCCAGGCGCTGGCCGCAACGGCGAATCTCAGAACGGACCTCGCCGCCGGGACGACGACGATGCGGGTGATGGGCGAGGAGCACTTCCTCGACATCGATATCCGCGATGCGATCGAGGCCGGCGTGATCGCCGGACCGCGTCTGCTGGTGGCGGGTCGTGGCCTCGCCGCGAACAACGGCCACGGCCGGGCGCTGGCCAGCTACGACGGCGTCGACGAGGTTCGTCGCGGCGCGCGCGAGAACCTCCGGCGCGGCGCCAACCACGTAAAGATCTTCGTCACCGGGGGCGTGAGCTCGCCTGGCGCGATGTCGACCTCGAGCGCCTACACGCGCGAGGAGATCCGCGCCGCCGTCGAGGAAGCACATCGCGCCGGCACCTACGCAGCCGCGCACGCCCACGGCGGCGCGGGGCTGCGCCTGGCGGTCGAGGAGGGCGTGGGCACGATCGAGCACGGGCTCCTGGCCAGCGACGAGGACGTCGCGCTGATGCGCGAGCGCCGCGTGTGGCTCATCTGCACGTTCTCGATCTTCATGCATCCGACCGGCATCGAGCAGGGCGACGGCAAGCGGCCGGTCATCATGGACAAGGTCCGCGGGGCGCGCCGGGTCGTCGACGAAACCTTCCCGCGGCATCTCGCCTCGGGCATCCGGTACGCGTGCGGCACCGACAGCATGCACGGACTGATGCCGGTCGAGCTCGAGACGCTCGTGCGATTCGGCGTGTCGAATCGCGACGCGCTGCTGGCCGGCACGCGCTGGGGCGCCGAAGCCTGCCGGATCGACGACCAGGTCGGAACATTGGCGCCGGGCAAGCGCGCGGACTTGATTGCGATCGGCGGCGATCCGCTGAAAGACATCCAGGCGATGCGACGTGTGAGCCTGGTCATGAAGGATGGCGTGACCTACGACGGAATTTTCGGGAGGAACGGGCGATGAGTACGATCACCAGGCGAGAGTGGCTTCATCGAACCGGCGGACTGGCCGTGGGAGCGGGGCTCGGCTCGCTCATCGGCGAGAGCACGCTCGTCGGAGAAAACGTGCGACTCGCCGGCGCGCAGGGGCAGCCCAAGCGCGGCGGCATCCTACGGGTCGCGACCGTCGACAAGCCCGTCAACATGGACCCGGGCTACGCCCAGCTCTACTCGTCGCTCCAGGTCTATCAGAACGTCTACAACAAGCTCGTCTACGTGGACGAGGCCGGCCAGTTCATCCCGGGCCTGGCGAAGTCGTGGAAGCAGGAGGACGACAAGACCTGGGTCTTCGACCTGGTCGAGAACGCCGTCTTCCACAACGGCGAGCCGTTCACGGCCAAGGACGTCGCGTTCACCTTCGCGCGCATCCTCGACGCGAAGAACAAGCTGCCGATGCGCATCTTCTTCTCGCCGATCGAGGGCGTCGAGGCGGTCGGCCAGTACAAGGCGCGCTTCCACCTGAGCCGCTCGTGGGGGGCGCTCCTGGCCGTGCTGGCCCAGGCGACCGAGATCGTGAACGAGAAGGCGCTCAACGAGAAGGACCCGAAGCTGTTTCCGATCGGCACCGGGCCCTACCGGTTCGTCGAGTGGGTGAAGGACGATCACATCACGCTGGAGCGCTGGGAGAAGTACCATCGCGCGGGCCGTCCGTACCTCGACAAGATCATGTTCTACGCGCCGGCGGACGACACCGTGCGGCTCACCGGGCTTCAGACCGGGCGATTCAACTGGATCCAGACGGTGCCGCCGCAGCGCATCGGCGAGCTCGAAAAGGCGCGCGACATGAAGTCGTCGCCGGGGCGCCCGTACTTTCCGTTCTACTTCATGCTCAATGCGAGCAAGCCGCCGCTCGCCGACAAGCGCCTGCGCCAGGCCATCGCGTGGGCGGTGGATCGCACCGAGATCGTGAAGCTCGTTTACTACGGTAGCCACGTCGTCACCGCCGAGCCCACGCCCGAGCCGAGCATCTGGGCCACCGGCGTCAACGCCCACAAAGGTGGGCCCGATCTCGCCAAGGCCAAACAGCTCATGAACGACGCCGGCGTCGGCGGCGGGCTCACTCTCACGTATCTGGTCAAGTCGCAGGTGCCGGTGCTGGTCAAGACCGGGGAGATCCTGCGCGAGCAGCTCAAGAAGATCGGCATCACCCTCGAGGTGCAGCCGCTCGAGTCCGGCCAGTACTTCGAGTCGCTCGTCGGCAAGAAGTTCGACATCGCCGGCGCGTGGTGGAGCGTCACCGTCGATCCCGACATGTTCTACAACCCGATGCAGCACTCGACCTCGCCCTGGAATTTCACCGGCTTCAAGTCCGAGGAGGCCGACAAGCGGCTCGACGCGTTTCGGTACACCGCGAGCCCGGCGGCGCGCAAGAAGATGTACCCCGAGCTCGTGCGCTGGTTCCAGGAGGAGGGGTCGCTCATCGTCTTCAGCAATGAGATCCAGCGGTACTGGATGAAACCCAACGTCAACGCCTCCGTGCCGCTCTCTTCGCTGGAATTGCGCTTCGAGGACGTCTGGCTGTCCTGATCTCTCCCCGGGTTGTTCATGGACGCTCGCGCTGGGCGACGGACGGGCGCCGCGGCGGCCGGCCCCATGTCGCGCGCCACCCCCGCCCGGTGTGGGGTCCCCCGGCGCGCGACATGGGGCCGGCCACCGCAGCACCCGTCCGACTCCCCGTGTGTGCGTCCGTGAATAGTCCGACCTAGATCCGGCCATGCCGTCGCTCGTGTACGTAGTGCGGCGGCTTTTGCTCGCGCTTCCTCTGCTTCTCGGGATGAGTCTGCTCGTGTTCGGGCTCATGCGAGTCATTCCGGGGGATCCCGCCGTGGTCGTGCTTGGATACAAGGCGACGCCCGAGAGTATTCGGGCGATGCGGGAGACGTTTCATCTGGACGAGGCGCTTCCTACGCAGTATGCGCGGTGGCTTGGTGGGATTTTGCGGGGGGATTTCGGGATTGATTTTCGGCAGAACGAGCCGATCGGGCGGATGATTCTCGATCGGTTGCCGGTCACGATCGAGCTGACCGTGCTGGCCGCGCTGGCGGCGGCGCTGATCGGTGTGCCGCTCGGGCTCGTCGCCGGCGCCAGACGGGGCGGGACGGCTGATCGGGCGTCGCTGGCGCTCGGTCTGCTTGGTATCTCGCTGCCCGATTTCTGGCTCGGGATCATGCTGATCCTCGTGCTGTCGCTGGCGGCCGGCCTCTTGCCCTCGAGTGGGTTCGTGGCGTTCGCCGAGGCGCCGCTCGAGAACCTCTGGTACCTGGCGTTGCCGACACTGACCCTGGCCCTGAGTCGGGCCGCGGCGCTGGGGCGCCTCACACGCGCGGCCGTCCTCGACGTCGTGCATCGCCCGTTCGTGCAGTTCGCGCGAGCCAAGGGGCTCGGCGAGGGCGCGATCCTTGTTCGGCATGTACTGCCGAACGCGGCGATTCCGATCGTGACCGTGATCGGGCTCCAGGTGGGCTACATGCTCGGCGGCGCGATCGTCGTCGAGACGATCTTCACCTTGCCCGGGCTCGGCCGGATGACGCTCGACGCCGTGCTCGAGCGCAACTATCCGGTCGTGCAGAGCGGGCTCCTAGTGGTCGGCGCGCTGTTCATGCTGGTGAACCTCGTGACCGACGTGCTCTACGGCCTGATCGATCCGCGGCTGAGGCGCCGCTGATGCGCGGCACGTCGAGAATCGCGGTGACGGGGCTGGCGATCGTTGTCGCGCTGGCCGTGCTGGCGTTGGCGGCGCCGCTCGTGCTGCCGGGCAGCCCGACCGAGATCGCCAGCGCGGCCGCCCTGCGCGCGCCGACCGTCGTCGAGCCCTTCGGCATGGACGATCTCGGGCGCAGTGTGCTGAGCCGCGTGATCCACGGCTATCGAGTCTCACTGGGCGTCGCGCTCGCCTCGGTCGCGATGGCCGTACTCCTGGGTCTGCCGCTCGGGCTCCTGGCCGGCTACGCGGAGGGCGTGCTGGACCAGATCATCATGCGGCCGCTCGACATCCTCATGGCATTCCCGGCGATTCTGCTGGCCATCGCGCTCACGAGCGTGTTCGGGACCGGCGTGCTGCTCGTCTCGCTGGCCCTCGCGATCGTCTACGTGCCGGTCGTCGCCCGCGTCGTCCGCGCGGCCGTGCTCGCCACCAAGGCCGAGGTGTACGTCGAGGGCGCGCGTGCCGTCGGCGCGACCGCGCGGCGGCTGGTGCTGCGGCACATCGTGCCCAACTGCGTGACGCCGCTCCTGGTGCAGGCCTCGGTGCTGATGGCGATCGCGATCCTGGTCGAGGCGGCGCTGTCGTTTTTGGGCGTGGGCGTGCGGCCGCCCACGCCGTCGCTCGGCCTAATGCTCTCCGACGGGCGCGGCTTCATGTTGCAGGCGCCGTGGGTCGTCGTGTTCCCGGGCCTCGCGATCCTGCTCGCGGTGCTCGGATTCAACATGCTCGCCGACGGGCTGCGCGACTGGCTCGACCCGCAGCAGGGCACGGGACGCTGAGCGACTACTCCTTGTAGTCCAGGCCCGCCGCCGCGAGCTTGGGCTTGAAGTCCGGTCGTGCCAGGTAGGTGACGAACGCCTTCGCGGGCTCTTTCGTCTTGCTCGGTACCGTCACGCCCGCGGCGTAGACCGTGATCTTCTGCAGATCCTTCGGCAGCGGGCCGACGAGCGTCACGCCCTTCACGGGGACGATCTCGCTGATCTGATGGACGACCAGCTCCACGTCGCCCTTGGCGACGAGCTCGGCCGGATAGCCGCCGGGCACGAGTGTGGTCTTCGGCTTCACTGCGTCCGCGATGCCGAGCTTCTGTAGTACGCCCGCGAAATGGATGCCGCTGGTGCCGCCCTGCGCCGGATCGACGTACACGAGCGACTTCGCCGACAGGAGCGTCTGCTTGAGGGCTTCGGGGCTCGCGATGTCGGGCTTGGGCGCGCCATCGCGTACACCCACGCCGATCCCGGTGCGGCCGATCGCGGTCCAGGTGCCCTCGGCCACGGCGCCCTGGCGAGCCATATCCCGCATAGCCTCGTCGGTCATGATCACGACGTCGACCGGCGTGGCCTCGGCGAGCTTGGCCTTGATCACGCCGACCGTCGCGAAGTTGAACTTGAGGGTGTGGCCGGTCTCCTTCTCGAACGCGGCGCCCAGATCCGTGACGATCGAGCGCATCGCGCCCGCGCTCAATACCTGAAGCTCGGCCGCGTGCGCGGGCGGTGGAGCGGCCGACGCAGCTACGAGGAGCACGAGGGTGCCGAGCGCCCACGCGTTCGCCAAACACTTCACGATGAGTCTCCTTGCGCTCGTCAGCGCCTCACATCAGGCCGTAGAACTTCCCGGCGTTCTCGCACGTGATCTTGTGCGTGACCGCCGCCGGCAGGTGACCGAACTGCTCTTCGATGTATTTCGACGACTCGGGCCACACGCCATCGCCGTGTGGATAGTCGGAGCCCCACATGAGCGTCTCGACACCCATGTCCTCGATGAGCTTGGTACCGATGCGGTCGAACTGGAAGGTGCCTTTGCACTGGCGGCGCCAGTAGTCGCTCGGCTTCATCTTGAGCCCGAGGTCGCGGAAGCGGTCTTCCCACTCGAAGTCCATGCGATCGAGCGCGTAGGGGATCCAACCGATGCCGCTCTCGCCGAACGAGATGCGGACGTTCGGGTAGCGCTCGAGCACGGCGGCGCCGATCACCGCGGCCAGAATGTTGACGAGGTTCATCTGAAAGCCGGAGACCACCGTGAAGAACGCCGCGCGCCGCGTCCGCCCGGTCGTCACGTCGAGCTTGTTCGGCGGCAGCGCCGGAAACGTGTGGAAGTGCAGCGGCAAGCTCACGTCGTTCACGGCCTTCCAGAGCGGCTCCCAGACCGGATGCCACATGGGCTCCATGTCCCACGAGCAGGAGAGCTCCATGCCGCGCAGGCCGAGCTTGGCCACGCGATAGATCTCCTTCACCGCCGCATCGATGTCACCGTAGGGCAGGCAGGCCAGGCCGATGTACCGGTCGGGGTAGTGGCTGCAGAAGTCCTTCAGCCAATCGTTGTAGATGCGGAACATCTCGTTGGCGGCCTCGGCGTCGTTGAGCCGCGTGGCGGCGCCGAGAATGCCGTAGATGACCTCGGCCTGCACGCCGTCGCGGTCCATGTCCTTCACGCGGAGCTCGGGATCGGTCGGACGCCGGATTCCCTTCTTGCCGTCCTCGTAGAGCCCGGTCGAGGCCATGACGTCGACGCGATAGTGCGAGCCCGGGACGAACTTCTGACCGGCCGGGCCCACGCCGTTCATGAGCCCGAACGACTGGCCGTTCCGGCAGGTCCAGTGCGGCCCGTCGGGGCCGTCGGTGACGAAGGGCATGCGCTCCTTCATCGCCGCCGACGCGTGCGTGGTGAAGAGGTCGGGCGGGATCCAGGGCAGGTCGATGTGGCAGTCGGCCGAGATTCGCGTGTATTTCATGGCGCTCCTCACTCTCCTGATTGCCGCGTGAACGCCTATTGCCGCTTGAGCCGGACCTCTTCGTATGGCGCCGAATAGGGGAACGCGGGAATCAGGGTGAGGGCCGGCTCCTCCACCCGTGGGCCCACGCCTCGAATGAACCCATTCTCCCAGATCGGGACGAAGATCACCTTGTCGGCGAGGATCTTCTGGATCTGGTGCAGCATGTCCTCGCGCTTCTTTCGGTCGAGCTCCTTGGCCTGGCGCTGGAAGAGATCCTCGACCTCGGGCAGCGAGCCGTACGCGTAGCGGCCTTCCTTGGTGGCCAGGCCCTCGATGCGCGTGGCGGCGTTGCCGCCGGCGCCCTGCGCACCCATCACGATGCCGCGGATCTTCTTTTCACCCCAGGTCGCCAGGAACGCGGCGCGCTCCATCGTACGCACGCGCGTCTTGATGCCGACCGCGCCGAGATTGCCGGCGATCGCCTCGGCCATCGAGAAATAGGGCGGATTGGGGGTGAGATCGCCGCCGTCGAAGCCGTTGGGATAGCCGGCCTCCGTCAGGAGCTGCTCGGCGCGCTTGGGATCGTACGCGGGCGGGTCGATCGCGAGCGCGAACTCCATGTGCCGCGGCACGATGTTGCCGGTGATGCCGGCGAAGCCGAGCTGCTCGGCCTCGTTGAGCGTCTTACGATCGATCGCGTGGCTCGCCGCCAGGCGCACCCGGCGATCGTGCCAGGGCGATTTCGGATCCCACTGCTCGGTGAAGTCGAGGAAGATGACCGTGTTGGTCCTGACGGCGGTGAGCTTGAGCCCGGGCGTCTTCTGGATGTCCTCGGCCACAGGGCCGCCGAGGAAATAGACGACGTCGGCGTCGCGTCGCTTGAGGGCGGCCGCGCGGGTCGTCTCGTCCGGGACGCTCTTGAACACGAGCCGCTTGACGCTCGGCACCTTGCGCCAGTACCCGTCGAACGCCTCCACGACGATCTCGACCCCGGGCGTCGAGCTGACGAACTTGTAGGGACCGGCGCCGATGGGCGCCTTCTTGAAGCCCTCGTCGCCGACTTTCTCGATGTACTTCTTCGGCACGATCCAGCCGGCGCCGGTCGCGGTGGTCCCGTAGAACGTCATGAAGTCGGGCCACGGCTCGCGGAGCACGAACTTCACCCGGCGCGGATCGACGACTTGCACCTCCTTGACCTTCGCCTTGAGGAGTTTTTCCGCGCCGCCCTTGTAACGCTCGAAGGAGAACTTCACGTCGTCCGATGTGACGGGATCGCCGTTGTGGAACTTGGCGTTCTGGCGGAGCACGAAGGTATAGCTGAGGCCGTCCTGTGACATCGACCACGACTCGGCCAAGCTCGGCGTGGTCTGGCCGGCCGGCATCGGCTTCACCAGCGCGTCGTGGATCGCGTAGAGCACCTTGAACGGCGTGATGGCCGATTCGGTCTCGCCCGGATCGAGCCAGCGCGGCGCCAGGGTGACGTGGAACGCGTAGGTGACCTGGCCCTCCGGCGCGGCGTCGAGCCGGGCCGGCGGTGTGAGCAGCGTGGTAACGAGCGTGGCGAGCGCGCCGCCGAATGCCAGCGGCCGCGGGGCCGCGAATGAGCGAAGCCAGCGACTCACGGAAAGTCCCCCATTGTGCTGGACGCAGACGTCCAGATAAGAGTCGGTCAGGCGCCGGTCCGAAGACTTCCGCGCGGGGCTAGACTCCCGCGCGCTTCAGGACGAGGCCGATGTTTTGAGCGTCCGGCTTGCGCGTGCCGGCGTCGATCTCCCGGACCACCTCGACGGTCGCGACCGAGACCGGCGTGCGCACGCCGACCTCCTGGCCCTTCGCGACGACGTAGCCGTTCATGTAGTCGATCTCGGTCGGGCGGCCCTTGATCACGTCCTGGCCCATCGAGGCCCGCCAGTTGCGGCCGCCGGTGCCGGTCGGCGTCAGCTGCTTGTCGAGCGCGTCGTACACGTCGCGCTTGTCAGTGGCGGCGGCCCACTGCTCGGCGGTGTTGCCGTTGAATTTCGGGATCCGGTAGCCGAGCGCCAGCCCGACCCGCGCCGACTCCGACGCCAGATGGATCGTGATCGCGCGGCCCACTTCGCTGGAGGCGATGTCGAACGAGCCGAGGTTGGACATGCCCACAACCGGATTGCCCATCGCGTTGGCGCAGAGCTTGGACCACCGCTCGCCCCAGAGGTTATCGGTCACCTGTGAGCCGTCGATCACCGAGAGGATCTCGGCCACTTCCTTGGCGCGCGTGGTGATGCGCCCGTCGTGCTCACCTACGCGGAAGACGTCATGGCCCGTGCCCTGGCCCTTCTCGGCGCCGCGCTCCACTTGGCCCGGCTTCCACAGCGCCACGCCGATCTTCGACATGATCAGGCCGAGCGAGCGATTCGCGCCGGCGACCGAGGCCACGATCGGATCGGGCCAGCAGTTCTCGGAAGCGACGATGAAGCCCTCGGGCTTCAGGTGCCGAAGGGCCAGCTGTGCCGCCCAGGCGGTGTCGTAGACCTTCATCGCGACGAACGCGATGTCGAAGTCGCGTGGCAGGCGCTGCGACTCGTTGAGGTGGAACGCCGTGGGATGCGCCTCGAACGGGTCGTGCGGCCCCGTGACCGAGATGCCCTTCTTGCGGATCGTTTCGACCTGCTCGGCCCAGGGGTCGACGAGCGTCACGTCGTGGCCGGCACGCGACAAGAACGAGCCGATATAGCTCCCGATAGCTCCAGCCCCGACGAACAGGATCTTCTTGGCCATGCGATCCTCCGTGTAGTTCGAGTGTCGGGCATTATCGCGCGTCAGGGCGCGCCGTGCGACTCGGTAATTGGCGGGGCGGGGCGGCCGGAAAATCGGCGGCATCGGCGCATCCGATGCGAAAAACGGAGGTCGACCGACGGCTCAGGCGCCCGAACGCCAATCCCAGCCCGCCGCTTCGAGCTCGAGAAGCGCCGCGAATCGACCGGCGCGGCCGGCCAGCTCGCCGGGCGCGCCTTCCTCGACGATCTGGCCTCTCTCGAGGACGATCACTCTGTCGGCTTCGACCGCCGTGGCCAGGCGGTGCGCCACGGTGAGCACGGCACATCCGCTCGGCAGGACCGAGCGTCTCAGCGCCGCGCGAAACGCGGCATCGCTGACGTTGTCGATCGCCGCGGTCGCCTCGTCCAGCAGGAGCACCGCTGGACGGTGCACGAGGGCCCGGGTGAGCGCCAGAAGCTGCTGCTGACCGGCCGAGAGCTGGGTCGCGCCGCCGCCGTCGCTGCCGAGGAGCGTTCGATAGCCGTTCGGGAGCGCGCGAACGAACGCGTCGGCTCCGGTGATCCCGGCGGCTTCGAGCACGGCGTCCTCGGGCACGGACGGATCACCGAGCGTGAGGTTGTCGAGGATCGTGCCGGAAAAGAGCAGGACGACCTGGGGGACCACACCGAGCACGCTTCGTCGTTCGGCTTCGGTCAGCAGCGCCGGGTCGCGCCCGGTGATGCGAACCGTGCCCGCCCACGGCGCGTAGAGCCCGGCCAGGAGCTGGAGCGCACTGGTCTTGCCGGCACCGGTGCGTCCGACCAGCGCCACGTGCTCACCCGGACTGACACTCAGTGACACCCGGTGCAGCACCGGCCGTCCATCGGTGTAGCCGAACACGACGTCGCTCAGAAGAATCGGAGGGGCGGTAGCGCGCGCCGGGCGCGTCTCGGCGACCGCATTCTCGAGCGACAGCTCGAGCGTGGCGAAGACACGCTCGGCGCCGGCCATGGCGCCCTGGACCGTCTGCCACTCCTCGCCGAGTGCGGTGATCGGCTGGAACACGCGCTGGAGCACGATCAGGAACGCCGTGAGCGTGCCGAGCGAGATTCCGAACGCGTCGAACGTCTGTCGCGTGCCGGCCCAGAGCAGCGCGGCCACCGCGAACGCCGACACGATGGCGGTCACCGGCGTGTAGAGCGCCGAATAGCGCGTCGCGCGATTCGACGCCGCCAACGCTTCGCCGAGCGTGCGGCGAAATCCCGCGACCGCCTCATCCTCTCGCGCGAACGCGCGCAAGACCTCGATGCCGCGCAGACTTTCCTGCAGCCGCGCGGTGAGCGCGGCGATCGCGATGCGGGTTGCGCGCTCGGATTCACGAACGCGAACCTGGAGGAACCGAAGCGTCAGCACGAGCGGAGGCGTGACCAGCGCGGCGACGAGCGTGAGCGCCGGGCTCAGGACGAGCATGCCGATCGTGAGGGTCACGAGCCGAACGAGGTTGGCGATGAGGATCGCCACGCCCGAGGAAAATACCGCGTCGACCGCCTCGACATCCGACGTGCACCGGCTGAGGGCATCGCCGAGCGGCATACGATCGATCCGGCCGGATGGCAAGCGCAGCAGGTGCGTGAAGACGCGCACCCTCAGATCGCTGAGTGCGCCCTGCGCGACCGTCGCCGCGAGATAGCTGTACACGAACGTCATCGTCTGGACCGCGGCGCTCGCGGCGAGATAGAGCAGTGCCAGCGGGAGCAGTCCGGTGGCGCGTCCGAGGAGCAGGTGGTCGTCCACGATGACGCGGATGATGAAGGGCGGCACGAGCTCGAACGACGCGGCGGCGACCACGAAGAGCACGACCGCGGCGGCCCGGCCGCGGCGCGACTCGAGCAAGGTCGCCAGGCTCCAGACGAGCGAGCGCGCCGGCCGGACCGCGCCGTCGCTGATCGCCGCGAGTCGACTCACCGGCGGCCTCCGTCCGGTGAGACGAGCTCGGCATCGAGCTGGGCCTGGAAGATCCGCGAGTACAGGCCCGATGTCGCCACCAGCTCCGTATGTGTGCCGCGCTCCTCCACGCGCCCGCCTTGCAGCACCACCACCACATCGGAGTGGGGAAACGCGGCCAGCCTGTGCGAGCACATGAGAATCGTCACGCGGCGCGCGGCGGGCGCGGAGGCGCCGAAGGCGTCCTTGAGTGCGGCGACGATGCGCATCTCGGTCGCGATGTCGACGGCGGAGAACGGATCGTCCAGCACGAGGAGCCCGGGCAGACCCGGCGCCGCGGCGGCAATCGCGCGCGCGAGGCCGACTCGCTGACGCTGGCCGCCGGAGATGCGGATCCCGAGCTCGCCGATCTCGGTGTCCAGCCCGTGAGGGAAGCCGGGGACGTCGCCGTCGAGAGCCGCGAGGCGTACGGCCTCGGCCAGGACGCGATCGTCCTTGGGCACAGCCGTGTGCCGCAGGGTGAGGTTCTGTTGCAGCGAGCCCGAGAACAGCAGCGGATCTTGCGGCAGATAGCCGACGAGCCCTCTGCGCTGATCGGGTGCGAGCTCGCCAGGGGGTCGGCCGTCGACGAGCACGGTTCCGGACTCGATCGGGTGGATGCCGAGAATCGCGCGGGCGAGCGCGCTCTTTCCTGAGCCGACCGGCCCGGTGACGCCGACCAGCGAGCCGGCCGGGATGTCGAGGCTCAGGCCTTTCAACGCGGGCGCTATGGCGCCCGGGTAGCGGAACGTCACATCGTGCAACGAGACGGCGACGGGCCCGGGCGCCCGCGTCGCTGTGGCAACGCCGGCGCGCGCGATGCCCGCGAGGTGGCCAGGCTGAAAGGAGGCCAGGCGCGGCTCACCCGCGACCCCGAGCGCCGGTGCGAGAAGCGGTCGTAGGCGGACGTACGCGGCCGCGCCGCTCTGGATCGAGTTCACGAGCTGAGGGATACGATGACCACGATTCACGAATCGCAGAAACAGCTCCAGGTACGCGACGAACGCTCCGACGGTCATCATGCCCGCGACGACGCGCTCGCTGCCTTTCCAGACCACCAGGACGACGCCCGCGATCATCAGGCTCGTGTAGACCGGCTGCAGGCCGCCCCGGAGGCGAACGAGGCCCAGGTTTCGCTCGGCGAACTCGCGCGACAGCGCGGCGATGCGTTCGACCGACGCGCTGGTCCGGCCGAAGAGGCGCAGCACCCGGACACCGGCCAGCTGCTCCTGGATCGTCGACGTCAGGCGTGCGTTGGCCTCGCGCGCCTGCGTGGTTCGCCTCGCCACCCAGCGTCCGGTGGCGTGCGCGAGCACCATCGCCAGCGGCGCCGGCGCGAGCGCCAGGAGCGTGAGTCCGGGATCGACGACGAGCATCGCGACGATGAAGGACAGCGAGAACAGCACCGTGTCCCAGGTCTCGATCGTGAACTCGCGCACGCCGACGCCCAGGACCTCGACGTCGCCCACGATGCGCGCCATGAGGTCGCCCACGGGCGTGCGTTGCACGTCGGCCATCGGCCAGGCGAGCACCCCGCGGAACGCGTCCGCGCGAACGTTGGCGCGGATCCGCGCGTTGGCCGTCATGAGCCACCAGCGCTTGGCGATGCGCGGGATCTCGGTCAGCAGGGTGCCGGCGATGAAGACCAGCGCGGCCCACGCGACGTCACCGGCGGTGGCGCCGCCGCGCTCCCAGGCCAGCGCGCGGTCGATCGCGCGGCCGAGCAGGATCGCCGGCAAGACGACGGCCGTGTTCATGATGATCCCGGCGATCGAGCCGACCACGAGCTGGCCCGCGACCTGGCGGAAGTATGGCCGCATCAGCCAGAGAAAGCCGAACATCAGCGAGCTCTCGCGGGCCGGTCACTCACGGCAGATCGAAGTGTAACGATTGACATGATCGGTAGCAAGCGTTACTTTCAGCACCATGCGCTGGTTGACCTTGCTGATGACCCTGCCGCCCACGCCGACCCGGCACCGCGTCGGCGTCTGGCGGAAGCTCCAGCGGATGGGCGCGGTGCGCTTGCGCGGCGCGGGCTGGATCCTGCCCGAGACCCCCGAGGCGACGGAGCTGTTCCAGTGGCTGGTGCAGGAGATCCAGTCGTTTCGCGGTGAGGTGACCTTGCTTCGCGTCGACCGCGTCGAGACCATGAAGGACGACGAGCTCGCCGCGCTCTTCCACAAGGCGCGCGCTGTCGAGTATCAGGCGGTGGTGCGCGGCTGCCGCGAGGTGCTCGGCCAGGTCGATCGCCATCGCGCGAGCCACCGCGGCTCCGTGGCGCCGCTGCGGGGCAAGCTCGACGCGCTCAAACGCGAGCTCGACCGCATCGAATCGATCGACTATCTCAAGGCGCCGGTGGGTCAGCGGGCGCGGACCCTCTGGGAGACGACGGCGAAGCGCCTGCGCGCCCTCGAGTCTGGGCCCAGCGTCGTCCGGGCTCGCCCGGGATCGTTGCCGCCGCGCGGCAGCACCTGGGTAACCCGCCCGCGCCCCCACATCGACCGGATCGCCTCGGCGTGGCTGATCAAGCGATTCTGCGACCCGGAGGCTGTGTTCGCCTTCGCCGACGCGGCCGACGCGGCGCGCAAGGGCATCCCGTTCGACGTGCTCGGGGCCGAGTTCGGCCATCATGCTGAGGACTGCACGTTCGAGACCCTGGTCAAGCGCTTCAAGCTGAAGGACCGGCGTGTGCGGCTCATCGCCGAGATCGTTCACGAGGCCGACCTGCACGACGGCAAGTTCACCCGCGACGAATCGACCGGCGTCGACCTGGCCATCCGAGGCCT
>Ga0075424_100003390_pt1 | contig 14905 bp, 11 predicted proteins | sample SoiMethybrSBSTD3_FD_75301 | JGI IMG/M metagenome (GOLD analysis project Ga0075424, IMG submission 75301) | Bulk soil microbial communities from a Populus tree surrounding site in Tennessee, USA - Soil MetaG P. TD hybrid SBSTD3 | ecosystem: Environmental > Terrestrial > Soil > Tree plantation... | reverse complement strand
CTCGCGTGCGAGCAGGCGACCGATCTCATCCTTCCGCGCAAGGATGTCGGAGCCGGCTTTGTCGAGGATGTTGGCGCGCTCCTGAATCGATCCCGTCGACCATGCCGGAAATGCCTGCGCGGCCGCGGCGATCGCCGAATTCGTCTGCTCGACGTCAGCCTGTGCGTACTCGCCGATAACGTCGCTCAGATCCGATGGATTGCGATTCGGCGTCCAGTTCGGTCCGTCTATCCACGTTCCCCCAATGTAGTTCTGATGTCTATTCATGAGAGATCAATCCCTAATCCCCAATCCCCAATCTGGAATCCCTTATCCCCAATGATCGAATCGTCAATCGTTGAATCTATTCAATCCGGAATCGGATCCCGCATCCCGCATCCCGCGTCGCGGATCCCGGCGATCGCATCACCCGGCTGCGCCGAGCAGACCGCGCACTGCGAGGTTGTTCATCAGCGCGGCCGTGCCGAACGTCCACGGCGCGATCTTGTCCGTATGATTGACCCGATTCACCAGCGCGCCGAGCAGTGGCGTCGAGACGGTGACGATGTCACCGAGCGCGTGGGTGAACCCCTGACCGGGCGCAAATCGGTCGATCGTCGGAGCGAACATCGTCCCCAGGAACAGCATCATGCCATCGGGATACTGATGATGACGTCCCATCGCGTGGTCGACGAGCTCGAGTGGATCGCGGCTGATCTGTGACATCGAGCTGCTGGCGGTGAACGTGAACCCGTCCGGCCCGCTCACCTTCAGCGCCACCTCGCAGCGCCGGACGTCCTCGATCGAGAAATGCTCGTCGAAGAGCCGGATGAACGGACCGATTGCGCCCGACGCATTGTTGTCCTTCGCCTTGCCGAGCAGCAGTGCGCTCCGTCCCTCGAAATCTCGGAGGTTGACGTCGTTGCCGAGCGTCGCCCCCGCGACGCGGCCGCGGCTGTTCACCGCGAGCACCACTTCGGGTTCCGGATTGTTCCATTCCGACTTCGGCAGAATCCCGATGTCGGCGCCGGTGCCCACGGCTGACATCGGCTGGCCCTTGGTGAAGATCTCGGCGTCGGGTCCGATCCCGACCTCGAGGTATTGCGACCACACGCCCTGGGCGATAAGCGCGTTCTTGACCGCGGCCGCCTCCGGCGAACCGGGGCGGATGTCACGCAGGTTCGTCCCGATGATCGCGACGATCGCCTGCCGGACCGACTCCGCTTTTCGCGCGTCGCCGCGCGCCTGCTCTTCGATCACCCGCTCGAGCAGGCTGGCCACGAAGGTGACGCCGCTGGCCTTGATCGCCTGCAGATCGCATGGCGCGAGCAGCCGGGGCGATGACCCAGTCTTGCCGTCAGGCGCCGAGTTTGCCAGCAGATCCTGCAGCGATCCAATCGGTGACGACGGCGTCGCGCGCCGGATCGCCGCGACCGGATCGTCGAGCTCCAGCAGCTGGCTGCAAGTCGGAGCGATCGCGCAGACGTCGAAGATGTTGCCGCCGCGTACCGCGATGACCGCCGGTCCGTTCACGCTCGGAAGCCACGCACGCCCGACGAGCGTCGCGCGCGCGTGGTCGTCCGGAAGACAAGGCACCTCCGACAACCAGTCCACGCAGTGCAGGATATATCAACGGCGTGCGGCGGCATTCGCTTGCGTCGGATGCGCCCGATCGCTATCCTGCCGCGTACATCTCCCTCGAATCAGGAGTCGCCCATGTGGAGCCGGAGACGTTTCCTCGAATCCGTCGGGTCCATACCGCTGGTCGGAGGCGCGATTGCGGCCGGTACTCCTGCCGCCGATGCCATGGCTGGCGGCACGAGCCGCGACTATTTCCGCGAGCTCGGCGTGCGTCCCTTCATCAACGCCGCTGGCACCTATACGGCGATGACGGCGTCGCTCATGCCCCGTGAAGTCATCGACGCGATCACCTACGCATCGAAGCACTACGTGATGCTCGACGAGCTCCACGATCGCGTGGGGGAGCGGATTGCGACGCTCGTCCGGTCGGAGGCCGCGATGGTCACGGCCGGGGCCGCCTCGGCGTTGACACTGGGCACCGCGGCGGTGCTGACGGGAACGGATCGGCAGAAGATCGGCGCGCTGCCGGACCTGGCCGCCGGAGGGATGAAACGGGAGGTCATCGTCCAGAAGGCTCATCGCTTCGGCTACGAGCACGCGGTGCGCAACTGCGGTGTGCGGCTCGTGGAAGTGGAGACGCGGGACGATCTCGAGCGCGCGGTGACCGACCAGACTGCGATGATGCTCTTCTACAACAACAACAACAAGGAAGGGCAGATTCGCGACGAGGAGTTCGCCCAGCTTGGCAGGAAGCATTCGATTCCCACGCTGAACGACGCCGCGGCCGATGTGCCGCCGCTCGAAAACCTCTGGAAGTACACGGCGATGGGGTTCGATCTCGTCGCGTTCTCCGGAGGAAAGGGGATCCGCGGGCCGCAAAGCGCCGGCCTTCTGCTCGGCCGCAGGCCGCTCGTCGCCGCGGCGCGGCTGAACGGCTCTCCGAATGGAAACGCCATCGGGCGCGGCATGAAGGTGAACAAGGAAGAGATGGTCGGGATGCTGGCCGCGCTGGAGCTGTTCGTGCGAAAGGATCATGCGGCGGAAGAGCGCGAGTTCGAGAGGCGTGCGGAAGAGATCCGTAAAGCCGCGGCATCGGTCGCGGGCATCCATGCGGAGATCTTCGTGCCCGAAGTGGCGAACCACGTGCCTCACGTCCGCGTGTCGTGGGGCGGCGCGCCGAACGGTTCGCGCGCAGCGGGCATAGTGCGCGCGCTGCAGGCGGGAGAGCCCTCCATCGCGATTCGATCGGAGGGAGAGACACTCGTCATCGGTGTCTGGATGATGCAGTCGGGCGAAGAGAAGATCGTCGCGCGCCGTCTGCGTGAAGAGCTCAACAGACAGTCGTAGAGGCTGGAAAAAAGAGGTGAGTATGCTGCGTCGAATATCGTTGCTTCTCGGTCTCGCGTTACTCGTGGCGACCAGCGCATCGGCACAGCTGGCCTCGCAGACAGCGCTGGTCGGCACCGTCACCGACAGCGGCAATCTCGTCGTGCCGGGCGCACAAGTCGTCGCGGTCAACCGCGGCACGAAGGATACCTACGAAGCCACGACCAACTCGGAGGGGTACTACAACATCCAGTTCGTTCGCACCGGCACCTACGACATCACCATCACTGTCTCGGGGTTTCAGACGTTCAAGGCCGCCGGCGTCGAAGTCGCCAACAATCAGGTCGTTCGGACGAACGCCGTCATGAAGGTCGGCGGCGTCACCGAGCAGGTGAACGTCGAGGCCAAGGCGCAGGTGCTGACGACCGACAGCGCCGTCGTCTCGGAAACGATCGGCAAGCGGGCGATCGTGGAACTGCCGCTCAACGGGCGAAACGTGTGGAGCCTCGCGAGCACGACCCCCGGCGTGTTGGCCGGAATCAACAGCGATATCGGCTTGAGCTTCAGAGGCGCCGGTCAGCGGGAGATTCAGAACAGCCTGTCGCTCGACGGCATCAACTCTTCGGCGAATCTTCTGGCCTCCACGAGCATGCGGCCGATTGCCGATGCGGTCGAGGAAGTGCAGGTCCAGACGGGGAGCACATCGGCCGAGTACGGGTCATATCTCGGCGTTGCGATCAACGTCGTCACCAAGAGTGGCACCAACGCGCCCCACGGGTCCGCCTTCAACTTCTTCAAGGACGACGCGCTCAATTCGCGCGGATGGTTCGAGAACCCGGCGAATCCCAAGAACCCGCTGCGCAGCAATCAGTTTGGCTTCGAGGCCGATGGACCGGTGGTCATCCCGGGGCTCTACGACGGCCGCAACAAGACATTTTTCATGGGGGCCTACGAAGGCGTGCGCGCGGAATCGCTCAGTCCCGCGACCGCTTCAGTTCCGACGGCACTGATGCGAGAGGGGAATTTTTCTGAAATCAGCACTGCCATCAGAAATCCATTCACCGGACAGACCTTCCTGGGCAACATCATTCCTCAGTCGCTGCTGTCGCCGGTTTCGTTGAAGCTGCTCCAGTACATACCTCCGGCCAATACACCCGGGACTGCCAGTAACCTGGCGACCACTTCCTCGAACAAGGACAACATCGATCAGTTCCTTGGGCGGGTCGATCAGAACATCGGCAACAAGGTCCGGCTGTATGTGCGCTACAACTGGCACGACAGTCTCAACACCAATATCGGTGCGACTCCAGCTCTTGGCGTGACGCAGCCGCGGGTGAACAAGAACACGCTCGTTACTTACACGCATACACTGAACCCCAAGCTCTTCAACGATTTTCGTATCGGCTACCACCGGCTCGATTTCGACACGCTGAATCCGTTCTCCGTCAACAACGAGCAGGGTGCTGGCACGGCGCTGGGCATTCCCGGGTTCGACGGCGACACGAGGTACAACAATCCGGGGATTCCGAGCTTCACAATCAGCAACTTCTCCGGCCTGTCCACGAGTGGAACGAACTGGTATCAGTTCGACACGACATTCCAGGCATCGGACGTCCTCGCCTGGAACCGCAGCTCGCACAACGTTCGCACGGGCTTCGATGTGCGTCGGCTGACGACCGGCCGGCGAGCCGCCAACGATGCGCGCGGACTGTTCAATTTCACCGGTCAAATGTCGGGATACGCGATGGCGGATTTCATGATGGGGATTCCGAGGACCGTGATTCCGCCGACCGACCAGATTCAGGGGCACGTCGGTGGCTGGCGCAACGGATTCTTCATCAACGACAACTGGCAGGCGAGGAGGAACCTGACGCTGAGCCTCGGGTTCCGCTACGAGCGGAGTACGCCGGTGCAGACGTATGCGGGTGTCGCGGACATGCTGGCTGAGGACTTCCTGACGATCATTCCGTCCGCCAATCTGGCGGACTATCCGGTCAAAGGGTTCAAGTTCACGGAGCCGAACAACAAGGATTTCGCTCCCCGCCTGGGCGCGACCTATCGGCTCAGCGAGAAGATGGTCGTCCGAGCCGGCTTCGGGATCTACTACAACCCGAACCAGATGAATTCGTTCACGTTCCTGACCAACAATCCGCCGATGGCCGTGGTCTCGACCTACACCAACGATCCGAACAATCCGACGCTGTCGTTCGAACACCCGACCGGCACCCCGGGGGCGCCGGTCACGCCGGACATGATTTCACCGACCCGGCATCTGCCGAACGCGCGCAAGGATCAGTGGAGTTTCGACTTCCAGCGTGAGCTCTGGGCAAGTGGCGGGATCAACATCGAGTATGTGGGCTCCAACACGAGCCACCTCGATCGCAGCTTCTTCAACAATACGCCGACGCCCGGCGCTGGCACGGTCGACTCTCGTCGTCCGACGTCGAAGTTCCGGAGCCGCCGCATCATCCAGAACGATCTGATCGCTGACTACGATGCCGTGACCTTCGGCCTCCGGCAGCGGATGTACAAGGGGCTGCAGGCCGATGCGCATTACACGTGGTCTCGAACCCGCGACATGGCGACGCATTCCAACGGCGGCGGCGCGACGATGGACAACTACGACATCTGGCGGGATTACGGCCCGGCGAACTGGGACACCCCGCACCGGTTCGTCGCCAGCTATCTCTATGACATTCCGTTCCTGAAGTCATCGCCGCATGCGGTGGTCCGGTATCTGGTGGCCGGGTGGCAGGCGTCTGGCGTGACGACCATTCAGAGCGGGTCGCCGCTCAACGTGACGCTCAGCATCGACCGCGCGAACATCGGAACTGGCCTGCAGCGGCCGGACCTCGTCGGTCCAGTGCCCGAAATGAATTGCGTCGCCGACCCGGATCCGGCGCGACGGCGTCAGCTGATTAACTGCTTCGATCAGTCAGCCTTCGCGCTGCCGGCGGAATTCACCTTTGGCAACGCGCCGCGAAACGTGCTGCGGGGGCCTGGATTCGTCAGCACCGATCTGTCGTTCATGAAGACCGTGCCGATTGGTGGTGGCGCACGCTTCCAGTTCCGCGCGGAGTTCTACAACATCTTCAACAATGTGAACTATGGCAATCCAAATACGACGTTTGCCGCTGCGAACTTCGGCCGCATCACGTCGGCCGGCAGCATGCGGCAGATGCAGCTCGGTGGGAAGGTGTTCTTTTGAAGCGGATACTCGGCTTCGCCTCCGCGCCCGGCGGGGCACCCGGGATTCGACGATTGGGGATTAGCGATTGATGATTGGGGATTGGGGGATTGGGGATTGGTCTCTCGTCAGATTCGATTGACAACCCCCGCGTCCGTGGCGCGCGTGTTCCGCACGAGTGTGATCACCGCGAGTGTCGCCGCCAGCGGGATCAGGCTGGCGGCGATCAGGATCGGCTCGAATGAATAGCGATCCGACACGACGCCCGTCGCGTACGTGGCCGCGATGGTGCCGATGCCTGCACCCGTTCCGCTCATGCCGCTGACCGACGCAACCGATCCCGTCGGATAGATATCGGCCGGCAGGTTCAGCACCATCGTCGAAAAGGCCGCATACGCGAGCGTCGACATCGCGAAGCAGGCGACGAGCCAGAAATACGAATTGGTGAAGACGGTAGGAATCAGCAGCGTCATGCCGAGTCCCGACGCGACGATCACCAGCTTGCGCGCCGCGCCGACGGACCATCCGCGGTTGATCAGCCAGCTCGAGAGTCCGCCCCCGGCGAAGTTGCCAACGTCTGCTGCGAGAAACGGAATCCAGAAGGCCAGCAGGCTTTCTTCCAGCTTGTGTCCCTTCGAGTCGAGATAGATCGCAAACCAGTCCGTGATGAAAAACCAGACGGGATCGGTCAGTGTTTTGCCGATGATGATGCCCCAGGTCTGGGGAAGCCCCAGGAGCGTCCTGTAGCTCAATCGGACGGGCCGTTGGCTGCCGCCGGCGCCGCGCGCATCGGCGCGGCCCGCGAGAATGTACTCACGCTCCTCCTGCGAGAGGCGCGGGTGGTCTTCCGGCGCGTGATACAGCGAGCGGAACAGTAGGAGCCAGCCGAAGCCGAGCACGCCCGTGATGATGAACGCGGGGCGCCAGCTTCCGAACGCGTGGTAGACCGAGAGCGCGATCAGCGGCGCGATGGCGCCGCCGATCGACGAGCCGCTGTCGAAGAGCGCGACCGCCCAGCCGCTTTCGCGCTTCGGGAACCACTCGGAGACCGCCTTCGTCGCTCCCGGCCAGTTGGCGGATTCGCCCAGGCCCAGGAGAAAGCGACACGCGGCGAAACTGCGCAACCCCGCGGCCAGCGACGTCAGCATCGCCGCGGTGGAATAGAAGGCGATAGCGAAGCTCAGGCCGCGACGCGTGCCCACGCGATCGAGCCCCCGCCCCGATGCGGTCTGTCCGACCGAGTAGGCGACGCGAAACGCGATGATCAGCAGCGCGAAATCCGCGTTCGTCCAGTGATATTCCGTTTTGATGTACGGCGCCAGGACGCTGAGCGTCTGGCGGTCGATGTAGTTGATGACGGTGGACAGAAAGAGCAGTCCGCCGATGTACCAGCGGAAGCGGCCGGCAGGCGGCGCTTCACCGTCGACGGCAATTCGGCGTAGCATGCATACGTCCGGGTGAAGACTATCATCATGAATCGACGAACCTTCCTGAACTCTGTCGCGGGCGCGCCGGCATTCGGGTTGTTGCCGCGCGAAGGCGCGCCGACAACCGCCCTGCGCGCCGTGCCACCGCTGCCTCCGGCGAAGGTCACGCGCGTGAGGATCTACCGGCCTCCGAACTTCAACCCGCTCTTCAACCAGAGCAACATGGTCGTGACGGTCGAGACCGACGCAGGGATTACCGGCATCGGCGAAGGGGGCTCGAAGGACACGTTGGAGCAGTGCGCGGGGACGCTCATCGGGCAGAACCCGTTCAAGATCGAAGCGCTCTGGCAGGAGACGTACATCGCGTGGTTCTATCCCCCTGGCCGCGAGAAAGCGCACGCGCTCGGTGCGCTCGATCTGGCGCTGTGGGACATCAAGGGGAAGGCGCTCGGCGTGCCGATTCATCAGCTGCTCGGCGGCACCGCGCGCAACTACTGCGAGTGCTACGTGACGGGGGGCGTCACGCCGGCAGCGGCGGCCCCTGGGGCTCGCGTCAGCCTGAAAGAGCGGGCGCGCGCGACGATGGAGGCCGGGTATCGCGCGTTCCGAACGGCGCCAGCGGACGTCCCGACGGGGCAGACATACGACACGCGGTCGGTCATCAAGCGGGTCGAACAGGACTGCCGTGACATCCGCGAGGGTGTCGGGCCCGACGGCAACTGGTGCATCGACTTCCACCAGCGCTTCGATTTGAACGACGCCCTGCGCCTGTGCAAGGCGCTCGAGCCGCTCGATCCGTTCTTCGTAGAGGATCCGGTGCGCGACGAGAACGCGCTGCAGGATCTGCCGAAGCTGCGGCAGATGACCAGCGTCCCGCTGACGCACGGCGAGGAGTGGGGGTTGAAGTGGGACTTCAACCGGCTCGTCGAGAACCACGACGTCGATTTCGTCCGCTCCACGCTGCCCAATGCCGGCGGGATTACCGAGATGATGAAGATCGCGGCCATCTGCGAGACGCACGCCGTAGGCATCGTTCCGCACTTCACCGGCCCGATTGCGACCGCCGCGCTCGTCAACTGCCTGTCGACGTTCTCGGGGCCGGTACTGATGGAATACAACTACGGCGGACGTCCGATCGACTACCTGCCGGAATGCCTCGACTTCAAGAATGGAAAAGCGTACGCAAACGATCGGCCGGGGCTGGGCGTGACGCTCGATCTCTCACGGTTGACCATGGTTGGAGAAGTCACCGAGCCGGGTCGTAAGAACTTCTACCGGCGCCCCGACGGCTCGTTGACGCATTGGTAAGAGATCAATCCCCAATCCCCAATCGGAAATCCAGAATTGCGAATCCCCAATCGGAAATCCCCAATCGGGAAGCCCGAATCGGGAATCCGGAATCGGGAGTCGAGTCGAGGTAGACACGGAATGCGCGCATATTGGCTTGCAATCATTGGTCTGTTTCTGTTCGGCGCTGGCACGGCCAGCGCGCAGCACGGCCGATTCGGGGCGAAGGCTGGCGTCACGGCGGCCGATGCGGTCTTCGAGTCGGCAGCAGACGATCCCGGGTACGGCAAACGGATATTCATCAGCGGGGGAGGGTTCGCCGTGCAGCCGATTGCAGGGCCGCTCGCGCTGCAGGTCGAGGCGCTGTTCGTGTCCAAGGGAGGCGAATACACGGACGATTCGCAGACGACATACACGCTGATGCTGGACTATCTGGAGCTTCCCGCGCTCGGGCGGGTTGCCGTAGCCCGTTCTGCGTCTCACTCCGTCTACCTGTTTGCGGGGCCGGCCGCCGGATTTCGTCTGAATGCCAGGTTCCGCAGCGCAGCGGGGCGCCCGATACGGAACGGCGTAAACCAGGACATCAGCTCGGACGTGAAGTTGTTCGAGCTCAGCGCGACAGCCGGCGGAGGCGTCGACATCGGCCGACACCTGGTCTTCGACGCGAGATACTCGTGGGGCCTTTCGGACCTGAACAAGGACTCGAGAGCCGGACACGGCGTCCGCAACCGTGCGCTTACCGTAATGGCGGGATTTCGGTACTGAGGGAGGAGCGGCAGGCATCACGTGCCGCCGCTCCGTACATCGCAACGCGCGCCGGAAGAGACTCGCCGCCTGCTGGCCGAAGACGTTTTCACGTCTTCCGTTTCGAAGAGGCTCCAGCTCTCGGTTCAGCAAACCGCTCGACGCAACCGACCGCGACACACGCTTGCGCGCCTTCGCGAACTGCCACGCCCTACAACTTACCGTTCGAGAACTGTCGCTTTCCTCTGTCGCGATTGCGCGCATATCGCGCCCGCGAAGCGCGCCGCCTCTCCTTGCGAAGAAGCACCGCGAGCCGCGAACGAATCTGCTTCGCCTTCGCTGCCAACGAGGCTGGCTCGTCACCTCTCGACGCGCGCAGCGTCGGAGAATGTATTCCTCGACTGCCTCTCTGTCAAGCACGATCGCGCATGCGCGCAAAAAAATTTCGTCCCTCTCGGAGAGGATGCTATGTCGTTTCCCCTAACGGTTGTCGAGAGGGCAGCCTCGGCCTCACGCGCGATTCTGTTTCAATTCGCTCTTCGACGTCGCGACCTTGCCGCGCATGGAGCCGCCATCCTGAATCGCCAAGCGCGGGGACGCGATATCTCCCGTCACCGAGCCCGACGCTCTGATCTCGACTTTTTCGCCCGCGACGACGTTGCCGGTGACGCCTCCCATGATCACGACGGTCCTGGCGGAGATCTCCGCTCGTATGTCGGCGTCGGGACCGATCGTGAGCGTGTACTCCGGAAGCTTGACGCTGCCTTCCATGCGGCCGAACAACGTGAGATCCTCAGAACCGCTGAGCTCTCCTTTGATCATCACGGACTTGCCGAGATTCATGACGAGCTTATCGGCGGCGTCGCGCGCGATCGGCGCCGCCGGCGGATTCTCTTTCGAAGTCGCGGCGCCACCCGACTCTTCTCGTTTCCACATGGTCGTCTCCCAACCGCAGGGCGCTTCGGATGTGACAGACACGATACCTCGAAAATCGATCACCTGCCGATTTGCGCGTACTCGGCGAGCAGCGACAGATAGGCGCGGTCCTGGACCCGCGCGCTCGCGCCCATCGCGATCGCCCGCAGCACGCGTCGCGACTGGCGTCGCTCGGCTGAGTCATCCGCAGCGCCGGCCCTCTTTGCCAATCGCGACACGCGATCCCGCAAAGCCATGAGCGCGGCCGCGTGGCGCTCGTCGTTGGCGAGGTCACGTTCGAGCGTGTAGACCTCCTGTACGATCCCCGCCTCGGCATCCTCGTCCGCACGCTCGCGCGCAAGGGCCTTCTTCACGTCGCGCTGGTTGGAGAGATCTCGTTCGCGCCGCGCTTCGGCCGAGACGTCGCGAAGCCCGTTGAAGTCCGATATCAATGCTTCGAGCAAATGCACGGTCTCGGCCGTGCTGGTCGAGACCGCGACCGCGCGCCGGCGCTTCTCCAGCAGCAGATCGACCAGTCGATCGTCTGGCGCGCGGTGCCCCGATTTGATCGCCTGCAATTCCATCCACTCGATCGCGTCGACCGCCACTTCGTCTGGGGGCAGCGTGTGTCCGCCGGCGAAGATCGACAGATGGTGCGGCGACGTCAGCTTGCGATCCAGCTGACGCATCTCGGTGTAGTTGAAATCCTCGGTCCCGGCGGTTGCGAAGAGCGCAAACGGCACGGTCGCGCGGGGCTGGCTGTCCGGATAGCCGGCGCTCGATGCGATCACCCCGGCGATGTTGTTGCCGCCCAGGGCGATCCCGAGCGCGACGCGGGCGCCGCCCGACATGCCGGTCAAGTAGACGCGCTGTGGATCGATCGCGAAGCGCCTGCCGATGTCGCGCCACATGGCATCAGCGGCAGCGGTCGACACCGACCAGGGGCCGTTTCGCGACACGTTCGATCCGGCCACCACGTAGCCGTATCGCTCGGCCGCCGCGGCGTACTTCTCCACGATGAGCCGTCCGCGCGCGGCCGGGTGAAAGGCGATCAGCAGGCTCCATTTCCGATCGGCCGAATAGGCAGATGGCAGATAGAGCGCGTAGCTCTGCGCCGGATCCGCCTCGCATTTGACGGCGTCCACGACGATCCCGCGTGGCAGCGTCTGTGCGGCGCCGAGACCGGGGATGGTGAGCAGGGCCGCGACAACCAGCAGCCGCGATGCATGATTCACGATTCCAGTTTACGATCCGCCGCATGAGCAGAACCAGAGTCGTCCTGATCGGCGCCGGGTTCATTGCCGACATTCACGCCGAGTCATATCACCGCTTCGTCCCGGACGCCGAGGTTGTCGGCGTCTATTCGAGGCGCGAGGATCACGCGCGCGCGTTCGCTCAGAAACACGGGATCGGGCGCTGGTTTACGGACATCGACGAGGCGCTCACGAAAATCGACTCCGATGTGGCGGACGTCTGCCTGCCGAATCACCTGCACGCGCGCACGGTCACGGACGCGGCGACGGCCGGCAAACACGTCATCATCGAAAAGCCGCTGTGCCTCACGCTCGAGGAAGCGGACGCCATGATTGCCGTCTGCAAAGCACACGATCGCAAACTGATGTACGCCGAAGAACTGTGCTTCGCGCCGAAGTACGAACGGGTCCGGCAGCTCGTCGCCGAGGGGGCGGTCGGCTCGCTCTACTACCTCCGGCAGTGCGAGAAACACTCCGGTCCCCACAGCGACTGGTTCTACGACCTCGAACAATCAGGCGGCGGCGCGCTGATGGACATGGGCTGCCATGGATTCGCCTGGTTCCGGTGGATGCTCGGCACCGACACGAAGGTGCGCAGCGTGTACGCCCAGATGCAGACCGGCCTCGTTCACGGCAGACGGACGCGCTGTGAAGAGACGTCGCTCAGCATCGTCGAATTCGACGGCGGCGCGGTCGGCATCGTCGAAAACAGCTGGGCGAAGCTCGGGGGAATGGAAGATCGCATCGAGGTGTGCGGCACGGGCGGCGTGGTGTATGCCGACCTGTTCATGGGGAACTCCGCGTTGACCTACAGCGAGCGCGGCTACGGCTATGCGATGGAGAAGGCCGGGCCGACGCGGGGCTGGACGTTCACGAACTTCGAGGAAGCCTTCAATCAGGGATACCCGCAAGAGTTGAAGCACTTCATCGACTGCGTACGGCACGACACGGCGCCCGTCACGACCGGCGAAGACGGCCGCGCCGTCCTCGAGATGGTGAACGCCGCGTACGCCTCCGCCCGTTCAGGCCAGAAGGTGTCTCTCCCTTTTCGACCGACGGTGTCGCGGCCAATCGATTTATGGCTTCGATGAGCGAATGAATCTTCTTCGATTCGATTCGGAATCGGCGTGGCTGCACGCGGTCTGCTCGTTGTGGCGCGACCGTCTTCGCGCGAAACCCGACTTGAAGATGTGCCTCCCGGCGGGCTCGACGCCGATCGGCATCTACGCGGAAATGTCACGAAGCGTCGGCGCCGGACTCGTCTCGTTCGCCCGGGCGGCCGTGTTCGTGCTGGACGAATTCGGCGGAATCGCTCCGGACGATCCCGGACGAACCGGCCACACGTTGCAGCGGCAGTTGATTGACTCGATCGATCTGCCCTCCACCGCCTTTCACGTCCTCGATCCCGAGGCGTCAGACGTCGCGCGACACTGCGAGAACTACGACGCCGCCATCGGTGATGGGTTCGATCTTACGCTTCTTGGGCTCGGTCTCAATGGACATCTGGGGATGAACGAGCCCGGTTCGCCCGACGATAGCCCGACCCGGCGCGTGGAGCTGCACGAGACGACGGTTCAGTCGTCCGCGAAGTACTTCTCGCACGGACGCCTTCCTCGATGGGGACTGACGGTCGGACTGAAGGGCATCCTTGGCTCGAAGGAGGTCTGGCTGCTCGCGAATCGTCGACGCAAAGCTGACATCGTCGCGCAGACCGTTGAGGGAGAGATCGGCCCGCGCATTCCCGCATCGCTGCTGCGCCGCCACCTGAACTGCTCGTTGTTCGTGGATGCTGACGCCGCCGCATTGCTGAGCGGCTCGGCTGGCCGATCTCTTGCGCCTAGGCGTTTACAGGCACCTGAGCCGGGGCTGTAATGGCGATGAACGCGTCGAGCACCGAGTCGGGAGAAACCTCGGAGCTCCTGCGACGCGACTGCACGGCGATATCGTGAATCGACACAATACCCACGAGGCGGCCCTGTTCAACGACGGGTAGCCGCCGAATCTTCCGCGACTTCATCGTTTCGAGCGCCGCGCGCACATCGTCGCCAGGCGCGCACGTGTATAGCGCTTTCGAAAGGACCTCCTTCACAGGAATCTCTCCTTCGGTGCGCGGTCGAGTTGCGGCGGCGATGCAAATGTCGCGATCCGTGATGACCCCGACCACCTGGTCGCGCTCGCCGGTCACCGGGACAGCTCCGCAGTCTCCTTCCCACATGATTCTGGCAGCCGCGGCGAGGTTCGTCTCCGGGCTGCAGCGTTTTACGTCAGTCGTCATTACTTCTTTCACTTTCATGAGAATGCTCCTTTTGTTCGTTGCTGGACAACTCCTGCGCGTCGGCGGCGTGACGACACTCGAAAGACGCCCGCGATAGACGCGTGCATCGCAAGCGGTTCGAGGGGATGTCAGTCAACACTCGCAACCAACATGCCGGTTTTGCGGTATTTTATGGATGGATCGACTGACCGAGGGGTTACGAGCCCAACGGCAACAACTCTGCCGAGGAACTCGTCTAATCCGCAATGCTCCTCCAGGACATCAGCTACGCTCTGCGCACCCTCTCGCGCAGCAAGGGGTTCGCGGCCGTCGCCATCCTCTGCCTCGGGTTCGGCGTCGGGCTGAACGCCACCATCTTCAGCCTCATCGACGGCGTGCTGCTCAAGCCGTATCCCTATACCGATCCCGATCGCATCCTGGTCGTCGGCGAGCAGAAACCGAAAACGAGCGACGCCGCCGGCCTCTCGTACCTCGACATGCGCGACTGGAAGGAGGCCAACTCGGTCTTCTCGACGATCGCGGCGGTGAGCGGGAGGAGCCTGACGATTTCGGATGGCCATAGCGAGCCCGAGCGGTATCTCGGAGCAGGAATCTCGTGGGACCTGTTTCCGATGCTCGGCACACATCCCATTCGCGGCCGCGACTTCACCGCGCAGGACGATCGTGAAGGCGCTGCCGACGTCGTGCTGCTTGGCTACGACGTGTGGATGCATCGGTATGCCGGAAACGAGAACATCGTCGGTCAGTCGATCCTCGTCAACAGCAAGCCTCACCTCGTTGTCGGCGTCATGCCCCAGGGGTTTGCGTTTCCGAACAATCAGCGGCTGTGGGTCCCGCTCGTGCCGCTCGTCGCGAAGGACCAGCGCGACTTCCGTAGTCTCTTCGCATTCGCGCGATTGAAGCCCGGCGTCACGATGGCGCGCGCGCGCCA
>Ga0075424_100003388_pt1 | contig 14909 bp, 13 predicted proteins | sample SoiMethybrSBSTD3_FD_75301 | JGI IMG/M metagenome (GOLD analysis project Ga0075424, IMG submission 75301) | Bulk soil microbial communities from a Populus tree surrounding site in Tennessee, USA - Soil MetaG P. TD hybrid SBSTD3 | ecosystem: Environmental > Terrestrial > Soil > Tree plantation... | reverse complement strand
GCCGTCGAACGCTCAGGTCACGATGCAACCCAAGACCTCAGTGCCCGATTTCTCTTCCAACCTGGTCGGATGGGTTAACATCAACCCAGATTTTGTGGCGGTTCCGGGCGCGCCGGCTCCGACGAGCAACGACCCCGCCCATCCTTATGTCGGTAACCTGGAGGCCCGTCGCGCCGGAATCCAAGCGACATTCCGGATTGCGGATCTCACCAATACCAACGTGAGGCCCTGGGCCAAGGAGATTATGAAACGGGAGAACGACAAGGTCCTGGCCGGAGGGATCGCCTATACGCCGCGCTCGAGCTGCATGCCGGCGGGCGTTCCGCTGTTTGTGATGTTTCCGGTCGCCGAGCCGATCTATTTCATTCAAACGCCCAAGCAAGTCAGGATGATCTTTGTTGGCGATGCGCAGGTTCGGCGCATCTATCTCGACGTGCCGCATTCGGCCAATCCGAAGCCGTCCTGGTACGGCGAGTCAGTCGGACGTTACGAAGGCGATACGCTCATCGTCGACACCATCGGGCTGAACAACAAGACCTACCTGGACAACTACCGCACGCCGCACACAGAGAAGCTGCACGTCGTGGAGCGCTGGAAATTGATCGACGATACGACGCTCGGAGTAACGCTCACAGTGGACGATCCCGACACCTTCTATCAGCCGTGGACGGCCACCCACCGCTATCGGCGGATTCAGCGGCCGAGCGCTCATGAAGAAGTCTGCGCCGAGAACAACCAAAGTTTGTTTGACTACGGCATTCCGGTCGCGAACAAGCCTGATTTCTGAAGCCGGGCTACGGCGAGCGAGCGCCCGATCGACGACGACGCTCGCTCAACCGGGTTCCAGCCCTTTGGCCTTGAGCACCGGCACCAGTGCGGGCGCGCGCAAGAAAGCGATCAGCGCTTTGGCGGCATCCGGTTGTTGCGCCTTGGCACCGACCGCGATCGAGAAGGCCGTATAGAGCTGCACCTCCGGCGGCAGCGGGCCGGCGAGCTCGGCTCCCTCGGCCGCGTGCGGCAGGATCTCGCTTGACTGAGTCATGCCGATCTCGGCCAGGCCCTTGGCAACGTCTTCGGCGGCGCTGACTGGCGGCACCTTGAGCTTCGGCCGGAGCTCGGCGGAAATGCCCATCCTCTCGATCACGGCCAGCATGTGGGTGCCGGAGAGGCCTTGCGGGTTGAAGCTGATGGACTTCGCCGCCAGGAGCGTAGCCTTGAGCGCCGCGGCCGTGGAGATATCGGGCTTGGGTGCGCCCCTGCGATAGGCGACGCCAATGCCGGAGCGGGCAATGTCGAGGCGCGGGCCCGCGACCGCGCCGCGTTTGATCAGATTGTCGAGCGCATCCGCGCCCATGATGGTGACGTCGAAAGGCGTGCCCTTGTCGATGCTTGCCGTCAGGTTGCCGGTCGAGCCGAAGGTCATGATGAGCTTGTGCCCGCTCGCCTGCTCGAACTGCGGTGCGATGTCCTGCAGCACCGACCTCAAAGCGTTGGAAGCCAGAAGCTTGATCTCGGCAGCCTGCGCCTGTGTGAGCATCAGTCCCAATCCCGCGATGGCGGCAATGATCCGGACCATGGGGTCCTCCCGTTGGTTTTTTTATCGAAGGCAGGATACTAGACGATGAGCTCAAGCAGTGCGAGCCGCGGAAACGGCACGCCTAATTTACTTTGCTCGATCTAATTGGATATCGCGAATGCCGCAGGCGCAGTTCGCTAGGCGCTAGCCTTCTCACGCGCCGTCAGCGAGCCATAGAGTCGCGTCTTGAAATCGGCGACAATTTTTGAACGTTGCTCTTTATATGCCTCCTCGCAACGCGTGCAGCAAAACTGGCGGTTGCGATATCGTCTGCGGATCAGCCCGAAAGACCCGTTGCAAAAGTCACATCTTGTTTTCACGACGCTTTCCTGGCTTGCCGCATTGACCAATGGCTGAAACAACTCTCAAGCGGATCGCTGTCAGGCTCCTGTCTGCAGAACCACTTCGGCCCCTGCGGAGTGTTGCCGGCACAGCGTTGGTTGCCCAGCGTCTTGCCGCAGTAATAGCACCGCGTTGCTTCTTCGGAATAGAGCTTGACCGGTTCCATTGCTCAACCGTTCGCTTATTGTGGCTGCAGTCAGGGCTCACGTCCTTGAACACCTCCACAGGGTGATTTGGCGAGAGGCGGCAGATCATCTGCCACTTATCATCCACAGGTTTGAGGTGTGATGCCCCTCCTAACAACGATGAGTTCCATTTGATTGCCCCATTTGAGGCTCTAGCGCGCCAATGCGGCAGCGAATTGTTCGCGCACGAAAAAATCCGCAGGCCGGTACAATTCGCTTGATTATCGTTCGCGAGGCCAATGCATTCGCGTGATTCGAAAAACGCATTCCGGATCTGCGTGCGCGTGTCTGGGTGCGACGGGGGCGATCGCGTTTCTCCGTCATGGCCTCCCGGCCTCTCTGTCGATCTGGTATGGAGGAGCAATGGATATCGGCATCGGAGCGCTTCTGTTCGGCGCCGGACTTGCAGGTGGTGTTGCCAATGCCATGGCGGGTGGGGCGACGCTCTTCACCTTTCCGGCGATGATTGCGAGCGGTCTGCCGCCGATCGTGGCCAATGCGTCGAACGCAGTCGCGGTCACGCCTGGGCATTTTGTGGCGGCGCTGTCTGATCGCGCGCAACTCGCACGGCCTGGCCAGGCCCTGGTTAGTTCCTTGGCTGCAACGGTCGTCGGCGCCGCGCTGGGAGCGATTTTGCTGCTGGTCACGCCGGAGCGGCTGTTCACGCTGCTGGTTCCCGCGCTCATCGGCATTGCGACACTTATCTTCGCATTTGGCCGGCGCATTCGTGCGGCTGACGAGCAGAACAAGAGCGCGCGATCCGATCTGCTGCGATGTGCGCTATTGGTCCCCGCGTCGATCTATGGCGGCTATTTCGGCGGCGGATCGGGCGTGATGTATCTTGCTGTCCTTGTTGTCACCGGCCACGAGACCATCCGGCAGGCCAATGTCCTGAAGAATCTGCTAGCGAGCGTGGTCAGCGCGGTGACCATCATCATCTTCGTCATTCAAGGCATCGTGAGCTGGCCCGAGACGATGGTCATGCTGATCGGAGCGGTTGCGGGCGGGTTCCTGGGTGGCCGTCTTGTGACCGTGCTCGCTCCCACGACCGTCCGGGTCATCGTGATCTTGGCTGGCACGCTCATGACGATGGTTTATGCTTGGCGCTACTGGCTTTGAGCGCTGCCCGGGAGGATACGATGGAGCTTGCGCGCCGCACTTTCTTCCAACTCGCCGCGGGTGCTTGCTGCCTGCCGGCGTTGTCGCGCATGGCGGGTGCGCAGGCTTATCCGACGCGGCCGATCAAGCTCATCGTCGCATTTCCGGCCGGTGGTCCAGCCGACACGATGGGGCGGATGGTCGGCCAGGCGGTGTCGGCCAAGATCGGCCAGCCGGTCGTGGTCGAGAATGTGGGCGGTGCGGGCGGCACGATCGCGCTGCGGATGATGACAAACGCCAGTCCCGACGGATACACGCTGCTGGTCAATAGCGGCGGCCCGTTCTGCACCGCATCGCTTCTTTACAAGCTTGACTATGATCCGCTCAAAGCTCTGGTGCCGGTCGGAAACTTTGCCACTGACTCCGCGGTGCTTGTCACGACACGGACGCTGCCAATCACGACGCTGAGCGAGTTCATTCAATATGCCAAGGCCAATCCCGGCAAGCTCAACTCGGGAGCTGCGATTGGAACCAACCAACACCTGATGGCGGAGGCCTTCAAAGCGGCAGCGGGAGTGGATATCCCGCACATTCCCTATCGTGGCGGTGCGCCGGCGATCGCAGACTTGATCGGCGGACAGATCCATATGCTCGTCAACAACAAGTCCGTGCTGCTGCAGCTGGCGCTCGAAGGCAGAGTGAGGCCACTCGCTGTCACCAGCACGACCCGCTGGCCGGAATTGCCGTCTGTGCCAACTTTGGCAGAGAGTGGGATCGCCGGCGTGCCGACCGATATCAAGTATGCGATCTTCGCTCCCGCCAATACGCCCTCCGCGGTGATCGCCCGGATCAACACTGCCATCAACGAAGGAATGAATTCACCGGACCTGCGGGGCACGGTGGAAAAGCTTGGTATCGACCTGAAGCTCGGCTCATCTGCCGACGCCGCGGCGGCTGTTGCAACCGACTGCCCGCGCTGGATCGAGAGCGCCAAGCTGGTGAAGATCGAGTAGCGGACTCTGCAATGGGCGGCGACCCATCCGCGCACCGGACGGTGGTTAATGCGTAGCGGCGCGCGAATAAAAATCCGTAATGGCGCGTAAATATGTCTCACTCGCACCCGCCACGGAGGTCCGAGGGTTCTGTACGCCGTCGCTGTCACAATGGTACAAGAGCTGAGGGCGGTATCGGAGCGCGCGCGGCGTTGCGCGGGTGTTGGGGGGATAGAACGCTCATGCAGGAAGGCCAGCAGCACAACGGCGATGCGGGCGAGAGCGATCTCCTCACGCCCGGCAGGAACAATATACCAACCGATCTGCTGCGAACATTCGTCGCGATCTGCGAATTAGGAAGCTTCACCAAGACCGCTCATCTCCTGGATCTGACCCAACCGGCCGTCAGCGCGCATATGCGGCGGTTGGAATCCATGATCGGCGCAGACTTGATTACAAAGAGCCTCACCGGGGTGGTTCTTACGGAATGCGGAACCGAGGTGCTGAGGCACGCGCGGCGCATGCTTGCGATCAATGATCAGATTGTCAGCGGCAGCGGCGTGGAAGCGCAGCCGCAGGTGGTCCGCGTCGGCATTCCCAATATTCACGCGCCCGTCGTGCTTGCGGGAATTCTGCGCGAAGGAGCGGCTTTCAGAGACCAATATCGGTTGCAGGTTCGCTGCGATCATTCGCATGGTTTGATACGTAGCGTCAGGTCCGGCTATCTTGAGCTCGCTGCGACCCAGTTCATGAACGAGGGCGACCAGGCCAATGCCTTGTCGCAGTGGACCGAGGATCTGGTGTGGGTGAAGGCCAAAGGCTTCGTCCTCAAGCCCGATCAGCCCGTTCCGCTGGTGAGCTCGCCCAATCTGCTGCTGCCGGATCGGCTGGGAATGGCTGCGCTCGAGGCGGCCAATCGTCCCTACGAGATCGTGTTCACCGCCTTCGACACGCTGGCGCGGCGCGCCGCAGCTGCGGCGGGGCTCGGCTACTTTGCGATCCCGCGCTCGGCCGTCGCCGATACGCTCGTGGTCGAGACGCCGGGACTCCTGCCGGAGCTGCCGCAGGTTCAGATGGGTATCGTTGCGCGTGACGATCTCGATATCAGGGCCTTTGCACCGCTGATCAAGAAGATCGAAGAATTGTTCTCTGCGACGCGGCAGAGCTAGACCTTGATCCGGGGTCGGATTGAAATCGGATCAAATCCAGCGTTCCGTTCGACATGATCTTGAGGGCCTGGCCTGGCCCGCATTGCCGGCGGTCAGGCCGACACGAAGCTTTCGGACTTCTCACGCCCGGTCCGCACCATGGTGACGAGCTGCTGATCCGTCATCGGCTTGCCAAAGATGTAGCCCTGGCCGGCATGGCATCCCAAACCCATGATCGCCTGCGCATCCTCGACCGTCTCGATGCCTACGGCCGTTGCCGAGCGCTCGAAGTTCTGGGCGAACTGGATCATGCTCTTGCAGATGCGCGCATTGCCCTTGTTGCCGGCGCAGTTCTGCACGAACGATGAGTCGATCTTGAGCTCCGCGAACGGCAGATAGCGCAATGCCGCAAATGAAGAGTTGCCGCGCCCGAAATTGTCGATTGCGAGTGAAACTCCATACTTGCGCAGCTCCTGGAAGCGATCGCGCACGGGGACGACTTTGTTGAGCAGCTGCGCTTCCGGCATTTCGATGACAAGTCCTGGCCATTGCTCGTTGCGCGGCCGATGTTTTGCGACGAGCTCGCTGACGGGACACTTCGCAAGTGTATCGTAGTCGATGTTGATGCCGATCTGCAGCGCGACGCCAAGCTCATCGATCTTGGCGCTGAATTTGAGGGTGCTGACGATGGCGCGCTTGGCAAGCTCGATGATGTCGTCATCGTCGGCGCTTGCCAGGAAGTGCACCGGCGCGATGATGCCATGCTGAGGATGTGCGATGCGCGCGAATGCTTCCGCTCCGACTACCCGCCGCTTCAAGAGATCGACCTTGGGCTGATACCAGAAGGTGATGAAATCGGACGACAGCGCACTCTTGAGCGTGAGGCCGGGAGCCGCCACCGGGCGGCTATTGAGCTTCTGCTTCGCAATGGTCTTGCGCACTTCGGAGAAATTGATCGGCTTCTGCAGAGCCGGCAGCATCTCGAGCATGGAGTCGGCGCCGAGCTTGCGGAAGCCCTCCAAGAGTGAAGCCTCGCAACGTCCGATAAGCTGCACGCGGCCGCCATAGCGGCAGTCCTTCAGCGACATCAGGGCGCGTGCGCAGTCAGAAGGGTTGATCGTGTTGACGTCGATGAAAACCAGATCCGGGTTGTGATCATCGACATTCTCTGCAAGTCGGGAGCTGTTGAGGAGCTCGACCGCATCGACGCCAGCCTGGCGCAGCTGCTTGCAGAAATTTTGCAGAAAGCCGAAATCCGGATCGACCACGAAGCAAAGCGCGGTGCGCTCGCTGCTGTCGGCCGCCTGCCATTCGTCCACGAACATCTCACTCATACTGTCCCCACTTCGCCTGAGGCGACCTCAACTGGTTTCACGTTCAGCGTCTGTCTTCTGGCGGGCAGTGCCCATCTCCGATTTATCAATCCGAACGGTCGCTCGGCACCAGCGATGGTGCCATCACGATCTTCAAGATTTCCGGCCGATCGCGATTCTCATGTCGCAGGAACTCGTCGGTCACGTCCCGCAGTCGCCGGGTCAGAGTCCGCGCGACCTGCTCGATGTCCGTGCGCGCGTGCTCGCGCACGATGGCCCGGATGGCGTCGACGTGCTGGTCAACAAGCTCGAGCGGAATTCGTGTCATGTCAGGCGTGTGCTCTATCAGCCGGCAGAGGCTGTCGGCTGGCGGCGCCACCAGCGGGAAACCAAAGGTGGCGGCCTCGCCCTTGATGTCGTGGGCAGAGCGGAACAGTTCGTCGCGGGTTTCGTCTGCAAAGCCTTCCATCCTCACCCGCTGGCGCGCCTCGTCGAGCTTGGCGCATTCCCGGTCCATCCAATCGGCAAACTCGCTTGCAAGACCCTCAAGCGCCTCCTCGGCCTGGGCAACCGGATCAAAACCCGCAGGCTTGGTGACCGCGACGGCCTTTTTCAAGCGGTTCGGCGGCACGATGACCTCGTGGTCGGCATAGGTCGCGACCGTCGGCCTGTCGTTCCTGTCCTGTGCCATGACCTGCTCCGGTGGCCGCTAGGCCACGGTTCTCGCCTTCTCGATCAAACCGACCTGCCCGATGGTGTCGGCCGCGCCGCCCCTGCGGCGCTCCGGACCCGTATAGCTCGCATTGGTGGTGCGGCGCCGGTCGGGGCCGAAATAGCTTGCGGTTTTGATGAATGGCCGAGGTTGCGCCACGACGCTGAAGACACGCTGGTAGAGCCCTTTGGCAGAGATCGGTTTGGCCAGAAATTCGGTGATGCCTGCGTCGCGCGCCGCGGTCACGCGCGTACGTTCGGTATGACCGGTCAACATGATGATCGGCACAAACGGATTGGTGTTGGCGCCGGGCTGACGGATCATCTGGATGAGTTCCAGGCCGTCGAAGATCGGCATCTCCCAGTCGAGAAACACGATGTCGGGGTTGCCCTGGCTGAACCCTTCGAGGCCACCGGCGCCATCCTCGGCTTCGATCACGTCGCGGGCGCCGAAGCCGTGCAAGAGCGTCCGTAAGATCCGGCGCATATGAAGGTTGTCGTCGACGATGAGAAACCTGAGCTTGTTGAAATCGATGTGGATCATGCGAAAATCTGGCAAGCTGGCTTTTGCAGCCCGCCACGGTAAAACCCTACGCTTAATTCGTGGTTAAGCGATCGAGCCTCTAAGTCTTTTTCAATCAAGCATTTAGTTAGCCCTACGCGAGTGTTCTGCGTACGGCCAAAGACCCCGCTGCCGGAACGAGCGCGATACGATGAGGCTTTTCCGGGCTTTTGACAGATGATCTGTTGCTATTTGAGGCCAATAACGGATTTCATAGCGAAATCTTATGAAATATTTCGTTGCGCGGTAGAGTTGTTTTCTGAGGAATTGCAGGCGGAAAGCCCCCAGAGGGGCTGGCGCCAGAGGGATGGCGATGCATCGCAGATATGAGGGGATCAATATCCCGATTGAGATCATTCGAACGCTGGTGGCGATTGCGGATCTCGGCAGCTATTCACGCGCCGGCGTTAAGCTCGGCCTGACCCAACCCGCAATCAGCGCGCAGGTCAAACGGGCCCAGGCAATGGTCGGCGGCGCCCTCTTCGAGCGCACTGGCCCGGGCGCCATCGGTCTCACGCCTCTGGGCGGGCTCGTGCTCAGGCATGCCCGGACAATGCTGGCCGCCAATGATCAGATTCTCGCGCTTGCTGGATCGGCCTCTGATTCCCATCCTGTGCGTGTCGGAATTTGTACGATGTACGCGGTTGATTTCATCAAGATCGCGACTGAGGAGGACTGGATCAATCGGCTCACGGTGATCTGCGGCAATTCGATCGATGTCATCGCCAAGAATCTGGCTGATGGCTATATCGATATCGCCTGCCTGATGGACCCGCCGAGCGGGTGCGGTGACATTCTCGCCGAGTGGCACGAAGATTCCGTCTGGGTGCGTAGCCCCGACTTTGTCCTGAGCGCGGGAGCTCCCATCCCGCTGGTCTGCTGGCCTGGCAGCCCCATGGACCAGCCGTCGATGAAAGCCTTGGAGCGTGCAAGGCGTGCCTATCGGGTGACATTCACGAGCTCTGACTATCATGCGCGGGTCGCTGCCGTGGGCGCTGGCATTGGTCTCATGGCAACGTCTCGTCGCCACATGGAGCAATCACTGGTGATTGCCACGGAGCACTATCTGCCGCCGCTGTCGCCAGTGCGCGCAGTGATCTGCATGCGGCCCGGTCTATCGTTTACAAAGGTGGATGAGATCGCGACGTTGCTGAGAAGGCTGACGCCCGTCGAACTGCAATTGAGTGGCCGGTGACTTTGGTCTGCTGACTTGGGCCCTTGCCCAACGCAGGCGCACCTTGACATCCTGAGAGAATTCGGTCGGAACACACGGGTGCCGCGGCTCTGCGGCGCAAGCTCGGTTGCCGGATCAAAAAGGACAGTCATGGCCAGTCTTGCCGCGCGCGAACGTCGCATTCTCACCACTCACGCGGGCAGCCTGCCGCGGCGGACCTCGCTGTCAGCCTTGCTGCTTGCGCGCATGAACCGGCAATCCTTCGACGCCGCGGCGCTTGCGCGTGAAACCACCGAGGCGGTCAAGGAGATCGTGCAAAAGCAGCGCGCACTCGGCATTGATATTGTCAGTGACGGTGAGCAGTCGAAGACGAGCTTCCAGCACTATATGGTCGACCGGCTGTCGGGGCTCGAGCCGATCACGCCGAAGGCCGGCGAGCGGGAGACGCGCGAGAACATGGCGTTTCCCACGTTCTACAAAGGCGGCGCGCATTCAGGCTCGGCGCGCGCGCGGCTCGCCTGCACCGGCCCGATCAAATACACCGGCCAAAAGCAGCTTGCGGAGGACATCGCCAACCTCAAGGCGGCGCTCGGCGCGGACGCGCCTGCCGGCGTTTTCATGCCTTCGGTGTCGCCGTCGAGTTGCGCCGGCACGATGGAGAACCGCTACTACAAGACTGACGACGAGCATGTCGAGGCGGTCGCCGAAGCGATCCGAGAGGAATACGAAACCATCGTGGCAGCGGGCTTCATGGTGCAGATCGATGATCCGCGCCTTGCCATGCACTATATGCTCACGCCCGGCGAGTCGATCGAGGACGCACGCCGATGGGCGCGGCGCCGCATCGAGGTGCTCAACCACGCGCTTCGCAACATCCCGCCCGATCGGGTGCGCCACCATACCTGCTATGGCATCAACATGGGACCGCGTGTAAGCGACATGGAGTTGAAGCATCTCGCCGATCTCATCATCACCATCAAGGCCGGCTACTATTCCTTCGAGATGGCCAATCCGCGCCACGAGCACGAGTGGCGGGTGTGGGAACAGGTGAGGTTGCCGGACGACAAGGTGCTGATCCCGGGCTGCGTCACGCACGCCTCGGTGATCGTCGAGCATCCCGATCTCGTGGCAGAGCGGATCCTGCGCCTTGCAGGCGTCGTGGGCCGCGAGCGTATCATCGCGGGCAGCGACTGCGGTTTTGCCTCGACGCTTGCGCTCAATCAACCGCCGGAGGTTGAGCCGGAGATCGTCTGGGCAAAATTCGCAAGCCTTGCCGAAGGCGCGCGTATCGCAAGCAAGACTCTTTGGACATAAGGCCGGTTTCGCGGTCAATCGGGAGACGGGGAGGTGATCATGCGACATGCCGGGTTTTTCGTGAGCCTCATCGTGCTTGTGCTTGGCATGGCGGGCGCCGCCTCGGCGCAGGGCGCCTATCCGACGCGGCCGTTGCGAATGATCGTCGGATTTGCGGCCGGCGGCCCGACCGACATTCCGGCACGCCTGATCGCCGACAAGCTCGGGGACCTGCTCGGCCAGCGGGTGGTGGTCGAGAACAAGCCGGCGGCCGGCGGCATGCTGGCAACGCGCGAGGCGCTGGCACAGCCGCGCGACGGCTACACGCTTCTCCTCTGCACGCATTTTGAATCGATCAATGTCGCGGTCTACAAGAACCCGCAATACAAGCTCGACGACCTCGCGCCGATCTCGCTGATCGCCCGCTACTATTACGGGATCGGGCTCGCGAACGCCGTGCCGGCGACCGATATCGCGAGCTTTGTGAACTACGCCAAGGCGCATCCCGGCGAGATCAGCTACGGCACCCTCGGGCCTGGTTCGGCGCAGGAGATCTTCGCTCGCCAGCTCGAGCGACTGGCCGGCATCAGCATGAACCGTGTGCCGTATCGCGCCGGCACCCAGATCGTGCAGGATATGATCCCTGGCCGTGTGCAGTTCTATGTCGCGCCGATGATTCAGCTGCTGCCGTTTGCGCAGGAAAAGCAGCTCAAGATCCTGGGTGTCTCTCACACCGAACGGCTCAAAAGCGCGCCGCAGGTGGCGACGTTGCAGGAGCAGGGCATCGACTTCGTGCGTTTTGGCTGGCTTGGCATTTGTGCCGGTGCCGGCACGCCGCAGCCGATCATCGATGTGCTCAACCGCCACATCGCGACGATCGTGGCGGGGCCCGAGTACCAAGCCTCGACCGAGCGCGGCGGGTCAATCCCCGGGTCTTCGACGCCCGCGGAGCTGCGGCGGGTGATCGACCAGACACTCGCCGAGGTGCAGCAGACCGTCCAGGAATTCGGACTGCAGCAGGAGTGAGCGGCGGCAAGTTCGCAGGCTGGAACGAGATGAGCTTGAATCGCCTCTTAGTTCCGTTCGTCCCCGCGGAAGCGGAGACCCAGTTCTTGGCCGAGTTCTCGGCCCCTGGATTCTCGCTTTCGCGGGAGTGAACGGAGATTGGTCAATGGTGGTGCAAACCTAAATTCATCGCGATCGAGTGCATAGCGAGCCGGGGTCAGTGCGCCATCAGTACCGGCAGCTCCGCGTTGGCCAGGATATGGCTGGTCGCGCCACCAAAGATCATCTGCCGCAGCCGGCTTTGCGTGAAGGCGCCCTTGACCAGCAAGTCACAGCCTTGTGCTTTGGCGGCCGCCAGCACGACCTCGCCGGTGCTGCGGCCCTCGAGCCCGACACTCACGAGTTCGGCGGGAACGCCGTTGCGCTTGAGATAGGTGACCACCTGCTGGGCAGGCGGGCCGGCGACACCCTGTCCGCCGGCAACGTTCAGCACGATCACGCGGCGCGCCTGCTGCAGGAGTGGCATGGCAAAGGCAGTCGCGCGCGCCTGCTCGGGGCTCCCGTTCCAATGCACCATGATGGTCGTGGCGATCTGCGATGGCGATTTGGGTGGTGCCAGCAGCACTGGGCGGCCGCTTTCGAACAGGCTCGACTCGATGGCACGGTTGTGCAGCCCGACCGTATTGGCCGTGGGCCTGCCGAGCACTGTAATGTCGAACACCCGCCCGTGGCTGCCTACGAAACCCTCGCCCGCCGGGGCATTGTCGAGCCAGCCGTAGGAAGCGCCGCCGGATGGGCCACTTGCCGCTGGCACGTTGTGATTTTGCATGAACGTCTCGAACAGCTGACGCGCCGCGGCGGCTTCCTCCAGGCTGTCCTGCCGGTAGGTCTCAAGCGGTATGCTGCCTGCCGGATCGATCGCGATGAACTCGCTGATGGCAAAGCGCAGCGCAAAGCCTTCGATGTAGCTCCCACGCAACCGCGCCAGCAGCAGCGCCGTTTCCAGCGCCGATGCCATGCCTTCGATGTTCTCGATCGGAACCAGTACCGACTTCATCCGGCGCCTCCCCATTGGCGGTCGATGCGGTAGATTGCTCCATTCTGATTTCGCCGCCAACCCATGTTGTCTCTTGATGGTGTCTCTCGACGACCTGACGGCGGGTCTCTCGTGCTACTACCTTACGTCCACTGACACTGTGATCATATTGGAGGCATTATGATTCGATCAGTTTTTTGCCGTGTGGCCATTTTTGCCTTCGCCGTGCTGATGGCGCCGACCGCGGCGCTACCACAGGCCGCAAATGCCCCGGACGGTCAAGGTCGGTTGCAGGCGCAGGGCGGGCTTCGATTCGCCCCAATCCAGCTCGCCCAAGCTCAGCTCGCCCAAGCTCAGCTCGCCCAAGGGTGCGCGCGGCGGGTCGGACCGTTTGCGACCCAGGACACGGCGTGGCAGCGGTGGCGACAGGGCCGCGCCCAGGGCTACTCGCTCAGCAACGGCATCTTTCCCTGCTATGATCAATACGGCACTCGGGGCTATTGCTTCAACGTGTTCTTGCCATGTTGAACGCCGATCTCGCGCGTCGCTATGCCGCGCAGCGCTTGAACTGACGGCGCCGCCCCTCCAAGATCATCCGTGCGGCAACATCGGCGCGATACAATCGCGGCCGGGCAGGGGGGATTGTCATGGCGGCGGCGGTCCGTTTAGCGGCGCTGATCGCGATCTGCACCGCGCTCTGGCGCGAGACTTGCAGCGAGTCCCTGGCGCAGGGCGACGCCGATTTCTTCCGTAACAAGACCATCAAGCTCATGATCACATTCGAGCCCGGCGGCTCCTACGACCTCTATGCCCGGCTCGCCGCCACCCACCTTCCCAAGCATCTTTCCGGCCTGCCCGCGATGACGGTGCAGTATCAGCCGGGTGCCGGCGGACTCATCGGCATTTTGCATTTCGCCGAGAAGGCGGCGCAGGATGGCACCGAGATCGCGATCCTGCCACGCGACGTCGCGATCAATCAGCGGCTGCGGCCGGAGACCGCCAAGTACGATGTGCGCCGGTTCAACTGGATCGGCACGCTCGCCACCTATCCGGGCGTGATGTTCATCGCGGCGCGCACCGGCGTGAAGAGCGCGGAGGACTTGCGCCGCATTCCGGTCGTGGCGGGCTCCTGGGGGCCGACCAGCGAAACCTTCATCACGCCGACGCTACTCAATGCGTTGGCCGATACCAAATTCAAGATCGTCAGCGGCTATCGCGGCGGGCCCGACGTCGATCTCGCGGTCGAGCGCGGCGAGGCCGACGGCCGCATGGCGTCGTGGACGCTGCTGAAGACCCAGCGTGCGCAATGGCTGCGCGACAGGTTCGTGGTGATTCCGTTCCAGGCCGGCGTGACCTCGCATCCGGAGCTTGCCGACGTGCCGCTGATCGGCACGTTGGCGAAGACCGAGGAGGGGAGGCGGATTTTTGAGTTCCAGAATTCTGACGCCGGCATCGGCTGGAGCGTGGTGGCGCCGCCGAATGTGCCGCCGGAACGGGTCGCGCTGCTGCGCCGCGCCTTCGACGCCATGGTGGCTGATCCGGAGTTCCGCGCCGACGCGGACAAGCGCGGCCTCGATGTGACGCCGGCGCGTGGCGAGGCGCTGACCGACATCGTCAATCGCACCATTGCGACCCCGGCCGAAGCGCTGGTGACGCTGAAGTTGATCCTCGGTATTCAATAGGCCCTTACAACGGAGACTGACTTTGCTGATCGACTGGCACGTGCATATCCATGACATCAAGGATCAGGTGAACCCTTACTGGAAGGGCCAATGCCCGATGACTCCGGAGAACGTGCTGGCGGCGCACAAGCTCGCCGGCCTCGACCGGACCGTGATCAGCAATGCGGTGCACTACCTGCGCTTCTGCAAGACCACCGAGGAGACAGTGGCGGCACTCGAAAGCTCCAACCGCTATCTCGCCAAGTGCCGCGACGAGAACCCCGACAAGTTCGTGCTGATGGCGACCTGCGTGCCCGGCGGCGGCGACGAATGCCTCAAGGAGCTCGAGCGCTCGGTCAAGCAGGACGATGCGCGCGCGGTGATCATCAACTCGAGCCACCAGGGCCACTATCCGGATGCGGACGCGGCGCGGCCGTTCTTCAAGCTCGTCACCGATCTCGACATTCCGGTGTTTGTGCATCCGGGCGATTGCACGACGCCGGCGATGGCCGACTATCGGCTGGCCTCAAGCATTGGCCGTCCCGCCGACAATTGCCTGTCGCTCGCGCGGCTGATCGTGCGCGGTATCTTCGAGCAGTTCCCGACCTTGAAGCTTGTCGGAAGCCACCTTGGCGGCGGCATCTGCGAGGTGATCGGGCGGATGGACTATGCCTACGAGCTGCAAGACTTCTGTTTCTTCCTCGGCTCCTACGAACCGATGCTGATCAAGCACCCGCCCAGCCACTACCTGAAAATGATGCATTTTGATTCCGCTTCCTACACGCCGCTCGCCGCCGAGATGTGCCTGAAGAC
>Ga0075424_100003387_pt1 | contig 14911 bp, 12 predicted proteins | sample SoiMethybrSBSTD3_FD_75301 | JGI IMG/M metagenome (GOLD analysis project Ga0075424, IMG submission 75301) | Bulk soil microbial communities from a Populus tree surrounding site in Tennessee, USA - Soil MetaG P. TD hybrid SBSTD3 | ecosystem: Environmental > Terrestrial > Soil > Tree plantation... | reverse complement strand
ACTGCTCGGTGCTGTCCCGGGTCAGCTCCATCATCATCTTCGAGTACTCGATGGGGAAGATGAAGTTGGAGGCGTGCCCGGTGGACCCGCCCGGGTTCGGCATCGGCCCCTTGTCCACCAGGACGAGGTCACGCCACCCCAGCAGCGCCAGGTGATGCACCAGGCTGTTGCCGACGATGCCCGCCCCTATGATCACGGCACTGGCCCTGGCCGGAGTCTCAGTCATGCCGCCGCTTCCCGCCCCTCTGTTCGAGTCGCCACCCGGTTCCTTTCCCATCGCCGCCCGGCCGGGACACCGTCCCGCCCGGCTGCTTCCTTCTCGCTCTCTCCCGCACCGCCCCCGGCACGGACACGGCCCCGCCGCCGGGAATGCTGGCGGCGGGGCCGACGTCACGCCGGGCGGACGACAGCGCTTCCTACTCGACCGGGATCTCCTTGTTGATCAGGCCGAGGTCGATGCCCTGCCGACTGCGGATCAGCCTGGCGGTTATGAACACCACGATCGCCAGCACGTACATGGCGCCCATGTAGATCAGCGACGACCTGTTGTTCACGTAGTAAAGGTTGTTGAAGAGCCACTCGTAGAGGCAGAACCCGAGCAGCCCGATTGTGATCACGCCGGACACCGGGACGATCGGCACCCCGAGCACCTTGACCTTGCTCGCCGGCGAGGCGCGCCACAGATCCGGCTTACGCCACGGCAGGATGACGACCGCGATCGAGCTGAACAGGTAGGTCACCGCGATGACCAGCACCGCGTCCAGGGTGTAGGTCCGGAAGGTCGACGAGTAGGCGTAGATCGCGGCCAGCCCCACCGCGGGCAGCAGCATCAGCACCAGCGAGTAGACCGGCACCTTCCGCTTCTCCGACACCTCGGCCGCGCGGTCGGGAAGCACCCGGTCGAACGCCGCCGCGAAGATGACCCGGGTCGAGGACAGGAAGAGCGTGCCCACCCAGCCGAAGAACCACAGGCTCAGCACCAGGATGAGCGCGACCTGGAACGCGGTGTTGTGCACCAGCCAGCCGGCGAACATGAACGGGTACGGCCAGATGCCGAACTGCGGCGTGAGGTTATAGCTGAGCGAGTTGGCGTTCTGGTAGAAGTCCCAGCCGATGGTCTTGTACACCAGCAGCAGGAAGATGACCGTCAAGATCACGGTGATCCACAGGCCGCCGAACATGCCGGTGAAGACCCGGCGGAAGTCGCTGGCGCCGCGGATCTCGCCGTAGAGCGTGGCGCCCCAGTTCGGCCACAGGAGGAAGAACATCATGTACGGGACCAGCAGCATGGTCGGCCCCAGCGGCCCGAAGCCCAGGGCATGGGTGGTATAGCCAGCCTTCGCGGCCGCGTGGTTGGTGGCGGCGTAGGCGTTGTTGACGCCGAACAGGTTGTGCGCCTCCTGGTTGAACGCGCTGACGAAGCTGGCGTGCGAGTTGAACAGCAGCAGCGCGACGACGACGAGGAAGCCGAGCAAACCGCCGACGATGCACCACCGCTGAATCCTGGCGTAACCGGCCATACCGATCGACACGAGAAGGCCAGCGAGCGCGATCGTGATGAGCGTCACCACGAAGATCCCGTTGTTGGTGCCGAACCACGCCGCGCCGCCCGCGGGCCAGGTCCACTTCAGCGTCGCCCACAGCGGCTCGAACAGCTGGACCGCGAGGATGTTGCCGTAGATCGGCGCCCACAGCCAGAGGATGAACCACCAGCCGGTGGCCGCCATGACGAAGCCGAGGCCGCTGCCGAGGATGCGGGTCTGCCAGACGTAGTCGCCGCCGGCCCGCGGGATCGTGACGATGAGCCCGGTGTAGGCGATGACCAGGAACGAGACCCAGATGCCCGAGATGATGACCGCGGTGATCAGCTGGCCCGTGGGGAACGGCGCCTGGGCGAAGGTGAACTCGTAGATTCCCAGGGTTACGAAGTTGGTGGCCAGGACCGCATAGATCATCGAGTCCCTGACCGACCAGCCACGGACCAAACCCGTGGCTTTGCGAAGGAAGAGGGCAGGCCTCTCTTCGCCGAGTGCTTCAGTGGCCATCTACATGCCTCCCATGCGGGCTGATCCGGGGCTTGCGTGGGACCGGCACCGGCGATGCGGGCCGGGCGGCAGCGCTCAACCGTTCACGAGAAGATATTTAGTGACCTTGCCCTTCTTCGCGTTCAGTTCCAGCAGCGCTCCCTGCAGAACGCCATCACCATAGACGCTGCCCGGATTAATGGCGAGCGTCCTGCCCATTTTCTTCACGCCGCGGCTCTCGTGTATGTGGCCATGAACCGAGAGCATCGGTTGATAGCGAACGATTGCGTCCCGCACGGCCTTGGAGCCGACCGGTTGCATCACCACTCCGCCGCGGATCGGGCGAAGGTTGGAGTCCAGCGCGGGCGCCTCGTCCAGGCCGGTGCCGTAGGGCGGGGCGTGGAAATTGAAGATGGCGCGTTCCATGTCGGGAATCAGGCCGGCGACAGCTTCGATCCGCGGTGCCAGTTCCTCTTCCGGCGCCTCACGGAAGGTGTCCCACGGCGTCGGGTTGGTCCAGCCCATCGACACCAGGTGGAATCCGTCGAGGTCGAGCACCTTCCCCTCGGCGAACGTCACGTAGGGCGACGACTCGATCACTGGATCGATCTCGAAGAAGTCGTCGTTGCCGCCGTTGAGGATGCACGGCACCTGGCCGCCCCCGAGCTTGGTGTCGGCCATATCCAGCCAGCGGTCGAGGGAGGAGAGCATCTCGGTGCCGAACCGCTCGTCGACAGCGCCCTCGGCCTGGCTGAGGTGATCCAGCTCGTCCGGGCTCATCACCGCCGGGTACGACCCGCGGTTGCGGATCTGGGTCTGGATCTTCTCCAGCTCTTCCTTCGACTCGATGCGGCGCCGCTCCCCGCCGAACACCACTTCCCAGTACCCGTTGTGAGCGGTGATCGGCACCATCACCTTGCCGGTGACGTCACCGCCGAGGATGACCATGTCAGCCTTGTAGAAGGCGGCCGCGTTGAGGAACTTCCGCCAGCAGATTTCCGAACCGTGAATGTCGGTGGCGAAGAAGATTCGCACCGGGACCACCTATGCCTTTCCGCGCACCCTGCGCAACCGCCGTGCGCTCTGTGCAACGTGTAGCACTAGCGGGAAAGCATCGTCAAGCAGCGCAGATGCTCAATGTGCGACTTCTTCAGGTAGCTCGTACCAGCGGACCCGCTCGCCCACGTTCGCCCGCAGCTTCCACTTCATCGACTTCGGCGTCTCGACGGCGATCTCAAGCAGCCGCGCCGCCTGGGCAACAGGCTCGTAGACACGGTTGTCCGGAATCAGGGCGGGCCGCTCCCCCAGCAGCTCTTCCATCTTGGCCAGGTTCCCGGTAACGGTCCGCCACCATCCCCAGTCGGCGCCCAGCAGCTTGCCGAACCGGTCGGTGTCGATCGATGCCTGGGAGCCGCCCCCCAGTGGCAGCGCGGCGAGCAGGTGGACGATATCCCGCAGGTCTTTCTCGTTCAGCTCGACGATCTGGAGCTTGGACAGCAGCACGTCCACCGCATCGACCGTGAACGGCTGGCGGTCGAACGAGGGCCGGAAATCGAGCACATGGCACATGGTCAGCCGGTCCACCATGACGTCGATGGGCCGCCCGGACGGGGCGTTGAAATACATCTGGCGGTCGCCGTTCAGGTTGTTGAACCTGCGATCCGGCTCGCAACCGGCCCTGTCGAGGTAGTCAGCCACCTTCTTACGCTGCTTGGACACGCAGGCGAAGTCGATGTCCTGGTCGCGGCGCAGCCGCGGCGGGAAGTCGGGGCACAGCACCCGCACGGCGAGCCCGCCGAGCAGCTTGAGCCCGAGCGAGGCATCCGCCGCGCCGCGGGCGAGCCCCAGGGCCTCGGGGAGCGGGTCGTCGGCGGAGGTAGGGGCGCCAGCCGCACCGGGTGTCGTCATGCCCAACCTGCCTTAACTCGCGGCGGCACCCGCGCCGGCGCCGTCCGGCCCAGTACTGCTCAGCGAGTATGTCACGATAGGCCACTAGGGTGTGTCCCACGGATCTATGCCGTCGCGAGCGGCCGCCATGAAGGGGGTTGGGGAGGCGGGCGGGGGATCGCAAGGCGGAGGAGGAGCTCATAGCGGAGCTATGGGCGACGACGACAACGCCGCGAGACGCCCGTCCGGTGGACGCGCAGCAGGCTGGAGATCCGCAGGGCGTGCCCTGGCACAGTTGACGGCCTGTATGCCGCCTCGTCATCCTGGTTGCATGAGCGAGGCCAAGGTTGCGCCCAACGCAACTTACCAGTCAGCCGAACGAGTACTGGCGCTGCTCAAGAGCTTCGATGACACCCGGACGGAACTGGGGGTCGCCGAGATCGCCCGCACCCTCGGCGTGCACAAGTCCACCGCCTCGCGGCTGGCCGCGGCCCTGGACCGGGCCGGCTTCCTGGCCCGGGCCGGGAAGCGCTACCGCCTCGGCGTGGAGGTCATCCGGCTGGGCAGCGTCGCGCTGCGCAGCTTCGACCTGGTGGCCACGATGCAGCCGGCCATGGAGAAGCTCTCGCAACGGACCGGGGAAACGGTCAACCTCGCCGTGCCCGACGGCTCGGACGTGCTCAACGTCGCCGAGGTGCCCAGTACCTACATCCTGAGCTGCTCCGGCGGCTGGATCGGCCGCCGGACCAGGGCGCACGCGGTGGCCAATGGCAAGGTGCTGCTGGCCCACGGTGCGCTGCCGCCGCCGCGGGAACTGGAGCACTACACCGAGCAGACGATCACCACGCAAGGCGCGCTCGACGCGGAACTGGCGGCGGTCCGCCGGGACGGTTACGCCAAAGCGGTCGCGGAACTGGAGGAGGGGCTGGTCGCGGTCGCCGCGCCGGTCTTCGACCCGGCCGGCACTTGCGTCGCGGCACTGTCCATCTCCGGCCCGGAATTCCGGATGCGGCCCGCGACCCTCGACGCACTCGGCCGGCTATGCGCGAGCGCCTGAGGCAGAAAGGGGGCGGCCGTGCGCGAATACCTGATCTGCGTGGGCGGTGCCTGGCGGGAGGGGCGCGCGGGCACGGCACCCGCGGTGAGCCCGGCCACCGGCGAGGAGTTCGCCTCGGTGGCCATCGCGAGCACTGCCGACGTAGACGACGCGGTCGCCGCGGCGGGCGCCGCCGCCCCCGCCTGGGCCGCGCTGTCCGCCTTCGAGCGGGGCGCCTCCTGCCGGGCGGTCGCGGCCGCGATCGACGGCCGCGCCGAGGACCTGGCCCGCGCGCTGACCGAGGACCAGGGCAAGCCGCTGGCCGCCGAAGCCCGTGACGAGGTCAGCGAGCTGTCCGAGTACTTCCGGATGGCCGCCGAGGATGCGACGCGGATGGCGGGGGGCACGCCGCCGTCCACCTCGCCGTCGCGGCGGGTGCTGACCCTGCGGGTTCCGCTCGGTGTGGTCGGCGTCATCAGCCCGTGGAACTGGCCGTACACGATGGGCGCGGAACTGTTCGCGCCGGCCATGGCCGCGGGCAACACCGTGGTCTGGGTGCCCGCGCCCACCACGTCGGCGTGCTGCGCGCTGCTCGCGGAGGTCATCACCGGTGCGGGCATCCCGGCCGGGGTGTTCAGCTTCCTGCCCGGCCCGGGGCCGGTGGTCGGCGACGCCGTGGCCGGTCACCCCGGCGTCCACGCGGTGGGCTTCATCGGTTCGGTGGCCACCGGTGCTAGCGTTGCCGCACGCGCGGCGGGCAAGACCCAGCTCCTGGAGCTGGGCGGCAACGGCCCGATGGTGATCCTGGAGGATGCCGACCTCGGCCTGGCAACCGAGGCGGCGCTGGAGGCCGCGTACCTGTGCGCGGGCCAGAGCTGTACCGCGGGCGAGCGGTTCCTGGTGCACGCCGCGGTGCGGGCCGAGTTCGTCGAGCGGGTGGTGGCGGCCACCAAGGACCAGATCAGGCTCGGGGACCCCTTCGACCCCGCGACCACCATGGGGCCGCTGAACAACGAGCCGACGGCGGCCAAGTTCGACCGGCATGTCGCCGGCGCGCTCGCCGAAGGGGCCCGGGTGTGCTGTGGCGGCGGCCGCGCGGCGGAGTTCCGCACCGCGCTGTTCGCCGAGCCGACCGTGCTTGACGAGGTCACGCCGGCGATGGAGATCGCCCGCGAGGAGACGTTCGGCCCGGTGGTGCCGGTGATCGAGGTGGGCTCCGCGGCGCAGGCCCTGGAACTGACCAACGGCTCGCCCTACGGGCTCACCGCGGCGGTGTTCACCGAGGACCTGGAGCGCGGCCTGGCCTTCGCCGAGCGGGCCAGGGCCGGGTGGGTGAACATCAACGCCTCGACCAACCTGTGGGAGTCCCACCTGCCGTTCGGCGGGCGTTCCGGCTCGGTGAGCGGACGCGGCCGGGTCGGCGGTCGTTATGCAATGGAAAGCTTCACCGAGCCGAAGACGGTCGTCTATCCGGCTCCCCGATACGGGACGTGAACTCGCGGCAACCTCAACGATGCGGAAGGCAGCGACGGCCATGACCACGCCCAGCGCCCTGGAGATCTCCCGGCCGGCCACCACGCAACCCGCCACCGAGCACATGGACATCGACGCCGACGGCAGGATCGCCGGGCTGTCATGACCGGACCTGGCGAGCCACGGCCGCCGGAACTCGGAGAGCCCGCTAGCCGCGGGCCGGGAGCGGCCGGGCCGGGAACCGCCATGCCGGGGCCGCGCGCGCCCGGAGCCGGGCGGGCCGGGTACCTGGACATGCGGGTCGGCGAGTTCCTCGACGCACTCGCCGCCGCCCGGCCGGACCCGGGCGGCGGGTCCGCCGCGGCCCTCTCGGTCGCCCTCGCCGCCGCGTTGTGCGCGATGACGGCGGAACTGTCGGCGCGCCGGCTGGCCCACGCCCCCGAGCTTGCGGAGGACGCGCGCGGGCTGCTGCGCCGGGCGGCCCCGCTCGCCCAGGCCGATGCGGACGCCTACGCCGGCGTCCTCGCGGCGCAGCGGGCACCGGACGAGCCCGCCGGCCGGCCACGCGAGCAGCGGACCTCCGCCGCGCTGGCGCAGGCCTCGGCGGTGCCCCTGGAGGTGGCCGAAATTGGCGACAGGGTGGCCGCGCTGGCCGTGGAGGTGGCCGCCCGGGGCAACCCGTCCGTGCGCGGCGACGCCCTCACCGCCGCGCGCCTGGCCGCCGCGGCCGCCCAGGCGGCCGCGGCACTGGTGCGGATCAACCTCGCGGGCACGCCGGACGATCCCCGGCCGGCCCGGGCCTCGCACCTGGCCGCCCGTGCGGCGCGCCTGGCCGCGCAGGCCGCGACCCACGCCGGCGACGCTGTCCGCGCACGCAACTGACCGCCCGCGACGCCCTCCGCGCACGCAACTGACCCGCTCGCGACGTGCCGCACGGCGTCACCCCTTGGTGATCACCTGGAAGGTAGCCAGCGTCGGGTCCGCCGCGTAGGCGATCCGGCCCCCTTGCGCCTTCGCCTCGCGCAGCGCCGCCAAGGCATCGGCTGTGATCACCTCGCCGGGTGCGAGCACCGGGATGCCCGGCGGGTAGGGCGCGACGAGTTCCGCGCTGATCCTGTCGACTGCCACATCAGCCACGACTGTCTCGTTTGGCGAAAAAAACGCCTCTCGCGGCTGGATGGCCATCTCTGGTGACACCGACCACGCCGGGGACGGATCGGGACGCCGCGCCGGGCCACGGTGCCGCTCGATCGCGGCTGCCAGCGTGCTCGTGAACCGCTCCACCGTGTCCTCGGTGTCGGCGAGCGTGATGATCGGCACGATCATGTCCCGGTCGCCGAGTTCCACCGGCATCCCCGCGGCGATCAGGTCGGCCTCGACCCGGTACCCGTCCGCTCCGGCGCCGGCCAGCAGCACTACCAGTTTGGCCGGGTCCACGCCGGGCCCGTCGAGCACGGCCACGCCGGGCACCTCGGCCAGCCGGCGCCGCGCACCTGCCACCAGCCGCAGCAGGCGGCCGCACAACTGCTTGCCGTCCCGGGCCAGCAGTGCCCGGGCCGCGTCGATGCTCGCGGTGATCGCTCCCGCCGGGCTGGTCGTGTGGGTTGCCTCGAATGCGCGGTCGAGCCTGGCCCGGTCCAGGCGCTGGGTGCGCGCGAGCACCAGAGCGGCCTGCGTGCTGGCGGGCAGCGTCTTGTGTGCGCTGGTCACCATCGCATCCGCGCCCGCGGCGATCGCATGTGGCGGCAGGTCCGGGTGAAACCCGAGGTAGGCGGCCCAGGCCGCGTCCACGAGGAGCGGGACGCCCGCCTCGTGCGCGGCATCCGCGTGCCCGGCCAGGTCCCCGATGGTGCCCACGTAGGAAGGGTCGCCGAGGAACACCCCGCAGGCTCGGGGATGGGCGGCGAGCGCGGCCCGGATCGTCTCCACCGCGACGGCAGCGGGCAGGCCGGTCGCCGGGTCGCGTTCTGGCAGCACCCACACCGGCTGCAGGCCCGCCAGCATCAGCCCGAGCAGCAAGGACCGGTGCAGGCACCTGGTGACGATGATCTCCTGCCCCGGCGCGCCGACCGCGAGGGCCAGCGCCTGGTTGCCGTGCGTGGACCCCGCGACCGAGAACCGGCACCAGTCCGCGCCCCAGAGCCGGGCGGCCCGGGACTCGGCGTCGGCGAGCAGCGTGTCCGCGTGCTTGATCGTGTCCACGCCGCCGTACAACGGGGTGTCCCCGGCCACGACGGCCCCGGTCAGATCCTGCCGGTGTTTGTGGCCTGGCGTGCACATGGAGGTGAGCGCGCCGCGCTCGGCCAACTCGGTGGACGAAAGCCACCCGTCGAGCAGTGGGGCATCAGCGCGCAGCCCCCGGGGGTCGCGCGGATCGATCATGGGATGGACTGGTCCTGGCACGTGGCTAGTCTGCCCGACGCCGGGGCATGCCCCTTACGAGCCGCCGGGATGCAGCCGGTATCCGGCACCGCGGACCGTCTCGATCATCGGTTCGCCGATCTTGCGGCGCAGGTACCCGACGTACACGTCGACGAGGTTGGTCCGCGGGTCGAAATTCATGCCCCAGGCCATGGCGAGCAGTTCGCGGCGGGACAGGACCTGGCGGGGGTGGCCGACGAAGGCCCGCAGCAGGGAGAACTCCCGTTCCGACAGGCTAACCGTCCGGCCGGCGATGGTCGCCTCGCGGGTCAGCACGTCGAGGGAGATGTCGCCGGCCCGGAGCGCCCCGGCGGTGGCGGCGGGGCTGGAGCGCAGCCGCACCCGTAGCCGGGCGAGGAGTTCTTCGAACGCGAACGGCTTCGCCAGGTAGTCGTCGGCACCGAGATCGAGCCCGCGGACCCGGTCCGTCACCTGCGCCCGGGCGCTCAGGATGAGCACCGGGACCGTGACCCCCTGCTCCCGCAGGGCCGCCAGCACCTCGAGGCCGTCGCGGTCGGGCAGCTTGAGGTCGAGGATCACCAGCGCGATGTCCTTGCCGGTGCCCAACTGGAGGGCTTCGGCGCCGGTACTGGCCCATTCGACGGCATAACCGTGCGCGGTCAGGCCCTTCTCCAGGAACAACGCGATGCGTTCCTCGTCCTCCACGACAAGGAGCTTCACCGGGGGATCCGGATCCAGAAGGTAGCGCCGCGCCCCGGGCGATTCACCACGCCGCACTCCCCCCCGTGGGCCCTGGCGATTCCCCGGACGATGGACAAACCCAGTCCCGTTCGCCCGGTCGGCGACGATCCGGTGCGGAACGCCTCGAAGACGAACCGTTCCTCGCCCGGCGGCAGACCGCCGCCGTTGTCGGCCACCTCGAACAACCAGCCGGCGGGCTCGCCGCGGACCCGGAGCCGGACCGGCCCCCCGCCGCGGGCATGCCCGGCGGCGTTCTGCAGCAGGTTCAGCAGCGCCTGGGTCAGCCGCTGCCGATCGGCCTGCAGCGTCGCGCCCGTGCTGTCGGCGTCCCACTGGAGACGGTCGCCGAGGATGGGCTCCGCCATGGTGACGATGCCGCGGACGAACTCAGCCAAGGGCAGCGGCTCTAGCTTCAGCAGCGTCCCATCACCAACTCTGGCCAGCGTGGTCAGGTCCTCCACCAGGCGGCCCATGAGGCCGAGTTCGTCTAGAAGCGTTTCCTTGACCACCCGTACCTCGTGCTCCCCGGCGCCGGCGTCCAGCACGTCGAGATGGCCGCGGCAGATGGTGAGCGGAGTCCGCAGCTCGTGCGATACCGCCGACAGAAACGTGTCCTTCATCCGGTCCAACTCACGAAGCTGGTCGGCCCGGTCCCGCTCGGCGTGCATGGCCCGCTCGATCTGTTCGAGCCGCGCCATCCCCCAGGCGATTCCCTCGCCCACCAGCACGCAGAGGGGGATGGTGGTGGCCGCGGACGGCAGTCCCGCTTCGATTCCGCCGGGCATCCAGGCCAGCGGCACGATGTACGCCGCCGCGACCAGGGGGGCTATCGCCAGCGATGTGCGGGGCCGCTGGGCAACGCCGATCCACACGAATGCGACCACGAAGTAGACACCGTAGGCACGCAGGTCAGATCCGCCGAAGATGTTCGCCACCGAGATCATGGCGAACCCGGGTGGGACGAGCCAGAGGCTGGCCCGCCGGGGCAACCGCCCCCACGGCACGAACCAGGCTGCGATGCCGACTGCCAGCGCCACCGCGGAGACCAGCATGACCGCGAGCCGGTTCGACCCGGGGGCAGGCAACGGCAGCGTCACCAGGCCCAGCAGCCCGGACCCCGCGTAGAAGACGGCAGCCAGCCGCCCGAACAGCACCCGACGACGGCTGCGCTCCGCCTCGAGCGGTTTGACAGCCGGGCGGCAGGCCGAGGCGGTGCCCGATCCGGGCGCATCGTTCGTGCCGGAGGCCGGCGACGGAGGAAGGCCGATAAACGCGCCAGGCAGGTAGCCACGTCGCGTGGCTACGTCGTCGGATGTGCGTACGGCCACGGGGCAACCCCCCTCACCAAACGTTCTCACCTGCCGTGAGGGTAACCCTCCCCCCACAGTTACCGACTAGTCATGAACTTTGTTACTGACTGGTAAAAAAACTTCGGCACCGCTTCGCGTCTCCGCTGGGCGCCTGCTCGCGCCGACCCGCGCGCCGCGAGGCACCAGTTGAGAACGTCGCAGGGAGGGCGGACCCGGCCCCCCAGGCCACGAAGGGCGGGCCCAGGGCCCTGCCCCCCGCATGGGCCTCCGGGCCCGCCCCGTCCTTGCAGCGGCGCGCGCACCGGCCGAGCCAGTGCCCCAGAGGCGCGCTGCGAGGACCCGCTATCACAGCCGGGTCCTGGGGAGGATCCTTACCGCGCTTGGGGGCGGCTATCGCTGGTTAAGAGAACTCTCATCTGCCCGGGCCGGCGGTGCAGGGGCGGCGCAGCGAGGCAGGAGGCACCGCCGCTGGGACGTCAGGGGCGCGGAACGCCGTGCCGGTAGAACCCGACCTGCTCGGCCGGGAGCGGCGTGGCGCCCAGGATCAGGTCAGCGGCCTTTTCCGCGATCATCATCACCGGTGCATAGATGTTGCCGTTGGTCACGTAAGGCATCACCGAGGCGTCGACCACCCGCAGCCCGTCCAGCCCGTGCACGCGCATGCTCGCAGGGTCCACGACCGCGTCCGGCCCCACCCCCATCTTCGCCGTGCAGGACGGGTGCAGCGCGGTCTCCGCATCGCGGCGGACCCAGTCCAGGACCTGCTCCTCGGTGCTCACCTGCGGCCCCGGTGACAGCTCGCCGCCGTTGTACGGCTTGAACGCGGGCTGGCTCAGGATGTGCCGGGCGATCTGGATGGCTTCCACCCATTCCCGCCGGTCGGTCGGGGTGGAGAGGTAGTTGAACCGCAGCGCCGGGTGCACGGCCGGGTCCCGCGAGATGATCTTGACGGAACCGCGGGAGTCCGAGTACATCGGGCCGATGTGCACCTGGTATCCGTGCCCGCCGGCCGGCGCGGAGCCGTCATAGCGGATCGCGATGGGCAGGAAGTGGAACATGAGGTTGGGGTAAGCAACGTCGGAGTTGCTCCGGGCAAAACCGCCTCCCTCGAAGTGGTTAGTCGCCCCGGGCCCGCTGCGCGCGAACAGCCACCGCGCGCCGACCATCGGGCGGTTGCGCCACTTCAGCGCCGGCGCCACGGACACCGGGAGCTTGGACGCGTGCTGGACGTACACCTCCAGGTGATCTTGCAGGTTCTGGCCCACCCCGGGCAGGCCGACGACCGTGTCGACACCGAGGGCGGCCAGGTCGGCGGGGTTGCCCACGCCGGAAAGCTGGAGCAGTTGCGGCGTGTTGATCGCGCCGCCGCAAACGATGACCTCACCGGCGCGGGCCTGCTGGGCCGCCCCCGAGCCCTGGGTGAACTCCACGCCGACCGCGCGTGTCCCCTCGAACAGGATCCGGGTCACCATGGCGCGGGTGACCACCTCCAGGTTGGGGCGGCTCATCACCGGGTGCAGGTAGGCCCGCGCCGCGCTGAGCCGGCGGCCGCGGTGGACGTTGCGGTCGAAGGCGGCGAACCCCTCCTGCTGGAACCCGTTGACGTCCTTGGTGAGCGGGTAACCGGCCTGCTGCACCGCCTCGAAGAACGCGCGGAACAGCGGGTTGGTGGCGGGCCCGCGCTCCAGCACCAGGGGCCCTTGACCGCCCCGGTACTCGTCCGCCCCCGCCACGCAGGTCTCCATCCGCTTGAAGTACGGCAGGCAGTGCGCATAGTCCCAGTCCGCCATCCCCGGGTCGGCCGCCCAGCGCTCGTAGTCGAGCGGGTTGCCCCGCTGGAAGATCATCCCGTTGATGCTGGACGAGCCGCCGAGCACCTTGCCGCGCGCGTGGTAGACGCGCCGCCCGTTCAGGCACGGCTCGGGCTCGGATTCGTACTTCCAGTCGTAGAACCGGCTGCCGATGGGGAAGGTGAGCGCCGCTGGCATGTGGATGAACACATCCCAGCGGTAGTCGGGCCGGCCCGCCTCCAGCACCAGCACCCGGGCGGACGGGTCGGCGGACAGCCGGTTCGCCAGGGCACTGCCGGCCGAGCCGCCGCCCACGATCACGTAGTCATAGCGCGCCTGTGCCATCGGCCCTCCCTGGGATAGCGGCCGGCGCCTCCCGGAGGAAGCGCGCCGCGGCGTCCGAAACAGCTCTATCTGGCATTACGCTACCGGCGTGGTGACCTCGCCCGAAGACCTGAATATGGCCCCGGCCAGCTACCCGCAGTCCGGCTTCCCCGACATCCCCGGCTCGGCCGACATCCTGCTCATCCGGCACGGCCAGTCGGAGCCCTACGTGCCGGGCACACCGTTTCCGCTCGTGGAAGGGCACGCCGACCCCGTCCTCACGCCGGCTGGTCAGGAGCAGGCCGCTCTCCTGGCCGACCGGCTGGCCAGCAGCGGCATCGACGCGATCTACGTGAGCACGCTGCGGCGCACCGCGCAGACCGCGGCGCCGCTGGCGGCCCGGCTCGGCCTGGTCCCCCGGGTGGAGCCGGAGCTGCGTGAGGTGAACCTCGGCGACTGGGAGGGCGGCGAGTACCGGCAGCGGGTGGCCGAACGCGATCCGATCGTCCGGCAGGTCTTCGAGCGGGAGCGCTGGGAGGTGATCCCGGGCGCGGAGACCTCGGCTTCGCTCGCGGCCCGGGTCCGCGCCGCGATCGGACGGCTCGCGGCCGCGCACGCCGGGCACCGGCTGGCCGTCTTCACCCACGGCGGCGTGATCGCGCAGACACTGGCGCTGGCGAGCGGGTCCCGACCGTTCGCGTTCCTATCCGCGGATAACGGGTCCATCTCCCGGCTGGTGATTACCGGGCAGCACTGGATCGTCCGCGGCTTCAACGACACCGCCCACCTTGACGGTTCCCGGCCCGGCTGAGGTGCCCACGCGGATCTCGTGCGGCGGCGGAGCGCGCATCCGGATCTCTTCCGAGATTCGGCCATTCATGTTCGTTGAGGCTTGAACCAAGCCGACCCGGCACGCGTGTAAGGGGGTACAGGGATCGGCCGCTGGGTCCGCGCGAACCCCTCCTGGCGCAGCCCGGCGACAGGCCCGGAGCGGTCGCGGTTACCCCGAGAGCCGCGGCCGCTCCGGCTTTCCTGCGGCGGCTGCTCAGCCCTCACCTCCATGATCACGTGATTCTCTTCATAACCCTTATGGAAAGATCCACGTGATCACGGTCATGGGGCAGGCGGGGCGGGCGGGGCGGCGGTCACGGTCATGGGTCGGGCGGGGCGGCGGTCAGCGGAGCGAGCAGGTCACCGTGCTCGGCTACCCGGTCCAGCACGTCGCCGCTGGTGAACACCAGGTCTTCCCGCCGCGTGCACTGCGCCACCTCGTCCCAGGTCACCGGGGTGGACACGGTCGGCCGGTTGCGGGCCCGCAGCGAGTACGGCGCAATCGTCGTCTTGTGCGCGTTGTTCTGGCTCCAGTCGATGAGGACCTTGCCCGGGCGCAGCGACTTGGTCATCCGCGAAACCACGTAGCGGGGTAGCTCGCGCTCCAGGTGCTCGGCCAGCTTCCGGGCGATCGCGCTCGCCTCGTCCGAGCTGACCCCCGACAGCGGGGCGAGCAACTGGAGCCCCTTGCCGCCCGAGGTTTTGGCGAACGCCTCGAAGCCCTCCTCGGCGAGCAGTGGGCGCAGCAACTGCGCCACCGCGCAGCACTCCACGATGGTTGCGGGTGCCCCCGGGTCGAGGTCGAAGACCAGCAGGTCGGGCTCTGCCAGGTGCGGCAGCCGCCACATGGGAGTGTGCAGTTCCAGGCCGGCCAGGTTGGCGGTCCAGATGAGCGTGGGCAGGTCCCCGGCGATCACGTACCGCACCCAGTCCCGGCCCGACGTCGAGCCGGGCGCGGGCAGGCGCTCGGTCCGCACCCAGCCGGGCCGGTGATCGGGAGCGTGCTTGTTGTAGAAGTGCTGGCCGGTGACGCCGTCCGGGTACCGCTTGAGGGTCAGCGGGCGGGCGGCGATGTGCGGCAACAGCACGGGCGCGATACGCAGGTAATAGTCG
>Ga0075424_100003386_pt1 | contig 14912 bp, 14 predicted proteins | sample SoiMethybrSBSTD3_FD_75301 | JGI IMG/M metagenome (GOLD analysis project Ga0075424, IMG submission 75301) | Bulk soil microbial communities from a Populus tree surrounding site in Tennessee, USA - Soil MetaG P. TD hybrid SBSTD3 | ecosystem: Environmental > Terrestrial > Soil > Tree plantation... | reverse complement strand
TGGGGCGAGAACATCGTCTGGGGCGAGAACATCGTCTGGGGTGAAAACATCGTCTGGGGCGAAAACATCGTCTGGGGCGAAAACATCGTCTGGGGCGAGAACATCGTCTGGGGCGAGAACATCGTCTGGGGTGAAAACATCGTCTGGGGCGAGAACATCGTCTGGGGTGAGAACCTTGTCTGGGGCGAGAACATCCTGTGGGGTGAAAAGGCACCTGTTGCCGCGAACAAGGGAGGTCACAAGTGAACACCTCCCTCCGATCGAATCAAGCCGACGTCGCCACGGCCGTGCGAGAGAATCTCGAGCCGATTCGTTTCGACGCACCCACGGCGATCGCGCCAGCGCCTGTTGTCGATGGAGATTGGACCGCGGGACTACCGGTGCTCAAGGGACGGCGGCTGATGCTCCGAGAGCTCGTCACCACCGATGCGCTGTCGCTGTTGTCCATGCTCTCGACGGAAGAAGTGGCGAAGTTCATTTCGCCGCCGCCAACGACACCTCAGGGCTTCGAGCGGTTCATTGCGTGGGCGGAGCGCGAACGCACGGCAGGGCGTCAGCTCACGTTCGGTATGGTTCCCGAAGGCTGTGACCATGCGGTAGGCCTTGTGCAGGTGCGCGCAGTTGCCCCGAAATTCTCCGTCGCGGAGTGGGGATTTGCTGTAGGCTCACCGTTCTGGGGTACCGGGCTGTTTCTCGCCGCGGCGAGAATGACGCTCGACTTCGCTTTCCAGAAGACAGCCGTCAACCGATTGGAAGCTCGCGCGGTCGTGCAGAACGGCCGCGGGAACGGCGCGCTGCGCAAGCTTGGAGCCGTGCAGGAAGGCGTCCTGCGTGGATCGTTGTTGAAGGACGGCAAGTATCTCGACCAGATCATGTGGTCGATTCTTTCGCAGGATTGGTTCCAGGCGAAAGCCGGCTGGAGCGCCGTTCTGCAGTAAGCCGGAAAGGTGGAGACGTCCGGACGCACCGGGCGTCTGGCCGTTCGGCTGTTCGTCATGCAGGTCACTGAAGACATCACCACAGCGGCGCCGCCGCAGACCGACGTCAGGCAAGAGGCACGACTGCCCCTGCTGGCACGGTTGTATGTGGGGAGTGTCATTTCCTCCGGCGCACTGGTTCTCTTCTATTGCGCGACGCACGTCCACGTCACGCAGCTGGCCCTTTTCCTCTCGCTGATCGTCCTTTCGTGCCTCGCGTCGGCGCTGAAAGTCCGGCTGCCGCTCACGCGAAGTGCATCGACGATGTCAGTGTCGTATGTCGTCGATTTCACCGCGTTGCTGCTGCTCGGACCGGAGCAGACGGTGTTTGTGGCCGCGGCGAGCGCGGTTGCGCAGTCGACGCTGAACGTCCGCAAGGGGAACCCGTCCTACCGGACGCTCTTCAACATCGCGGCGATCGTGCTCACGATTGAGTTCGCAGGGCTCGTCTTCGGATGGAGCGGCGGCGGAGCAGGCAACCTCGCCTGGCCGCAAATCGCCACACCGCTGCTCGCCGCCGCGACCGCCTATTACCTGGCCAATACGACGTCGGTTTCCGTCGCAGTCGCCCTGACGTCACGCCAGCGGCTGCTGCGCGTCTGGAACGACAACTTTCTCTGGTGCGCACCCAGCTATTTCGTCGGCGCGACCGTCGCGATGGTCGCAGCGACGATCGTCAACGGCGCCAGCCAGTGGCTCCTCCCGATTCTCATTCCTCCGGTCTATCTGACGTTCCGCAGTTACAAGGTGTATCTGGGTCGTCTGGAGGACGAGCAGCGTCACACGAAAGAAGTCACCAAGCTGCACGACCAGGCGCAGCAGGCGCTCAAGTTCGCGCAGCAGTCCGAAGGCAAGCTCCGCGAGACGCTGCAGCTGCTCAAGCAGAGCGAGGAGCGCTACGCCCTGGCCGCCGCTGGTTCGAACGACGGTCTGTGGGATTGGGATGTGGTTCGCAATCGCGTCTACTTCTCGCCGCGCTGGAAAACGATGCTCGGGCTCGGCGATGACGAAGTCGGCAACACGCTGCTCGACTGGCTCAATCGCGTCCATCCCGACGAGGTAGAGGGGCTGCGTGCGGCGCTCGGTGCGCATCTGGCCGGCGAAACGCCGCACCTCGAGCACGAACATCGAATTCAAACGGCCGGCGCCGCATACCGCTGGATGCTCTGCCGCGGGATCGCCGTTCGAGATGCGGACGGCACCGCCACGCGGGTGGCCGGATCGCAAACGGATGTCACCGAGCGCCACGAGGCCCAGGCACGCCTCGAACACGCCGCACGCCACGATTCGCTGACGAACCTCCCGAACCGGTCAGCATTCATGCAGGAGCTCGGACGCGTGCTCGCGCGTTCCAAGCGCATGGGCGACTATCGATACTCGGTGCTGTTTGTCGACGTCGACCGCTTCAAGCTGGTAAACGACAGCCTCGGGCACCTCATTGGGGACCAGCTGCTGACCGCGGTCGCACACAAACTCACGACATGCCTGCGGACCGGCGACGTGCTCGCGCGCCTTGGAGGCGACGAGTTCACGATTCTCCTCGACGGTGTCAACGGGCCCGGCGACGTGGAGTTTGTCGCCGAACGGGTGCAGTCGCTCTTCCGCGAGCCGATGAAGGTGGACGGCGGCCGCGACATCTTCGTGACGACGAGCATCGGCATCGCCATGGGCGGGGCCCATTACGAGCATCCCGAGGAGCTCCTCCGCGACGCCGACACTGCCATGTATCGCGCGAAGGCGCTCGGCAAGGCGTGCCACGTCGTGTTCGAGCAGCGGATGCGCGATCACGCGGTCGTCCGCCTGAACCTCGAAACCGAGCTGCGCCGCGCCATTGAGAACGACGAGTTGAAGCTGGTCTATCAGCCGGTCATCGCGCTGAAAAACGGAGCCCTCTCGGGGTTCGAAGCGCTGCTGCGTTGGGAACGCGCGGGCGGCGAAATGATTCCGCCGTCCGAATTCATTCCCCTTGCGGAAGAAACCGGCGTCATCGTGCCGCTCGGCATTTGGGTCCTCGGCGAAGCGTGCCGGCAGGCCGCGTTATGGCAGCGGCAGTACCACTTCGACGAGCCGCTCACGATGAGCGTCAACATCTCTCCGCGCCAGTTGATGCAGCCTGGCATCGTCGAGGCTGTCGGTCAAATGATGCGGAAACACTCGCTCGCGCACGGCACGCTGGCGCTCGAAATCACGGAAAGCGCGCTCGCGGAAGATGCCGCGACCGCGATGCGTGTGATCAAGGAGCTGAAGATGCTCCCCGTGCAATTGCTGCTCGATGACTTCGGCACGGGCTACTCCTCGCTCGGCCACCTGCACCGGTTCCCGGTTGACACGGTCAAGATTGACCGTTCGTTCCTTGCCAAAGACCCGCTCGATCCGAGCGGTTCGAACGTGCTCGCCGCGGTCGTCTCGCTGGCGCAGAATCTCGGCAAGGGGGTCATCGTCGAAGGCATCGAAACAGCGGAGCAGGTCGAGCGGCTCCGCAAGCTTCGGTGCCCGCATGCGCAGGGTTTCTACTTCTCCAAGCCCGTCGACGCGGCCGAAGCCGGCGCGCTCATCGCGCTGGCGAACGCGACCGTGGGGCGGCGTCCGCCTCTCGGCGGCGCCGAGGAGCAGTCGACCGCGGTACAGCGCGTCCATTGACCTTCCCGGGCGGCGCGCCAAGGCGCCCCCTGCGTACCCTTCTTAATCCCTTGAACGCCGCGAGCATCTCTGCATAGGAGAAATTGGCGTTGCGTCCGCTCGTGTTCGGCAACACGAACACCGCGGCGCCGCCCAGCGTCTGCGCCTGGAGGCCGAGCGCCACCGGCCCCTTGTGCTCGGGAAACATTGCTCGAAAGACGGTCACACCAACCAGTGCAACCACGCGCGGCCGGAATGTTCGAACTTTCGCCATCAGCCGCGCCCGCCCCTTCACATATTCATGCGGCAGCAGCGTATCGATGCCCGGCGTGGCGCGCGCGACGAGATTCGTGATGCCAAAGCCCCAGTCGGGCAGGCGGTCATCGTCGCGGAAGGTGATCGGCTCCGGCACGAGCCGCGATTCGTAGAGGAGCTTCCAGAAGCGATTGGAGAAACCGGCAAAGTGATGGCCGGTCAATGCCGACCGCACGCCGGGATTGATGCCGACAAACAGCACCTCGACGCCGGAGCGGATGCGATCCCGCAGAGGGGGCAGCACGCTGTTTATAATTCGCTTCATGGCGCAGTGGCTCGTGAAAGAAGAGCCGGAGCATTACAGCTACGACCAGCTCGAACAGGATCGCAAGACCGTATGGGCAGGCGTTCGAAATCCGCTCGCCCAGAAGCATCTGCGGTCGATTCGCAAAGGCGATCGCATCTTCTACTATCACACCGGCAGACAGAAAGCCGTCGTCGCTGTCGCGCGCGCTGGTAGCGACGCCTATCCGGATCCCGCAGATCCCACCGGCAAGCTGTACGTCGTTGACGTAATTGCCGACAAGAAGCTTCCCCGGCCGGTGACACTTGCCGAAATCAAGGCAGACCGTGCGTTCGCGACGTTCCCACTCGTGCGAATGGCGCGCCTGTCGGTGATGCCCGTCAGCGACGCCGAATGGGCGCGCATCGAAAAAATGAGCGCAGGCAGGCCGATATAATCGACAAGTGGTCCTTCGGCGGCTTTTTGTCACGCTGATTGCCGCCGCGCTGGCGACCGCCGCGCTGCATGCAAGCGACGATCTCCCGTCAATCCTGATCTCGCGCCAGCTCTCAGAAAGCGAGCATCTCGACATCGGCGACGTCGTCCGATTGAGCGCCGGCGAGGCGGGCTCCGCCGTCCAGCAATTCCGGGTGGCCGGGGTGTACGAACCAACGCCCAACCCCGCGCGGCTCGGCGCCGTCATCCGCGAAGTGCAGCTGCACCTCCCCGATCTGCTGAAGCTGACGCGTGAGGCTGGGACGCCGGCAGGCAGTGAATACGTGCAGACAATTAACGTCGCGCTGGTTGACCCGCGCGATGCGGACGCATTTTCACGCGACGTGCAGGCGCGCATGCCCGGCGTTCAGGCGCAACCGGCAACGGGGGCCGCCGAGTCAACAGGGCCATTCCTCGTCCTGCGGCGTTTTCACCTCGCGATCGCCATCGTCACGATCGTCGCGTCTACGGTCTTCCTGCTGGCGCTGACGATTATGCTCGTCGACGAACGACGGGCCGCCGTCGGCGTGCTGAGGCTGATCGGCCTGCCGATTCGGCGAATCATCGTTCAACTGTTCATCGAAGGTGCGCTGATTGCGACTGTGGGTTCGTTGTTCGGCCTGGTGCTCTCGCTGGTCTCGGAAGGACTCATCAATCGATTTTTCCAGTGGCGCTATGACACGGCGTTGACCTTCGTGCGCGTGACGCCGGAGGTCGCGGCCACGTGCGTTGCCATTGCGGTTCCCCTCGGCGTCTCCGCGACAGTCGTTGCCTCGTGGGCGCTGCTGCGGCGCAACGGTCTCAGGCTCGTCCGTCGATGAACGCCATGGGATTTGCGTGGCGAAGCCTCGTGCGCCAGCCGGCGCGGGCCTCGCTCGGCGTCCTTGGCGTCGCGGCCGTCGGCGCACTCCTATTCGACATGCTTCTTCTTTCGCAGGGGCTCGTCATCTCGATGCGCGGCCTTCTCGAGCGCACGGGATTCGATCTGCGCGTCACCGCGACGGACGCGCTTCCAGGTTCCGGCCCGCTCATTCCAGACGCCGTCGCCGATGCGCGCGCCATCGCGACGCTTCCGTCAGTGCGATCGGCGATCGCGCTCCGGTTCGCGAACGCCGTCGTGCTCGACGGCAGCGCGAGGGGACTCTACACGTCGTTTCAGGGGGTCGAGGGCACGGCGACGCATCCGTGGACGATTCTTCAGGGACGTGATATCGGCGGCGGCGCCGAGGTCGTCATCAACGAGAACGCCGCGACGCGGCTGCACGCCGGTCCCGGTGCCCGCATCATGCTCAGGGCTTCCTGCACGAACGAGGAACAGGCGCTGCCGCCAGTCGCTTTTACCGTGGCAGGCATTGCGCAGTTTCCCTTCGACACCCTGAATGGCACGACCGTCGCCGCCTCGCTCGCGCAGCTCGGCGAAGCATGCGGCGGCAATGAATCGTCCGAGGCTGACGTGATCATGGTCGCTTCGCAGGAAAGCGCGGGGCCGGATGCCGCGGTTGCCGACGTCGCGAAGCTGCTTCCCGGCCTGCGGGTTCTCAGCAATGCGGAAGCGGTCAACCGCTTCGAACGCGGCGGCTTCACGTACTTCCGCCAAATCTCAACGGTGCTGACCACCGTGACCCTCGCGTTTGCGGTGCTGCTGATCACGGTGCTGCTGACGGTGTCGATCAATCAGCGCCTCGGCGAGATTGCTGCCCTGCGCGCTCTTGGCTTCTCGCGCTGGCGCGTTGTCGCAGACGTCTTCTGCGAATCCGTCCTCATCGTCGGCGGAGGCGGACTGTTGTCGCTGCCATTGGGCGGCCTGCTCGCGGTTGGATTGGACGGGATCTTGAAGCGCATCCCTGGGATCCCCGCGGACGTCCATTTCTTTGTGTTTCAGCCGAGCGCATTGCAGCTGCACCTGCTGTTGCTGGCGGCAACGGCCGTGATTGCGGCGCTCTATCCGATTCGCATTGTTGCGCGGCTGCCGATTGCCGCAACGCTTCGGGACGAGGTCGTCGGATGACGACTGCGAACGGTCAGATCGTCGCCGCAACGCACATCAGCCGGATCTTTCCGATGCCGGCTGGCCCGGTGACGGCAGTGGCGGACGTGACGCTGCGAATCGCGCCGGGAGATCACATCGCGATTCGCGGCCCGTCGGGATGCGGCAAATCGACACTCCTCCACATCCTTGGCTGCGTCGAGACGCCAAGTTCGGGCACGCTGTTGTTCAACGGCAACGACGTGACGAGGCTGTCCGATCGACAGCGCAGTCTCCTGCGGCTGCGCTCCATCGGGTTCGTCTTTCAACGATTTTTCCTGCTGCCGATGCTGACGGCGGCCGAAAACATCGAGCTGCCGCAGTCGGAAGCCAACGTGCCGAAGGCGGAACGGCGGCAGCGCACACGGGAGCTGCTGGAGTACGTCGGGCTCGCGGCCCGCGCCGATCACCGTCCGTCGGAGTTGTCCGGAGGGGAAATGCAGCGCGTGGCCATTGCACGTGCGCTGGCGAACAGGCCAGGGCTTCTGCTGGCGGACGAGCCGACGGGTGAGCTCGATCGCGCAACGGGCGAACAGATTGCGGCGCTGCTCGACCGTGTGAACGCCGATGGAACCGCGCTGGTGATCGTCACACATGATCCGGCGCTTGCCGAGCGCAGCACGCGCGTCCTCACCATGCGGGACGGGCGCATTGAAGACGAGACGGCCGGATGATTGGCAGGCTCGCTCTCAGATCGTTGACCGCGCACCCGGTTCGTTCGGCCGTACTGGCCGCGGGCTTTGGCGTCGGCGTGTCGGTGATGGCGATTCTCCTCGGCGTTGCCGACGTCGTCCTGATGCAGGCACGGTCTTCGGATCTCGTGGGCGGCGGCGACGTTGTCATCAACCTGGACCCGAGCGTTCCGGCCCGCATGGTCATGTCGGGCACGCTTCAGTCGAACCGACTCCGCGATCGCGTTCGCGCCGCCGGGCCGTCACACACCGCCGCGCTCTTTCTGCTGGGGGAGGGCGGCGCCATCCGAGTGGACGCGCACGGCGGCATTCCGAGCGTCGAAAAGGCCATGGGCGATCCGGAAGTCGCCTTCAACAGCGACTGGCGTGATACGCCAGACGACGTGGCGTGGACACAGACGAGCCCGGACGTGCTCCTTCGGCAGCTCGATCGATTCCATGAGGTGCCGAACGCGCCGATGTGGCAGGACTCGTGGGCGGAGTGGCTCTATTTCAACGGCCGAGCGGGCGACGCACGCTTCTACTTGACGTTCATGGTCGGACCCGCGCAAATCGATGGAGCGAGATCGGCGGGCGTTCGGCTGCAGCTCGATCGTGGCGGTCAGGTCGAAAACTTCAACGCGCCAGGACGTCTCAGTCAGGCGGACGCGTTGCACGCGCCGGAGTTGACCATCGGCGACAACCGGATTCAGCTCGATGGTTTGGTATATGTGATCGATCTCGACCTGCACGGCGAAGGCGACCGAACCGCTCGCGGCCGTCTCCGCATTGAAGCGTCACCCGGACGGTTGGTGCCGCCGATTGAAATCGGCGGCGCGCATGGCTGGAAAACCGGATACGTCGTCCCCGTGATGTCCGGCCGGTTGAGCGGAACGCTTGATGTCGCGGGCGAGCGCATCTCGTTCGAGGGAGGCGCCGGCTATCACGATCACAATTGGGGTTTCTGGCGGGGAGTGTCGTGGCAGTGGGGCCAGGCGCAGCAGGGCGATCTGTCGCTCATCTACGGCCGTGTCTTCCCGCCGCGCGAGGCCGCGGATCCGGATCGGATCCGCGGATTTGTCGGCGCGCTGGGGCCGGACGGACCGCTCGGCTACGCGTCGAACGTGACGATTTCAGAGATCAACGACGACCATGGGCAGCCCAGGACTATTACGGTGCAGGGACGAAGCCGCTTGCTCGACGTGCGGATGCGGTTTGACGTCGGCTCGATGGTGACGACGCGTATGTCACAGGGGACGTTGTCGAACGGCCTCAATTTCCTGCAGATGCGCGGCCAGTACACCGTCACCGGCAAGGCGGGAGACCGCGAGATCAGTTTCACCGCGCCCGGTTCGGCTGAGACCTTTAGAGAAAAAGAAAGCTCCAAGCTTCAAGCTCCAAGATCCAAGCTCCAATAGCTGTAACTGTTGGAGCTCGGATCTTGGAGCTTGGATCTTGGAGCTTATCCAAGGCCAACGCATGACGTGCGGCGATTTGCGCACGTCGCCGCCGTCGTCCTGTCTCTTCCAGCTTTCCGGCCAGCGGCAGTTCAGCCTGCGTGGCGTCCCAGCCGCGCGCCAGCTGCGCGGCCGCGGCGCGGCGGCGGTCCATTTCCATCCGGAAGCAATCGAAGCACAGGGTTTTCGGACGATCGACGGTAGGGTCGTCGTCCTCGCGGTCGCGGAACCCATACCTTGCCTCGCGTTCGCGGCACGCCGCGCAGAGCCGCGGCTCGACCGCGTCGGCCCGCACCGGGTTGCGTCGACGAGGCCGCGCTGCGACCCGCCGATCGGATTCCCCGCCGTAAAGCGCCAGCTGCATCGTCATCCCCCTTACTGTGACGAGCGTAAGCAATCCCTGTGACAGACTAGGTCAGTGGCAAAACAGTCGACAGACGAGGTCGACAATCTCTTTCAAGTTCCACTCGCCGAGTTCACGTCCGCGCGAAATGCGCTCGCGACGAAGCTGAAAAAAGAGGGCGACGCGGAAGACGCCGAGCGTGTAAAAACCCTCGGCAAACCGTCAATTTCCGCATGGGTCGCCAATCAGCTCTACTGGCGCCAGCGGAAGGCGTTCGACCGGCTGCTTGCCGCGGGCGATCGATTTCGCGAGGCGCAGGCGGCGCAGCTCGCAGGCAAGTCCGGCGACCTCCGCCCGCCGCTCGACGAGCGCCGCGAAGCGCTGGCGGAGCTGAACAGGCATGCCGCTGACGTTCTGCGCGATGCCGGTCACCCCGCTTCACCCGACACGATGCGGCGCGTCATGACCACGCTCGAGGCGTTGGCGACTTATGGCAACCAGCCCGACGGCCCGCAAGCCGGCCGCCTGACGACCGATGTGGATCCGCCTGGATTCGAAGCATTGGCCGCGCTGGTGCCGCGAGGCATCGACCGCGTCGGCCATCGCGTTGCGCCTCCACGGGTCATCCCGTTCAATCAACAAAAACCGGAACCGCCAAAGCGCAAGAAAGGAGATACCAAGGAGGAAGCGCGCCGTCTTGAAGCCGAACGCCGCGCGAAGCAGGCCGAAGCGCGCAAAGAGCTGCGTGACGCCGAACGCGCCCTCGCGGATGCCCGCAGGGCCGCCGAGCGCGCGCGGACGGCGATGAAAGAGGCCGCCGCCCGGGCGAGAGCTGCCGAGAAAGCCAAGGCCGCGCTCGAATCGCAGTTCGAGAAGCTGTCGGCGGCGGCGGAAGCCGCACGCCAGGATGCGAGGCGCGTCGCCAGTCAGGCGGAACAGGCGGCGCAGGCCGTCGATGACGCGGAGCGTGCAGTGAAAAGTGCGCGTGAGAAGGAATCGGCGGTCGAGGACGCATGAGTAGAGGCGGACCTTTAGGTCCGCTCGTGAGTAGAGGCGGACCTTCAGCTCCGCTAGGTCCGCCTGACGTCTCCCACGCCCATCTCTCCCGTCCAGCGCGGCGCGCCGGGCACTTCGATACCGAACTGATCGAGCATCCGGAGCACGGTGTGATCGATCACTTCATCGAGCGTTCGCGGGTTCATGTAGAAAGCCGGCATCGGCGGCAGAATGACGGCGCCCATGCGCGCGAGCTTCAACATGTTCTCCAGGTGAATCTCGCTGAGCGGCGCTTCCCGCACTGACACTAACAGCCGGCGCTTCTCCTTCAGCGTCACGTCGGCCGCACGATGCACGAGGCTGTCGCCGTAGCCATGCGCGATCGCGCCGAGCGTCTTGACGCTGCACGGCGCAATGATCATCCCTGCCGCCTGAAACGATCCGCTCGCAATCGCGGCGCCCATGTCGTTGGCTGCGTACACCTCGTTGGCCAGCGCCTCGACCTGCTCCCGCGAATACGGAGTCTCGTGAAGGAGCGTTCGCGCGCCCCACTTGCTGATGACGAGGTGGGTCTCGACGTCTGCCTCGCGGAGCCGCTGCAGCAGGCGGACGCCGTAAATGACGCCGGTCGCACCTGTGATGCCGACGATGATCCTCACTAAAGGTATTATCGACCCGAATGCTTCGGCGGCAACGGACCGGTTCCGTGATCTGCAGCTCGTGCGGCGTACTCGTCGGCGTCAACGATGACAAGTGCTACAACTGCGGACGGCGCAACCCCGGCATGTGGGGATTCGCGCCGCTGCTCCGATCCCTCGGCAGGGATCTCGGGTTCATTCCCTTCGTCATGGGAACCTGCGTCGTCGTCTATGTGCTGACGCTGATTGCCAGCGGCGGCATGATGAATCAGGTCAGCCCGTTGTCGCTGCTCGGACCCAGTCAGGCAGCGCTCCTGCTGTTCGGTGAGAGCGGCGCCGTGCCGATCTTCATCTATCACCGGTGGTGGACCGTCCTCAGCGCCGCATGGCTGCACGCGGGCCTGCTGCACATTCTCTTCAACATGATGGCACTTCGGCAGCTCGGGCCGCCGACGGCGGAGTTGTACGGACCGGGGCGAACGGTGATCATCTATACGACCGGCGCCATTGCGGGCTTCGCGCTCAGTTCATGCGCGGCGTTGTACTTCCCGGCGCTGCCGTTTCTTCGCGGCAGCTTCTACACCGTGGGCGCATCGGCTTCGATTTCAGGCTTGATCGGTGCGCTCATGTACTACGGACGCAGCACTGGAAGTGGAATCGTGAGGACGGAGGCGACGCGCATCGTCATCATGCTTGCCGTGTACGGCTTCATCATGCCGGGTATCGACAACTACGCGCACGCAGGCGGGTTTCTCGGCGGCTATCTGACCGCGATGCTGCTCAACCCGATGAAACCAGAGCGCGGCGATCACGTGCTGGGCGCGATCGTCTGCCTGGCTCTCTCGCTCGCGTCGATCGTCGCCTCGGTCCTCACCGCCATCCCGCGGATATGAGCTGTGCCTGTTGAAGCCGCCTGGAGCGAGTACTACCTCGACGAGATGGACGCCGCGTGGCTCTATCGCGCGCTGGCGCGCGTCGAGGCCAATCCGCAGCGCCGTGCCATCTTCGACAATCTCGCCAAGGTCGAAGACGAACATGTCGAGCGATGGCGCGCGCTGTTCCATGAGCATGGCGGCGAAGTGCCGTCCCACAAGCCGTCGGTCCGGTCGCGGATGCTCGCGACCGTCGCGCATCTGCTCGGATCGGGCGCCGTCCTGCCGTTGATCATTGCGGAGGAATCGCGCGAGGTCGGCTCCTATCTCCGTCTCGCGCGCGGCGCAACAGACAAGGCGACGCACGATACCGCGGTCGCCATCGCGACGGAATCGGCGGAGCACGCGCAACATCTGTCCTCGTCGATCGGCCGCGAGGGGGAGCCGTGGCATGGCCTCGCCGCCGGAGGCTACCTCCGCAGCGTGGTGTACGGATTCAACGACGGCCTCACCGCAAACTTCGGTCTCGTGGCGGGCGTGATCGGAGCCGCCGTCGAGCCCCATATCGTTGTCGTCACCGGCATCGCGGGCGCCCTCGCCGATGCACTGTCGATGGGCTCGAGTGGGTACCTCGCAGCGAAAAGCGAGGCGGAAGTCGCCGCGCGTCAGGTCGCGATTGAACGCGACGAGCTGAGGCTCATGCCCGACCTGGAAGAAAAGGAACTGGCACTGATTCTCGAAGCGAAAGGGCTGACGCCGGACAACGCGCGTGACTCCGCGGAAGCCATGATGAAAGACCCCACGCGTGCGCTCGAGACGAAAGTGCAGGAGGAGCTGGGCATCCAGCCGCAGTCAGTGACGCCGCTTGCCGACGGCTTGGTGACCGGCACGGCCACGGCCTTCGGCGCCGTGATCCCGCTCATCCCATTTCTGATTCTGCCGCCGGCGCCCGCCATCTGGGCGTCGCTTACCGTCAGCATGCTCGCGCATTTCGCGGTCGGCGCCGCGCGCAGCATCTTCACCGGGCGCGGTGTCTGGGCGAGCGGACGCGACATGTTCGTCGTCGGGTTCGGCGTCGCCGCCGCCGGCTATGCCATCGGGGCGCTCGTGATGAAGCTATGAACGTGCTTCGGGGACTTGTCGGAGTCCTCGCCGCGCTCGCTATCGCGGTCGGATTCACCCAGTTTCTCGAGCTGATGCTTGCCAACGCCATCGCCGGGCGCGCGCTCCAGTCGCTCGATGACTACGCGTTGGTGCTCAATTCCTGGCCGCTCCTTGCCATGCGGCTGGTCATCTCCTCGTTCATGGCGCTGCTGGCCGGGTACGTCTGTGCAAAGCTCGCCGAGCACGATGAGATGAGATATACGTTGACTGCCGTCATGTTTCGTCTGATTGCCGTGATTGGCGGAAACGGTGCGGGCTACATGCCGCGGACACCTCCGTGGGCGCTGGCGCTGCTGCTGTCGGTGTCATCGGCGGCCATGATCGCGGGCGGAGCGGTACGAGCCGCGGCGGCGGCGGCAACGACACGAAAGGAAAGGCAGGCTTGAGACTCGCGTATCAGGGGGAACCGGGCGCATACAGCGAAGCGGCCGCGCTCGTGTACGGCGGACCACAGGTCGAAACGATGCCGTGCAAGAGCTTCGACGAAGTGTTCGAGGCCGTCGTCAAGAAGCGCGCAACGCACGGCGTGGTGCCACTTGAAAACTCGATCGGCGGCACCATCCACCGCAACTACGACCTGCTGCTCGAACACGAAATCATGATCACCGGCGAGGTGGAGCTCGACGTCGTCCACTGCCTGCAGGCGCTGCCGGGAACGAAACTCTCCGACGTGAAGGTGGTCTACTCGCATCCGCAGGCGCTGGCGCAGTGCGAGCGGTACCTCAAGGATCTCGGGGTTACTGTCGAAGCGGTGTACGACACGGCTGGCGGGGCAAAGCTTGTGGCCGAGCAGAAGCTGAAGAACGCAGCGGCGCTCGCGTCGCGTCGTGCGGCGGAGGTCTTCGGACTCGAGGTCCTGCAGGAGGCTGTCCAGGATTACGAGTACAACATCACTCGCTTCGCGATCGTCGGAGGCGCCGCCGGTCCTGACGCCGATAAGACGACGATCGTGTTCGCGCTGCCAAGCACTCCCGGTGCGCTGTTCAAGGCGCTGTCGGTCTTCGCGCTTCGCGACATCAACCTGACGAAGCTCGAAAGCCGGCCGATCCGCGGCCGTCCGTGGGAATACCTCTTCTATGTCGAAGTCGAAGCGCGCCGCGGTGACATGGCGTGCTCGCGTGCGCTTATGCACCTGGCGGAATTCGCGAAATGGACGCGCGTGCTCGGCACCTATAAGGGATGGGAACGGAAGCAGGCCGATTAGATGTTCAATCTTCGATTTGTGTATCGATTTGAATATCGTGCCTGCGATCTTTCCGATACTCAAATTGAACATTGAAGATTGAAGATGGCCCATGACGTCGTCGGCGTCGGCGCCAACTCCATCGACTTCGTCTATCGGCTTCCCGCGTATCCACGTCCTGATAGCCCGTTCGCCAAGCTTCCAATCACCGAGCATCTGATCGCCTGTGGCGGACAGGTGACGACGGCATTGGCGACCTGCGCGGCGATGGGCCTGAGTGCTTCCTACATCGGGACGCTTGGCGCCGACGAGCATGGCCTGCGCATGCGCGACGAGCTGCGCCGCCGAGGAGTCGATACCTCGCGTGCGATCACGCGCGAGGCGGGCAACCCGTTCGCGGTGATTCTTCTGGACGATCGCGAGGGCGAACGCGTCGTGCTGTGGCATCGGGACGCCCTTCTCGCACTGAGGCCAGACGAGATCAGCGACGAAGCTATCGCGTCTGCACGCCTCGTCCACGTCGATGATGTAGACCTGGACGCGAGTCTTCAGGCCGCGCGCCTCGCGCGCGCGGCCGGCAAACCGGTCACGAGTGATATCGAGCGGACGACCGATGATGTCAGGCCGCTCGCGGACGTCGTCACAGTCCCGATCTTTGCCGAGCACGTCCCTCCTGCACTGACAGGGGAAACGGATCTGGCGCGCGCGCTTGAACGACTGCGCCGGCCGCACCACACGATGCTGTGCGTGACGCTTGGCGCGCGCGGCGCGCTCTTGCTGGCTGACGGCGAGGTGATTCGCGAGCCGGGCATCACGGTGAAGGCGGTCGACACGACCGGCGCGGGCGACATATTTCGCGGCGCGTTCATTTATGCGCTGCTCCGCGGCGACACGCCGCGCGACGTGCTTCGCTTTGCGAATGCGGCAGCCGCG
>Ga0075424_100003385_pt1 | contig 14913 bp, 12 predicted proteins | sample SoiMethybrSBSTD3_FD_75301 | JGI IMG/M metagenome (GOLD analysis project Ga0075424, IMG submission 75301) | Bulk soil microbial communities from a Populus tree surrounding site in Tennessee, USA - Soil MetaG P. TD hybrid SBSTD3 | ecosystem: Environmental > Terrestrial > Soil > Tree plantation... | reverse complement strand
CGCGTGTTCAACGAGTACGGCGACGACTCGGTCGCGCAGCTCGGCGGCGCGCACATCGCGTGCGAGTACGTCTCGAACGTCCTGACCAAAACGCTCGAGTGGGGCCGTCTCATGGCGTACCTCGAGCAGTCCACGCGCTACGTTCCGTATACGGACACACTCGACGGGCGGTGGCGCTATCACGTGCCCGAAGAGATCGGCGCCGGCACGCTGCGGGATCGATACGTCGCCGCGATGGACGCGACGTTCGAGGCGTACGCGCGGTGGATCCCCCCGATGCAGCAGTTTTTCGAGCGGCGATATCCGAGGAATCCGGCCGACTCCGATGCCGTGCATCGCGCCGCCATCCGCGCCAAGGCGCTCGATACGCTGCGAGGCATGCTCCCGGCCGCAACGCAATCAAACGTCGGCATTTATGGCACCGGCCAGGCATTCGAGGCGCTGCTCCTGCGCATGCGCGCCCAGCCGCTTCAGGAGGTCCGCAGCTGCGCAGACCAGATGCTGGCGGAACTGCGGAAGGTGATCCCTGCGTTCCTGACGCGCGTCGACAATCCCGAACGTGGCGGTCGATGGAGCGAGTATTTGGAGGCCACGCGCGAACGGACGGAAGCGGTAGCGGCGCACCTGGCCGGCGCCGAACCGGAGTCCCGCGAGGAAGTGACGCTCACCGACTTCGATCCTGACGGCGAGGTCAAGATTGTCGCGGCCGCGCTCTACGCGGTGTCGGACCTGCCTGACGATCAGCTTCTCGCGCTTGCACGGCGGCTCAGTATCGACGAACGGGTCGCCGTCCTTCGCGCGTACGTCGGCGAGCGATCGAACCGGCGTCACCGGCCCGGCCGCGCGTTCGAGCGGACCGCCTACCGCTTCGACGTGCTCACCGATTACGGCGCATTCCGTGATCTCCAGCGGCATCGACTCTTGACGCTCGAATGGCAGGCGCTGACGCCGCGCCATGGTTTCACCGAACCCGAAGCGATCGCTGAAGCGGGCGCGCGCGACGACTGGAACCGCGTGATGGATCGCTCCGCGGATCTCCATGACGCGATTGCGGCCCGCGGGCTCAAGGGCGTCGCTCCCTACGCCGTGTCGATGGCCTACCGCGTCCGGTTCTACATGGACATGAACGCGCGCGAGGCGATGCACGTGATCGAGCTGCGCACGGCGCCGCAGGGACACCCCGCGTACCGGCGTGTCTGCCAGCAGATGCACACGCTGATCGCTGAGCGGGCGGGCCACCGCGCGGTCGCATCGGCGATGCGGTTCGTCGATCACTCCGACGTCGAACTGGAACGGCTGAACGCCGAACGCGCCCTGGAAAGAAGACGCGCCGCAACGGAACCCGCGCGGTCAATCGATGATTGATGAGTGCTGATTGCTGATTGATTGCGGCTTGGTGATTGGCCGATTCATCAATCAGCATTCAGCAATCGAACATCAGCAATTCTCAGTTCATCACTTGTCCGCCGCAGATGTTATAGGTCTGACCGGTGATCGCGCTCGACTCCGGCGCGGCAAGAAACCTCACCAACCTGGCGACTTCCTCCGGCTGAATGATCCGTTTGATCGGGACCGCCTTCAACGCACGCTTGCGGAACTCGTCGTAGCTGACGCCCATCGCCTGCGCGCCGAGCGTCATGCCTTCCACGGCCATGTCGGTTTCGACCCAGCCCGGACACACCGCGTTCACCGCGATGGCGCGCGGCGCAAGCTCCAGTGCCAGTGCCCGCGTAAAGCCGATGACGGCGTGCTTCGACGCGCAATACGCCGTGTAGCCGGGCACGCCGAAGCGCCCCAGCACTGACGACATGTTGACGATGCGGCTTCCGTCGCGCATGAGAGGGAGCGCGGCGCGCGTGACGAGATAGGTGCCGATCACATTCGTCTCGATGATCCGGCGCCACGCGGAGTCCTCGGACCCCTGCACCGGCTGTCCGCCGCCGATGCCCGCGTTGTTGACGAGCACGTCGATGCGATCCACTTTCTCGCCAAGCTCGGTGACTGCGGCCGTCACGGCCCGCGCGTCGGTCACGTCCATCGTCAGGGAGATCGCCTTCGCTCCACGGTGGCGGACGGCCGATGCAGTCTCCTCGAGCTGTTCGACGGTTCGCGCCGCAACGGCGACCGTCGCGTCCGGCTCGGCAAACGCCAGCGCGATGGCCCGGCCGATGCCGCGGCCAGCGCCGGTCACAAGGACGACCTTCGAGCGCGCAGCCGCCGGATCGTCAGCGGAAGCCACCGGCTACTCCGGGCGGACGGCGTGGCGGCCGCTGAAATAACGGCCGAACTCGTCGAGGAAGGTCAGCGACTGGAAGTTCTTCATGCGATCGAAGAAGAGGATGCCGTCCAGATGATCGGTCTCGTGCTGAATCACCCGCGCGGTGAATCCCGACGCGGGAATCTCGATCTTCTTTCCGAGGCGATCGAAGGCGCGCACGACAATCTGCCGCGCACGCGGCACGCGGCCTCGGATGTCAGGGATGCTGAGGCATCCCTCCCAGTCCTCGACGACCTCGCGTGAGACCACTTCGATCTCCGGATTGATCAACGCCATCTCCGGGACATTTTCCGCCTCCTCCTCGTCTTCCTCGTCGTCGCGGCCAGGGCGTGGAGGAAACCCGGCGACGAACACCCGAAGTCCCTCGTGCACCTGCGGCGCGGCGAGCCCTACGCCCTGATATTCCTTCATCGTCTCGAACATGTCGTCGATGAGCTGCTGGACTTTCGGCGTTCGGATTTCGGAGGGATGGATCGGACGCGCCTTGGCCCGCAGCACGGGATGGCCCATCCTCGCGATTTTCAGAATGGACATGACTCTGACGAAATTCTCTTACAAATCTGAATGACGTTTCGAGAGAAATGGAGGATCGACGGCGCGGTCCTTGCGAGCTATAATTTCGATCTCCCCAAAACCAGTTGCCATGAAAACACGACTCCTCGTCATCGCGTTGTCCCTCGCTGCCGGCGCCGCCGCGTGCGCCGGTTTCGAACATAAGAGCTCACTGACCGAGCCGACCGTCGCGGGCATGAGCTCGCTTCTCGGGAGCTGGACATCTTCGCAGCTAATCCCGACGCCGAGCACCTGCACCGATTTCAACTGGACCGTGAGCGAGCAGACGGCAACATCCGCGAAGGGATCGTTCACGGCGACTTGCCCGGGCGATCTGAAGTTCACGGGCACCGCACAAGGAACGCTGACCACTGCCACGAACATCAGCTGGAGCGCCGACGCCAATGCGACCGCGCCAGGCCTGACGTCGTGCGCGATGAAGCTGACGGGCACCGCCACGATCGGTGTCGACTCGATCAACATCCCCTACGCGGGCGATACGTGTCTCGGAAAGGTCAGCGGAATCGAAACGCTCAAGAAGCACTGAGCATCTCGATCAAATCGGCATCCGCTGGCGGGAGCTCCAGGGATTTCAACTCCGCGCGCGGCACCCAGCGCATCTCCTGACCGATCATCGGCCGCGGCTCTCCGATCAACTCGCAAGTGAAGAAGTGCAGTTCGACAACCCGTTCGGAGTACGGGTGCTTCACCGTGAAGATCTCTCTGCCGACTCGAAGGCCGGCCGCCAGCTCTTCGGATATCTCGCGCTGCAGACACTCGGCATGCGTCTCGCCGGGTTCGCACTTGCCGCCCGGAAATTCCCACGATCCCGCGAGGTGCGTGCCGCGAAGCCTTCGCGTCAGCAGGAACGTGCCGTTGCGCTCGATGACCGCAGCGGTCACCACGATATGCGGGACCGTCACGAGGGATCGTACGGATAGGCGTTGCAGCCGTTTCGCATGGGACACGACGAACACCGTGGCTTCCGCGCCGTGCAGAGCGTCGCGCCGAAGTCCATGAGGGCCTGATTGAAGTCGAACACGCGGCGCATCGGGAGGACCGTGCGTGAGATCTCCCACAGATGGCGCCGCATCGCATGCGCTTTGGGATCCCCCTGTCCCACGAACACGCGGAACAGCACGCGCGCCACGTTCGTGTCGAGGATCGCCGCGCGCTGGCCGAACGCGAAGCTGAGCACGGCGCCCGCCGTGTAAGCCCCGATGCCCTTGAACGATCGGAGCGTGGCCTCGTCTGCGGGCAGCTCGCCGCCGTACCGCTCGACGGACTCTCGCGCAATCGCGTGCAACCGCCGCGGGCGGATGTTGTAGCCGAGCGGACGCCAGGTCTCCGCGACGTGCGCTTCAGGCGCAGAGGCCAGCGCCTCCAGCGTCGGAAACTTCTCGAGCCACTCGTGATACTTCGGCAGGACGCGATCGACCTGCGTCTGCTGCAGCATCACCTCCGAGACCAGGATGCGGTACGGATCGCGGGTCTGCCGCCACGGCAAATCGCGGCCGTTGCGGCGATACCACTCGAGCAGACGTCGACGAAACCATTGGCGGCTGGCGGGCGGCGGCAGGCCGGGGATTTTCCGTGTCCCCCTGCGTTTTTCTATGGCCATAATCAGGACGTGAAAATCTACACCAGGACCGGCGACCGCGGGGACACCGGCCTGTTCGACGGCACGCGCGTCGCCAAGTCCGATCCGCGCGTGGCGACCTACGGCGACGTCGACGAGCTCAACGCGTGGCTCGGGCTCGCGCGTGTAGAGCTTGCCGACGGCCAGCTCTCCGGAATGCTCGAAGCGGTCCAGCGCGATCTGTTTGCGCTCGGCGCGCGTCTCGCCGATCCGGCAAAAAAGATTGCCGACCGGGTCACGAAGGCCGCGGTCACGTCCGAGGATATCAGTCGGCTCGAAGCGTGGATCGACCGCCTCGAAGCGGAACTGCCGCCGCTGCGGCGGTTCGTGCTCGCGGGCGGCTCGCGCGCCGGCGCGGCGCTGCACGTCGCCCGGACCGTCTGCCGCCGCGCCGAGCGCGCCATGGTCTCGCTCGGCAGCGACGCGTACGAGCCCGAGCTTCTGGTCTACGTCAATCGACTCTCCGATTTCCTGTTCGTCATGGCGCGCGCAGTCAACCAGCGCGCCGGCGTCCCCGAGACGGAGTGGTAAGGCTTAACGTGGCGGGGCGGACATGATTCCGCAGGCGGATGTGCGCGCCGCGTACGAGTACTGCGAGCGGATTGCGCGGGAACATTACGAGAACTTCCCGGTCGCCTCGTGGCTGCTGCCGGCGCCGATGCGGCCGCACATCGCCGCCATTTATGCGTTCGCGCGCCGCGCCGACGATTTTGCCGACGAGCCCGGACTGGACGACGCCGAACGGCTGCGTCGTCTCGACGATTGGGGCTCGCGGCTGGACCGGGGCGGCAGCCAGGCGGAAGGCGACAATCTCATTTTCCGCGCGCTTGAAAACACGATCCGGACGCACAATCTGCCGCGATCGCTCTTCCACGACCTGCTCAGCGCGTTCCGGCAGGATGTCGTGACGCGGCGCTACGAGACGTGGGCGGAGGTGCTGGATTATTGTCGCCGGTCGGCGAATCCCGTCGGCCGTCTGGTCCTGCGCGTGGCCGGCTACGATGATTCCCGGCTCGACGCGCAGTCCGACGCGGTGTGCACGGCGCTGCAGTTGACCAACTTCTGGCAGGACCTGGCCATCGACTGGCGGCGCGGGCGTCTGTATGTTCCGCTCGACGACCGCGATCGCGCATGGGCGCGCGACGGCGACCTCGATGCGGGCCGAATGACCGCGGAATGGCAGACGGCGCTGCGCACGGTCGCCGAGCGCACGCGCGATCTGTTTCGTACAGGGCGCGGCGTCTGCGATGGCGTGGGCGGCAGGCTGCGCTGGGAACTGCGGCTGACGTGGCTCGGCGGCTCGCGCATCCTCGAGAAAACAGAGGCAGTCGGCTTCGACGTGTTCCGTAATCGCCCCACGCTGACGGCGGCCGACGCGCCGGCGCTCGTCTGGCAGGCACTCACGTGGAAGCGTCCGGCCTGAATGGCACGCGACACCAACTTCTACTACTCGTTCCTGGTCCTCCCGCCGGAGAAGCGGCGCGCGATCGTGGCCGTGTGGGACTTCTGCCGGGCCGTCGACGATGCGGTGGACGAAGTGGAGGAGGAACGGGCGGCGGCGTGCGAGATCGAGCGGTGGCGGAAGGAGCTCGCCGCCGCCTTCAATGGACGCGCAACGGCGACGCCGCAAGGAACCGCACTGGCACCGTTCGTCCGTGAGTTCGGCCTGCCGCGCTCCGCGTTCGACGCCCTGATCGAAGGCGTCGAGATGGACCTCGGGTCGCGCCGTTACGAGACATTCGACGACCTGTATGAGTACTGCATTCGTGTCGCCTCCGCCGTCGGATTGATCTGCGTGGAAATCTTCGGATACGAGGACGCGCGCGCGCGCGAGTACGCCACTCACCTCGGCGTCGCGCTGCAGCTCACCAACATCCTGCGCGATGTGCCGGTGGACCTCGCGCACGGCCGCGTCTATATCCCGCAAGAGGACCTGCGGCGGCACGGGTGTTCCGAACGCGACCTCGCCGCCGAGGTCGAGCGTGCCGGCGGCGGCGTACGATCGAATGCCGTGAAGAGGCTGCTTCGCGCGCAGGCGGAGCGCGCACGTGAGTATTACCGCAAGGCCGCGGCGGCGTTGCCGAAACGGGACGCGCGCCGGCTGGTGGCGGCCGAAATCATGGGGGCCGTCTACCGCGCAATCCTCACACGCATCGAGCGCCGCGACTACGACGTGTTCACCGAGATCGTCCGGGTGCCGCGGCCGGAGCGCGCGCTCATTGCCGCCATGACGTGGGCGCGCACCGCCGCCGGCCTGTGATCGACGATCCCGTCGTCATCGTCGGCGCCGGCTTTGCCGGTCTCAGCGCTGCCGTCTCCCTCGCGCAGTCCGGCCGCAAGGTCATCGTGCTCGACGCGCGGCCTCAACTCGGCGGGCGCGCCACCGCCTTCACCGACCGCGAGACCGGCGAGCTCGTGGACAACGGGCAGCACGTGCTCTTCGGCTGCTACCGGGCGACATTCGAGTTCCTCAACCGGATTGGCGCGACGGATCACGTGCGCACGCAGCCGGCCTTGTCGGTCCCGTACATCGACCGCGCCGGGCGGCGCACGGTCCTGCGCTGCCCTCCGCTTCCATCGCCGCTGCACCTCCTCGCCGGAGTGCTCGACTGGGACGCGATGCCGTGGGCCGATCGTCTCGCCGCGGTCAGGCTCGCACGCCCGTTGCGCGACGCGCGACGGGAGCTGCGCAGGACCGGCACGGTGACGTCGGATCCGGCGGGTACGGTTTCGCAGTGGCTGGCCGCGCACGGACAGCGTCCGAAGCTGACGGCGTGGCTCTGGGAGCCGCTTGCCGTTGCTGCGCTGAACCAGTCGGCTGACGTCGCGGCGGCGGCGCCGTTCGTCCGCGTGCTGGCCGAGATGTTCGGGCCGGATCCAACAGCCGCCGCCCTGGTGCTTCCCATCCGGCCGCTCCACCAGATGTACGCCGAGCCCGCGCGGCGGTTTGTCGAGGCGCGGAGGGGTCAGGTCCGCCTCAACTCGCTCGCACGGATCGTCGTGGAACAGGGTCGCGTGCGCGGCGTCGACGTGCGTGGCGAGCGCCTTGCCACATCGGTCGTTCTCAGCGCGGTTCCTTGGTTCGACCTGGATCGCCTCTTCGGCGGACGGGTGCCCGCGTCGCTCGCGCCGCTCGTCGCCGCCGCGAACGCCATGGAGTCGATGCCAATCGTGACGGTGAATCTCTGGTACGACCGGCCGGTGATGGACGAGGCGTTCGTGGGCCTCCCCGGCCGTGACATGCAATGGGTCTTCGACAAGCGCTTCGCGTTCGGCGGCGAGACATCGCACCTCTCGATGATCTCGAGCGGCGCTGTACGGCTCGCGAAACTTCCCAACGAAGGCCTCATCGCCCTCGCCGATCGCGAAATGCGCGAAGCCCTTCCGGGGGCGCGCACTGCGCGGTTGACGCGCGCAACGGCGATCCGCGAGCGTCAGGCGACGTTTTCGCTCGCGCCGGGTCAGCCTGCCCGCCCAGGCGTCCGTACCGCCGTCGGCGGTCTGTATCTGGCCGGCGACTGGATCGACACCGGATTGCCGGGTACGATCGAAAGCGCCGTCGTCAGCGGCCACTCCGCCGCTGACGCAATCCGCGGCGAAGCTGCCAGATGAAATCCGTCGTCGTCCACTATCAGGAAATCGCGCTGAAGGGGAACAACCGGCCCTATTTCATCGCGAGGCTGGTGCGCAACCTGCGCGAGGCGACCTCGGATCTCGGCGTGCGCGACGTACGCGTGCTGATGGGGCGCATCGACGTGGAGCTCGAATCCGACGCGGACTGGGGGACGGTCAAGACGCGTCTGGAACGCGTATTCGGCGTCGCGAATTTCGCGCAGGCCGGCCGTGCGCCGCTGGACGTCGACGCGATCGCGTCGGCTATCCTGGCCGATCTCGGCTCGCGCAGCGTGCGGACGTTTCGCGTCTCCGCGCGGAGGGCCGACAAACGATTTCCACTCACGTCGCCTCAGCTGGAGCGGGAAGTCGGCGGCCGCATCAAGCAGGCGCGCGGCTGGACGGTGAACCTCGGCGATCCCGAGTTCACGATTCACGTCGAGGCGCTGACCAACGAAGCGTTCTACTACTTTGGCAAGGAGCGGGGGCCCGGCGGGCTTCCGGTCGGAGTCAGCGGCAGGGTGGCGTGTCTCCTCTCGGGCGGCATCGATTCGCCGGTCGCGGCGTGGCGATTGATGCGCAGAGGGTGCCGCGTCCTGCTGATTCACTTCCACAGCTATCCGATCCTCTCCCGCGCGTCGCAGGAGAAGGCGCGCGAGCTCGCGCGAATCCTGACGGAATTCCAGTTCCACTCGCGGCTGTTCCTCGTGCCCTTCGGGGAGATCCAGCAGCAGGTGACGCTCAGCGTGGCGCCCCCTCTCCGGGTCGTCGTCTACCGTCGTCTGATGATGCGAATCGCGGAAGCCATCGGGCGGCAGCATCGCGCGCAGGCGCTCGTCACGGGAGAGGTCGTCGGTCAGGTCGCATCGCAGACGCTCGAGAACCTCGCGATCATCGACCGCGTCGCAGCGATGCCGGTGCTGAGGCCGCTGATCGGAACCGACAAGGAAGAGATCATCGTCGAGGCGCAGCGGCTTGCGACCTATCCGGTCTCGATCATTCCCGACCAGGACTGCTGCACGCTTTTCACGCCGCGGCATCCCGCGACGAAGGCGCGACTGTCCGACGTCGAGCGCGCTGAAGCGTCGCTGCCAATCGACGAAATTGTCGCTCGCGCCATCTCTGAGACCGCGACGGAAGAGTACGGCTTTCCTGTTCAAGTAAAATAGAGGTTTCTGGCATCAGCAAAGGACATCGATCTTGAAAATCACACCGGGGAAGCTTGAAGGCATGAAGGCGGTCTCGAACGACCGCGGCGTGATCGCGGCGGCGGCGATGGATCAGCGGGGATCGCTGAAGAAGGCGCTCGCGAAGGAGAAAGGCGCCGACGTCAGCGATCGTGAGATGGAGGAATTCAAATCGCTCGTCACGGAAGTGCTGACCAGGCACGCGAGCGCGATTCTGCTGGATCCGGAGTGGGGGCTTCCTGCGAGCAAGCGCCGCGCGCCCGGATCCGGTCTGCTCCTGGCGTACGAGAAGACGGGCTACGACGCGAACACGCCGGGACGATTGCCGGATCTGCTCGACGAGTGGTCGGTGCGCCGGCTGAAGGAGGCAGGGGCGGACTGCCTGAAGATTCTCCTCTACTACACCCCGTTCGATTCGAAGAAGATCAACGATCACAAGCATGCCTGGGTCGAGCGGATCGGTGACGAGTGCCGTGCCAACGACATTCCGTTCTTCCTCGAGTTCGTCGGCTACGAAGAAGGGGTCGACGAAAAGGCGCTCGACTACGCGAAGAAGAAGCCGGAGATCGTGATCGGCGCGATGAAGGAGTTCACGCAAGACCGGTACGGCGTCGACGTCATGAAGGTCGAAGTGCCGGTGAACATGAAGTTCGTCGAGGGCGCCAAAGTGTCTTCGGGACAGAGCGCGTACTCGAAGAAGGAAGCGATGGAGCACTTCCGCCGCGCGGCGGACGTTTCGACGAAGCCGTTCATTTATCTCTCAGCCGGTGTGAGCAACCCCGAGTTCACCGAAGCGCTCGAGCTCGCCGCGGAAGCCGGCACGAAGTTCTCCGGAGTGCTGTGCGGACGGGCGACCTGGAAAGACGGAATCGCGATCTTCGGCAAGCAGGGGGGCGCCGCGTTCCGCAAGTGGCTCGAGGACGAAGGGGTGAAGAACATCAACAACGTCAACGAGCGGCTGAAGGCGGCGCATCCGTGGTACGAATTCTACGGAGCCAGGTCGGTCGAGGCGTTGGCGTAGCCCTACCTGGCCGGGCGCGTGTTGTAGCGCGCCCGGTACTGGCGATAGATCGCGGAATCGGGATACTGCTCACCCTTTCCGTATGGATACGCGGACATCGCGTGGAACGGCAGCGGCTCCACGTGGTCCGGGCTCGCCGAGTTGATGTCCATCTCTTTGCTGAAGCCGTCGGCGACCAGCAGAAACGTCCGCGTCCAGCCGGCGGGCAACGCCGGCTCGGCGGCGGCATCGAACGACAGCGAGATCTCGTCGCCGGGCTTGGCGATGACGAACATGTCGTCCGTGCGCGCGAGCAGCGGACGCACGTCTCCCGCCCGCGTGTAGCGCCCGCTCATCGTCTTCCACGTCGAAGTGGTCGACACGTGGTCGTAGTCGTAGGTCAGGGGCTCGCGGCCGTCCGGCTTCAACTCCGCTGAGAACCCGCGCTCGTGAAGATCGGCGCGCGCCGCGGACGTCACCGTACGCGTGAACGTGCCCGCGTCCGCTTTCGTGCCGATGCGCACCTGATCCCAATAGATCCGCATGTTCGTCACGATGCGGATTTCGTGCTCGCCCTGCCGCAGCCGTCCCGTCAGATCCACCACGATCGTCTGCGGCCGACCCACCGGAATGCCGATGTCCGCCACGTCCGTCCGCCATTGGCCGGTCGCGTCCCTGACCTGCAGCGACGGCGGCGCGAGCGACAGGCCCGCCTGGCTCGCCCCGACGTTGTCGCTGGAGAATGCGTAATCGGTCCACCCGGTCAGCAACAGCAGCGGCCCAGTCCGCCGGCCTATGTCGAGCGTCAGCGTGTGCTCAGCCGCGTACCCGCGAAACTGCTTCAATTCGAAGTCGTCGGGGTACTGCCGGTCGACGCGCGCGATGCGCGCCATGACGTCGTGGCCGTGCTCGTCGACCGCGCGAATGGGTGGGGCAAGATCCCGTGCCGCGAACAATGCGAATGGCTTCGGGCGCTCCGTCATGCCCTCGTTCGGATACACCTCGACGCCGGTAGGATGCGCGATGGACATCAGCTGAAGCCGATCGGCGAACAGCGTCTCTTCGAGCTCGTTGGTGACGCGAATTTCGTAGCGGCCGTCCTTCGGCCGCAGTTGATCGTTTCGGACGCGGACGTATTCGAGCGGGTCGGGCAGGTTCCGCTTTCCGGGGCCTTCCCAATAGCCCGTCTCGCCGCCGCCCATGAAGTCGGTCACGAACTCGAACCGCTCGCCATTCCATGTAAAGAGGAACGGACATGAGGACGGTTTCCGATCGAGCTCCTCGACCGCCGTCGTGGACGCCAGCGGCTTTCCGATTTCCGCCTGCACGGTGCCGGACGGCCACAGCACACGGATCACATCGGCGCCGTCTCGTCTGCCGAGCCCGAAGATCACATCGGCGGGCGCAACCGCGGGCGAGGCGGCGGATGTCTCGATGCGCTGGGTCAGGCTCCCCGCGCGAATCTGCACTTTCGATCCGACGCCGGATCGATTGCTCACGCGCCCTTTCAACTGCACGCGCACGAAATGGCTGCGCGCGTCGCCGGTGTTCCGCCAGGCAATCATCCCGCTGGCGGACTGAAAGACAACGTCCGTGTCGCCGTCGCCGTCAATATCACCTGCAGCGACCGACGCGGCAGACGCCGCGGGGACAGAACCGGATTTCACCGCCGACGCCGTGACATCGGTCCATGTCCTTCCGACGTTGCGCGCGACGTGCGGTCCGTCGGCCGTCCACGTCACCAGGTCGATGAGCCCGTCGTTGTCATAATCGAAGAACTGTGCGGCGATCGCACCAGATCCAGACGCACCCAGCGGCGCCACGGTGTACCGTCCCGCGCCATTGCTCAGCGCGAGGACTCCGGGCGCGCCGGCCATCCCGAAGAGGAAATCCGGATAATCGTCCTTGTTGACGTCCGCGGTTGCTGCGCTCGTGATGCGATCGCCGGCCTTGAACGCCGTCGCGAGACCGACATCCTGGGCGACGTCCTTGAACGTGCCGTCGCGCATGTTCTTGAACAACAACGGCGGGGCGTCTTCGTTGACGATCAACACGTCGAGGTCGCGGTGATTGTCGAAGTCCGTCGGAACGATCGCGATGGCACGGCCGGCGCCCTTGAGGCCGCCGTTCATCGTGATGTCGGTGAAGGTTCCGTCGCCGTTGTTGCGGAACAGGATCAGCGGAGCCACGAGGATGTCGAGATCGCCGTCGTGGTCGACGTCGGCGAGGGCTGCGGCCGCCGGTGCCACTAATTCGCGAAGACCGGCTCCCGCCGCGACGTCGGTGAAGGGCCCATCCTTCGAGTTCTGATAAAGGCTGCTCCTGCCGGATCGCAGAACGAAGAGGTCCGGCAGCCCGTCGTTGTTCACGTCGCCTGCGACACACGCCGCGGGCGTCGATGACGGCGGGACGGCCGCGAGATTCGCCTCGGTCGTGATGTCGGTAAACCCGCCGCGTCCGTCGTTGCGGAACAAGCGCTGGGCCGACCCGCGCGCAACGAACAGATCGAGATCCCCGTCGCCGTCACCGTCGAACATCGTCAGGCAACCGCGTTCGTCCGCAGCCGCCGGAATGTCGGCGAACCGCTGCGCGGAGAACGTCACAGGCGGCGTGGTGGTGTCGACGAGATCCGCTTCGGCGCCCGTGGAGGCGACCGCTTCGGCGTAGCGCCCCTGCTCGAGGTAGGTATTGGACAACGTCGTCCCGTAGCCAGTCGTCCGCAGCGCCTGCGAGCGCTCCATCATCTGGCGCCCTTCATCGGCACTGCCGGCGCGCGTCAGCGCAAGACCAAGGTTGTACGCCGCGGTGACGTTGTAGGGCTCGTCGGCGACAGCGGGGCGCAGGACGGCGATCGCTTCTGGATACTTACGCTGCTGAAGGTAGAGCTGCGCCAGATTGATGGCAGCGCCCGTGTCGCGCGGATCCAGCTCACGCACGCGCTCGAACGAGCGTGCGGCATCCGCTTCGCGGTTCTCGGCGCGTGCGATCAGGCCAAGTATGTACGGCGGCTGCGGCGCGGAAGGAAGCAGCCGGGCGGCCTCGGTCGCCTCGCGCAGCGCGCCCGCGAGATCGGGGACGTAATACAGCGCGATGGCAAGATTCAGGTGGGCGAGCGCGAGCGACGGATCGACGCGAAGCGCGTCACGGAACGCCGAGGCGGCAGACTCGTACTGATACTGCTCGAGCAGCGCAACGCCGAAGTTGTTGTTGCGATAGACAGCTTCGCGATCGACGGCGGGGGAGTGCCGGGGCGTTTGCCCATCCGGAAAGGGCCGCGCCAATCCCACCACCGCAGCAGCAACCGCGACCGCCGCCAGAACACGGGTCATTACCTGGTACCTGAATGCTTCAACGGGACAGCGGAAACCTGCCCGGCGCCTTCCTTGATCGTAATGACCTGATTTGCCTTCACAGCACCAATCGTGTCAACTCGGCCGCTCGGCCACTTCACACGGATCCCGGACACTTCACCCGCGGAGCCAAGGCCAAACGTCAGCGGCAGCTCGCTCTGCGACGCGTAGCTCGATCCGGTCTTGACGATCTGCCAGGGCTTGCCGCCGCCCGGAAGCGTCAGCTCCACTCTCGCGCCGATTCCGTCGCGGTTCGACGTCGTGCCGACCGTCTGAATCCGGAGCGCGTTGTTCGCGTTGCCCCCGTCGTTGCGGAAGAGGTGGGCAGGTCCGTTGTTCGTCATGACGACGATGTCGAGGTCGCCGTCGCCGTCGTAATCGGCATACGCGGCGCCGCGGGCGACCATCGGTTGCGAGAACGCGCCGGACTGCGCGGTCACTTCCTCGAACTTCTTCGGCCCTGCGTTGTGGAAGAGGTGAGGGCGCTGCGCGTAGCGCACCCGCGACTGGACGCGTTCGATGTCGTCGGCGACGTGCCCGTTTGCCGCGAAGATGTCCGGACGGCCGTCGAGGTCGTAATCGAAGAAGAAGCACCCGAAAGTCAGTGTCAGCAGCGACGCGCGTCCGATCTCCGACGCAGGTGCTTCGTCGATGAACAGGCCGGTGCCCTCATTGTGGTACAGCGCCATCATCTCGTTCGAGAAGTTGCCGATGATCAGGCTCGGACGGCCCGAACCGTCGTAGTCGCTCGCGTCGACGCCCATTCCCGCTCGCGCAATCCCCGCCTCGCTGAACGCCACGCCGGCGCCCATTGCGACGTCTGAGAACGTGCCGTTGCCGTTGTTCTTGTACAGGCGATTCGGCTGCGTGTCGTTCGCAACGAACAGATCGACCCGGCCGTCGCCGTCGAAGTCGAGCATCGCGACTCCCAGTCCTTTCGACGTCGGATCGTACAGGCCTGCCTTTTTCGTGACGTCCTCGAACGTGCCGTTGCCGCGATTGTGGAACAGCGTGGCGCTCTGCCCTTTGTAGGACTCGGGCGTGCAGTACGACTTGTTCTTGCCGTCGAGCGTGCAGAAAAGATCCTTCTCCATCGACCAGTCGACGTAATGCGCGACGAACAGGTCCAGCTTCCCGTCAGCGTCGTAGTCGAACCACAGCGCGCTCGTCGAAAAGCCGCCGCTCGCCACGCCCGCGGTCGCGGTCACGTCGGTGAACTTCCCGCCCGTATTGCGGAACAGGTGATTCCCGCCGAGCGCCGCGATATAGAGGTCGACCTTGCCGTCGTTGTCGAA
>Ga0075424_100003383_pt1 | contig 14915 bp, 16 predicted proteins | sample SoiMethybrSBSTD3_FD_75301 | JGI IMG/M metagenome (GOLD analysis project Ga0075424, IMG submission 75301) | Bulk soil microbial communities from a Populus tree surrounding site in Tennessee, USA - Soil MetaG P. TD hybrid SBSTD3 | ecosystem: Environmental > Terrestrial > Soil > Tree plantation... | reverse complement strand
CTCCGATACCTCCGAACGCAAATACACGTTCTCCGCTTCCAACCGATCCTTGAGCTGGCGAATCTCCGCCATCGCTCCCCGTAACTCCTCCTCCGCTCGCTTGCGATCCGTAATGTCGCGAATATAGCTCAGACAATGCAGCGGGGTTCCTTTTTCATCCGTGACAGCCGAGACATTGATGTAGACCCAAACTAGCCTTCCATCCTTGCAAATGTAGCGTTTCTCCATGTCGAAAGATCTAATTTCGCCGCGCAGTAGTCGTTCACGTTGGCTGATGTTGTGGTCGATGTCTGCAGGATGTGTGATTTCGTTAAACCGGTGCCCGAGCAATTCCCGCTCGGTGTAACCGAGCAGCCTGCAAAGCGTCGGCGGCACCTTGAGCCAGCGGCCGTCGAGATCCGTATGCGTTACCATGACGAGGGAAAAATCCTCTGTCGCCGCCAAACGTTTTTCGGTTTCACGCAACGTTTGCTCGGCTGCCCTGCGTTCGCTGATGTCCCGCAGAACGACGGTGAATATCCGTTCTCCACTCAACTGTAACTGGGAGATCGATGCTTCGGCAGGAAATTCTTCACCTCCTTTTCGCAGACCCAAGATTTGCTGTCGCTCTGCCATTTCGCGTGAGATGGCAGAGGAGCGGCTGAACCGATGAATATGATTTCCATGCTCCGCTCGGAACTGCGCAGGAATAAGTATCTCGAGCGGCTGCCCGATCACCTCAGCTTTAGAGTAGCGGAAAATCTTCTCGGCTCCTTCATTGAACAAAATGATCCGATACGATTCATTCACTGAGATGATCGCATCGGCGGCAATAGTCAAAATGCCGGAAAATTTTGCTTCCGACCTAAGCAGCGCCTCCCGAACTTTTTTTTCTTCCGTGATATCCCTCGTAATCGAAGAGAGACCCGCTAGATTTCCGTCCACGTCGATCACGGGAGACACGGTAATGGCAACGTCGACCCTTCGCCCCTCCTTCGTGATTCGTACGTCTTCAAAAGATTGGATGCCTTTCCCCGCTTTGATCTTATCGAGGATTCGCGCCGGAACATCACCAGCCTCCGGTGCCGTCAGAATGGTCACCGGTTGGCCGATCGCCTCTGCAGGCGAATAGCCGTAAAGTTTTTCCGCGCCCCGGTTCCACGTGCTGATAATGCCCTCCAAAGTACAGCCGATAATGGCATCGTGAGAAGATTCCACGATCGCCGCCGCCAATGCTCGCGCTTGTTCGCCGAGCCGTCTTTCTTCGAGCAGTGACACAAATAAGAGTAATAGTGTCGCAATGAAAACTAAAAAAAGCTGTAGCCAGTGGACGTTTTCCACAGGCGAACTACTAACGAATGGGCCACGCCCGTGCACGGTTCCCCAGATCGAGATCAGCGATACGATCAGGACGCAAGTGCTTGATCCCAGCGAACCGAATCGCACCGCGGCCCATAAGAGAATCGGAAGCGGGATATAGACCAACGTCGGTAACGTGTTTGCTCCGGCGCTTTGCCAGCTAAAAACGAGCAAGCTTACGGCGGACAGCCCTGATATAATGATGAGGCCTTCCACCCAGCGGACGCGAAGTTCGACCCAAAAATGCTTGGTAATTGTCTCGTGCCAAATAATGATAGCGGGAGCCACCGTTAATGCCGCCAACGCATTAGCCGGAAATCGCATTTTCCAGACTTCCCAAAAATCAGGTTGTTTCCACTGGTTCAATACGACCAAACCGGCATCTAGAAACGAGGTCGCGAAAGGAGAGAAAAGGACGGCGGTCATCGTGAAAATCACCACGTGGCGGAAATTACTGAAGTCGACGATTTCGCGGCGAACAAAATAGCGAAACAGCCATGCCCCGACCAGCGCTTCCGCGGAGTTACTGATGAACCAGGACAAGGTCATCAGAATGGGCACATTGGTTTGCAATTGCACGACAAGATGAGCAGGCAGCGTGGCCACAATGATGGCCCACCAGGATGCCGTCGGGGTAAGCAGCAGGCCGGCGAGTAAAATCGCGTTGGGTGGCCAGAGCGTCGAAACGGCGTCGTCCGAAAAGGTCAGGGCGAACCCGACCAAAGCACCGGCGTAATATGCGCTGCCAATCAGCAGCGCGTTAATGAAAAGACGACGGGAGGAAAGATCGTCTCTTTTTGCCCCGCTGCTCTGAGAATTTCGGCCGGCCAAATCGATCTTTGACATTCAGTATCTCCGTCGTTTGGAGATATGATCCAAAGTTGATGCTTCCTGGGAGGTGTAATTTAGCTGCTTCTACTCCAGGATCGTCTGTAGCGCAACCGCTATGTCTTCGAGAGAACGTGTTGCGGGCGGCGCAAGCCTCGCACCCCCCCAAAGATGCTCCAATGTCGGACAAAGCATCTTGATCAGCAGTTCGCGGACAGGCGAAAGAATCGACAACCTTATTTTTTTTCGATTTCCTTGAAACCGAGTTTTTCACGTATAGGCCTTGAGAACTTCATCAGAGCAGCGAACAGAACCCCGACAATCGGCCATTTTTCTATCGTCCCTTCGCGGTCGGATTTCTCTTTCAACTCTTGGCATTTCGCGACCGTTTTTAGTAGCTGCCAATAGGATTCTTGGTCAGCATACTGCGTGGCTTCATCGAGGCACTGGTGCAACTCAGCTGCTCCTTTTTCCCATGCTGCATTGAGCGGTCGATATTTTGCCGCAATCTCCATTTCTAATGTAAGTCGCGAGAAATTGCCCAGCGCGCGGATTGTTTTTTCGTACCACTCGAGTTGTCGGTCAGAGGCGCGTTGCTCTGTGAACTGCTTGAAAGCGAGCTGCACGGCGAAATATCCGATCACGATACCGGTTACAGCTCCAGTAAGAATGCCAGCAATAATGACAGCCAGCATGTTCTCGATGCTCATGGCTTACCTCCGCAGGGCTTCTGCTCGGACTATGCGTCGGAAGTCCTCTTTTCTGCAAGCGACGCAGCGATTCATTCCTGCTCGGGAGCGAGTTGTCCGCATCCGATAACGAGAGGAGGCCTGGCATTTAAGATCGGGGTTGTTTGCCCTTCCGGGCATCGCGTCGTGGAGCAACTTCAAGGATTTTTGTCAGCCGCGCCTCAACGCAATAAAGGGAAGCCTTATCGAATGTTTCTCTCGTACAACCTCGCCTCTGATCGTGGGGTCGCATCGCTGTTTTTGGCCTCTCAGCGTGGACATTCGCTGGACATTGACTCTGCAACGCCATTTAATACATGGATGATTATTTGACGCGGGAAAACAAATCCTGGAGCGTGTTTCCGCAACCTGCTCGGCTTAGCGACTCGAATGTTGCACGTAATGTGGCGCGTGACTGTGGAGGATTTGACGACGTTCGATTGACGGTTACATCAAGCAGACGAAAGAAGCATTAATTAAATCACTATGGCAAGAGGCTCTGCGTGGACGATCGCAACCGAAAATGTGTTCGAGCGTGAGTTTTGGATTCTCCATCCCTCCGCGAATATTTGGTTGCTCGAAGCGAGCCGTAATTACTGCCGCTATTCCGAACAGTCTGTCCGGCTATAGTAATTTAGACCTCTCGGAGGCTCGCCGTTGCGTTATAACGAAGCAGACTCGATTTTGCTATAGAGTCCGTTCTGGTTCTCGTATGCTTAAGCGCCGTCGTTACATCCATTTTAAGTCGATGTAATCGAACAGCTACAACTATGGCGTGTTTCTGGCCTGCTCAGTTAACAGCAATAAATTTCCAGCTGACTTGCACCAGATCAACCCATATGAACCCTATCAGTTCGAGCGTTGTATTCGCACCGCTCTTTACCGTCCTTTCCATCCTTTCTAACTTGCAATTCGACCTTCCATTCCGCTTGACCGTCCCGATTGATCGCTTCCGTCTTGATATCCTCGTAACCACTGGTGCGTGCCAATTGGACGCAGCGAGCACGCGCGGTGTCTACATTGTTTCGATCCGCATAATTAATGTCAGTTGTCGTGCATCCGCTGAAAGCTAAGATCAGCAATAATTCACAAACCATTTGTTTTCTCATTGTGCCTCCCCCTAACGTTTTGATTGCCGCGATCGTCATGATAGGGAGTTGCGCAAACTCAATGCCACAAATTTTCACTCATTTTTCCGCCGGTCGATCGCACCAGAGCGGTTTTCGGGTACAACTTCTTGCAGGATTAGCACTGCCAATCACATTTATACGATCTCATCTATTATGTGCGGCCGATTCGGAGCCTCATATCGATCTCAACCCCGTGAGGCGGGAAGGAATTGGGGTTGCCAGTATAACTCATCGAACTTTAAGGATCCCTGGACATCAGATCTGTGAGATGCCGCCCCCAAACTGTTCCCGCAATACTGTTAGTTGGCATATCAATGCTGAGCTCGTCAGAATGTTCGTCTAGAATAATTAGCTGGGGAGTAAATCATCTGATTCCAGCTGTCGACGTCGTTCTCTGGAAATCTTTTTGCCGTTCGCCGCAGCGAGTCGTCTTTCTGTATGCTCTCGCCACTAGCAGCGAAAATCGCTGTAAAGCAGGCAAACGACAACAAGGCATCGATAGCCATCCACGAGTTAAATGAGTATGGTCGAATTTGCCGGCGCTAGCACGTCCTAGCTCCAGTTGCCAAGCAAGCGCGCGTTACTCGGATGGAACCGCAGAGCATGTAAACGGCTCAAAGTTTTTGCTTACGATAAAAAAGCTTCTTCGCCATCTCTGCCGCGATAATGTAGAGAACGAGAATTTCCACCAAAACCAGCAGAAACGTAGCGGGCATCGACGCAAAGCCGAATACCCACCTCAGCTCTGTATACGGCAATACCACAGTGGCCACGACCACTAACAGCGTCGCGATCCATAGGCGATCGCCATCTCAGGAAGATCCGTGAGTAAGTTAGTCAAAAGGATCCTGGCAGAAGCGGAAGAAAGGGCAAGAAAAGCGATGCGCCCGCCATACTGAACATGTTGCCAAAATTGGCGCTGGTCGCCATGAAACATACTTCAGTGTATTGGCGAATGTCGTCCATTCCTATTGCACACCGTCCACTTCGGTCTCCGGCGCTCTTAACCGTAGACTCGCTGATATCTTGCCGAACTCAGTCATCGTGCCTGTGTAAACGAGAGACCTGCGGCGACTAGCGGAATGAGAATGATTGGGGCTGTTAAATTGAGCGAGAAAAAGTGTCAGGGGGTCGGTTCGGCGCCTGGCCTTGATACGGTTCAATCCGTAGCGGGCGAGACGTTCTTGACCTTCTTGTTGAGTCAGTCCCCCCGCAGACGCATTGAGCTCTTCGAACAAAGCTTCCGTCGGAACTGACCGAAGGAGGTCGGTCGATCACTCACCGGATCCTTGCTTTCATCCATTGCTACGCTGCCAGTTTCATAATGTTTCTAAACGCCAGAGAGGATGATCCGGAGTCGGCGTTACACACTTCACTGGCCGCGCGTTGTCGATCCGCTCGGCCGGATAGACGACATCGAGCATTCCGCATAGCTCGCGAAAGACACCGGAGTGCGCCACGACCAAAGGAATGCCTTCGCTTTCGATCTTGGCCAACGCCTTTATGACACGCTCCGAGAACTCTTCGGGTGTTTCCGCGCCGGGGGGCGTCATTCCGGCCACCCGTAGTGCGCGCGGCTGGCCCTCGAGCGCTCCCCAGTGACGCTCTCCTAATCCGGGCAGGAAATGAACGGACACGTCGAGCAACTCGGCCACGCAATTTGCTGTATCGCGCGCTCGGCGCAGCTCGCTCGAGTAAATTTCGGTAATACCACGATTCTGCAGCAAGCGGGCCGCCGCACGTGCTTGAGCATAACCCTGCTCCGTGAGGGGAACATCTAAAGATCCGGCAACAATACCGCGCAGATTGCTGTCGGTTTGACCGTGCCGTAAAAAATAGAAAGATCGAGTGAGCAGCGGGATGATAACAGCGGGGTTCATAGCGCAATCGCGCTGGCGAGACTCATCCGCGCCGGCGCGAATGCATCGGCTAACGCACCAATCTGCTCGCGCTCGCAAAAAGCCGGCACCACGACCTGCGGTTTTACGGCCGCTACCAACTCCGCGTTCTCTGACAAGCGTGGATGAACATTCCATCTGAGATAGCTGGCACGACCCTTCTTCACGAGTCGTTCTGCCGGCGTCCCGGCAGGAATATAGCCGGTGAATATAATTTCGGGCTCCGGGAAATTTTCCCATGCCGCAATCAGGCGCGCGGCCTCTCCCGCTGTGCCGTCGGCGCGGCTCGCGAGCATCAACTGTGTAGAATCACTGATGGGCCTAACACTTTCTGCAAGCCGCCGAAGTTCACCGCTAAGACCATTCCACAAAGAGGCTGCGCCATATTCTGCAACGTCGTTCAATGCTGTCCGTACCGCGTCGTCGGTATGGAGCGTGTTGCAACCGTTCCGTACCAGATAAAGCGCGATTTCTGGACCGCGTCCATCCCCAGGCACGGGCAACAACACACCCGCCGATTCGCATAGTCGATCGAATTTGTTAAAGCGTTCTGCAACTGCAATATCATCAGAACCGTAGGAGCCATCGAGCACTAGAGTCGAGGCGGGTGGAGGTGAGTCGAAGGCGTAAAGTATCGAGGCGCTGCAATGATCGCCCATGTAGAGAAGGCCATCGCCGATAGCAAACCGTATCCAGATCCCGCCCGGCGCATGGCCGGAGCGCCCGGTTTGGATCGGCACTCCGAGCACATCGGCGCTCCCATGAAGCGGCAGAATGTGTGTTTCAAGAGTCGGCAGTAATCCGCGCACGACAAATTCCGTAGCATAGATTGGCGGATTCCCGATCTTCTCCAGAAGTGACAGGCCACCGGCGTGATCCTTGTGGCCGTGGCTCAACAAGAGCGCGTCGACTTTGCCAACGCTGTCGACGTTTGGAAAAAGCCCGGGCTGGGGGCCGTAACCGAGATCAACAAGCAAGCGAATACCGCCTGCTTCAATGAGAAAACAGGCGGGGCCTTTACCGCTCACTCCTGAAATCGCAGATAGGGTTGCGCGGTTCACGCGCTCATGTCCTTTACTTTAGGTCGGATCGATCCCCGCCAAATAATGCCATTTTCCGGAGTTTCTTTCAGCAGGTGAGATTCAATGGGCTTTTTCGTTTTCTTGAAGCGCGTGCTGTCAGTGCGGAAAGCAATCGGTGTGAGACAGTTTCGCGTACTTGAAAATTTTTTCCGCTACTTCTCTCAAAGCTGCAACAAACCAGTTAAACCCGCAAGAAAAGTGTGATTCAAAACGGGCAGTTTGCCTAGTCAATGGCATTGGTCTTGCGCTTTGACAGGATGGAGCGTGAGGCAACGGTGGTCCAAGTTCGATTTCACGGACGCGGTGGACAAGGGGCAAAAATTGCCAGTCGCATACTTGGGCCAAGCGGCTTTCTCTCGGGACTTCAGGTCCAGGACTTTGCTTTTGTTCGGCGCGGAGAGAAGGGGTGCGCCGGTAGTCTCGTTCACCCGTCTGGGCAACGAGCCCATCGATCAACGCGGTTATATTGATGAACCCAATCTGGTCGTCGTCATCGACGACTCGCTTCTCAAGGAAGCGCCCGGGCAAGTCTTTTCATGGGGTCGAGCCAACGACGCCGATACTGGTCAATGGCGACCCAAATGCATTGGGGATCATAACCAAGGATCTGCCGCCCGCATTACTGCATCGATTTGAACCAGATCGCGCGGCAGACAATCGGGCGGGTGCTCGTCAGCGCTGCGGCGGCTGGAGCCGTGGCCAAGTGTATTGCGGCAATTACACCGGCCGCCATAAGTGACGCCGTAACATTCGAAATTGCCGACTCAGGGCTTACAGCAGATCTCGCCGAGAAAAATGTAACGGCGGCTCTCGAGGCTTATCGAATCGCGCCGATGATCGTAGGTCCGGCAAAGCGGGAAGAGCCTAAATAGGGAACGGCTTGCCAGGGTAATTCACCTGCGCGAAGAGCCTGTGAGCTGCGCAGTATGTTCGACCGGCAACGCCGCTGCCGCGTGGGGCGCCAGGCTCGCAGAGGTGGATTACGTCCCAGCGTTCCCGATCACGCCGCAAACCGAAATTATCGATACCCTCGCGCGCTGGTGCCAGGACGGAGAGTTACCCGCCAAACTGATCATGATGGATTCCGAGCATTCGATGCTCGCCGCGGCGTTAGGGGCGGCCGCCACCGGAGTTCGAGTTTTCACCGCCACATCGAGTCAAGGATTGGTCTACGCGTTCGAGATGCTTTACGCGATTGCCGGATTGCGGCTTCCACTCGTATTGGTCAACGTCTCCCGCGCCCTCGCCAACCCGATCACCCTCGAGCCGGATCACAATGATGTGCTGTCCGCCCGTGACACCGGGTTTCTCCAGTTTCACTGTGAAACGAGTCAGGAAGTTCTCGACTCGATATTATTGGGATACCGGTTGGCGGAGCCTGCAAAAATTCTTCTGCCTGTCATCGTCAATCTCGATGGTTTTTATTTATCGTTTACCCGAGAGCCGATCGATGTGCCGGATTTAGCGGAAGTGCGACAGTTCTTGCCCCGCTTTGCGCCGGCATATTCGGTTCTTTCTGACAAAGACTCCGTAGCTCTCGGCGCCACCGTGCTCGATCCGAGTCTCTACACTTATTTCAAGCATCAGATGCACCGCGCCGCCGAAGAGTACCTCAAACGTCAGGGGCGCTTTCGCCATCTCTTCGAACCCGAGCGCGACGCTGAAACCATCGCGCATATCCAGGCCACGGTTGACGACTATTGGCAGACGGCGCTGCGCGATTCCCCCACCTCTTTCCTCCCCCGCAATGCGGGGGAAGATGAAGGAGGGGTGTCAAACAACGACGAGATAATGATGCAAAACATCTTTGACTTCGCCGACGATCTGGGACCGTAAAAATCGTCCACATCTACGATCCAAAATCGGGACTCAAGGCTGTCGTCGCTGTCGATAACGTCGCCCGTGGTCCGTCCATCGGCGGCATTCGCATGGCGGCCGACGTGAGCGCCGAGGAAGCGTTTCGCTTGGCGCGCGCCATGACCATGAAAAACTCCGCTGCCGACCTGCCGCATGGCGGCGGAAAGTCGGTCATCTTCGGCGATCCGAAGATCAACATTCAGAAAAACGAGTTGATGATCCGCGCCTTCGCGCGCGCGATTCGAGATCTGGTCGAATATATTCCCGGACCGGATATGGGTACCGATGAACGCTGCATGGCCTGGATCAAAGACGAGATCGGCCGCGCCGTCGGACTGCCGCCGGAAATCGGCGGCATCCCGCTCGATGAGATCGGCGCCACGGGTTTGGGATTAAGAGCGAGTGTCGAAGCCTCCATAAAATATTGCGACTTCGATCTCAAAGGCGCGCGCGTGGTCGTTCAAGGCTTCGGCTCGGTGGGCAAACACGCGGCGCGATTTCTCGGCGAAAAAGGCGCGGTGTTGATCGCGGCATGCGACTCGCGCGAAACAATTTTCAATCCCAAAGGCATCGACGTCGAGCGCTTAATCGCGCTCAAGAATTCCGGCAAAAACGTCCGGGACTATGCCGACGCACAAAGGCTCGACACCGATGCCATTATCGATATCGAATGCGAGATCTGGATACCTGCTGCGCGGCCCGACGTCGTTCGCAAGGACAATGTGGCCAGACTGAAGACCAAACTTGTAGCTCAAGGTGCCAATATTCCCTTTACGCCCGGACGCGAAAAAAATTCTCCACGACCGGGGCACGCTTATTCTGCCCGACTTCATCGCCAACGCCGGCGGCGTTATTTGCGCATCCGTCGAATACCACGGCGGCACGCAAGCGCAGGCGCTTGAAACCATCGAAGAGAAAATTCGGCGCAATACTGAGGAAGTTCTCGCCAGCGCAAAAAACGCTAATTCGCTGCCGCGCCAGGCGGCCGTCGCATTGGCCGAGGCGCGTGTGAGGAAAGCGATGATATATCAAAAATGACGCTCCCGCCGTAATCACGTCCATTGCTTACGGCCCCAGCTGAGCGAGCGCATAGCGTATCGGCGCGCTCGAGACTCTCATCAAACCTTCAAAGGGTTGGTCCACTCTAAGATAAGAAAGATCGAGCCGGCAACCGAGAGCGAAGCGAGGAAGAAGACCACGACGACGGTCGAGTTGCGTAGCGCCAGCAGGCCGAAACTCGCGAAGATGATTGTCAGCCAAAACACTACCACGACAAGAAACAGCAGCGGGACCGAGCTGCCGAGACCGCCCAAGACGAGCCAGCGCGTCTCCATAATCTCGCGACCGACCCGCAGCGCTTCGGACTGTAGCCAGCGCTGGGCATCGTTTCGAGGCGAGAGTTTCAACAGCTGCGCTTCGATCGTTTGCGCTGCGACCGCACCCTCAGGCTGATCGAACCTCGCCCGTTGGGAGCGATCTTCCGGCCAGATCGCCTCGAGTCTCGCAGCAACAGTGCGCCGAAGCAGTTCACGCGCCTCCCTGGTCTCAGGCCCATAGTTGGAAAGCATGTGATCGAGCAGCAGGATTTTGGCAGCGGTGTGTTTAACCGCATCATCCTGCGTTTCGTACGAGTTTTTGGCTGTAGCAATCAATAATCCGAGAACGAGGGCAGCCATGGTCGCGATCAGGCCCATGCCGAGCTTGATAACGTTTTCAGTGTTCTCTTGAAGATGATGCTTCGGAATAAGAGCGCGGAGATACATACCGAATAGTGCGCCCGCGAAGACGCTCGCGAACACGATCAGAGAAATTTCAATTGGCGTCAAAGCGGCCTTCCTCGTCGCGTGCTAATAGTACAGCCGCGGCCGACCTATGATTGGAATTGCGCGAGAACCGCGCCTAAACTTCAACTACTGACGGGAGACGCTCCTTGGCATTGCTGCATCATAGACAATTTTGCCGCAGAAGATCGTGTAAACAACCTTGGCGTCAATGATCGAATCAGTATCGATTTCAAAAAGGTTCCGATTCAAGACAACCATGTCGGCGGTCGTGCCTTTCTCAATGCTGCCGAGTTGATGCTCTTTTCTCATTGAATAGGCTCCGCCCTGCGTCATAACGCGAATGCCAACTTCTAGACTGATTGTGTCGCCCCAACAGGCTCGTCGGCATTTTTTTCATAAGGGTTTTTCCGCGTCACCAAAACTTGAAGCATTCTTAACGGATTGGCGTCTATCTACTTTCGCGCGCTCTACGAGCGCGGCAAGTCTGACGTGATCGTCGGATAGGAATTCAAACAAAGGCCGCCGGATCATTTCATTGACGTGTAGAATTAATCAACGCACAAACGGATCAACGCTTCACCCGCTCTGATGGGTCGAATCCCTAGCGGTTTGAGGATTCGGTAATCTCGCCGTCAAATAGGCCACACAACCATTAAACGTCGTGAGCTTCGCCACATCGGCGTCGGGTATCTCGATATTCAATTCCTTGTGCAGGCCGATGACGAAGTTCAAAAAATCCACCGAGTCGATGTCCATCTGCTCACGCAGGTCTTTTCCCGGATCTATGGCGTCAAGGTCGATTTCGGGGGCGATATTGCTCAATGCCCGCTTTACGATTTCTCTGATGTCACTCTCAGTCGTGGTCGTCGCGATCCTTTGCGCGCTTCGTGCCTTAGTTGAAATGACGCTGCATGCGAACAGAAGTGAAAACCGCTTCAAAGCCGTCACTCCCGAATGCTTTCATCGCGGGTCCAGTCCGAATTCCGCCTGGATTCCCGCTAAAAACATGCGGGAATGACGAACTCGCGTCGGAGTTACCAACATGCAGTTTCATTCTTGTATGCGAGCGTATGCTCATGAACTCGTTCGTGGTGAATCTTTTGTCGTGCGCATCCTCACAGCTTCTCCGGCTCTTGCAGAAACTTTTCGATTTCCAGCAAGAATCGTCCGCCGCGATGACCATCGCTGACGCGGTGGTCCGCCGCCAGCGTAGCTTCAATGACTGGACGCACGCCGACCATCCCATTCAAGGCATAGGGCCGCTCGGCAATCCTACCGAAGCCCACCAAGGCCACTTGCGGTGGATAGATCACGCCAAAAACCGATTCGACTCCCTGCTCTCCCAGGTTGGTGACGGTAATCGTCCCATCGGAAAGCTCAGAGCTCCGCAAGTGTCCGCTGCGCGCGCGGTTGACCAAATCGAGCATGCTCTCCATCAGTTCGTCCAGCGTTTTTTTGTCGACATCGTGAATCGCCGGATTGACGAGCCCGCCCTGGCGCAACGAAATCGCCACGCCGACGTGAATACCTTCGCCTGGCTTGAACGCCCCATCGACCCAGAACCCGTTCAGTTCTGGTGTGCTGCGCAACGCCAGCGCCACGACGCGAATCAGTAACACCGAGTAAAGCAATCTTTTGGTCACGGGCCGTTTGGCGTTTTCCGCAGCGAGCCAATCCAAAGAGCGGCGCATGTCGATGGTCGTCGAGAGATAATAATGCGGAATTTCCCGCTTCGAGCGCGCCATCGCCGCGGCGATCACTCTCCGCATCCCCGCAAGATCCAAACCTTTCGCTGCAACAGTCGGCGCAGAGATCGTCGGAGCTGCCGGGGGTTGCGCCGCTTCCGCTGCCCGCTCGACATCGGCCACTGTAATTGAATGCTCCGCACCTGTGCCGGTGACATGTGATAAATCCACGCCCAGCTCCTGCGCGCGCTTCCTTGCAAGCGGCGAAACGCGTAGCCGCGCAGCTTGCGCCGACTCTGGTGCAATGAAAGCTTTAGTCGACGGCTCCTTTTCCTGCAAAGATGCCGGCATCACCGGCGCAACTGCCATCGGCGACGCTGCGGCCTGCGGGACCGCTTTCTTGCCGTCGCCGCTCAATGTCGCCAACGTCGTACCCACCGGCACTTTCTGCCCTGGCTGAATGACGAGAGACTCGATGACGCCGCTTTCGAAAATTTCACTTCGATGACGCCCTTTTCGGTTTCTACCAGCGCCACGACGTCGCCGCGCTTGACCGCATCGCCAGGCTTCACGCGCCACTCCGACGACGGTGCCGTATTGCATGTCGGCACCGAGCGACGGCATGCGAAATTCACTCATGGCCTGACCATCCCTCTATACATTGAGTACGCCACCGCAGGATATGGCCGAATCCAGTGCACGTAATAGACAACGTCCAGTTCATTGATTTTCCGTTTTGTGGTTAAAAACTCATAGCATTTTTGCAACCTACCAGCCACGATGCAACAATACGCCCCGGCGATACGCACTGTGTTCTGCATGCTCCAGGGAATGCCAATGCTCGCGTTCACGCCCGGATTTTCTCGCGTGGGCTGCCAGATTTTCGGTCGTGTTTATTCTCCATCGGAGCGATGTTGCCGTGGTGGCGTATCTGGCGAGATGGGCGCCGCGGGTTCTTCTCATTCGCTGGCGGCCGACAAACTCGGCAAAGAAACGCTTGGCAGCCGATCGTAAATGTTTTCTCTCATAGCAACGGAGAGATGATCCTTGCCATGGAGTCCCTGAACCGCAAGGCAACGCTGCGTCTCTGATACTCTGCGGCATCGAATTCGGTACAGTGCAGGAGATCTCTTTCAAAGTCTTGCTCGAGCTCCTTTGCGAGCTGCTTGCTGTAGAGCACCGCATTAATCTCGTAGTTGATGCTGAAACTGCGAATATCGATGTTCGCGGAGCCGATCGAGCAGATTTCCGAGTCAATACTGATCGTCTTAGCGTGTAGGTAGCCCTTTTGGTAGAGAAACACGCGGACGCCGGCATCAACGAGATCGGCGAGATAGGTGTTCCCTGCCCAATCGGGAAGTCGGTTGCCCGAGGGGCGTGCGCTCAGCATGAGCTTGACGTCTATACCTGACAGGGCTGCGGACATCAGCGCTTCGGCAATGGTCGCGTCGGGAATGAAGAAGGGCGACTGGATAAAAACATGCCGCTTCGCCGATATGATCATGAACGAGTACAGTTGTCTGATCGCCGCCCATTGTGAGTCGGGTCCCGATGTGAGGATCTGGACCGGCACGTCGCCGTACATCGGTGCAGTTGCGCTCACCGGGAAATATGCAGCGGCGAACAAGTTTTCTTTGACCGCGTTGTACCAATCAACCATAAACACCGCCTGCAGGAGTGCGGCGCTTTCTCCCATAAGCCGGACCTGCGTATCACGCCAGAACTGGAATCCCTCCCCGCCGCTGATCTGCTCCTGGCCGATGTTCATGCCCCCCATGTAGCCGATCTCGCCGTCGATCACGGTGATTTTGCGGTGGTTGCGGTAACTGACCGTATGCAGCTCGTAGAGAGGAGAAGTGGGCGTCATTCGGATCCCCGCCGCCTGCATGTCTCTGACATAGGCGCGGCCGACATGCGCCTGCGAGCCTATCGGATCATAGAGCAGCCGCACCTCGACACCGGTCTTCGCCTTGGCGCTCAGGATTTCCTTTAGACGCTCCGTGAAAGGGTCGGCGCCCCAGATGAAGTATTGAAGATGGATCGAGTGCCGAGCAGACTCGATGTCCCTCGTCATACTAGGATAAAACTCGCCGGCGTCTTGTTGAATTTGCACATGGTTGTGCCTCGTCAACGCGGAATGGGAATTACGTCGCACCAGCATCATCAGTTTTCTATGGGTGACGCTCTCGGCCTCCAACCGTGCGATCTCCGCATCCTGGCGTGACAACAGCGGCGCCAGAAGCGGAAGAGCATTCGCCTCGATATCCTGCCTGAGGAGCCTCCTCGGTTTACTGAATGCTTTGCGGTCTCTGCCAAAAAGAATGTAGATCAACCCTCCAATTACCGGAGCGAAGACGAAAATCAGTATCCATGCGAGCGTCGCTTGAGGCCGGCGGTTTTCCGAAATGAGAAATACAGTCATCACGAGCGCATAGACAGCAAGCGACGCGGTTAGAACTGTGTCCACATGGCTCATGATACCTTTGTTTCCTTGTTGCCGGTCCTAGTCCGCAGCGGCCGGTCCGAGCGACCGAGACATTGCTCGTTGCTATTGGTCGATGTTAATCAATTATTGAAAGACGCAA